>QFCS01000985.1_pt1 | contig 123301 bp, 110 predicted proteins | sample 3576561 | NCBI WGS metagenome assembly QFCS01 | reverse complement strand
GGCTTTAGCCAGTGGGACAGGTGTATTTGACCCATCCCAAGACCCGGCAGGAGTTTATGTTTATACCTTAATCGGTACCCCACCGTGTGCGAACAGCACAGCCAGTGTAACAGTAACGGTTAACCCGACTCCAAACCCGGGTGAAGCCGCTACAGCTGTTTTTTGTGCCAACGGAGCACCGGAAGATTTATTCAATTCGTTAGGCGGTACGCCAGATACAGGGGGTAGCTGGTCACCGGCTTTAGCCAGTGGGACAGGTGTTTTTGACCCATCCCAAGACCCGGCCGGTACCTATACCTATACGGTGAGTGGCACGGCTCCCTGTACCCCGCAAAGCACCACGGTCACGGTCACAATCAACCCCATCCCCAACGCAGGAACAGACGGCAGTATCACCTTGTGTGAGACCAGTCCAAGTGTTGACCTGTTCACCTTACTGGGCAACAACCCGGAAACGGGCGGAAGCTGGTCACCGGCTTTAGCCAGTGGGACAGGTGTATTTGACCCGAGTGTTGACCCGGCAGGAGTTTATGTTTATACCTTAATCGGTACCCCACCGTGTGAGAACAGTACAGCCAGTGTAACGGTAACCATAGAATCAACTGCAAATGCAGGGAATTTTACAGGAATTCAAAGTGTTTGTGCTTCTGAAGGAACATTTGATTTGAATACATTATTAGACGGAACGCAACAAACGGGTGGAGTGTGGACAGACAGTCAGGGAGACACTGTTATAAGTACGGTAATTATAACTGATTTATTGCCGGGGACATATACTTATATTTACACAATTACCAATGATTGTAATACGGATGCTGAAGTGGTGCAATTCACAATTATTCAGGGTCCGGAAATTGCTCCGGAAGATGTGCTTGTGCAATCACCCATTTGTCAGGGAGAAAATTCAACCGTTACCATTTTCAATTTGGCGGACGGGAATTATTCATTGATTTATTCACTTACCGGAAGCAATATATTTGCCGGCCAATCTGTGTTACTTACAGTAGTGGATGGCGAAGCCGATTTTGAAATAGATACTGCACAGTTGACAAATACAGGGATAACAACATTAACATTAGATTCAATTTTAAATACCGATACAAACTGTTCAACCGTATTAGACGGTTTATCTTTTGATATTGAAGTTTTACCGGTATTGACATTGACAAATACTGATTTAACAATTCAGAATGTTTGTATCGGAACAATGGTTACAGTTCAGATTTCGGGAGCAACAAACCTTGCTGACGGAATATACCGGTTTGTTTATGCAATACCAAATGCAAATCCGGTAAACGGAAATTCAGGTGATGTAATCATCAGCGGTGGTTCAGGGCAGTTTACCATTCCGGACACTGTTTTTCCAACCGCCGGTAGTTATACTTTAACCGTTAATGCCATTACCGGCGAAGCATCGCCGTGTGGTAATTTAAATCCGGCTGTATCAGTATCCTTTGAGGTTTTACCGGTTGCAACCCTAACCGAAGCGTTGATCTCTTTGCCGGCAATTTGTGCAAATACAAACGGAACAGTTTTGATTACCAATGCCACCAACTTATCAGACGGGACCTATCAGGTAACTTATCAGTTGACGGGAGCTATTTCACACAGCGAAACGGTGTCAGTTGTCTTTTTGAATGGGGAAGGCAGTTTTATTATTCCTTCCGCTGTCTTAACTAATTCTGGTGAGATTACAATAAGCATCAATCAAATTAATTCAAATACAGGAAATGCTTGTGGTACTTCCGGACATACGTTTACTCCGGTGACATTAACCATCGAAACCGCAGAAACACCCGAACTGGTTGAAGGAGGAAATTCATTTTGCGAAGATGATAATGCAACCATTGCCAATTTAAGCAGTGGTATCAATACGGAGCAGCCTGTTATCTGGTATGATGCTCCTGTAAACGGAAATGCTTATGCCGATTCAACCGTTTTGATTGACGGACAGGTTTATTATGCGTCTATCCAATCTCCTGCCGGCTGTGAAAGTACAATCCGGTTAGCCGTAACAGTATCTATTAAAGATTGTACGGATATTATTATTCCTGACGGTTTTTCGCCAAATGGCGACGGAATTAACGACTTTTTTGTTATAAAAAATATCAGAACACTGTACCCGAATTTTGATTTAGAAATATTCAACCGTTACGGAAATATACTTTACAAAGGAAATGCAGCTTCTCAGGATTGGGACGGAACATCTGATAAAGGAATTCAGGTTGGCGGAAATAAGCTTCCGGCCGGTGTTTATTTCTTTATCATTAATTTTAATGACGGTATCAGGGAACCATTACAGGGAAGGGTTTACCTGAGCAGATAATGACAACATTGGTTATGAAAAAACGTTTGAAATATAAAATTCAATTATTCCTCTTACTCCTCTTTTTTACGGCGGAGGCTCAACAGGATCCGCAATACACACAATATATGTATAATATGAGTGTGCTGAATCCGGCTTATGCTACCGATAATCCGGATGTCATCAATTTTGGAGCACTTTATCGGGCACAGTGGGTAGGGTCAGTTGGCGGTCCTACAACGGGTTCTTTTTTTGCTCATTCACCCCTTGCCAAAAAAATTGAAACAGGGCTTTCAGTCATTCACGACCAGATTGGCGATGTGGTAAACGAAACCAATGTTTTTGTTGATTTTGCCTATGTATTAAAATTAAATGAAAACAATAAACTCTCTTTTGGAATCAAAGGGGGAGCCACTTTTTTCAGTACGAGTTTTGACGGGTTTGTTTATTCTGACGATCTTCCGGATCCGGCTTTTGCCAATAATCTAAGCAGAACGTTTCCCAATGTTGGAGTGGGAGCTTTTTATTTTGGTGAAAATTATTACCTGGGACTATCCAGTCCGAATCTATTGCGAACCAAGCATTTGGAAAGACAAGACGGCATTATTGCAACAGGTGTTGAAGAGATTCATTATTTTCTGACAGGCGGGTACGTATTTAATTTAAATGATAACCTGAAGTTTAAACCTGCTTTTATGGCCAAAGCGGCTACCGGAGCTCCGATGTCTTTTGACATCACAACCAACTTTTTGATCAACAATGTGTTTGAGATAGGAGCCGGATACCGTTGGGATGATTCTGTAAGCGGATTGGTAAATTTTAAAATTTCACCTTCGTTGCGGATCGGCTACGCCTATGATTATACACTTTCTAATTTAGGAAGGTTCAATTCCGGCAGTCATGAAATTATGTTATTGTTTGATTTGAATAAAAAAGGAAATATGAACGGATATGACAAATCCCCACGATTTTTCTAAAGAAATAAAAATGAGAAATAACAGCCCTATTATTATTTTCTTTTTGCTGATGAGCCAAGTTATTCTGGCTCAAAAACCAACGCTTAAAAAAGCAGATGAACTTTTTGCCAACAGAGCCTATGTGGAAGCTGCAAAAATGTATGAAAAATTCAAACAGAATCAGGATCAAAAGGTATTGGAAAATTTAGGCGATTGCTATTATTACAATGCACAGATGAAGTTTGCTGCAGATAATTACGGTAACCTGGTTTTTAAATATAAAGACAGTGTAAAGCCGGAATATTATTTTCGTTATGCCCATGCTTTAAAAGGAATTGAGGAATATGAAAAAGGAGATAAAGTCATGAGCGATTATTTGAAATATCCTGTAGATACCAAAAAGTTCAAAGAACATCTCAATAATATTGTTCCCTTTAATTACAAGGTTAATCAAATGACCAGAAGTAACAGTACGGGTGATTTCGGAATTTCTTTTTTTGGCGAGAAAGTTGTTTTTGCTTCTTTGCGAAATGCAGAGAGCCCGTTATATAAATGGAATGAAAAACCTTATTTGGATTTGTATGAAGCCACTGTTTCCAAAGAAGGTATTCTGGAAAACATTAAACCGTTTTCAGCACAAATCAATACCAAAACACACGAAAGCAATGCCGTTTTTACAAAGGACGGTAAGACAATGTATTTCAGCAGAACTAACGATAAACAAGTGCAGGTGGGAAATGAAAAATTTGCCTCTGTAAAACTTTTTAAAGCCGAATGGGTAGATAATGAATGGACAAATGTAAGTGAGCTGCCTTTTTCAAGTGATCAGTTTTCTACACAGCATCCTGCCTTGAGCGTGGATGAAAAGAAATTGTATTTTTCAAGTGACAGACCCGGTTCATTAGGCTCTTTTGACTTGTTTTATGTAGATATTTTAGAAGACGGCAACTATTCTGAACCACAAAATTTAGGCGATAATATCAACACCATCCACCGGGAACAGTTTCCTTTTGTAGCAGAAGACGGTACATTGTATTTTGCTTCTGACGGTTTACAGGGTTTGGGCGGATTAGATATTTTTATGGCAAGGGCATATGATACTGTTTTTGCAAAACCGATCAACCTGGGAGAAACCATCAATACCGGAATGGATGACTTTGCCTATGTGCTGAAAGCAGGTGAAAATTTAGGTTATTTTGCTTCCAACCGGAAAGGAACCGATAATCTGTATTCATTTATCCGGGAAGAAAACCAACGGCGGTTTATCGTTGAGGGTGATGTACGGGATAAAGTAACCAAGGAACTGCTTCCCGGTACGACCGTGACATTATATGATATGGACGATAAATTAATCGGTCAGTTGGTTGTGGGGCAGAACGCTGATTATGTGTTTAATACGGAACCAAACACCAAGTATAAAATTGTGGCCGACAGGGATTTTTATGCCTCAAAAGAAGAAACGTTTGAAACGACGGATGACGGAAGGGTTCGTTTTACCATTGAACTGGAGATTGAATCCTATGATGATGCAGAGGAAATTATTGTGACCAAGGATGACGGTCTGGTTTATATTCAGTTGGAAAATATTTACTTTGATTTGAACAAATGGGATATTAAAGAAGAAGCAGCCAGAACCCTGGATGTTTTAGTGGCCATCATGAAAAAATACCCCCGAATGGAAATTGAATTGGGAGCTCATACCGATTCCAGAGCTTCTGATGCATATAATTTAAGGTTGTCGCATGACAGGGCCGGTGCTGCATTGGAATACCTGGTTTCCAACGGAATCAACCGAAACAGAATGCGGTCCAGAGGCTATGGCGAACGGGTTCCGTTAATCAGATGTGGCGATAACTGTTCCGAAGTTGAACATTCGATTAACCGGCGTTGTGAGTTTATTATTCTGAAATAAGCTATTTGATTACCAAATCATATTTAGAGAGCAATCCTTTTAAGCCTTCGGTCGAAAAGATTGCTCTTTTCATTTTGTTTTTTTCCGGATCAATAACAAAATCGTAACTGGTGTAAAAATCCGCTTTCTGAAGGTTGGAGTCTAAAAATACCGCCCTTCTTAAATTACAATTGTCAAATAACGTTTCCGTTAAATCACTGTTCATAAAATCTACCGAAATCATGCTACAGTTGATAAACTGCATCTTTTTGAGCTTTAAGGCATAAAATTGAGCATAATCCAGTAAGCAGTCCGTAAAATTAAAATTATAAATCACCTGATCGGTCATGGCAAAATTAACCGAAGTAAAATCACATCGGTTAAATTGTACATCTCTCAACGAAACATAATTAATCTTGGTTTCCTTAAAATTACAGCCGTGAAACGTACATTCTACAAATACCACTCCCGTAAAATCACAAGCGGAAAAATCACAATTGTTAAACGTGCAGCATTCAAATTCTTTGTAACGAAGCGACTCCGGTTCAAAAATAGGGTTATCAAAAGTTGTTTCATAAATATAGTCAGATGCCATAACGTTGCTTTAGATGATAAATAGACCTCAAAAATAAACACAATTAAAGAATTTGTTCTGAAATAACACTAATTTAATTGTTTTTCAGCTGATCAAGGGATTATAATATTTTTAAAATTCAAAAAATAAATTATCTTAAATATCTGTAATTCAGTTAATTGAAATTAATTTTCAACAGATTAAAACCAAAGTACACCAAGCTTCGTACATAGATGAAATTTAAAAATTCAATACCATGAAAATGAACACAATCAAAACAATTCAAGGAATTGTAAAAACATCAATTGTATGTTTGGCTTTTGTTGCTTGCAGCGACGATGATACTCAACCGATTGTCGATACCGACATGCCCGGGATGGCTCCGAATGTTAGCTTTACTGCTTTGACAAACAATAATCAATTGGCATTTTACAATGCACAAAATCTGAATACCCCTTCGGGTACAGTTGCCATTACAGGCGTACAATCAGGTGAAATGATAACAAGTATTGATTACCGTCCTGCAACCGGTCAACTGTATGGTTTGGGAAGCACCGGAAGGTTATATTTTATTCATGAAGTCTCCGGTGTGGCAACGGCTCTGAGTGATCAACCTCTAAACCCGGCTGTTTCTGCAGCTAATGCGTCGATTGATTTTAATCCTACCGTGGATAGAATCAGATTGGTAACAGAGTCAGGACAAAATTTACGATTGCATCCGGAACTCGGAACTGTAGTGGCAACCGATGGATCGATCAACGGAGGAAATTCTCCGCGAATCGGAGCGGTAGCCTATACCAACAGTATGGCAGGTGCCACCGCAACACAATTGTATGATATTGATTTTGAAGAAGACAAGTTGTATATCCAATCACCGCCCAACGATGGTGGCTTACAGGCTGTTGGTGATTTAACGGTAGATTTTGACGGGATAGGAGATTTTGATATTACTCCGGATAACGCTGTAGCGTTGGCAGTTAATTTTAAAGATAATAATACCAGATTATATACAATTGATTTAGACACCGGAAAAGCAAGTTGGGTTGGCACATTCGGTCAGCCGGTGATTAGTTTGGCTTTCAAAACAAACCCGGTTGCCTATGCGGCTACAGCAGACAACAAATTAATTCGTTTTAACCCAATGAACGGTTCTTCAAACCAAGCAGACATCATGGGGCTTGAAACCGGTGAAATGATTATTGGTTTAGATTTTCGTCCTGCCAAAGGAATGCTGTATGCCATTACCAATCAAAGCAGATTACTGACGATTAATACATCTAACGGTCAGGCAACGCAGGTAGGTGCTGTTTTATCTCCGGCATTATCCGGTACAGCGTTTGGTTTTGATTTTAACCCAACTGTGGACCGAATCAGATTAGTAAGCAATACGGGTCAAAATTTACGATTACATCCTGATTTGGGAACTGTAGCTGCAACAGACGGCAACTTAAACCCCGGTACGCCGAGCATTACGGGTGCAGCCTATACCAACAATGTTGCTTCGGCCACTACAACACTTTTATTTGTAGTTGATTCGGAAACCAATATGTTATATACCCAAAACCCACCGAATGATGGCGTTTTGGTTCCGGTTGGAGCATTAGGAGTTAACATTGATGCCGGTAACGGATTTGATATTGGCGGAACAAGTAATGCGGCCTTTGGACTATTTACTGTAAACGGAGCCAGAGGTGTTTACAGCATCAATTTAACCACCGGTGCGGCTACTTTGGTTTCAACTTTTCAGGTTAATGTAACTGCCATGGCTGTAGGACTTGGTTTTTAAATAAATCTTATAGGTTAAATAAGCTTAAACCTGTTTTTGATTATAAAAAAAAACGCTAAAAAATAATTTTAGCGTTTTTTGTTTTTCGTGACCTCGACAGGATTCAAACCTGTAACCTTCTGAGCCGTAATCAGATGCGCTATTCAGTTGCGCCACGAGGCCTTAATGCGGGTGCAAATATAGCTATTTTTGTGTAACTTGCAAACCAAAATTCAATTAAAACCAACTTTTATGGCCCTTGAACAATACATTCGCAATATAGCCGATTTTCCCAAACCCGGAATCCTTTTTAAAGACATTACGCCGCTGCTGGCCAGTCCGGAAGGCACTGAAGAATGTTTGCAATTGTTAATCAATAGTTTAAATGACAAACAAATAGATAAAGTGATAGGGGTTGAAAGCAGGGGATTCTTTTTTGCCACACTGCTGGCTCATCATTTTAAGGCAGGTTTTGTTCCGGTGCGAAAACCGAAAAAATTACCTTTTGAAACCATTTCTGCTTCTTATGAGCTGGAATACGGATCAGATTCGCTCGAAATTCATACTGATGCCATTCAGAAGGGAGATAAGGTGCTTATCCACGATGATGTGTTAGCTACCGGCGGAACGGCAAAAGCCGTCTGTGAACTGGTGGAACGATTAGGCGGTGAAATTGTTCAGGTTAACTTTTTGATGGAACTGTCTTTTTTAAAAGGCAGAGAAAAGATAAACCGGTTTCCTGTTTTTACAGCAATAACCTATTGATTGCTTTTGTCCAAAGCCCTTGTTGTAACAAAATAACGCCAACCGATAACAGCCAATTGCCATTTTTTGGCTTTGGCTAAATCCAGTTGCTGTTTGCTGAAACTGGGTAGTAACAGTTTGTTGAGTTTGGCCAGGAGTAAATACATCGTTTTTTTTTACAAAAGTACAAAAAAACGGCTGTCAACACTGACAGCCGTTTGGTTTTCAAGGTTATTGTTTTTTCTGTGCGGCTTTTTCCAATTCTACACGGGCCTTTTCTAATTCTGCACGGGCTTTTTCCAATTCCTTTTTGGCTAACTCAATTTCTTTTTTTGAATGCTCAATATCTGCTCTTGACAGTTCAATATTGTCTCTGGATTTTTGGATTTCTATTCTCGATTTTTCTAATTCAGGTCTGATCCGGGCCATATCAACTTTTGCTCTTTCAAGTGCTTCACCCCTGAGTTTTATAATGTCTTCTTTGGCGATCACTGCCTTATCATTGTCTGATTCCCAATAAAATGAATAATGCTTATTTTTGTCGTTTTTAAAATCGGTAACCGCTTCATCTGTATCTACTACGACTTCGCCATTCACAATAATTTTGGTTTTACTTTTCCCGTTTTTATCTTTTTTTATGATAACGGTTTTATCAGCATGTGCTGGGGTAGGTGGGGTAGGGATATCCGGAAAATCCGGGAATTCAGGTATTTCCGGCAACTCGGGTAACTCCGGTAGCTCAGGGAATTCAGGGATTTCAAAACTGAAATCATATCCGTCGGCATCGCTGCTGCTGATTACGACCGTTTTATCGTCATTCCGGAATATTTTTCTCTTTTCGGGTTTACCGTAGCCCACCGTTACAATGCCGTTTTTATCTTTGCGTGCAAAAATACTGAACGGTTTGATTGGTTCTGTGCCGGAAAACTGATAGGTTTCCGCTTTTCCTTTACCGGTTTTCAGATCTACTTTAATGGATGTGATTTCGCCCTGCGGATTTCGTTTTACTTTTGAAAATTTTAAATCGGCGTCAAATTCATTTTTAAACACCTCTTTTTCTTTTTTCATCTCAGCATCGGTCGTGTGCTTGTTAATTTCCATCCGGACAATGATTTCGTCTAATGTTTTATTGATACTGCTGGCGGTAAATTTTTCTTGGGCAATGACCTTCATCTGAAAGAAAATGACAAAGCAGATCAGTACAGGAAGTATAAAAAGATACTTGAGCGAATTTCGCTTTTTGGATTGGTTTGTGTTTAACATAACGATTCGTTTTTTGATTAATGATTGATTAAAATGATTGGTGACCGAAAGGTAGTTTTGATGAGTCACTACCCGTAATAAGGCTTTTTGATAATTGGTTTTACTGGCACACTTTTTACTGGCTTTCTGATCGGCAATGTATTCTAAGTTTTGTATGATCGCCTTTTTATACAACCACATAAACGGGTTGAACCAGAATAGTACACAAAATAAATTGGCTGTCAGCACGTCGGCAGAATGTTTCTCACGGCTGTGCACTTTTTCATGCAGTAAGATGCTTTCGAGTTCTTCATCCGAATACAAATCAGGATTGACGGCAATATAATTAAAGAACGAAAATGGTGCTAAATTTTCTGTCAGGTTGACCAGGGAATAAGCTCCTTTTTTAAATTTTTTCTTTTGGGATAACAACCGGACTACTGATGCCAGATTAACAACTACTTTTATAAGCAATAGGAGACTGATGCCTACATAAAGACCAGTTAAAACAAGTGACCAGTCAATTGTTTCAGCTTCCTGTACGCCAATGGGAGCAACCGTAGCATAACCTGAGCGTTGTTGTGGTTGCGGATCAACATAGATAACTTTGGTAAAGGTGTATAACGGCAACAGGAGAGCGGTGAACAGTCCCAAAAGCAGGTACCAGCGGTTGGCATTAAAAAAAGTTTCTTTACGAAGCAACAGGGAATAGGCCAGGAAAAAAACTGTCAACAATCCGCTTGCTTTGGCAACATACAGAAAAAAGGTTTCCATATTATTTCTTTTTTTCGATGATGTCTAAAATTTCCCGGAGTTCTTCGGCAGAGATTTTTTCTTCTTCTGCAAAAAACGAAACCATACTCTTGTACGAGTTGTTGAAATAATTTTCAATGGCATTATTCATAAATGCTTTGCGGTATTTTTCCTTACTGATGATCGGAAAATATTGATGGGTATTACCATAGGCCTGGTGTGAAACATAACCTTTCTCTTCCAGGTTTCGGATAATTGTGGACAAAGTATTATAATGCGGCTGCTCTTCTTTAATTTCAGCCATTACATCTTTTACAAAAGCTTTTCCGAGCTTCCATAAGATGTGCATGATTTCTTCTTCTTTGTTGGTGAGTTTTTGCATACTGGTAAAGTTTAAAACAAATATATAACTATATTTTTAGTTTTACAACTATAAAAATAGTTATTTAACTAAAAATTAAGTTTTGAAAGAAAAGATGTGCTTGGCGAGTCGCATTTTGGAGATTTTTTCAGGTTTGATTTGTTAAATGCAGATGAAGAGCAACTAAACACAAATAAAAGCCGCATCCCCAACCTGAAACCTGAAACCTGAAACCTGAAACCTGAAACAAAAAAACTATTCCTCCCTTACCATTTTCATCACCCATACCGAACAGGCCACAGCCACTATACCCAATGTGCCCATTACAATCCAATTGGCCTGATAACCAAAATGATCAATAACGCTCATACCGGTTTTGGAGCTCATGATATGAGCCAGGCTGAAGCTCATGGTATAAAAAGCCATATACCGCCCTTCCTGACCCCGTGGAGCACGACTTAATGCGAATGAGTTGGAGAAAGGAAAAGCAAAGATCTCTCCGAAGGTGAGAAAAAGAATGTTGATCACCAGCAAGCCGGCCCAGACATTAGGCAGTAAGACATAAAAACCAAGAGCCATGCTCAGCGAACCGAACAGCACGATTTTTACTTTGTTTACCTGTTTCCGGTCAAAATAGTTCACAATAGGCATTTCCAGTAAAAAGACCAGAAAACCATTGAGTGTCATAAGTAGTCCGGTTTGAAGTTCGGTTAACCCATAAGCTTCCTGATGGTAGAGCGGAAGGGTTGTGAACAACTGAAAGAAAATCATTCCGGTTATAAAAATAACAAACAGGAAAATCCAGAACGGCCGGTCTTTATATACTGATTTGACCGGCTCTTTGTAAAAAACATCAGGATGCTCTTTCAGTTTTTTCTTTTCTTTTACCAATAACCAAAATATAGATATAGCGGTAATACAGGATAATCCGTCAACCCAGAAAAGACCGTGATAACCAATATTCATGATGATCAGCCCGCCGAGAGCCGGGCCGGCCGCAAAACCTAAATTTACAGCTAACCGCACCAGGGTGAGGGCCCGGGTACGGTTTTCGGGTTTGGCATAAGCTCCTAAGGAAACAAACATAGCAGGCCGAAACATATCGGCAATGGTCATAATGCCGAACATAGCCAGGCATAAACCGTAAAAAGAAGTGACAAACTGTAGCCCAAAAAACAACAATCCGCTGATAAAAAGACTAAAGACCATTACTTTATAAAAACCAATGCTGTCAGTAAGTTTTCCGCCTAAATAGGAGCCTAACATAGAGCCTAAACCAAAACAAACCATGATCCAGCCCACTTCACCATAACTAAAGCCGAGATCTTCTTTGAGGTATTTAGACAAAAAAGGCAACACCATCGTACCCGCCCGGTTGATAAATGTAATCAATGTCAGGATCCAGATTTCCCTTCTAAAGCCTCTGAACGAATTGATGTAGCGGGTAAAAGCAGATTTGAACATGGGTAAGAATTCAGTGTTGCAAAGGTACAAAGTTGGTTGTCTTTAAAGCGTTAAATGTTCCTCAAAATAGATTTGTACTTTTTCAGAAGCTATTCCGGCCATTTGTTCCAAGCTTTTTGGTGCACTCCTTTTTTTGTAAAAAAACCAAAGAGCTTCTTGGGTCGCTTTTGGTTTTTAACAAAAAACAGTCGTTCACTGCAAAAGGCTTTCCTCGACTGTCCGGGCTATGAATTACTGCAAAATAATCAATTGCAGCCAAAACAGTTTGATCATTTTCTTGATTGCTTTCCAATAAAAGCTATCCATCAATTTGCTACTTTTGTAAAAAATACACCTATGAAAAAAGTACTTTTTGTTTTAATGTTCACACAGTTTGTTGCAGCCCAACAAAAATTTGAACAAGATTCCGTCATTCGGTTTCAAAAAAACATGAACGAACATTACGCTGATTCAACTAAAAGTCCGCTAAAGAAAAAAGACCTGGCGGTTTTTAAAGCATTGGAATTTTTTCCAATTAGTGAAAAATATTTTGTACAAGCCAAGTTTATCCGTACCAAAAAGGAGAAACCGTTTGAAATGAAAACCACCACATCCCGAAAGCCGTTATACGTGAAATACGGTGAATTGCATTTTGAAATTGAGGGTATTCCGTGCCGGTTAAACGTCTATCAGAATGTGGAATTTTCAAAAAAACCGGACTACAAGAACAGTTTGTTTCTGCCTTTTACGGATTATACTTCCGGTGTGGAAAGCTACGGGGGCGGTCGTTACATAGATCTTCAGATCCAGGAAGGAGAAAATTGGAGCATTGATTTCAATCAGGCCTATAACCCGTATTGTGCCTACAACGAAAAATATTCCTGTCCTATCGTACCCGAAGAAAATGATTTGAAAGTGGAAATAAAAGCAGGCGTAAAGTCGTTTAAGAAGTAAACTTAGCCACTAATGATAAAACAGTTGAGTGTTGTATGTATTTTATTAATCGGATTCAATTTATCAGGTTGTGGCGTGTCATTTTCTAAGCGACATTTTAAGGATGATTTGATAAAGCTGAATTCCAAAAATTATGAGCGTCTGAATGGTGCCTATTCAAGTAATCCTCAGGCAGATTACAATCCAAAAGCAAAATATTTTTTAACAGATTCTGTTTTAAAAAAAATAAATACCTATAATCTTTTTACCAATAAACCTCTGGTATTTTCAAAACTCGACTCATTGGAATTACGGAACAGTACTAAAAAATTTGCATTGAGGTTTATTGATACTGAACATATTGAAATTAGTTATTTAATTAACGATGTGGTTAAATCAAGTGAAATAATTAAGGGAAGAATAAAAAAGAACGGCTTGTTTTATTTAGATAATAAGTATTTTAAATCTAATGGTATTCCTTATTTGTGGGGTGGAATTGATGTTAAAAAAAGGAGGATAGGTTTGTCTGAAAGCGGAAATTTGATTTTTAACGGTGCTTATTGCCGGGAAGGAGCTTTGTTATTCTTATTTGCAGCCGGAACAAGTTATAACAATGCTTATGAAATAGAAAAGATTAATTAGTTCTATACGACAAATGAAAACGGAAAAGTTATATAATCTTCATACCCACCGCTTTACCAACCAGAAACATATCCTGGAACTGGTTAATCAATACCCGTGGGAGTTTGATGAAAAAATACCCTTTTATTCCATCGGAATTCATCCCTGGTACATCGAAGAAAACCGATTGCCGACTGATTTGCTGTTGATTGACCAAAAACTAGCACTCACGGATTGCCTGGCGTTAGGCGAATGCGGACTCGATAAACGCATTGAAATGCCGTTGGAAATGCAGATAAAAGTATTTAAAGCTCAACTTTTATTAGCAGAAAAACATCAAAAACCCGTAATTTTGCACTGCGTTGCGGCATTTCAGGAAATCATCCGAATCAAAAAAGAACAAAACGTCACAGTTCCGATGATTATGCACGGCTTTTCCAAAAATGAACAAACGGCAAAGCAGCTTTTAGACAATGGGTTTTATCTTTCTTTCGGAAAATACCTCCTTCGGAATCCGGAACTCAAAACCGTTTTTCAGTCAGTGCCCAATGACAGGTTTTTTCTGGAAACAGACACGATAGAAGAATCGCTGGAAGAAGTTTATGCCCGGGCAGCGGATTATAAAAACATAGAAACAGAACAACTAAAGTCTGTCTTAAAAACAAATTTCGATAACGTTTTTCTGCGTAATTTGTAAAAAACAGACAACCGACAACAGACAACAGACAACCGATAACAGACAACTTTTTTAAAAATGGCTAAATGGCAGGAACGAGCAGAGCTCTTATTTAAAACAGAAGGATTAAACAATTTAAAAAATGCTAACGTACTCGTGGTAGGTTTAGGCGGCGTAGGCTCCTTTGCCGCCGAATTTCTCGCCCGAGCCGGCGTGGGGAACATGACCATTGTAGATGGTGATACGGTGGATATTACGAACATCAACCGTCAGCTACCGGCTTTGCATTCTACCGTAGGAATGCCCAAAGTACATGTGGTAGGCGATCGTTTAATGGACATCAATCCGGAATTAAACCTCAAGCGGGTGCAGGAATTTTTGTCTCCCGAACGGGCTTATGAATTAGTTACGGAAGATTTTGATTATGTCCTGGATTGTATTGACAGCATCACCCCTAAATTGAATTTACTGATTGCGGCCAAACGTAAAAAAGTAAAAGTAATCAGCAACATGGGAGCCGGCGGTAAGTATGAAGCCGGTAAAGTAAAAGTACGCGACATCAGCAAAACCGAATATTGCCCGCTGGCTAAAAATATCCGCAAGCGATTGAAAAAAGAAGGTATTTCGTCCGGTATAAAAGCTGTATATTCTACCGAAATGCCGGACGAATCGAGTTTGAAAATGACCGACGGAACCAACTTCAAGAAGTCGTTCTACGGAACCAACAGCTGGATGCCCTGCCTTTTTGGGCTGCATGCCGCAGAAACGGTGGTGAAGTATTTGTTGAAAAGATAGGAGCGAAGACTCTAAGGTATTGAGAGACTAAGGTACTGAGGAGTTTTCGTTTTTATAAAACATAAAAATCTTAGTCTCCTGTAGCCCTAAAAAATGATACAAACCGTAATTTTCGACATGGATGGTGTTATTGTGGACACTGAACCGGTGCATCACTTTGCTTACCAACAGCATTTTAAACAATTAAACATTGAGGTTTCGGCAGAACTATATGCTTCATTCACCGGAAATTCGACCAAGAATATTTACGAGCGACTCAAATCGGCTTATGCTTTACACGAGGAGGTAGTGGATTTGGTGGAGGTAAAACGCAATTTGTTTAACGAGGCGTTTGACCAAAAAGAGGATTTGTTTTTGTTAGACGGGGTAGAAGCGTTGATTCAGGATCTGCACCAAAACGGGATGCAATTGGTTTTAGCTTCCTCTTCGGCCAATGTAACAATCCAACGTATTTTCAACCGGTTTGATCTGGATAAGTATTTTACACACAAAGTTTCCGGAGAGGATTTCCCGAAATCAAAGCCACATCCGGCCATTTTTTTAAAAGCAGCTGAGCTGGCACAAACACCGGTGGAGAATTGTATCGTTATCGAAGACAGTACCAACGGGATCATGGCCGCCAAAGCCGCCGGAATTTATTGTGTGGGCTATGATAGTTTTCACTCCAAACTGCAGGATTATTCATTGGCTGATCAGGTAATCAGTCATTTTAATGAACTGAGTTTTGATAAAATCCGGATGATAAAATAAATTACCGGGTTTCCCGGTCGGGCAACGTATGTTTTTCAATGATGCGTAAACCATCTTTTTTAACTTCTTTTTCTTTTCGCATTGACCAAAAGAAATCGCTCGAAAACCGGCGGGCTTCTTCTAAGTTGACAATCGGGAACGGGTAATCTTTTCCCATTTCAAAGTTGTACAGCATTTGTTCAATCGGGGTTAATTTCCACGGTTCATGAATGAATTCAGAGGGTATTCCGGAAAGTTCCGGTACCCATTTTCGGATAAAGACACCTTCCGGATCGTGCTCATACGAGTTTTTGACCGGATTGTAAACCCGTAGTGTATTGATCCCTGTTACACCGGCCTGCATCTGAATCTGCGGATAATGAATCCCCGGTTCAAAATCCAGAAACTGCCTGGCCAGGTGCGGACTGCAGTTTTGCCATGGCTGAAACAGATGATGTGTGTAGAATGAAACCACCAACGCCCGCATTCTGAAATTCAGATAACCGGTGGCATGCAAACACCGCATGCAGGCATCTACCAGCGGAACACCGGTTTTCCCTTCCGTCCATGCCCGGTGATAGGTTGGGTTTACAGGTTGATTTAAATTTTGATACCCTTTGTTGACTGCAATGAATTCCATGTGGCATTCCATTTCAAATTTTTGAATAAAATGGGCTTGCCACCGTAATCGGGAGGTAAAATTATCAATTTGTCGCACATTTTTCTTTTGGGCTCTGAATTGCATGGCCAACTGTACTACTTGCCGTATTGAGAGATTGCCCCAGGCGATATAAGGCGAAATCCTGCTGCAACTGTGTCGTCCCGATTCGGGTTTAGAAATGTGTCGGCTGTAATTGACAACCCGTTCTGCTAAAAACGATTTCAGGTACCGCATGCCGGTTATTGTACCGCCTTTTTGAAAAGGTGTGTTTTTAGAAGTTGTTAATGAAACGGTCTTACATCCTGCTTTTATCTGATCAAATTCTCCTTTAGACAAAAAGGAATCTTGTTTCGGTTGAAACGGAAAAGGCGGCATTTCCATAAATTCCGTCCAATCATCTCTCCAGGTTTTCCGGTTTGATAAGCCCCGTTTTACGCCGTTGGTGATGTACTCGTTCCAACGGATTTTATGCTTTTTGCAAAAAGAACCGACAGCTTTATCCCGATCAAAAGTGAGTCGTATGCCCGTTTCCTGATGCGAAAACAAGGCAGAAACAGGGTGTACTTGATTAATTTTTTCAAAGGCTTGTACAGCTTCACACTCTATAATCAATATTTCAGCCTGATACGGTTTTAATTGCTGTTGAAGTTCTTCTAACGATTGTTTGATAAAATCAAAATGGCGTGTGCTGTAATGATGGTCACGGCGTAATGAAGGTTCAAAAAGGTAGAGCATCAAAACAGGTTCATCTGATGACAGGGCCCTAAAAAGAGCTTCATTATCGTGTAACCGCAAATCTCTTTTGAACCAAACGATATTCATGTTATTTTGCTATTTAGAAAAAAGAAGGTTTTATTCTGAATCACTAAGAAACGGAGTATAAGTTTCATCTGATTTAATACTTACCCAACCGCCTCCTTGTACACTTTCAGGCATCGCTCCCGGGCTTCTTTATGCTCTACAATAGGTTCTACATAAGCAGAAGTCTCCGCTTCGGGGACCCATTTTTTGATATACTTCCGGTCTTTGTCAAACTTTTTGATTTGTTCTGCCGGGTTAAAAATTCTGAAATAAGGAGCGGCATCCACACCTGAACCGGCCGACCATTGCCAGTTTCCGATATTACTCGCTTGTTCGTAATCCAGTAATTTTAAAGCAAAATACGCTTCGCCCCAACGCCAATCGATTAACAGGTGTTTGCATAAAAAACTGGCAACAATCATGCGTACCCGATTGTGCATGTGTCCGGTTTGGTTCAATTCACGCATACCGGCATCAACTATCGGGTAGCCGGTTTTGCCTTCGCACCATTTTTTAAAATCCGTTTCGCTGTTGTTCCACCGGATGGCATCGTATTTTTCTTTAAAACTTTTGTTCACCGTATACGGGTAATGCCAGAGTATCTGCATGAAAAATTCCCGCCAGATCAACTCATTCCAAAATGTTTCATTTTTAGAAGCAATGGCTTTGGCTATCATTTTCCGGACGGAAACTGCTCCGAACCGCAAATATATTCCCAGCATGGAAGTGCCGGAAACCGCCGGAAAATTTCGGGTGGCTTCGTAATTGTTAATTAAAGTATCCGTAATATTATAGGGTTTCACTTTTACGGTTGAAGTTTCAAAACCAATAGCTGTCAGGCTCAGAAAAGGATAGGTATGTTGGGCAATGTTAGCCAGCTTTTTTTCTGATTCATACTGTATCAACGGGATGGTTTTGAATTTTTCCTTCCATTTCCGGGCATAGGGTGTATAGACCACATAGGGTGAGCCGTCGTCTTTTACAACTTCACTTTTTTCAAAAATAACCTGGTCTTTACTGGTTTTGAAAGCGATGTTATTTTCTTTGAAAAGCTGATAGATTTCTTTGTCCCGTTTGCGGGCATACGGTTCATAATCGCGATTGGTGTAAACCGCAGTAATTTTATTTTCAGTGATCAGCCGCTGAAAAATTTCGACAGGTTTTCCATGAAAAACAGCCAATGATTTACCTGATTCATTCAACTGTTGCTGAATGTTGGTCAATTGCTCATGGATAAAAGTGACCCGTGCATCATCTTTAGGCAATTGCGAAAGTATAAAATCATCAAAAATAAAAACAGGCAATACCTTTTCATCATTGTTTAAAGCATGAAACAGGCCAATGTTGTCCTCTACGCGTAAATCTCTTCGGAACCAGAATACAGTCATGGGAATTATCTGAAAATATAAAACATTAAAAAATCAAAAACAAAACATCTCAAACAACGGTAAACTAAATAAGCAAACTCGACATTCCACCATCCACATGAAAAACCTGTCCGGTAATCCAGCTGCTTTTGTTGCTCAACAGAAAATCAGCCATTTGAGCTAAGTCTTCCGGTTGACCAACTCGTTTGAGCGGATGACGTTCGGCCGATTTTTCCCGTTTCGCGTCATTGTTTAAAAACTTGTCAGCCAAAGGGGTATCGGTCAAGGAAGGGGCAATCACATTCACACGTATTTTTGGGGCAAACTCGGCCGCCAGGGCTTTGGCAAATCCTTCAATGGCTCCCTTAGAGGCGGCTACACTGGTGTGAAACGGCATACCCATACCGGCCGCTACACTGCTGAACAGTACTATTGTGGCTTGTTCAGAGGCGGTTAATTGCGGTAAAACCGTTTGGATTACTTTTACCATGTTGATGAAATTGACTTGTAAATCATGTTCAAATGTTTCCGGTTTGATGCCTTTGAACGGACGTAAATTGATGCTTCCGGGACAAAAAACCAAACCGTCAATTACTTCCGGAAGCAGTGAAACGTTTAAGGAATCAGCAGAAGCATCAAATAGGATGTGATTAATATTTAACGCCTCTTTATTTTCAAATGTTCTTGAAGCAACATATACTTTACATTTAAATTGTAATTCTTTGGCGATGGCATAACCAATGCCATATGAACCACCAATTAACAAAATATTTTTCATTGTTTTAGCCTTTATATTCTCCGAAAAGTTCAATTAATTTTTGCTGCCGATAGTCAAATATCTCTTTCAATTTTGGCTTTACCAGGATAGGATGAACCAATTGACCAATCACGCCCAACGGTAGTTTATAATCAACTATATCTTCCATTTCTACACCGCCCGGAATTACTTTTAAAAAATGCTTGTGATGCCATAACGCATAAGGACCAAACCGTTGTTCATCCACAAAGTATTCTTTGTCCTGTACATGTGTAATTTCGGTTACCCATTTGGTTGGAATACCTAAAACCGGCGTTACAATATATTGAATAATTTGTCCGGGAAACATTGGCTTTTCTGCTCCACTCAAAATAGTAAAACCCATATAATCCGGTGTTATGGTTTTTAAATTTTTAGGATTGGACAGAAATTCCCATGCTTTTTCCAAAGAAACAGGAAGGTTTTGTTTTGTGTGCAGCGTGTATATCTTCATCTTTTTTCAGTAAAGGTATAATATTGTTTAATATTTTTCAAAAAAAGTTAAACAAAATATTTTTCATTTATATTTTTTTTAACAGTTAGTACGGACGGTTAGCTGTAAATTTGGAAAAACAAACTAAACTTATTTAATTATGAAAAAAGTAGTATTAACAGCAGTATTTTCTGTTGTTTCAATTGTTGCTTCAGCACAGGTTAAGACACCGGCTGCCAGTCCGAGAGCAAATTTTGAGCAAACGGTAGGATTAACAGATGTAGAAATCGATTATAGCCGTCCGAGTGCAAAAGGAAGAACTATTTTTGGTGATTTGGTACCTTTTGGTAAAATGTGGCGTACCGGAGCCAATCAAAACTCAATGATTACGTTTAGTGATGATGTAACGGTTGGCGGAAAAACATTGAAAAAAGGGAAGTATGCTCTTTTTGTTACGCCAAAGGCAGATAACTGGGAGGTTATTTTTTATACAGATACTGAAAATTGGGGAACTCCGGAAAAATTTGAAGAATCAAAAGTAGCCGCTCGTGTGAATGTGAAACCGGAATCGTTAAACCGTCATGTAGAAACATTCACCATTTCTTTAAACAATGTGGACAATGATTTTGCTCATTTGGAATTTGCCTGGGAAAAAACGGTAGCGGCCGTAAAATTTGAAGTTCCAACCCAAAAAACGGCTATGGCAAATATCGAAAAAGTATTGGCCGGACCGTCTGCGGGTGATTACTTTGCTTCAGCCCAATATTTTTTTCAGTCTAACGGCGATATCAACAAGGCATTGGAGTATGTAAACAAAGCTACAGAGATGACAGCAGCCAAAGGAACACCATTTTGGTATAACCGTTTAAAATCGCAAATTCAGGCAAAGGCCGGCGATAAAAAAGGAGCCATTGAAACAGCAAAACTATCATTGGAAGCTGCCGAAAAAGCAGGTAACGCAGATTATGTAAAGATGAACAAAGAGAGCATTGCTGAGTGGAGTAAAAAGTAAGCCACTTATTTGATGTATTGAAAAAATCCTATCATTTTTTAATGATAGGATTTTTTTGTTTTTCTAAAATGCAGTCCGTATAGCCAGGATAAAATTCCTGCCGGGTGCTGTAATTCCGGAAGAATACGAACGATAACGTTGGTCGGTTATGTTTTCAATACCGCCCGAAAATGACCAGGTTTCATTGAGTTTATACACGGTTTTAAGGTTCAGGGTGTACCAGCTTGGTACATACGGATTTCCATTTGCATCGGCAGCATACAGGTAATCTTTTTCAACTTCGGAAGGAGCTAAATCTTCCGCTTTGATTTTTGAATTATAAATCAGGAATAAGTCCGTTGTCCACTGATTGGTTTTCAGGCTCAAACGGGTATCGCCAAAAAACGGAGCGGCATGACGCAGGGGTGCGGTGTCGCCATTGTCTAATTCTTCTTCGCCTTTGGTCCAGTTGGCGTTGGTTTTCCAATGCAGGTAGGGCAAAAGTTCAACAGTTAATCCTGCCTGAATCCCATAAACATTGGCTTTTGCGGCATTTTGAATAGCTTGAATATTACTGATTTCTCCTTGAAATTCAATGGTGCTTTCTCCGTTTAACGTGAAACTTCTTCGCACCAGAGCATCAATCACATGCGTATAAAATCCGGTTACATCAACCGAAATCGATTCGCCTATTTTTTGTTGAACTCCTATTTCGGCATTGTAGGCATATTCATATTCTAAATTTGGATTGGGAACCACTAAATTTCCGGGTGTACTTTCATAAATCTTACCCACGTCATCAATGTTGGGAGAACGGAAAGCCGTTCCGGCATTAAAAAACAATGCCGTGTTTTTGGCCGCCAGATACGTAAAGCCTATGCTTCCGGTCAGGGCACTGGTATTGATTTTAGTTTCGTTAAACGGATAATCTACAAATGTTTGATCAAATGCGGCCTCTAATCCGATTTGATTAAAACGGATTCCGGATTGAAAGGTAAACTTATCCGATAATTTATTTTCATACTGTACATAAACAGCCAATGACTGCCATTTTGAGCCGTCCGGATAGCGGGAGGGTGAATTTACCTGTTCCTGTGTTTCGATGTTTCTTTGAAAGCCAATAGAGTTAACGCGGTTGAGGATATACTCCAAACCATAGGATATTCTGTTTTTGGAGCCCAGTTTTTTGATAAAATCAACATTAACGGAATAGGCATCAACATTTTCCACATTGCTGGTGCGGATTGATCCGTTGAAGTTACGGGTATGTCGGCTCTCTTCAAATTGCTGGAATCCGGCATTAAACTGAGCCCTGTCGAACCATTTATTACCATTGGTATAATTGATTTTCAGATGATGCATGGTCCATTCCTGCGGTCCGTAATACCATTCTGCAAAGCGAAGGTTTCCGTTTCTTCTCCTGAGTAACTGGTCATAACGGTTAAAATCGGATGTGGCAGAATAGTGGAAAGCATATATAAAATTCCAAAATGCGTTGGGTTTATACGCTGCTTTTTGTATAAAATTGAGCTGGTTGTAACCGGAACCAACCTGCATTTCGCGGTTGTCATTGATAATGGTCTGATCTTCACCGTCAATGATCTGAACATAATCCGGTCGCACATAAGCTTCCGGACCGTGATTACCCATCCGTAAATCTTCAAAATCACTGAACGAAGCAGAAGTTACAAAAGCCCATTTTTTGGAAGAAACATTCAGATCAAAATGCAAAGTTTTTTCGTTATTGGCAGAAGACCAGCGACTCATGACGTTGCCAAAATAATATTGGTTTTTATCGGCAGTAAATTCAGGTTCAAGGGTATAAAAATTCATCACCCCGCCAATGGCATCACTGCCGTAAATTACGGTTCCGGGACCGAGAATAACCTCCGTATTCTGAACAGAATTGGCATCAATTGAAATGACATTCTGTATATTTCCGCTTCTGAAAATAGCGTTATTCATCCGGATTCCGTCCACATTAATCAAGACCCTGTTGGTAGCAAAACCCCTGATCATAGGACTTCCTCCTCCTAATTGGCTTTTCTGCATAAAGACTTTTCCGGTATTGGTCAACAAATCGGCTGTGGTTTGCGGATTGGCCAAAACGATGTCTTTCGGTTTAAAGGTAATGATGGAATTAGGTACGCTTTTTTTGGTTTCCTGCCATTTTGAAGCAGATAAAACCACTTCATTGAGCGAGGTGTTTTCCGGTGTTAGAAACACGATAAATCCGAGTTGTTCTATCTGACTGTAGCTCATGGTCAGGGTTTCATAACCCAACATGCGGATATAGATTTTTTTCACTCCCTTAAAATCAGTAAGATCTGCTATTCCGGTTTGATTGGTAACTGCTGAAATTTTGGGTTGGTTGGCATTAAACGTAACCGCTTCAAGATTTTCACCCGAGATCAAATCTTTTACAGTGACTTCCTGACCGCATATCCCCAATGACCATAATTGGATTAGTATTAACCCAAATAAATTTTTAACCATGATTGTAATGCTAATTAAGTTTTGATTTTGATAAAAATTGAATCAACGATGCCAGTCCGATGGTGAGTGCTGCCCCAATCGCATTGAGCCATAAATAACCCAAAATTTCTTTACCGGACGGGTAAATATGAATGCATTGGTAATAGATCATAAAAATAATCAGCTGACTGATTACACCTCCGTAAAAAATAGCATTTCCTTTGATGAATTTAAGGAAGAAAGCCACAAGAAATATGCCGAGAATGGTTCCGTAAAACACTGACCCGATGATATTAACCAATTGAATAAGGTTTTCTACCAACGTTCCGAAGCAGGCAAAAAGAATGGCAATGATTCCCCAAAGAAGCGTAAACCCTTTCGAAGCCCAGACAAAATGCTGCTCTGTTTTTTCTTTTTTAAGATTGCGTTTATAGATGTCGATTACCGTGGTGGAAGACAGTGCATTTAACTCTGATGCCGTAGAAGACATGGCAGCCGATAGGATTACAGCCAACAGCAAACCTACTAAACCGGAAGGCAAATAATGCAGAATGAAATGAATAAAGACATAATCTTTGTCGTTCGATTCCTGGTTTAAGCTTTTGATAATTGTTTTTGCTTCCTCTTTCAGCAATTTTTCTTTTTCATACAAACCGATCATTCTCTTTCTGAGAGTCGGATTGTCCACACCAATATTCAGCTGATTGGCATAGGTGAGTGTCACAATTTTCTTTTCATCGTGAATTTCTTCGAGTTTCTTTTCCAACAGCTTATAATCTTCTGCGTAAATTGATTTTTCAACTGCCAGCTGACTGGTCGGGTTAAAATTAAGCGGTACTTTGTTGAACTGAAAAAAGACAAAGACCATCACGCCGGTGAGCAGAATAAAAAACTGCATCGGCACCTTCATAAATCCGTTAAAAATAAGTCCTAATTGGCTTTCGCGTATCGATTTTCCGGAAAGATACCGTTGCACCTGCGATTGATCGGTTCCAAAGTAGGAGAGGGCTAAAAATAACCCGCCGGTAATTCCGCTCCAGAATGTGTAACGACTGTTGGGATTGACCGAAAAATCGAGGATATTCATTTTATCATTCACCCCGGCAATCTGGAGTGCGTTACTGAAGGTGACTTCTTCGGGCAGGTAGTTCAATATCAGATAGAAGGCAATAAACATACCCAGCATAATGATAAACATTTGCTGTTTTTGTGTTACGTTTACCGCTTTTGTTCCACCGGAAACAGTATAGACAATTACTAAAGCACCAATGATAAGGTTCAGTAAATTAAGGTTCCAACCCAAAATAGATGACAAAATAATAGCAGGGGCATAAATGGTTATTCCGGCAGCCAAGCCCCTTTGAATCAGGAATAAAACAGCAGCTAAACTTCTGGTTTTTAAGTCAAATCGTTTTTCTAAAAATTCATAAGCCGTATAAACATTCAGTTTGTGGTATATGGGTATAAAAAAGATACAGATAAAGACCATGGCCAATGGCAAGCCGAAATAGAACTGCACAAATCCCATCCCGTCGTGAAAAGCCTGTCCGGGTGTAGAAAGAAAGGTAATGGCACTGGCTTGGGTTGCCATAACCGAAATGCCGATGGTCCACCATTTGGCTTCGTTGTTCCCCAGAATATAATCTTTAACATTTTGACTGCCTTTTGTTTTCCAGGCACCATAAACCACTATGAATAGCAGGGTGAAAGTAAGTATGAACCAATCGAGTGTTTGCATGGGTCAGGAAAAATATTGCATAAAAAAATAAAAGATCAAAATATAGAATGCATTGATCAGGATCATCCAGATGTAAATACTTTTAAGACTGTTTTTTTTAGTTTCTGTCATTTTCTAATTTGTTTTTGTTCCGATAGAAATCATGTTGGCCAATAAACGATAAGCTCCGGAAACACCGGCCGGGAGCTCTCTGAAAAAGCTCAAACCGGTGTAAATATAGTATCCTTTGCCGTATGGTGCGACTAATAAACCACCATTTTTTGGTTCTTCACCTTTGTCATTAGACGAAAGAATAGGTGTAAAGGTTGCGTCCCATTCGTTCGGATAGTACAGACCCTGCTCCTGAACCCACCCTTTAAAATCGTTGGACGTAATTTTATTCGGAAAATTCAAAAGTTTATGTTTGGGTGCTAAAAAACGAACTTCAGCTTCTTCTTCAGTTACTCTGTCTCTTGAGATTTTTAAAGTATAAGGGGCTATTTCTTTTACGGTCAGTTTTCCGGTTGTATTATATTGTACAATCATGGTGTTTCCTTTTTTTACAAAATCAAATAGAATTTGTTGTTTAAAAGCTAATTCATCTACCGTATTGTAAGCCCTGATCCCCATAATGACCACTTGGAAATTTTTTAGATTTTCCGGGGTAATCTCTTCCGGTTTTATGACACTGACATCGTAGCCCATCTGCGATAAATAAAGCGGTACTTCATCGCCTGCCCCCATGATATAAGCAATCTTTTCATTGTTAATACGTATATCTAATTTGTTGAATTTTGCTTCTGCATTTACCAAAACCTGTTGTGGGGCAATGTGTTCGTATTGGATATTGATCTGTTCTTTTTCTGCTTTTTCCCCGTTTACCATAACATAGCTTTTTGCGGTTGCTTCGCCTGAATTTTGCGGTGGAGTCACGTTAAAATAAACCGTGGTTTCTCCTCCTTTTTTATGAATTTCAAAAGGAATGGATTCCGGCGAAACTTTCCAGCCTTCTGCTGCAGTAAGAAAGGCATTACCGCTTACATTGTCTTTCCCGGCTTTGATTTTTACACCAACGGATTTGCTTTGACCGGAATGGAAGATTTTTACTTTATCCTGAATAGAAATTGTGGCAACCGGTACAATATCAAAGGGTTTGTAAACCTCTCCTTTCACTTCATCATTATATTTGTAAACCACTTTCCGTTCAAACGGAATGACAACGCCGTTAATTTCTACCAGAAAAGTAACGGAAACGGTTCGGATAATATCAGGCACTCCAGTGTTTTCCCGGTCAGTAACGGTGTACATCCCCACAGTACCGGTCTCTTTCAGCCAATATGGAGCGGTGTATTCCTCATTTTTACCGAGTTGCAGTTCAATATCAAAATAATGCGGCTGATTATTCGGCAGCGGGGTAACTGCAAAGGCAGTAACAGAAGCCGGATTTGTACGGATACCGTTTAACACCATGTGCTGGTTACTCCGGTTGATGGCTTCCAGCTTTACTTTTAAAAGGCTTCCCGGGGTTGAATTTTGCGATTCTGCTACTGCCTCTAAATACAATCCGGCACAGGCGGCAATGATTTTTTTCAGCTCTTCGGTTTTGATGTTTTTCCAATGTTCATCCTCTATTTTTTGAATCAGCGTATAGGCCTCCGTTAGTCGCGGAATACTGGTTGACGGGTTCTTGAAATCAAACTCTTTTTCAATTTCAGAAAGTAGGTTTCCTATGACTGCTCCACCTTTTACACGGTTCCAGGAGGTATCAATTCCTTCAAAAATATTTTTATTGTCTTTGGCTGCTTCGCCTTTAATCAGTTCTAAGTACTCAATTTCATCTCCCCGTGAACCGGTACTTCCAAATCCCTGCGACTGATGACGGCTTCGGCTGAGGGCTGCAATTTCCTGATTCGATTTTCCAAAGGAAGGGTAGTACACCCCCATATCAAAATTGTTCAGTTTGCTTTTGTCGGCTTTGTCAAACTTTTCTTTTCCGCCATAGAACCACCAGGAGGTATTAAAAAATAAGCGTTTTGGCTGCCAGGTGGCGGTGTGTTTTAATTGGTCGGGAAAAACGGTCGGATCGTTTACCTGGTCAAACAATTCAATAGCCAACATGGCGGAAGAGGTGTGATGACCATGTGTGGTACCGGGTGAGCGGTGATCAAAACGGTTGATGATCACGTCGGGTTTAAATTTTCGGATAATGTAGATCATGTCTTCCAGCACCTGGTTTTTATTCCATATTTTAAGGGTTTCATCCGGTACTTTTGAAAAACCAAAATCGTTGGCACGGGTAAAAAATTGCTCACCTCCGTCAATTTTTCTTGCTTCTAACAATTCTTGTGTACGGATTACCCCCAACAGTTCACGCAATTCGGTTCCGATGAGATTCTGACCGCCATCGCCACGGGTGAGTGACAAATAACCGGTTCTGGCTTTTACATGATTGGCCATGTAGGAGATTAAGCGGGTATTTTCATCGTCGGGATGGGCTGCAACGTATAATACGGAGCCTAAAAAATTAAGCTTTTGAATCTGATGATAAATTTCAACCGATGATGGTTTTTGAGGCTGTTGAGCCCATAATGCGGGAGCTAAAAGTAAACTAAAAAGAAATACACAATATTTTTTTAAACCCATTGATTGCTAAGTTTTCTGTAAAAGTCAAATATAGTGAATTAAACAAGCCGATGGTTTAATTAAAATTTCTTTAACAATCGTGTTATGTCTCAGGAGTTGTACCGGTATTCCTTATTCGTATAAAACGGTTTTCGGTTTGTTGATTTCAAAATCCAGATAACCAAAATCACTGGTTTTAAAAGTATTCGATTTGAATAAATTATCTCCTTGATTGGGAAGCTGCGGATAATAGGCAAATGAAATCTGAAAGGAGTTAAACACTAAGTAGTCATTTGTAATAATTACACCAAAACCTATTTTGGAATAACCGGAACTTCTGCTGAAATCTTTTTCTGCATCTGCTAAAAAGGCCAAGGAATAGTTGAAAAAAGGACTGAAACGGAATCCTGCCCATTGCCAGGGTGAATAACTCTGGGTTTGCAGAGAAAAAAGCATTTTTTTAGTTCCCAGGTACTTGGGGTCATTAAATCCGTTGATTCCGTTGGATTCATTTATAGAAATTCTATCGCCGGGCGAATCTAAACGATGACTCCCTATGATTGCATCGGTTTTAAAAAACTGCCGGATTTTCCATTTTCCGATTTCCAATAAAGGGGTAAAGTAATTGATCTGAAAGGCAAAAGCACTTTGTTCATTTTTTTGCTCTTTAAAAAAACTTCCATATTCAACATTTGTACTGAAATAGCCCCATTTATAATAGTTTCCGAATGTGGCTTTTGCACCAAAATAAGGCCTGTCCCGAAAATTTTTTCGTTGCAGTCCTCCGATAATTCCGTAATAATTTCCAATCGGTATATCTTCTGCAATGGCAAAGTTGAAAACATATTCATCCTGAATAAACTTCCGCGATGAAATTCCTATTCCGCTCAGCCATACCGTTTCGTTGGAATAAAAATTGATGGCATCAAATTCTGCGGATATGTCTTCCAGATAATTGATTTTCAGGTATCGTAATGTTGTTACTAAATTGGTACTTTTTCGGTTGCTGAACTCTTCGCTTCTGATTTTAAAGGAATGTCCTGCCCACAAATCGATGGTGTTGTTTTTAAAGGTCTGGAGTGAATAATTGTATTCAAAATCCGGTAAACTGTCTCTTTGTAACCTGTTTTCCATAAAAAAACCACCGGCCCACCGGGTTAATGGGGAGAAAAACTTACGCTCAACAGTAACACTTTTGGCATAGTTGTTATCCAGATCAATTTGATAACTGAAATCCGTTTGAATATAAGTATTCCTGATGTTTGGAATTATATACCGGGTAGAAAAAGCTTTTCTTTTATCATCTAAATCCTGTTGATACCGGTTATCCCACAAATGTCCGGAACCTAAAAAATTACGTTCGGTGAGTTCATATGTTGCCTTAGAAGGGGTCAGGTTGGCATTTGGGATTAAACTCCAGGAATCCAGCACGGTAATGGTTACATCAACACTGTCTTTGTTTGTTCCTGCCAATTCAGCACTAAAGTCGACTCTTCTGACAAACCGTTGGCTTCTTACCAAACGTTCCGATTCTTTAATGACTAAACTGTCGTAAGGCTCATTCCTTTTGAGTAGTAAAACATTTCGGATGGCAAAATTTTTACTTTTCATGTGAATCGCATTGCCTGCTTTTTCAGAAAAACGCTTGGGTTTTTTTAAAGAGTCAACTTCAGAATAACCAAACGGATCAAGGGTCTTAATGTGGATGTTCCGGATGATTTTATTTTCATAAACCGAATGTTTTTTTGCTACAGTGTGTACGTTTCTGGGTTTGACAGGTTTAACGGCGGTGGATTTAAAAACGAGTTTATGAACAAATTTGGTGAATTTATTGCGTTTGGAATAATTTTCAATTTTTTTATAGCCAACAGCCGTAGAATCAGTCTTGGTTTTATTGTCCTGGGCATAGGAAATAAAACATAAACAAAGCATAAGTAACGCAAATAAGAGCTTTTGAGTCATAAGATAATGATTCGAAGATAACGCAAAAAAAACAATTGTGTTATCAACGAAATGTTAATCTGTAAACTCTTGTTCTTCTATCGGGTATTTTACCACGGTAACCCCCTTTTGAAGCAGTAAACTATTGGGATAGGTAATGAGTTCTCCTTCTTTGGTTTTCAGATAGGTATGAAACCCGCGAATATCTTCAATTTCAGCTTCAATCGGAAAATCCTTATCGTGAATTCGGATGGTATCGCCAATTTTAAAAGGAGCCGAAAAAAACAGGATAATCCCGGAAGAAACATTACTCAGAATAGACCATTGGGCAAACATGGCAACTCCAATAACGGCAAATATGGAGGAGGTAACCAAAATGACATTTTGTGGTTTTACCCCCCAAATGACAAATAAAACAATAACCGCCACCATACCGATAAGAATGTTAAAATACTTGATGACCAGATTAGTGCGTTGTACCAGGATTTCTGTAACCCTGGCAAATCTCCGGACTATTTTAGCGACTAAAAACCTCAATAAAACAGCGATTAAAATAACGATGCCGGAGGCAATTACTTCTTTAACATACAATTTAAAAAATTCCATAGCTAGACATTATTGTACAAAATTCATTAATTTTTGATAAACCAAGTGCACAGGCATGCCTACCACATTGGTATAGGAGCCTTCAATTTTACTTATACCGATGTAACCAATCCATTCCTGAATGGCATAACTTCCGGCTTTGTCAAACGGTTTGTAATGATCCAGGTAATACCGGATTGCTTCCTCAGAAAGTTCCTGAAATGTTACCTTGGTTATTTCATGAAACGTTTCGGTTTTTGTGTTTGTTTTAAAACAAACGGATGTAATTACTTCGTGGGTTGCATCCGACAAGGATTGCAGCATTCTGAATGCCTCTTCTCTATCTTTCGGCTTTCCCAAACACTGATTATGATGCCAGACAATGGTGTCGCTGGTAACCAAAAGTTCATCAGGATTAATTTCGCCCTCAAAAGCATTTGCTTTTAGTTCGGCCAGGTAATCGGTAATTTCCTCTGCCTGAAGATGAGGCGGATAAATTTCTTCCACTTCTTTTAACCGGATTTCAAAATCAATACCCAGGTCTTTAAAAAACTGTTGTCTTCTGGGCGATCCAGACGCCAAAATAATGGTGTGATTTTTGAGTTCTTCTCTAAGCATTGGTGTTGATTTTGATGTTATATGTAATCACGGCAATCGACAGAATTCCAAAGAAGATCACCCATTTTAAAATACGGCTCAATCGGTGAAAATCTGAATTGGTTTTAGCGTTCCAGCTTTTGATCAATGCAAACAAAAGCGGACCGGCCACTAAAAAAAGAGCATATAAAGCGGCATAGTACAGATCAAACCACATTAAATGCTTGTTAATGTACCATAGAATGGCCGCAGTGGCCAACAACAACAAACCTGATATAATTTTAGCGGTTCTGTTTATACCCAACACTATCGGCAGTGTCTGCATCCCTTGGTTATAATCTCCTTTTACATCTTCGGCATCCTTGATAATTTCCCGGATAAAATTCAGTACAAATGCAAAAGCAGCATAATCGACCAGGATCTTAAATAACAATCCCATTTGGTCGCGGTTACCGTCATAAGTAGCCGGATATAAATCAAAAACACCAATAACCAGGACGCTCAATCCGAGGATGAAGGCAACTAACAGGTTGCCCAACAACAGCATTCTTTTTAATGTAGTGGCATAAAAGTACAGACCGGCGGCAATAAAAATGAAAAGGGTAGCAAAACTTGGTTTTTCAACTGCATTGGAAAGGTAGAAGCCGATGGCCACACCGATAATGTTTAACCCCACATAGATGTTATAAGCTTTTGCTTCTGAAACGGCTTTGCCAACCATCACTTTTTGCGGGCGGTTGATGGCATCGGTTTCCTGATCAAAAATATCGTTGATCACATACCCGGCGGCGGCTAACAAAACCGTTGACAAAACCAGTAAAAAATATTGCCAGTCAGCCAAAGCTAAATAACCGTCCTGTTGCTTTAAAAAACCGTAACGGAATATTAATTGCATCAAGGCAAGCAGGAGTAAATTTTTATAACGAACGAGGTTTAAATAGGTCATTTTCTTTGATTGTGATTTTTCGTTTTTGAACGCAGATTTAAAAAAATTAAAAAAGGTGATGTGTAATTATCAGTTGCAAAATTAATCGAATGAAACGGAATATTTTTACTTTTCTGTTGATTAGAACTTCCATTCAACCTGAAACCTGTAACCTGAAAAAAACAAAGGCAACACCCCGATCTTTTTCCTTAATCATGCTTCCCGTCATAATACAAGTGCCATTTATCCTGGACTTTCATGACTTGTTCAATCACTTCACGTACAGCACCTTTTCCACCGTTTTTGTGCGAAATATATTTTGAAATGGCTTTGATTTCCGGACTGGAATCTTGCGGACAGGCAGGCAGTCCCACTAATTTCATCACATGATAATCGGGAATATCGTCTCCCATATACAATACGTGTTCGGGGTTAACGGAGTAAATAGCACAGTATTCCCTGAACGTTTTCACTTTGTCGGGCGAGCCTAAATAAATGTCGGTAATGCCCAGATTTCTTAAACGGATTCGGACCCCTTCATTACTTCCGCCGGAAATGATGCACACCTTATAGCCGCTTTCAATGGCTGCCTTCATGGCAAATCCGTCGCGGATGTTCATGATGCGGAGCATTTCGCCACCGGGGGTAATGTGAACGGAACTGTCGGTAAGCACACCATCTACATCAAAAACAAAGGTGGTAATGTGGTTCATTAATTCTTTATAGCTATTGGCCATGGTTTATAATCGATTGGGTTAAAAGTTTATATATTTCTTTCTGATTTTCATCGGTCAGAAAGTTTAAATGGGCATTAATGGTTTGTGTGTCGTTCCGTTTTGCCGGACCGGTTTGAGCGTTTACAGGCGATAGCTGAATGATTTTTTGGGCAGTTTCCACAATCAAAGGTTGCAGGAGTTCAAACGGAAGTTGATTTTCCGCACAAACGTCGTTTCCGATTTTGTATAAGTGATTGACAAAATTACAGACAAAAACCGCTGCAACATGCAATGCCCTGCGTTGCCGTGACGAAACGGATTGAACGGATTTTGAAACAGAAGCGGCCAGTTTTTTTAACAGTAAAAAATCGTCATTGTACTCGCTTTCCAGGCAAATGGGGATTTCAGAAAAACGGACGGGCTTGTTTTTGGTAAATGTCTGTAAAGGATAAAAAACACCCCGGCGGTTTTTAGGGTCTGAGATTTCTATCGGCATACTGCCTGAAGTGTGAACAACCAAACGGTTTTCAAAAGGAAGCTCAGATGACACATCTGCAATGGCATTATCCGAAACGGCAATAATGTACACATCCGCTTCTTTTATTTCGGTATAATCCGAAATAATTTTATCCGGAGAAATCAAATGCGAAATACTTTCTTTCTGCCTCGAAAAAACCTGAACCAACACTATAACACGGCTTTGCAGGAAAGCGGTGATCAGATGTTGGGCTACATTTCCGGAACCGATTATGACTACTTTAATCATGAGGCTAAAGTAGTAAAAAAAGGAAATAATTGTTCTATTTAATTGGTTGGAATTGCAGACAATTGGTTTTCTGCCCAGAAATTGCTGCCCAGACCGGAAAGGTTAAATGTGGTGGGAGTTGTTCCGTATTTAACCAGATTACCCCACAGGTAGTAACGTTTTACGACTGCACCGGAATTATTGATAATGGTTTGCCCGTTGGCTATACCAAACACAGTAGGGCCGATTAAAGTGCCTGACACCAAAGCACCCGAAACAATATCTGGATTGCTGTTAACGGTGTCACTGGCAGACAGCGTTGTTCTCACAAAGATACTCTGACCGGAGGTTAAGGCAGGTGTACCGGAAATTAAATAGGTTCCGAAGACAATCCATTTTCCGGGAGGTAAATCAATATAGACGTTGCAGTAAACCATCGGAGTGGTAACCCCCACTGCCGCACCGTTCCCGAAACTGGCTCCGCCACCGGCAAAAACCCCTACAACAGCCGGCGTAACAGCAATATTGTTTACCCAGGTTGCCACACCGTTGGCGTCGGAGGAAAGTACTTTTCCGACACCTTGAGAACCGTCTGTAATTTTTATCTTTCCGGCTATATCCAGTTTTTGGGTTGGGTTAACCCCTATTCCAACATTACCGTTTCCTTTTATGCGTACTAATTCCGCTGATGTGGTAGCATTAACACCCGCAAAGAAAACATGATCGGCTGCCACAGCATCGGTCTGATAACGCAGTGTACCGCCGTTGATCCCAAAGCCGTAATACTGATGGTCATTGTTGTTGGTGTCGTACAAAACGATTTTTCGGTTTGCAATACCGTTTGAAAACTGCAACGGAGCATTCGGGTTTTGATTTGCAATGCCTATATGGCCGGTAGTTGTATTCATGACCAGACCCCAATTGCCCCCGGTATTGCCATAAAAGCCCAAATGGTTATTTCCATCGATACCTACTAAGCCGGTTTCTATCGTATTTGTATTATTGTTAAACCAGATACCGGCAGAATGAGTGCTGTTTCTTATTCTTATTCTTCCGGCTACATCCAACGGGTAAGAAGGGTTTGAATTGCCCAGCCCTATCTGGTCTGTTATGTTAGCAGGAAACAGCTGTCCGGTACTGTTACGGCTCCATTTCTCGTCTGCAACCGTGAATAATTTTGTCCAGACAGAACCGTTCCAGTAATAGTAACCTGTTCCGTTCCCTCCGGTAATTGCCGGGTTGGTGTTATAAACCAGCAAACTGTTAGCCGGAGCATTAACCGGAGCCGACCCGTTGGCTATGTTCACTAAACTTACTCTTGGAATCAACAGGCCACTATTCGTGGCATTGATATCCAGGCTTGATGAAGCATCCGGAGTGGTGGTGCCGATTCCAACCTGTGCATTGGTTTTAAAAATAGTTGCAAAAAGTAAAATAATGAGAGCTAATCGTTTCATTGTTCATAATTTTATCCAAAACTAAAGGCTTTGCAAATCCTGTACGTCATGTCTTTATATGATTTTATTTCTCCTATTTTTATAGGATTTTTTATAACTTTAGAAACGTTTAATTTGAGCCATGAATGCATTGATACGATTATTCTTTTTTCTGTTTTGCTGTTTCGGCCTCTCTGCCCAGGATTTAAAAGGATTAAGAGAACGAATGAGAGCGGCAAACGATTCCGTCATGATTTTTGCTCACTACAGCTATGGGGAAGTTTTTGAATTGTCAAACCCCGACAGTGCCGCCTTTTACTATGACAAAGCCCTGTTGCTTTCACGACAGAAGAACTTTAAAAGAGGTATTGCCACTTATGCGGGGTATAAAATAGTTTTGCTCAACAACCAGGGGAAATACAAAGAAGCGTTGGACTTATGCAACGAAGCTTTGCAAATTTTTGAAGAGCTTAACAGCAAGACCGATATCGGGATTGTTAAGATTAATATCGGCAGTGAATGGGAATACCTTGGCGATTTGAATCTTGCTGCCGAGAATTATCTGCAGGCCAAAAAAATACTTGAAAGCGACCGGCATATACAAAACCTGAGAATTATTAATAACAACCTGGCTTCCGTTTATTTAAAAACAGGAAATATAAAAAAGAGTGAAGCGTTTGCCCGGGAAGGGCTCAGGCTGGCTTATGAACTGGGAAAAGATTATCCGATTGCCTCATCTTTGCTCAATTTAGCAGAAGTTTATACCTATAAAAAACAGTTTCAACAGGCAACAGAATTGTATGATAAAGTAAAAGCGATCGGAATCAAAAATGAGGATTATATTCTGGAAATGGATGCTTTTATCGGGATTTCGGATGTCTATGCCCAACAATTAAAATTTGATGCTGCCCTTGAAAACATCAGTAAAGCCCTTGAGATTGCGAGAGCAAAATCGATTCCGGAGTATGAACTGTATGGTTACAAAACCTTGGGCTTTATTCTTTTTAAGCAAAAAAAATACCACGCGTCGGCCGCAGCTTTTGAAACATCATTGCAGTATGCTTTGGATACGGATAATAAAAATGAACAGTTCGATATTTTAAAAATGGCCATGGAAGTGGAGAATCTGTTGAATAATTCAGCGAAGATTGTTTATTACAATACACTTTTTCTGAAAATCACAGACGAGCTGGCTGTTGAAAAGCGGGAAGCAAGTATTCAACTGGCAGAGGCTAAGTATCAATTTGAAAAAAATAACAAGTTAATCAAGGCACTCAAAGCTGAAAAAGAACTGCAACAGCTAAAAATAGAACAGAAAAACAAGCAGAACATCGGACTTCTGATTTTATTGCTCTTCCTGTTATTGATTGGTTACTTTTTTTACAGAACCATTAACCAGAAAAAGATAATTGCCCAGAAAACGGCCGAGGCTTTGCAACAGGAAAAGCAGGTTCAGACAGCTCAGGCTTTGATAAAAGGCGAAGAAACCGAGCGAACGAGGCTGGCAAGAGATCTGCACGACGGGCTGGGCGGTATGTTGTCCGGCATAAAATATCAATTAAACAGTATGAAAGGAAATATTATTTTATCGGAAGAATATGCAGATGTATTTGGCAAGAGCCTGTTTCAACTGGACAACGCCATCAGCGAAATGCGTCGTGTGGCCCACAACATGATGCCGGAAGCATTGCTTAAATTCGGACTAAATGATGCTCTGGCGGATTATTGCAACGCTGTTGCGGCTGCATCTGATCTAAAAATTATTTACCAAAGCATTGGTTTGCAGGAAAGACTCGAACAATCTGTAGAGATTGCCTTGTACAGAATTGTGCAGGAGTTGCTGAACAACATTGTAAAGCATGCGGACGCTACCGAAGTACAGGTGCAGTTAACCATGCATGGTTCTAAGATCACATTGACGGTGGAGGATAACGGTAAAGGATTTGTTTTGGCGGAAAGCACCCCGGCAAACGGAATCGGTTTATCCAGTCTGAAAAACAGGGTGGATTATTTAAACGGAAAAATGGATATCAGGTCAGATGCAGGCGGGACATCCGTGTTAATAGAATTAGAAGCAAAATAAGCGGTATGAAAAAACGAATTCTTATTGTGGATGATCATCCGTTGGTTATAGAAGGGATTAAAACACTGCTGTTGCAGCATAAAAACGTAACAATAGCCGGAAGTGCCGTAAATGCTTCTGAGGCATTAAAAATTTTAAAGGAGACGGCGGTGGATATCATTTTTTTAGATGTTAATCTTCCGGATATCAATGGGATTGAACTGTGTAAACTGATTAAGGCTGATTATCCTGCCGTTCATTGTTTAGCTTTGAGTACGTTTAACGACCGCTCGTATGTTTCCAAAATGATTGAAAACGGGGCAAGCGGCTACCTTTTGAAGAACTCTACCCGGGAAGAGCTGTTTGAGGCCATCGACAAGATTGACGATGGTGGTATTTATCTTCATCTTGAGTTACAGCCGAAAACCTATTCCAGGTTTGATGCTAAACCCGTTTTAACCCGAAGGGAAAAAGAAGTGCTTTTTGAAATAGCAGAAGGACTGACCAACCAGCAAATAGCCGAAAAGCTGTGCATCAGCATCACTACGGTGAGTTCGCACCGGCAAAACCTCATGCTGAAACTGGAGGCAAACAATACCGCAGTGCTTATTAAAACAGCAGCCAAACACAATTTAATTTAGAAACCGGATTTTCTGCCTATGCCAATGCACTTAAAATTTATGAATTAATCTGCCTTAAAAAAATCTAAAAACCGAAATCATTCCTTTTTTTATAAGTATTTTTGTGCCTTTAAAATTACCCTTCTCAAAATGGACAAAAAAATACTTTCCTTCCTTTTTTCCACTCGTTTAATGGCTTTTTTATTTATCGCATTTGCCGTAGCCATGGCAGCCGGAACTTTTATTGAAAGCTATTATAATACCGATACGGCCAGAATCTGGATTTATAATGCCTGGTGGTTTGAATTAATTATGCTCATTTTTGTCATCAATTTTTTCGGAAACATCAAACGTTACCAACTCTGGAAGAAAGAAAAATGGGCGACTCTGTTACTGCATTTGTCTTTTATTTTTATTTTGACGGGAGCCTTTATCACCCGTTATATCAGTTATGAAGGCATGATGCCCATCAGAGAAGGTGCCGCAGAAAAACGTTTTTACTCAGACAGAACTTACCTTACCGTTTTTACAGATGGTGATTACAAAGGAGAGACCAAACGTAAAACCATCGAGAAGCCTTTGATTTTGTCACAGGTGGCCAACAATAACTTCACCATAAACGATAAATTTGACAGCAAACCGTATACTGTCCGTTATAAGGACTTTATCATGAACGCTACTGAAACGGTGAAGCCGGATGAACAGGGTGAAACCTATCTGAAGTTAGTAGAATCGAGCGGCGGAATCCGGCATGAACACCTCTTAAAAGAAGGAGAAGTACAAAGTCTGCACGGTATCCTGTTTGCCTATAACAAAAAAACAGACGGAGCAATCAATATCATACAAGACGGTGATTCGTTTTTTATCCGGTCAACCTTTGGTGGCGATTTTATGCGGATGGCCGATCAATTTAAGGGATTGGTTGTAAAAGATTCGTTGCAACCGTTGATGTTTCGATCCCTTTACAACATAGCAGGAGCACAGTTTGTTTTACCGGAAGCCCCGGTAAAAGGGAAAAAAGAATATGTTTCCAACAACGATTGGAAAGACATGATGACGGATGATGCTTTGGTGTTAGAAGTAGAAGCAAACGGTGAACAAAAAGAAGTAACCCTAGTAGGTTCCAAAGGAAAACAAGGTGTACCGCAAACAGTCACGTTGGGCGATTTGGATATCACACTGATGTTTGGCAGTAAAATTTATGAACTGCCTTTTAGCATCCATCTGAATGATTTTATCGCTAAGCGTTATCCCGGAACCATCAACAGTTATTCGGCTTTTGAAAGTAAAGTGACTGTTTTAGACGGAGATATAAAGCAAGATGCCCATATTTTTATGAACAATATCCTGGACTACAGAGGCTACCGGTTTTTTCAGGCTCAGTTTGACCAGGATGAAAAAGGAACGATTCTTTCGGTAAACCACGATTTCTGGGGAACCTGGATAACTTATATCGGCTATTTTCTGTTGTACTTAGCCATGATGGCCATTTTGTTTGATAAGAATACCCGTTTTGCAGAATTGAAAAGCAAATTAGAGAAAGTAAAAAAGAAGAAGGCTTCTTTACTTTCGGTGGTGTTATTGTTGTTTTCAGTAACCGGATTTTCACAAAATCATTCACAGCGGCCTACCCTGGCTGAGGTTGAAAAGTTTATCGAAACCCATATTGCCAGACCGGAACATGCCGCAAAATTCGGACGTTTGGTTATTCAGGATGCCGGCGGAAGAATGAAGCCGGTGAATACATTTTCGTCAGAATTACTTCGTAAAGTAAGTAAAAGTGATCATTATAAAGGATATACTTCCGACCAGGTTTTTTTGTCTATGTCGCAAACGCCCAATGCCTGGTTCGAGGTGCCTTTGGTTTATTTAAAACGCGGAAACGACAGTATCCGGACTATTTTAGGTGTAGATAAGGACGCGAAGTTTGCACCGTTCATCAGTTTTTTTGACGAAAAAGGAAATTATAAACTCTCTCCGTTTTTAGATGATGCCTATAAAGCAGTTATTCCGAACCAGTTTCAGAAGGATTTTATCGAGGTAGATAAAAAGGTTGTTTTACTTAATTCGGCCTTAAGCGGCAGTATTCTCCGTATTTTTCCGGTTCCGAATGATGCCAACAATAAATGGATTTCCTATTTAGAATTGGATGAATATGACGATACGGAGCTAAAAAACCTTAAAAATATCCTTCCCGCTTATATGCAGGTGTTGGCAGAAGCGAATCAGAAACAGGATTATAAATTAGCCGATGACATCATCGAGGGGATTGAAAAATTTCAATTGAAATACGGAAGTGAGGTCAGACCGGAGAAAAGCAGAATTGATTATGAAATTCTTTACAATGAATACGATATTTTTAAGCGATTGTTCTATTTGTATATGCTGGCAGGGGTTTTGATGCTGATTTTTACAGTTATTCAGATTTTTAAAACATCCAGGCTTTTAAATTATACGGTTAACTTTTTCCATATTCTGATCGGATTTTTCTTTGTCCTGCATACATTAGGCTTAATTGCCCGTTGGTATATTTCGGGGCATGCTCCATGGAGTGATGCGTATGAAAGTATGATTTATGTAGCCTGGGCGACAATGTTTTTCGGGTTGGCTTTTGACCGGAAATCAAAACTAACTGTTGCTTCGGGAGCGTTTGTCGCTTCTATGATCCTGATGATCGCTCACTGGAACTGGATGGACCCGTCGATAGCCAACCTGCAACCGGTTTTAAACTCGTATTGGCTGATGATTCACGTGGCGGTAATCGTGGCCAGCTACGGACCTTTTACCTTGGGAATGATCCTCGGAATTGTTTCACTGTTGTTGATATTGCTGACCAACGACAAAAACAAAGAGCGAATGAAGCTAAACATTCAGGAGATCACGTATATCAATGAAATGGCGTTGACCATCGGTTTGGTCATGCTTACCATCGGTAACTTTTTAGGCGGTCAGTGGGCCAACGAAAGCTGGGGACGCTATTGGGGGTGGGATCCCAAAGAAACCTGGGCTTTGATCAGTATTATGGTCTATGCGTTTGTTATTCATGCCCGTTTTGTCCCTTCTTTACGGGGAACCTGGGTGTTTAACCTGATGAGTATTTTTGCTTTTTATTCGATTATGATGACGTATTTCGGGGTTAATTTCTACTTAACCGGATTGCATTCCTATGCCAGTGGAGATAAAGTGGTAACACCGAATTTTGTTTATATTTCAGTAGCAGTACTGATTGTTTTAGGAATTGCTTCCTATTTTCAGTACAAGAAGTACTATAAAAAATAGTTTGGCAACGTTTTGTGATTTGTTTAATAGATAAGTTGGTCATAAAGCTGTAAATTTGAAATAAAAACAATATGAGAGCATCTTTTTTAATCATTTTTTCGTGTTTTTTGCTGATGAGCTGTCAAAACCAGGCTCAGACCAAAACGGAAAACAAAGTAACGCAACCGGCTATGAAACAATCGATTTACACCTTCAAAGTGGAGGATTTAGAAGGCAACGAATTTGATTTTGCTTCCTTGAAAGGAAAAAAAATCATGGTGGTAAACACGGCTTCCAAATGTGGATTAACACCCCAATACAAAGACCTTCAGGCACTGTATGAAGCCTACAAAGACAAAGGATTCGTAATTGTTGGTTTTCCGGCCAATGACTTTATGGCTCAGGAACCCGGAACCAATGCAGAAATCGGTGCTTTTTGCCAGAAGAATTACGGCGTAACTTTCCCGATGATGAGTAAAATTTCGGTAAAAGGAAAAGCGATGCATCCGCTCTATCAATTCTTAACTCAAAAAGCTCAAAACGGATTACAGGACAGTGAAGTAGAGTGGAACTTTCAGAAATACCTTTTAAACGAAAAAGGGGAGCTGGAAAAAGTGATCAGTCCGAGAACCAAACCGAATGACAAAGAAATCCTGGATTGGTTGGCGGGTTAAGCCGAACCGGCTTTTTTCAGGTACAGATTTAAAGAATCAGGTTAATTACAAAAATTTCAGATTATTAAATCGGTGTTTTTTATAAAATTAACTGCATAAAAACAGAGTCCAGCCAACGGTTGAACTTAAAACCGGCTTCTTTGATTGTTCCCACTTTTTTAAAACCGTATTTTTCGTGAAACCGGATACTTTCGGTATTCTCGGCATCGATCACGCCAATCATGGTGTGCAACCCTTGTTGCTTAGCCAGCTCAATTAGTGATTGAAGCAATTTTCCGCCCACTCCTTTGCCTTTAAAATCAGTGGCAACATATACGGAGTGTTCCACCGTAAACTTATAACCGTCTTTAAAGCGGAATTCACCGTATAGACCAAACCCGGCCAATTGACCGTTGATTTCAGCCACCATTACCGGAAAGTTTTTCATTGTTTTTTCCCGTAATAATTCACTTTGCCTGTTCAGGTTTCTGGGCTCGTAATCGTAAAGCGAGGTTGAATGCAGAATGTTATCGTTCACAATGGCTAAAATGGCCGGTACGTCGGTTTCGGAATAAGGTCTGATCTGAATGGTCATCTTGTTGAAAAGTATGTTCAAATATAACAAAACTTTCATGGTTCTGACAACCTTTTTTCGGGGTTAAAATTATAAATTTGTTTGTTGTTGCATTGTGTATTTTTGCGGCAATTAATTTTCATCCATACGAAATGATTTATCCCAAAATACCGTTAGCCCAAAGCATCATCGAAATTTGTCATGCCAAAGGTGTTCAGCATATTGTTATTGCACCGGGCTCGCGTAATGCTCCGTTAACCATCGGGTTTACTGCCAATCCGTATTTTACTTGTTACAGTATTGCCGATGAGCGTTGTGCCGCATTTTTTGCCATGGGAATTGCCCAGCAAATCGGTAAACCGGTAGTGGTGGTTTGTACGTCCGGTTCGGCGGTTTTAAATTTTTATCCGGCAGTAGCCGAAGCGTTTTACAGCATGATTCCGCTTATTGTGATTTCGGCAGACCGGCCTAAAGATAAAATTGATATCGGCGACGGGCAAACAATCCGTCAGGAAAATGTATTGGCCAACCATACCCATTTTAATGCCAATTTAACGGAAGATGCTTCAGAAGAAAATGATTTTAAGATCAATGAAGCTTTTAATAAAGCATTTTCAAAATCAGGGCCGACTCACATCAATGCTCCGTTTGAAGAGCCGTTATATGAAACCATCAAAGTGCCTACGGTTGATACGATGATTTCTACCTTGGGGAAAGTTTATCGCAATGTGCCTTTTGAAGATATCATTGCTTCGACCAATATCTGGAATACGGCCCGAAAAAAGCTTATTTTGGTGGGCACGCTTTCGCCGAATGAAATAGATAATACGATCATTCATCATTTGGCCAATGACCCGTCGGTTTTGGTGATGACGGAAACGACCTCTAACCTGCATCACGAGGCATTTTTAAATAATATTGATGCGATAATTACTCCTTTTTCGACTGAAGATTTCGAAGATTTTCAACCGGATATCGTGCTTACTTTTGGCGGGATGATTGTGTCTAAACGCATCAAAGCTTTTTTACGGAACTACCCATCTATCCACCATTGGCATGTGGACAGGTTAAGGGCCTACAATACTTTTGGAAACCTGACCTTTCATTTTGAGGCCAATCCGAATGATTTTTTCAACCAGTTTTTGCCCTATACCAAATATATTGAAAGCAATTACCGTGATTTAGGTATGCGGATCAAAGCGTTGCGAAAACATAAACATGCGGCTTATATGGCCAATCTTTCGTTTTGCGATTTTAAAGCTTTTGAATTGATTGTCAATCAGTTGCCGAAAAAGCTTCAACTACAGGTGGGCAACAGTTCTTCCATCCGCTATTTGCAATTGTTTGATCTGCCTCAATCGGTTGAGGTGTTTTGTAACCGTGGGACAAGCGGAATCGACGGCTGTACGTCCACCGCCATTGGAGCAGCCCGGGCTTCTGAAAAAGCGACGCTGCTGATTACCGGCGATATCAGTTTTTTTTACGACAGCAATGCGTTGTGGAATAATTATATTCCCAACAATTTCAAAATCATTGTGATAAATAATGGGGGTGGAGGCATCTTCCGTATTTTGCCCGGCCATCAGGAAAACGATACCTTTCACACGTATTTTGAAACAGCTCATTGTTTAACGGCAGAGCAACTGGCCGCCATGTATCGTTTGGGTTACCGGAAAGCCAGTGATGGCAAAACCCTTGAAAAAGAACTGACTGCTTTTTGGGGTTCGTCTGACCAACCTCAGATTTTGGAAGTTTTTACCCCGACACTGGAAAACGACAGGTTGTTAAAGGATTATTTTAAAAAGCTGAGATAGTACGGAAACCTCACGTATAACACAGTTTTTTAACTTGTTTTATTGCGATACTGTTTAATAATATTTTATCCCGGGTAAGCAACGGTACTATAAATTAATCCGGCAAAACAGAGCTACAAGATTGGTTTGAATAAAAAAGGATGTGCGGTTGCGGCAAGCCGTATGGATTTTGTCTGTGAAACGGCAAAGGAGAGTAGGAGTGCAAAAACGAGACAAAATGCCAGAAAAATCCAGAATCGATACACTTATCACCATAGTTATCTTTCTCATGCGGTTAATCCGATAACCTTTCCAGGCGTATTCTTCCATGATGTTGTATAGCAGGGCAAACCCGCAAAAGATAAACACCCATAGGTGTTCATTAACCTCATGGTGAGCCGGTTTACAGTTTTGAGGTATTTAGTCAGGTGTATTTTTTAGGAGTTATTTACTTTTTGTCAGGCTGAAACCACTGCATGACTTTTTCAATCATCATCTTCCATCCGTCCACGTTCGGTTTGCCTGAAAGATTAAACGAATGGTCTGCATTTTCAATCAAGTTTAATGTAATGTCTTTTCCTTTGGATAATAAGGTGGTATAGGCTATAACAGCAGATTCCGGGTGTACTGCCTTGTCTGTTGTTCCCTGAACAATTATAATTTTTCCGTCAAATGACTCAAGTTCTTCTGTCACAGAGGTTTTGAGCATGCTTGACCATCGCAGGTAGGTGAATCCCCAGAACTTTTTATCGGTGTCATAGGGATGTTTCAGAATGTCTTTCCATTTATCTGTAAGGTAATTAAGGCGTTCTTCTGAAGAAGACATATTGTGTTCGGGGGTATTAAAAAAAGTACCGTCATCGGTAAATTTATATAAACTATATAGTTGCGAGGGACCTTCACCGGCTATTACTGCAACATGAGAAATTTTATCCTTCATGCGATTGGCAGTTCCGGCTGATGCTATTCCGCCTTCCGAATGACCGGCAATCAACACCTTGTCCGGATTTACCTTTTCATGCCGAATTACATAATCAATAGCGGTTTCAAGGGTACGGCACCAGTTTTCGAGGGAAAACTTCTGGTCAAAAGATTTATGCTGTCCCGTCTGTAAATATTTTACACCGGGTTTTTCAACCAACAGGATTCTGAATTTTTCTTTACCTGCATCAAACCAGGTCATGTGTCCGTATTCGCTGCGAACTCGCCCTTTCTGATCTTTTGTAAACAAAGAGTTCATTCCGGAACCCTGCACATAAACAATTAAGGGTAAATTTTCTGAATGTGTTGTCACCGAAAGATAGAAACAAAGGGTGTCTTTTTCCGTTTTCAGTTCGTATTTGTCATAAGGTAGGTTAGGTAAAAATTCAATTTCTGCCTTTTGGGCATAGACAAGATGATTAAAAAGCAATACCAACAGAGGTATTGACTTTGTTGCAGAAAGTTTAGGTGTAATTTTCTGCTGGCTTTTTAGCTGGTGAACTAGGTGTATAAAATGTTTTTTCATCCGTTATTTTCCTTAATAGTTGAATAGAAAACTGCGGCACAAAAATAGAAAAATTTACAGCTAAGTAACCAAATGGTTATTTATTTTTTTTTAATCCTGTTGTTTTTGCGAACTTTGCAGTACTTAAAACAGGAACTGATGGCAAAAAAAAATGTATCAGGCGAAATACGCAATAAGGAAAAGACAAAACAAAAACTGTTGCATGCGGTTGGAAGAATTATAACGGCAAAAGGTCATTCAAAAGTAAAGGTTAATACGGTGGCCGAGGTATCAGGAGTTAACAAGCGGCTTATTTATGATTATTTTGGCGGATTAGACGGGCTGATTGATGCCTATATCAGCCAGGTTGATTACTGGAACCGGCTGAGGAAGGCTGATAGTATGATTAAAGAAGACAATGGTCAGCAATTTACAACTGATATGCTGCTGGGATTATTTGATGCGATGCAGAAAGACAAAGAAATGCAGAAGATAATAGTATGGGAATTGTCAGAGTACCGAAGATCTTTACGAGCGGTGGCGGATAAAAGAGAGGAGGACGGAGAACTGATCTTTCGATCTGTAATTGACCCTTATTTTGGAAATCATGCCGGACGTTTCAGGGCGATTACCGCTTTATTGATTTCGGGAGCGTATTATCTCACTATTCACACGGAAGTGAACGGCGGTACATTTTGTGGTCTGGATTTAAAGTCAGAGAACGGACGAAATGAAATCAGAGAAGCCATTCGTTTTGTTATCAACCGGGCATACGAAACAGTATAATGGGGAGCAGTTGGGGTTTTATGTAAATTAAGGTTAGCTGTAATGTGATGGATAAAACCATAAAAAATCCCAAACACAACCGTTTTCCGGTTACTGTGTTTGGGATATGATTAAAAAAAAATTTATTCTTTAATGATTTTAATTGTTTTTATGATTTCGTTAGAAATTACTTTTACCATATAAGTTCCGGACGCTAAAGTAGAAACATCAATAGTTCCTTCATTTGAATTTAACGTTTTTATAAGTACTTCTTGCCCCAATAAATTGTAAACCGCTACAGAAGAAATTCCTTGTTCAAATGAAATGTTTAGGATGTTGTTCACTGGATTTGGATAAACTGTTACGTTACTATTCTTCGTCGCAAAATCATCAGTTCCTAAATTATTCGTTGGACATGCAATAGGTGTTAATGAAATTCGATCAGTTGTTGTGCCATCTCCCAATCGTCCTTGTCCATTTAATCCGCATACTTTCAGTGAACCATCAGTATGTAAAGACAAGGTATGAAATGCTCCTGCAGAAATTTGTAAGTGATTATTCGAATTGGTTAAACTCACCCAATTTCTATTTTCAGTAGTTCCATCACCCAATTGACCGTAAACATTTTGTCCGGTAAGTAACATATTTCCAAATGTGGTTGTTCCTACCGTATAATTCCATCCGGCATCTATACTTTGCACCTGATCGTAAACCGCAACAGGCGTTGATTTGTTGGTATAGGTTCCATCACCTAGTTGTCCATAAACATTGTTCCCCCAAGTCATAAGAATACCGTTTGACTTTCTACCCACAGAATGATAATATCCTGCTGCTACATTTGCCCAATCGTTTTCTGAACCTATTTGTGTTGGAACTGACAAATTGGTCGTAGTTCCGTTTCCAAGTTGACCATATAAATTGCTACCCCACGCCCAAAGTGTACCATTCGACTTGATGGCTAACGAAAAACCAGATCCTGCGGCAACACTTTGCCAATTAGTAGCTGTCCCTACCTGTGTTGGCACAATTTTGTTTGTAGTTGTACCATCTCCTAACTGACCAAGATTATTGTATCCCCAAGACCAAAGTGTTCCATTATCTTTTATTGCTAAGGCAAATCCTTCTCCTGTTGCAACACTAGTCCAGTTGGTGGCTGTACCAATTTGCGTTGGCGTGGTTCTATTTGTTGTTGTTCCATCGCCTAATTGACCAAAGGTATTATTTCCCCAAGCCCAAAGCGTTCCATCTGCTTTTATGGCAACAGTAAAACCACCACTTGCAGAAACACTTTCCCAGTTGTTTGCTGAGCCTATTTGGGTTGGTATATTTTTATTTGTTGTTGTTCCATCACCTAATTGGCCATAACCATTGTCTCCCCAAGCCCACAAAGTGCCATCTGTTTTTATTCCTACTGAATGGGTATAACCGGCACTAACAGTTTGCCAACAACTAGTAGCAGAGCCAGGCGTTGTAAAAGAACCACCATAAGCCCACTCACTTTGACCAGTTACACAATCAGAAGCAACCCACCAATAATAAGTCGTATTCGGTAATAAATCGGTTAATTCTGCATCTGAAGATAAGGTACTTCCATCCATCCCTCCAATCGTTGGTGTGGTGTTATAAACATACAAATAACCTCCGTTTGGTGCAGATGTAGAAGGTGTCCAGCCAATTACAGCTGATGTTGAAGAAACTACTTCACTTCCAAAGTTAGTGGGTGGATTACATGATGATGCATTCTCACATTTTATTGAACGTATTCTGTTTGCATTTTGTGAACCACAATTTGCGTTAGTATGGAAAAAATAACGAATAACTCCCGTTGTTGAAGCTGAGTTCCAAACTAAAGGTGTAACGCCACTAGCCAAAACCGTGGTTCCGTTTGTATTTGTAATCGTAATGTAATCTGTGGCAACAGAACTGGTAAATGTATATTGCTTGTTTGCTACAATATTTACGTTTGTATATTCTCCTGCCCAGGCATTTGTAATAATTTGTTCAGTTTGTCCCGAACAATTAGGCGTAAATGTTGCATCCGGATACAAACCATACATTGCACCGTTACAACTTTGAGCTGCATGAGTGGTAAAACTTCCACCTGCTACCCAAGCACTTCTTGTTCCGTTACAGTTAGAACGCACCCAAAAGTAATGGGTTGTAGAAGCCGGCAAAACACTAATGTATGCCAAAACAGTTGTAGTGTTGGTATAAGTAGCATTAGTAGTAGCAATGGGTGCCGTATTGTTAGTACTTAGGTAAATTTCATAGAAACTAGCCGCCGGTGTAGGTGCATTCCATGTCAATCTACAGGAATTAGACGTAATATTTGATACAGCTAAGTTAGTAGGCAATCCGCAACTGGTTGAAGTAGTACATTGAATGTATCGTATTCTGTTCGTGTTTTGTGAATGACAACTGGTATTGGCATGCAAGTAATAGCGTATTGTTCCTGAAGTTGTTCCGGAAGACCAATTTAAAGGAGTTGCTCCACTGGCTAAAATAACATTTGAACTGTTGGTTATGGTAATGATATCCGTAGCAAAAGAACTTGAAAAAGTATATTGATGATTTGCATTTACCGTAACATTAGTATATTCTCCGGCCCAAGCATTACTAACAATGGTTTCATTTGCTCCTGAACACGCAGGTGTATACGTTGTTGCCGGAAATAGACCATATTCAGCGGTATTGCAACCTGATAAATTGTTGGTCACAAAATTCAGCACAGGAGTCCAGTTACTTTTTTGAGTACCACAATTTGATCTGACCCAAGCATAATAAGATGTTGCAGGTGTTAAACCACTCGCAATGTTTACATTGGTTGTTGTTGATGTATGAGTAGGTGTTGTCGTTGCAATTGGTGCAACATTACTGGTTGACAAATACACTTCATAACCATTGCCAGGCACCGGTGTTGGTGCTGTCCAACCGATAGTACACGAAGTAGCTCCTAAATTATAAACGGTTGTATTGGTTGGAGCGTTACAGGTTGGAGCTTGTAGGGTATAAAATTCCCCTCCATATACCCAATTAGATTGTTGTTCGCCACAAACCGAAGCAACCCACCAATGATAATCGGTGTTTGGGGTTAAATTTTCTAATGATAAAGAAGTAGAAACTGTTGCATCTTGAATTCCACCAATTACATTGGTAGTGTTATAGCGAATTACATAACTATCGGGAGTTGGTACAGCCGGAATCCAGTTAAGTGTAGCTGTGGTTGAAGTATTATTATTAACCCAGGTTTGTGTGGGAGCATTACAGGTTGAAGCACTAGGGGTCATTTTAGTTAAACCCAGTTGCAATGTTCCTGCCCAAATAGTTCCGTTAGATTGTGTTCGTACTGTACTTATGTAATTATCCGGTAAACCTGAGTTGGCAGTATAAGAAATGCAGTTGGTAAAATTTTGCAAACCATCTCCTTGAAATGCAATCCAGACTTTATTGTTGCTGTCTACATCCAGAGCATTTAATTGATAACCTCCAAGGCACGAGTTACTTTGATAATAGGTACCAAGAGAAGTTCCCGAAATCGTGTAGGTAAACATTCCATCATAGCCATCAACATAAATTATATCACCACTCGTTTTTAGTAATTTTTCAGTTCCCTGGGCAATGAAATTAAAATCAGTGCCGTTGAATTTGTATAAAACACCATTGCTTGTAACCCATACACCATTGCTACTATCAATCTCAATTGAGTTTATATTGGTCAGCGAGTTATAAGTTGTCCAGGTAGTTCCGTTAAACCGGGAAAGTCCTGAAGCAGTGGCAACCCATAGATTGTTGTTGCTGTCAACATCAATACAAACGATTGCATTATTCGGCAGCCCTGAATTGGAGGTCGTATAATTGGTCCAGGTGTTTCCGTTCAGCAGAATAATACCATTGTTTTGAGAAGCCATCCATTTTTTTCCCAAACCATCAATTTCAATCTCAACGATGGCGTTGGAGGCAATTCCTGAATTACCGGTGTTATAATTAGTCCAAGTGGTTCCGTTAAAGGTGGTAACGCCGCTGTAGGATGATATCCACAGTGCTCCGTTAGCATCAATCTTAATATCGCCGATGTAATTACTGCCGATTCCGGAATTAGACGTATTATAAATTGTGTAGTCATAGGTTTGTCCGAATGAGATGACGGAAAACAAGACCAGAACTAATAAATAAATTTTTTTCATAAAGTTATATTTGATGGTAACTGTCACTATTGTTTAATCATTTTTTTGTTAAAAGTAAGGCCTTCCGGTGTGGTTACTTTTAAAAGATAAGTTCCTGTTGTTAAATCAGAAATATTAACCTCATTAGTAACTGAAGTGCTTATAAATCTCCCGTTTAAATCGTAAATTTCTACTTTTTCAATCTCTTTATTGAAACGTATTACGTTGCTTGCGGGATTAGGGTAAAAATAGTAATTAGCTGCTGTGGCAACAGGGTTAACACTCAAGGTCGTCTCAATGTAAATTACGTTTTTGAAGACAGATCCCCAAACTCCCTGGTTATCTTTAACACGAACATTAAAAACGTGAAGACCAACGGGGTTTACAATAGGAATACCACTCTGAAGGAATTTTTCAAAAGCACTGTCAAAGTTTTGGTCTGCCGCCAGCATTGGTATTCCGTTACCTTCTCCCGGATCGGTATCCCAAAAATACTCGGCTTGAACAAGGCTTACCGGTGTTGGTGTTGTGGTAGATTCCACATTAACAATATTGGTAACTACCGGAGACCAAACACCCTGATTGTCTTTGACACGGATAGAGAATTTGTGCATCCCTGTACTTGGTGCGTTGAGTCCGTATACAGCCACCTTTTCAAAAGCACTGTCAAAGTTTTGGTCGGTTGTCAAAAGCGGCGTAGCATTTCCTTCTCCCGGATCGTTGTCCCAAAAATATTCGGCCTGGGTAAGGTTCAGTGGCAATGGTGTATTGCTTGGTTCAACACTTACAACATTCGTAAAAACAGGACTCCATATCCCTTGGTTATCTTTGATACGAACACAAAATTTATGTAAACCTGTACTTGGAGCATCCAAACCGTAAATTGCAATTTTTTCAAACGCACTGTTGAAATTGCCATCCGCTGCAATGATTGTGGTGGCGTTGCCTTCTCCAGGATCGTTGTCCCAGAAGTATTCGGCTTGGCTTAGCGAAAGCTGTGCACTGCACAAACCCGTCGCAAAAAGAGCCATCAGGCTGTAGATATTTTTTTTCATTTTTATCGTTTGATTATTTAGAAAGACCTGCTCCTGTTGCGTTCATTTCTGTAGTCCCGGTGTAGATTCTTCTTGGGGTTTTTAAGTAATTTACCTGAGGCTTGTTGTCTGCATTTGTTGGCCAGTAGTTACTCCATGCGTTAGAACCTCCTCCGTTACCACGGTCGTTACGGCTTAAATCAATATCAGCATAATCGTCTTCAGGGCTTCCACTATCAGTAATACCTGTACCGGTTACAGTATAGGTTGTGGTATTCAAACTAATTACTGCGGCACTGTTGTTTCCGGAATTTGTGACGCTTGGCATGATAAATGAACCGTTGTATTGATTGGAATTCGTAACGTTATAGTACACATAAGTACTTGCGTAGGGCGATGCAATCACTTGATAATAGGTAGCGTAAGAATTACTCTGTTTAAGGATTACATTGTTCATGATCGAGTAAAGTGATTGGCTTTCGCTGTCCAGGTTCAGCCAGATGCTGTACAACGTAGTATTGGTATTGGTAGAAGAACCGATCACATTGTTGGTAATTTCGTTGAAACTGTCGCTTTTTGCCCCACCAATATAGATAGTGCCGTTAGTCAGGTAATTGTTGAATATCTTTACGGCATAATTTTTCTGATTACCGCCGAGGCCACCCGTTGTGATGATTGCATTGGCAATGATTTCGATGTCATCGTCAGAAAGGTGTGTTTCACCTGCCTGTAAGCTGAAAAGAATTGAGTTTACCTTGTTACCGGTACATCTACCATGTGTCATAGTGACTGCAGCACCGGTACAGCCGGATAGGTTCAGGGTGGTGTTAGACTGGGCAGCATTGACCGCAGCAACGAAAGAGTTCATGATATTGAGTGTTGTTCTTCCGCCTACGGTGGCTGCATCAACGGTTATTGCACCCGTTCCGGAAATTTGCAGGTTGTGGATGGAAATTGTTCTGCCGGCTTCCGGTGTTACCGAAATACTGCCTTGCAGGATGTATTTCGAGAAGTTGGTTTCGCTCACAAACGCCAACGATTTGTTGATGATCAGGTTTTCAACATAAGGTAGGTTGCCCGCTTTTGGACGGATGATAATTCGATCACCATCAGATGCCTGAGCAATTGCAGCACTTATAGTAGAAAATGAGCCACCTGCACCACCGTCACGCACATATAAATCGGCTGCAGAAACCATTGAAGTAAATAAACCTGCAATGGCAATAAAGAATAATTTTGTTTTCATTTTTGTTTAATTTTCCCTGCTATTGCAGGCGTTAATAGTTAAATAATTTGTGTTTTTAATTAAAATGCTATTTGCTTTTATTTTACCTTTTCGATTTTGGTAACATTGATGTCACACCAAGCCTTACTTGCTTCTACCAATTCACCGGTAACTCTTATTTTATCGCCCAATTCAACAAGCTGTCCTTTGTCATCATAAATCTTAACATCGGCTTCGGTGTAATTATCCGGAAGCAAATCCATCATATTTTTCTTTTCGTCTTTGTTTTCGCTGTACGTTTTGATTTTTATGGCCGGAATCCTGTATTTTCCTCCCGGAGCTTCAAAAGCCATGGTAACGCTTCCTCCGGCACTGTAAAACCGGTCTGGAAGCCTGACAATTCCTTCGCACATTACGATTTCATTTTTATATTCTTCGTTGCAAAGGTCAGAAGCCGGTAAGAGCTTTGGAGGCTCTGAAGAGCAAGCTGTTACTAATGTCAGCGATAAAATTGAGAGGCCTGTTATAATTTTCATGTTGATTGATTTTGATTTATTTATTTTGATTTAGTTTTTGCCACATATTCTCGTAACCCAATTCAATTTCCGGAGCGATGCTCTTAACAAACTCCAAAATTTTACGTCTGTCATTTTCAGTTGCTTCAAACAGAGAAGGGAAAGCATCTATTTCTTCTTTGAATAAACTGGTCTTTGAGCCTTTTTTTTCAAAAGCAAAAGCATAATTATTCATCAGATACCGGGTTCTTTTTTTTACGATATAAAACCTGCCCATTTTACTTAAATCAATATTCTCTGATTTGTTAAACACCTTGCCGGAATCACTTTTGTTGTAAAACAATATTGTTTTTCCGTCATATTCCACGATTAATTTTACCTGATTACTGGTAAAAAAAATATATAATCTTGAACCAATTAAGATTTCACCGAAAACAAATAGTGATCCAATGATCATGGTCCACCATGAGAATCCATCTTTAAAAAAATTTACCATAAAAATGATTACGCCAAATGTGCAGAATAGAGCTGCCAGAATGTATAAAATAAGCTTGTTATTTCTTTTGATTAATGTGATTTCAATATTTTTCATGAGTTTTGTATTATTCTTTTTTTAATAATGTCCGGAGGCTAAATAAAACATAAGCCAGCCACTAATGTAGCTGTTTTGTTATTAGCTGTTCCAGCTTTTTTTGACAATCTTGTTCCCGCCAGAGCACTTAGAGTCAGTATATAAAGTACTGCAACCCATGCCGCATTTGCAAATCCAATGATCATCAACAGCATACCCGTTATTGATAAGGCTTCCATAATGTTTTTTATTATTTAAATAATATACTGTCTTATGTAAGGGGAATGATACGATTACTTCCGGGGGCAGTTTTTACCCAACAGCCATTTCGTGCACAAGACAATGCTCCTGAGTGGATAAGTAGAAGTACAGTAATTGTTCTTTTCATAATTTGTATTTTATGTAATTTTTAGATTTTGAAATATTACTTTTCAACAAACGTTTTAAAACCCGATTTAATCAATCGGGTTGCAAACATAAAGTTATATCTTACCTGAGTTTGTTAACATGCATAGGAGTTATTCACAAAGTTGTAAGACTTTAAAGGCTTATGAATTAAAAACATTTACAGCTAATCTCACGCTTGGTCCCGATGCCCTCGCCATAAAGATAGACTTCACTTTGGTATTGTGTCCCGTCATAATCCTGAGCAAAACTGAATTCGTCACGGCTGCATTTTCCGTTTTTATCAGTTCTGCCGATTATCGCTGTCACAGTTCTGCGTAACGGAACACCTGTATATTCGTGCTTGGAAATAAACCAACGGTCAGAAATAATTCGAACTTCTTTTGGAGTGTCACCAAAATTTCTGTTTTTGTAAGCTAATATTATTTTGGCTTCCAAAGCCTTGTCCGTCATTTTAGCTTTAGGTAAACACGCATCCGGATCACTTTTGTCGATAGGCGTGTTTTTAACAATCATATCAATTTCTCCTACAGCGATTGGTTTGTAATCAAAATCAGAACCGTAACCGGCAGTTTTAAATGGAACCACTTCAATTCTCAATTTGTGTGTACCTGGAGTCAGAATGTCTTGCTTGCGTTTAAGATCCATCATTAATGATTCTCCGAAATAGAGATCATCTGTACCATCATTGAATTCGGCTCTGTGTGTGGCAAGTCCGTGCATATCTGACCTTTTAAAATCAAAGGCATAGCTAGTATTGGTTACTTTTTGACCGTCAAGATAAAGTACAAACAAAATTTTACTTTGGTATTCAAATGGATTTCTGTTTTCATTGATTTCTTTTGGCTTTTTACCGCTTTGCTCTAACTGCAGCATCATACTGTTTGCAGGTGAGTTGGCGAAGAAAGCCCTCATGGATAGTTTATCGCCAAAGGTGTACGTTTTGAGGTACTGATCTTCGGGAAGTGTGCGTTCGAATTCTTCGTTAGAAAAACATACTTTTCCAATGTTATTCTGGTATTGAGGGAAATCAAGGTTTTCTTCCGGGTATAATTCAAGTTTACTTTTACTACCGGCTTTTTCTTTTAATTTTCCCAATAATTGTGCCTGGCTGTTTACTGTAAAAGCAATACAAGCCAATAGAATAATTTTTTTCATTATATTAGATTTAAGATTTAGGTTATTGTTCTTGTGTATTTCTTTTAGCGACAAGTATTGCAAAAAGCCCGGCAATTACAACTGGAATTCCAGATAATAGTGCTAATGTTCTACTGGGTAATCCGTCATATTCGCCCCTTTTGATATCAGGCGATACAAAAAACACAATGAGGGTAAGAAAAATGGCTGACCAAAAGAATAGGTTGGAATATTTAAGATTAGTACGAAACAGCAATACTCCAAAAGTCAACGACAGTAATAATAGAATAACCAACAAAGCAGCTACAATGGTATATGTTGAGGCTGCAGGAAGTGAGTTTAATAATTCTTCCATTTCTGTAATTTGCTTGTCCATCTCTACTTCAGACTCTCCGGTCATATTTTTAACTTCTTCTTTTAATAAAGTTAGCTTTTCTTGTGTTTCGGTTAACTCTGCCTGATTTTCTGTCAGGTCATTTTTGTCGAGATTTGCCCTGTAAATAGACATAGAGCAGGTAAGCAGTGAAATCAGGATAATGATGATTCCAAAAATTCTAAGTACTGTTTTCATTTTTTTTGATTTAGTATTGGTTAAGCATAATTCCTTTTTTTGGAATTCCATTGCAATAATAAACCAAACAAAAACGACAATTTCAGCCAATGAACCAACGTGGTATTTTGGAATATTAACGTAGTAAATCGATGTAAAACCGTTTTTAATGAAAAAGAATGCTTTAAAGGTTATCCAGCAGCACCATGAATTCTTCTTTTTTACGGACAGACAGCGGAATAGCGGTTTTATTTTTCATCACAATGGTGTTGCCGCCTTCTGATTTTATGAAGTGATCAAAATAAGCCATATTGATCAGGTGCGATTTGTGTGTTCTGAAGAAGTTGTGAGGAGCCAGCAAAGTCTCATACTCTTTTAAATTGGTAGAGACAATGAGCTTTGGGGCATTAATAAAATGAAATGTTGTATAGTTTTTATCCGATTCGCAGTTTACAATGTCCTGAATATTGATAGAGTAAATTTTATCTGCTGTTTTAAGAATGAGCTTCTGGAGGTTTTTAGGACGTTCTAAGTTGGCGAATAAATTGTGAAGTTTCGTGTCAAAAACTTCTTTGCCAAAAGCGTTCTCGGCTTTTTTTACGGCTTCAATTAATTCATGCCTGTCTAATGGTTTTAATAAGTAATCGATGGCCGAAAAACGAAAAGCCCTGATGGCAAAGTCTTCATAGCCGGTAATAAAAATGACTTTAAACGCTATCGGGCTTAATTTTTGGAGCAAATCAAAGCCGGTGCCGTCGGGCATTTCAATATCGAGAAAAACCAGATCGGGGGCTACCTGCTTGATTAATCTGATACCGGAATCGACCGAATCGGCTTGCCCGATGATTGAAACATTGGGACAAGCGGCTTTAATGAGGGCCATATTTTCCTTTCTTATTTTTTCAATGTCGTCGATGATTACAGCTCGTAACATATTCAGTTTTAGTTTTCGTAAATATAAGGAATCTCAAACACCACTTTGGCTCCTTCTACAGTTCCTTCAGGCGTAATCAGATTGTCGGTTTGCACTATAAAATCCTTGTTTTTGGTATAAGATACCAGTCTTTCTTTGGTGATGGTCATCGCCAGTGATTTGTGATTGCTCACTTTTGTTTCGCTACCAAAGCCTTTACCGTTATCGGTCACTTCAAAAAAGAGCTTTTTATCTTTCAGATAGAAGTGAACATTAATTTTCCCGTTTTCCGTAGTATTGCTCAGGCCGTGTTTGATGGCATTTTCAATAAACGGTTGTGCCAGCATGGGCGGTAAAAAGATCGATTCTTTATCAATTTCTTCCGGCACATCAATGGTAAACGTAAATTTATTTTCATACAGCAGTTGTTGTATTGAAAGATAGTTTTCGATCATTTCTACCTCTTCTTGCAGTGAAATATAATTTTCGTTGGAGTTTTCCAGGATCTGCCGGGTTAGTTTTGAAAATTTACCCAGGTAATCTACGGCTTCATCGTTTTGCTTATTGTTGATCAGGCTTCGGATGTTTTGAACGGAGTTAAATATAAAATGCGGGTTCATCTGCGTGATCAGCAGTTTTTGTTTGATCTGGTTTTTTTCCAGAACGGTAATGGCTTGTTTCTGCTTATTGTTCCGGTAATAAAAATAAGCACCGAACAGTACCAATAGCAACAGTGCAGAAAGGGCGATAAGCCAGTTGTTTTTTACGGCATTTTTCTTTTCGGCATCCAGTTTTAATTTTAATTCCTTTTTGTCAAAATTATACTTGAGTTGTTGTTTTTCCAATTCATTTTTAGAGGTCTCCACATTCTTATAGCCCACAATTTTGTTGTGAAGTTGATACATCTCCAATGCTTTTTTATAATCGTTTCGCATTTCACTCAATTTAAACAAAAGCTCGCTTCCCTCTTCTTGCAAATCAATATTTTCGGTTTTAATACTTAAATCCAAACCTTTGGTTATATAAGAATAGGCTTGTTCATAGTCCTTTTTTTCAAAATACAGTTGTGCAATTCCGGTGTAGGCATTGGCCAAACTCTTTTCGTTTAAATCGCCTTCAAGTGCTTCTTTGTAATAAGCTTCGGCTTCATCAAATTTTTGCTCTGCTAATTTCACACTACCTAAACGACTCAAAACATAACTAACTTTAAAAGAACTATTTGATTTTTTAGCAATAGCTAAGGCTTTATTCAAATAATCTAAAGCTTCGTCATATTTTTTTAGGTTTCTATAGGCTACCCCAATAATTGAGTACGTCACAAATTTTGTATTTTCGTTGCTTTCAACGTATTCATTACTTTTATTGGCATCACAACAAATAATCACTTTTTTGCCATATTCTATCGCTTTTTCATGATCACCCTGTATGGAATAAAGTCCGGCAAGGTTAGAATAGACCGATCCTATTTCTACTACCGGATTTTCACCGGGATGTTTTTCAAAATAACGCAAGGCAATAAACAGGTATTCAGCACCTTTTTCAAAATGTTTAAACTTTGCATACAATCGACCTTTATCCATGATAGCATAATGCATGTCGTTATATAGTTTTTCCGATTTACAAAGAGCAATCGTTTTGTCAATTGCTGCCAGGGCTTGTATAAGATCGCCTTTGGCTTTGTGTTCTTCCATTACGCCAGTGTAATAATTGGCAAGGCATTGCACATAAACCGTGTGCACTTCCGGAGAACTTTTTTTCTTTAAACATTTTAAAGCATAACTGCCTAGCATGCGGTTGAGAATATAATGCTTTTCATCTGTTTCGTGATACTTTTGCATTTTTGCCGTTAAGAGGGCATACAGCTTGACGGTGTCATGTAGTTTAGGGTTTCGGACAACTTCTTTTAACGAATCAATGGTGCTGTCCTGTGCCGGAGAAGCTGAAAAAACAAACAGGAAAAGAAACAGCACCGATAAGCGGGTAATGCGGAACATATAAGTGGTCGGATAAATTTGGAGCGATATTTTTTTTGCGTAAATATAAGGAATTTCCAATATAACGTTGACGCTTTTTAATCGGTGTGATTTTAACGATAAAAACAGTTATTGCCGGTGAGTCAGCAAGACATGGGAGCAATGAACGAGGGAAGAAAAGTGCTCATATCATCAATGCTTTGAGGGCTTAAGTTTTCCCGGAGCATTCAGATTCAGCGATAACCTGTAGAAAAAATGATAAAGCAACCCTGTGGAGCCCTCGTTCGTTGAAGATTACTTCCGGCACATACATTCGTTGTGTTCCAACGTATAGCGTATGCTTGCCCGGCAGAGCTTTTCCAGCACATCCAGGTTAAGATCCGTAAGTTTTTTAAAATAAATACAAGCTTTTCCCATTTTGAATTTTCCCAATTGGTCCAACAGTTCCTGATTGTCGTGTCCGGGTGAAGTAACATACAGTGAAAATTCTGCTTTTCGGGGGGAGAATCCGATCAGGAAGGCATCTCCTTCGTGTCCGCTCGAATATTTGTAGTGATAACTGCCGAATCCAATCATTGTTGGACCCCACATTTTAGGCTCAAAACCCGACCATTTCTGCATCAGTTCAATGAGCTGGTAACTGTCTTGCTTCTTTTGTTCGTTATCTACAAAAGAAAGGATAAAGTCGTTAACGTTGACTGTTGTTTCAGTCGTTTTATTTTTTGTTGCCATGGGTTGTGGTTTAGTTCTGCTAAAGTAAAAAAAGTTTGCTAAAACACAAAAGCCGGCGTTTTTACACACCGGCTCTTTCTTGGCTTTAAGTTTTGTCGGCATAAAGCCGGTGATAATACACATAGGAAACCCCCAGTAGGGCTAAAAACGGCAACGGAAGAAAGGATTGAAAATGCATGCCGTCCACCGCAAAATGGCTGATGCAGGCAAACAGGAAATTAAACGTAAACCCGGCATACGCAAATTCTTTCAGGCGTTTGGGAGCTTGCGGCAAAATCAGGATCAGGGCTCCCAGTACTTTGAACACCACTAAGGCGTTTCCGAAATAAGCGGGATAACCCAAATGGCTGATGCCTTGTTTGGCCAGTTCGGTCTGTGAGGTAAAAGCAGGTATAAGCCCTTCCATCAGAAACAGGATACCGGTGGCTATCCAATAGATTAGTTTTGATTTAGTCATTTAGTTGTTTTTTTAAGGTTAATCGGTTCTGTTTTTAGTAAAAATAAGCCACCAGTGAATACCGAACCTGTCGGTAAGACCGCCTGAAAAGGCTCCCCAGAAATTGTTTTCCGGGGGATAGCTTGCCCTTCCGCCTGCAGCGAGTTTTGCATAACACTGTTTTATTTCTTCCTCACTGTTGCACAATAGGGACAGGGAAACAGCATTGCCTTTTGTCAATCCTTCTTCCTCTACCATGTCGGTCGCCATAAGTACCAGCGTTTCCCTGGTCAGTGTGGCATGCAGGATGCTGTTTTTCATTTTTTTGGGCATTTTTGCTGCCAGAGGCGATTCGCCAACGGTCTGAAAGGTGAGTTCACCGCCCAGGCATGCTTTATAAAAGGCCATGGCTTCCCGGCAATTACCCGGAAAAGTAAGATAGGCGTAGAGCTGCATCAGATTCAGTTGCTTTCGGTGTACGTTTTAAAGTTGTTCAAAATAGCCTGCCAGCCTGCTTGTTGCATTTCCACCGGGTTTTCGCTTTCTGCCTCAAATGTAACGGTTACTTTGGTCTGCTGATCTGATTCCTGAAACTCAACCGTGGCACTTCTGCCACCAAATACATAGGTAAACGATTGCCCTGCGTTGATGTCGGTGTACACCGCTTCAAAGTCAAACCCAAAGCTTCCGTCCCTGGCTTCCATCCGGGCTTTATAAGTACCGCCGGTTTTCATATCGTTTTCGGCACTCGGACAATGCCAGCTTGGGTCGGCAAAGTTCCAGTGAATAATGTGGGTTGGGTTGGTGTAATACGCCCATACTTTTTGGGCATCGGCTTCAATAAGAGCCTGCACGGTGATTTTAGGTGTGGTCATTTTATGTTGTTTAGTTTATTGAATAAGATGTTCGTCAAAGGGTTAAGCATCCGGAATAACCGGTTCCACCAGTTTTTTCATTTTTTCCAGTGATTCCTGCCAGCCCAGGTAGCACATTTCAGCCGGAATGGCATCCGGAATACCTTCTTGGGTGATCGTCAATTCGGTGCCGCAGCTTACTTCATGAAGCTGTACGGTAGTAATCATTTCGCCCGGCAGATTAGGATCGTCAAACGTATCGGTATATTTTAAAAACTGATCCTTTATCACTTCCAGGTATTTACCGCCAAAGGAGTGGCTGTTGCCGGTGGTAAAATTGGTAAAGCTCATGTTGAATTGTCCGCCGGTCGTAAAATCCATCTCGTGTACTTTGCAGACAAAGCCGTAAGGCGGTAGCCAGGCGGCCATGGCATCGGCCGATGAAAAGGCTCTGAATACTTTTTCGGGTGTTGCGGCTAAAACCCGGTGCAGGGTTACTTTATTTTTTTCCATTTGATTTATGTTTAAGGTTACTGATTATTGCGTGGGTAGTTTGCTCATGTCCATAAAGAAGATTTCCCATAAATGTCCGTCCGGATCTTCAAAACTGCGTTGCAGCATAAATCCGTAGTCTTTTGCTTCCAGTGTTTCGTTACCGCCGGCCTGCAAAACGCAGTCCATCATTTCATTAACTTCTTCGGGGCTGTCTGCCGAAACAGCATTGATCACCGAAGCCGTTGTGCGGGTGTCGGCAATTTCTTTTCGGATAAATTCGGTAAACTTCGGATGTGTTAAGAGCATAACATAAATTTCTTCCGAAAGTACCATACAGGCTGCCGTATGGTCTGTAAACTGCGGATTGTTGGTAAAACCAATTGCGGAGTAAAAAGCCATTGCTTTTTGCAAATCGGCTACCGGGAGGTTGATGAAAATTTTCTTTGCCATGTTTGAAATGTTTTTTAAGTGGTTGACTGATAGTACAAAGATGGGGTGATTTTTTAAAATGAATCGTGTGCAAATAGGACAACATAAGGGTGATTTACGTCAAAATTAATTTACCTTTGCTTTTAGATATAAACATTCATCTGCCATGAAGCACATCAGCATACTCGTACCCGAAAACTCCGTTATGCAGGCCATAGCCGACCCGCAGTATTTGTTTTCGGCCGTCAATGAGTTCAGGGTTGTTCAGGGGCAAGAGCCTTTGTTTACGGTACAATTGGTTGGTTTAAAAAAGGAGGTGAAAATCAATGATGGTTTGTTTGCGGTGTCCACAGCAAAACTCTTGAAAGAGGTAAAAAGTACAGATTTGATCATTATACCGGCCTTGTTTGGTGACATGAAAACGGCTATCGCGGCAAACAAAAAAGCGTTGCCCTGGATTACCCAACAGTATCAAAACGGTGCCGAAGTGGCTTCACTGTGTGTGGGAGCTTTTTTATTGGCTTCTACAGGCTTGCTCAACGGTAAAAAATGCTCTACGCATTGGGGCTTTCAGAACGAATTCCGCGAATTATTCCCCGACGTTGAGGTAACAGACGGCAGTATTGTTACCGAAGAGCAGAGACTTTATTCCAGCGGTGGTGCCATGTCGTATTGGAACCTGCTGTTGTATCTGGTTGAAAAATACACCGACCGCGAGACTGCTGTTCTGGCTTCCAAATATTTTGCGGTTGACATTGACCGTAACAGTCAGGCGGCTTTTGCTATGTTTCAGGGACAAAAGAACCATACCGATCAAGCGATCAGGCGGGCACAGGAGTATATTGACAACCATATTCAGGCAAAGATCACGATTGATGAACTGGCTGATCTGGTTGCCTTAGGCCGCCGGAGTTTTGAAAGGCGTTTTAAGCAGGCCACCAATAATTCGGTGCTGGAATACATCAACCGGGTGAAAATAGAATTTGCCAAACGCAGTTTTGAGAACAGCCGTAAAAACTTCAGCGAAGTGATGTATGATGTGGGATACACCGATACCAAAGCATTCCGCACAATTTTTAAAAAGATCACCGGGCTTACGCCTATTGAATACCGCAACAAATACAATAAAATGACAATCGGGTAGGGAAGAGCTGTACACCGGGTTTAGTCTTTGGTTTACTGCCTCAGGATCTTTTCCATGGCTTTGCCTTTGGCCAGTTCGTCCACCATTTTGTCCAGGCAGCGGATTTCCCGCATCAGTTTGTCTTCTATTTCCTCCACGCGATACCCGCAGATCAGACCCGTAATTTTGCGGGCATTCGGGTTGATTTGCGGAGCATTGCCAAAAAAGTCTTCAAAGCTGGTCTGCCGGTCCAGGTGGTGTTGCAGGGCCTGGGCATCATAGCCCGTCAGCCAGAAAATAATTTTATCCACTTCGGCTTTGGTCCGGTTTTTCTTTCCGGCTTTGGTGAGGTAATGCGGATATACGGCGGCAAAAGCCATTTTGCGTATGCGTTCGTAGTTTTTAGGATCCATCGTATTATGCTTCTTGGTGTGCTGTTTCGTCTTTTTGCTTTTTGGTCAGGAACAGGGCACTCAGCAAGGCCACTACGGTTGCAACCGGCAAGACTTCCATATAAGAGATGAAAACAGCAAACAGCGGATTGCCGTACATTTCTTTAAAGTGAGCCATTTCTGCTGTTTTGGCCGGCAGGTCTGCTGCTGGTGTATTCTTTAAGACATAGGCAATATACACATCTAAAAATTCCGGAACAAACAGATAATAATGCAGGAGGCCGATGATTACATACAGGGTAGAGCCCACCAGTGCGATAAGAAACCCGGTTTTAAAAGCTTTCCGGAACGAAATAAAGCCTTTCAGGTGTTGGTTGCGGTAGCTTCTGATGCCAAAGAAAATCAGCGAGAAAATGACCACCATAGCGGCATAACCCAGGATGTCGTTTCCTTTAAAGTCGGGGTTACTGCACATCTGGTTCATCATGATTACGGTATTGGTGCCTAAAATGGCTCCGATAACCAGTCCAAAAATCAATACGGTTTTTTTCATCTTTTTTCAGTTTTAAAAATCTGCCGTAAAACTAAGAGCGAACAACAAAAAACGGTTCATACTTTAGTACCAAAACACTGTTTTTAACGATTTTCATCCTAAAGTACGAGGCTTTTCAGGCAATGATTTGCAGCCGCTTGGCTTTGTCGGTTGCCTGGGTTCTGTTTTTTACCTCCATTTTGTCTAAGAGGTTTGAAACATGGGTTTTTACGGTGCTGACAGAAAGGAAAAGCGTTGCGGCAATCTCGGCATTGCTGTGTCCTTTAGCCAGCAGCTGCAACACTTCGTATTCGCGGTTGCTTAAACGGAGTTTGTTCAGTTCGTTCCGGTTAACGGCAAACGTTTCCGGCGGGGTTGCCCTGCTTTCTTTTTCCGTTAGGACGGTCTGTACCCCGGGGCGGGTCAGCCGGCTTGCTATCCAGATGCCCAGCACGGTGAAAAAAACCGCAATGAATCCGACATAGATTTCAATGGCATTGTCAACGATTAAAAACGTCCATTGCAGCCACTTCAGCACAAAAACCAAAAGGGCTAACGCCAGTCCGTATAAAATGATATGCCTCAATTCTTTTAAACGTGTCATGGTTGGGTTTTGTGAATGGTTTTTATTTGTATTCGCTTTTCAAATTCTATCTTGCCTTCCAAATCAAGTTATCTCTAACGTTAAATTTTTTAAAATTAATGCTTTACGATTTTTTGTGTATAAATGGAATCCGTTGTTATAATCTTGACAAGATAAACCCCGTTGGCCGTATTTACCGGATACGAATTAGTCTGATTGGCACCATAAGAGGCAATAACTCTTCCGTTTAAATCCTGTACGGAAACATTTAAAATCACATCTGTTATTTGTATCGAAAAGGCATGCTGAACCGGATTGGGCGAAATGATAAGACGATCGCTCAACGTAAAACGGTCTGTGTTTAAGGTGCAATTGGCATCAACGGTACAGTTGGGTATATTCCAGTCAACCAGTAAAAATTCGATAGCTTCAATTTGTTCTTCATCGCAACAGATGTAGCTTAAATCGGGATTTCCATTAAAAGAGGCCGATTCATTCGCCCCGTTTTTCAGATTCAATTCTACCAGATTATTGTTTTCAACAAAAACATATTCCAATATAGGGGAGTCGCTTACATCCATTTGAACCAACTGATTGTCCTGACATTCCAGCCCCATCAGATTACTTAAGCCGTTTAGTTCTATGTTTGTAAGCTGGTTGTTTTGACAAAAAACAATTGCCAATCCCGATAATCCGGACAAGTCTAATGCGGTTAAATGGTTGTCCCGGCAATTCAGACTGTTCAGATTAACCAACCCCGTTACATTCAATAACTCTAAAGAATTATGATGGATCAGCAAATCAGAAAGCTGAGATAAACCACTCACATCTAATGCCACAAGGTTATTATAGCCAAGGTTAATATAGTTAAGCTGTGCATTTGGATGAAAAACGATAGTGTGCAAATTGTTTAGATCAGCTGTTAGTGTCATCAGGTTTTCAGTAAGCGAAAGATCCAATACTTCCAACTGGTTTAATCGGCACTCTAAAAAAGTAAGGTTAGGCAGTTCAGGCAGTATTAAGGTGGTTAAATGATTCATCGTACAATTTAACTCGGTCAGGTTTTGAAAGAATTCAATACCGTTTAAGGATGTAATTGCACTATCAGATACATTTAATTTGATAACCGGCAATGCTTCACTTTCTTGAATTATACCGTCGTTGTTCATGTCAATGATGATTGAATTATTGTTTTCATCCAACGCAATGTTATTAGTTGATGAAGCCTCCAAAAGCTTCACTTCAAATTGAGCATCGGTAAACACAATATTTTGTGCGGTTGCCATTAGACTGAAGAATAATAAGAACAAGACAGCAGAAAACGGTTGACTCATGACTATACCTTTTAATACAAAGATAAAATTTTTGATCATAGTACATTCGGGGTCTCAGAAGGATGTAGAAAAAATAGTTGATTTTTATGGAAAAACACTATTTTTGAAAAATCATCAGGCAAATAAACTTACATGATCTTACTCTTGGGTGTTGGTAAATCGGTTTTAAAGCAGTTTTACCTCGATAACTGTAATTGTCCGAACTGCAAGCAAACGCTTCAGCACCGGTTTACGGTTTACGGGCATTATTTTTCTTTCTTTTTTGTTCCGGTCATTCCGCTTTTTAAAACCACTACTTCCGAGTGTGTTCATTGCAGAAAAGAACTTTCTAAAGAAAGCTGGAATACCAATCTGACCGAAAAATTCAATAAGGTTACCGCTTTGCAACCGCCCAAACGCCCCTGGTGGCATTTGATCGGTTGCCTTGGGTTTCTGCTGGTTGTTTTGTTTTTTTCAGTGTTGGTGGGCTATGCTTATTATAAAGTGAAAGATGACCCTGAAATACAGCAATTAACCAAAGACATTGAGCAAATGAAACTCGAAGAAGAATACGATTATGAAGTTGCTGACAGTAGTTCCGCATCAGGCATAGAAGGGCTCAAAGCAGAAGAACCGATTGACTCCATTACTTCTTTTTTTAAAAAATAAATACCGGAAACCATGCTGTTAGGTGAGTTTAAAAGAGCGTTAAATACACAGAAATTATCTAATGTACCTTGCGAAAGTTGTGGGGCCGATCAGTTGTATGTGAAAGTGCTTTCAAGGTTTTTTGTATTCGGATTACCTGCTTTTCCAACCGGAAAAACAATAGAAATTCAGTGCCGCCAATGCAAAAAAATGAATACGATTAACGTTAAAACACAAAAAAGTGCTGCCAACCGGGTGCAACGTATTGCAGATGAATCCAGGCACAAATGGTACAGTTATTTACTGCTCCTTATTTTCGGGGTAGGCTCTGTGTTTGTGTTATTTACCAAAACAGACGAGTTTAAGCAGGAAATGGGTCTTGAACCTAAAACCGAAACACCTGCTTACAAGGTAGTGAACACAACAGAACCTGAATCATCCGATGCGGTTAGTATTGAAGCCGCTGAAACGATACCGGTTGAGGAATCAGATGAAAAAAGGTATTCAGAACTTACGTATGCAACGTCTGATAAACCGGAACACGAAGTTGCTCAGTATCTGTTGACGTTTTTAAATACAGACATTACAGCAAATAACAACAAAGGTTTTGAATTAGAAGCAACATCAAACGGAAAACGTTTGTTGTTGGTGTGCTATGTTCCCAACATCAGCAAAAGCACAAAAAAGGCCAAAGAAGAATTGCTGGCTTTTACGGAATCATCTCTTAAAAAGAAATTCGGCTACACACAGTTTTACCTGGCCTTTTACGGTTACGACATGACTTTATATGCTGTTAAAGCAGGAGATTACACCGCAATTGCCCAACAAGGACTCGACGTAGAGGAAGAAGATTGGCTGTATGGTTTTTATCAGGAATAGTACTTTATCAAACTAACGATAGACAAATACTTAGCTCTGCAAAGGTCTCCCTCCCGAACTCGGAACAAAATTATTTACTTTAAAACTTCCTATTTAGCAGATGCTCTGCGATGGTCTCCCGACCTCGCAGCAAAAAACTTCCTATTCAATTTAATAATCATTATATCGATGCAAATTGCTTAAATTGTTCACATCCACAATAGGACTGTCAGCTTTTTCAATGGCAACTAAACCTGTATCATTCACATAATTGGAAGCACTGGAATATACATAATGTGATGCTTTTTCTACCAATCCCGCACGAACCGGATTTAAATGAATGTAATCTAATTTCGACCACATAAAATGGTTTGTATAAACTTCTTCCGGATGATTGCCGTATTGCCAAAACTGATAATTCTTGTTTCGGGAATGGCTTTCGGTTGCCAAAGCAAACCGTTCTAACATCCATTCTCTTCGACTCTCAGGCTCGGTTTGAATTTTAGATAAGATTCTCGTAGCAATGTACTTTTTGAAATCACGCAATAAGTCAGACAATTTTCCGTCTTTTGATTGCACAACCAAATGAATGTGATTACTCATAATGACATAACCATACAAAACCATTCCTTTGTTTTTGATGCAATAATTAAAGCATTCTATCACTTCATCTCGGTAGGCTTTACGGGTAAAAATATCAATCCAATCTACCACTGTTGCGGTTATAAAGTGTGGTAGCGATTGGTCTCTGATGATGTAACCTTCTTCCATGTGGTGTTTTTATCAAAAATAGTAAAAATTGTGAAAGTTGGGTTTTGTTGGGAATTTATTATTTGCTGCGAGGTCGGGAGACCTCGCAGAGCGTCTTGCTATCAAAGAAGACTTAGGGTATCGGGGTTTGTTGTGCTGTGATTTTTTTGAATGAAACCGCATAGAGCCCCTCGCTGATTTAAGACAACTTAGGGAGGCTTATTCAGTTAATTTGTTTTCGCCAAAATGTTTCGTCTTGAATAAATCAATTGTATAATCCAATAATTCAGCCTTTCCATATTTTCCGTGACCGGGAACAACAAGCGTCAGGTTCGGAAATCTTTTTTTGATGTTTTCAACGGTAGTTGACCAGGCGGCTACATTGGCATCTCCTAAATAGCCTTTGTTAGCACCTGATTCCTTAATTAAACAGCCCCCAAACAATAACTCTTCGCTTGGAAAATAGCCAACTACATTATCCCTGGTATGTCCTTCTCCGAAAGACTTTGCCAGAATTGTTTTATCGCCTACTTTCAGCAGTAGCGAATCGTTGAAACTATTTTGCGGAACAATAAAATTATTTTCTTTTGCAAGTTCTATAGTTTTTTGGTGGGCATACGAAGGTATTTTGTGGTCATGAAATGATTGGAGTCCACCTAAACAATCATCGTGAAAATGTGTTGGAATAATCGCTTTTATGTTATACCGAAGCGTTTCTTTTATCCATTGAATCAATTCGTCAGCACTTTTGTCGTTTACGGGGGTGTCAAAAATAATTACTTCTTTATTATCCGATACAATCAGCCCGTTGCAAGGAACATTGCCAAAATCATTGGTTTGCAAAAATGACGTGTGTACAAAAGAATTTTCGGTTATTTGGGTCACTTGCAAATTAGCCGACTCGTAAACTAACGTAGGTTTAAAATCTTCTTCTGTTGAATTTTTACAGGTAATGAGTAAAACAGCCAGTACGATAGTGAGTAAAATAGTAAAGCCGGTTTTCATGTTATGATTTTTCTAATTAAATGCAATATAAACCATTTTCGCATTGTATAAAAGAATTTTCATTTCGGGTTTTTAATCTGTTTTTTGTTTAGGTTGATTGAATATTTTTGGTTGGGGTTTGTTGATTCCGGGAATTGCAGAGTTTTGTGTTATCAAATAAGAAGGGGAGCAGTTTTTATATTCCTTCTACCTTAAATAATTCAGAATTTATGTTTAGTGGTTGGTTTTGTTTAGCGACAATACTCAATTTTCCGGTATAAGCTGATTCCAATTCCATTACAATGACTTCATTTTCTATTACACAAACGATATCCCCCGACTTAATTAGATCACCATTCTTTTTTAGCCATTCGGCCAAAATAAATTCTTTAAAATTACCAAAATCCGGTAAACAGACCGTTTTAATTTCGCCTTTTTTAAGCACAATATCCTCCACGGTATTATTTTGAGTTGGATTTAATTCCATTTCTTTTCTACTTCTAAAACCGGGAATTTTATTCAATTCCACAAGCAACGGATCATCATCTGATGGTTTCGTATTGAAAAAATAATTAAAAAGCGATTTGAACATTTTTTAAAATTAGAAATAGATGCGTTTAATCAAAAATACTAAAAAGGATTAAAGAAATGTTGAAAATTAAAACTTAGTGAATTGCGTATAGAGTGTGTACATTATTTGATTGTGATTACAATATATTTACAATTTCTTTGTCTAAAATCATATCATTTAGTGAGATGTTTTTATAAAACTACTTATATTTACTGTTTTAAACAGTTTCTCCTCATGAATAGGATAAAAGAAGTTTTAGAACAAAAAGGGATAAAGCAGATTTGGCTGGCAGAACAACTTGGTAAAAGTTACAATATGGTTAACTCTTATGTTCAAAACCGAAGACAGCCTAGTTTGGATATATTAAATCAAATAGCCGAAATACTTGATTTAGATGTCAAAGAACTGATTGTTTCCAACAAAGAGAAACAAATAGAAGAATACAAATAGTTGTATAAGAAAAAGCTTACAATGAATAGATTAGAAACAGAAATAATTCACTTGGATACTCAATTGGACTTGTTGACTTCTTATGACCATAAAGTACCCCATATAACTAAATATATGGGCTCCAAGAGAAGTATTTTGGATTTTGTGATTGGTGCTATTAATGAAATATATACAGAAGGTAAAGTGTGCGATTTATTTGCGGGTACGAGTGTTTTATCTGGTGCTTTGGGTAAATTAATTCCAATTCATTCTAATGATATTCAAGAATATTCAGCCGTATTGTCTAAAACATATTTGTCTAATTATGATTGGCAACAATTTAGTAATACACTTTTAGAAGATATCCTGATCGCAGCAAGTAATCATGTTAGAAATTTCAAGATAGAATATCCTGATTTGAATTATGCTTATTCCGCTGAAATGACGATTAGGCAATTCATCCAGTTAGAAAAGAAACAGCAAAAATTATTGGATTATAATTTTGATAGCTCATTGTACCATTTGTTTACAAAATATTATTCTGGAACATATTGGTCATTCGAACAATGTTTGTGGATTGATGCTTTAAGAAGAGTTGCAGAAGATTATAGAAATACTCCTGTCTACAATGTTATTCTTTCAAGTCTCATGTATAGTATGTCTTATTGCTCTCAAAGTACGGGACACTATGCACAATATCGTGATGCTAAAAGTGAGTCTTCTAAAAATGACATATTGATTTATCGTTTAAGAGATATTAGACCTTATTTTGAATCTAAATTTAATCAACTTAAACAACATCTGGGTAGTAATAATCTTGATCATACAGTTACTTCGTTAGATTACAGAAAGTGCCTGGATAAAATAGAAACAGGGACTTTGGTTTATGCCGATCCACCTTATGCATTTGTACATTACTCCAGATTTTATCATGCTATAGAAACATTGGTAAAATACGATTATCCACAAGTGGATCATAAAGGAAGATACCGTTCAGATAGACATCAATCTCCTTTTGGAAGAAGAACAGAAGTGAAGAAAGCTTTTCAAGCTTTGTTTCTAGGAATTAAGAAGAAAAAGTCAGATCTAATTCTTAGTTACAGTAATACCGGTATGATATCATTGGAAGAAATAATACAAATAGCAAAGGATAACATTGGTAAGAACTATGATGTGAGTTATAAAGAACAAGATTATAAGCACAGTACAATGGGACGTAGTGATGATAAATCAAAAGATGTTAAAGAATATTTAGTAATCGCTAAATTAAGATAATAGTAATGATTGATATTGATTTTACTAAGCTTAAGACTTCATGGACGAAGTACGATATTGTCCAAGTTATGGAAGTGATTCATAGTGTAGATACTATTGAGAAATTCAAGAGAAAAGAAGCTGGGATTGATGAACCTATTTTGAGATCATTCTTAGGGATCAAATCACTTGAAGATCCTACGCCAAGTTATTGGATAGAAATTCAGAGATATCCGAATGAAAAAAAGCTTTTTGCTTTTTTTGCTCTACTTTTTACACATGGAGGGGTTGTAAATGATTTCGCGGAAAAGTATTCATCAGGAGAGATGAAAGGAATGTTTGTTGTTGAAGATAAACATAAGCAATACACAAACATTAGAAGTGCATTAGTTGAATCTGGTGCAGCGGATCCATCTTTTAGAAGAAAGGATAAAGTTCCTTATGAGTTTTCTCCTATTTTTCAAAATTCTGAAGTTGGTAAATTATTTAAACAGGTATTATTAGAAAGAATTTCGAGATTAGTAAATATTGATGAATTGTCTGATCAGGATTTTTATGATATATGTTTAAGTAATCATTTTCATAAAGCATTGAGTGTTTCCGAACAACAATTTAAAATGTGGATTGAAGGAGAAAATGTATCAGAAACAGGATTTATCAAATCAGTTAATATCTTAGATTTTCTATCTGTAGAAAATGTTTTATTAGATTTTAATAATTCAAAAGAAATTTATTTTCTAGGCGAAAATGGAGATGGAAAGTCACTAATATTAATGGCTACATATTTAGCTTTTAATGGAAATTTTATTACAGAAAAGACGGATCAGGAAAAAACAGGAAAAGCATCAGATATCCTACGTAATAATAAAAAAATTCAATTGTCAGCTATTGATGAATATGGCTCCGAATACAATCCCCAAAGAGGACTTTTTTTAAATAACTTTTTTGCTTATGGAACACATAGAGGTAGAGTTAGTACAGATAATCCCGAAGAGTATGGTTTTATGTCCTTGTTTGATAGTGATGAAACAATGATTAATCCAGTGTCTTGGCTCAAAGATCAAAAATTACTAGAACTAGAGAAAAGTTTAGACAAACATAATATGATAGCCGAAGAGAAAGATTTACCAAATTCTTTTTCAGTTGTTGAGCTAGAAGAAATGTTTTTTGATTTATTAGAAAAGCATGTTGAAATAAAAATTGATGGTGCAGGTGTAACGTTTAAAGAGAAAAATGCGACCTTAACATTTGATCAACTTTCTGAAGGTTATAAAAGTATATTAATATTCGTATCAGATTTAATTTTCAGACTGAATAAAAATGCAAAAGAAGGTCAAAGCATTAAAGATTTAAAAGGGATTGTCCTTGTTGATGAAATTGATTTGCATTTACATCCTAAATGGCAAAGAATTGTTGTGAAAAAATTACGTAGTATATTTCCAAATGTACAATTCATCTTCACTACTCATAGCCCTACAATAGTTCAGGGAGCTTCAGATGATGCAATTTTATATAGGGTTTATCGTAATCCGGAAGATGGTAAAACAAAAGTAAGCGATCCTTATTTTAGGAAAGATCTCAATAGATTAATGATTAATACCCTTATTACATCTCCATTATTTGGATTAGAGGATTCACGTCTTAATTCAGAAGAAGATTATGCAGACACAAGCGAAACATATTTATTATATAGAATAAATCAAAAGCTTGAAAAAACATTGGCTGAGCAAAGAGATTCAGGTAAAGTATTTTTGAGTGATACAGATATAGATGCGATGATTCAGCAAATTATTAATGAAGAACTAGGAAATAAAGATGATAAAAATAACTAAAAGCCTAGATAATATCCCAGAATCGTTAAAACCTGCTTTTGCTGATTTGTTTCCAGATCGTATAGGGAGAAACGTAGTCTCAATTCCGCAACAATCTAATAAAACTCATGAACGGAGAATGCAAGTCATTGAGGCTGGTTTTTATCCTAGTCAAGATCCTGCTAAGGTTATATATATAACCAATGATGATAATTCTACTTCTAAAATTCCTACAAAAAATTACAATTCTAGATATAAATTAGATGACATCAGAGATGCGTTGAACGTTATATATAAAGGAAAATGTGCTTTCTGCGAGCAGAAGGAAGAATTAACACATGTGGAGCATTTTAGACCAAAAGACACATATTATTGGCTAGCGTTTTCTTGGGATAATTTACTCATGTCATGCCCAACATGCAATACACATAAAAGTACAAATTTTGAAATAGATGGTGTTTTAGTAATCTTTGAGAACACAGAATTAAACATCCGAAATATTAATTCTAGTTCAACTACATATGACGCAATTGAGATCCCTAAAATGGTTAATCCTGAAGTAACTGATCCTAATGGTTTAATCTATTTTGAAAAAGATGGAAGTATAAAATCAGACAATCCTCGTTTCTCATATACTATCGAAACTTGTAAAATAGACAGAAAAAGTCTTAATGACAGTAGAAGAAGTGTTTTAGATCGATTTCGGGAGCATATTCGAGATGCTTTTATTATAAATGCTAACGAACACGATCAACAAGTTGCGATAACTACTAATACAAGAAATTTCATTCGTGATTCAATAAACGAAAATGAAGACTTTTTAGCATTTAGGCGATATGCAATTGCTAATGATTGGATGAACGACATTATTAAGGATATGAATTAAATTTTGATACGATTTGGTATTTGATTAATATAAGAATTTTATTATTTATGAATAAGTTTCAAATCAACCTGAATGTAGGCAATCGCTTTTGGACACCAAAAGGACTAGGAGCAATGGGTATGGAACCAACACAAGCTATTGCTGAGTTAGTTGCAAACTCACTTGATTGGCGTACTGAAAATGAAAATACGAAGCCTCTAATTCAGATTATTATTTCTAAAAATTCAATAGAAGTAAAAGATAATGGAGTTGGTATGACTGCTGAGGAGCTTCAGAATGCTATTCAGGTTTCAGTCGCCAATGATAGTTTACGTCCATCTCTTCGTGTAAGAAAAGGAATGTTTGGAATGGGGATGAAAGTAGCTTGCTTGAGCTTAGGATGGAAAATCACGATTCATACCCGATCATTAAGTGAGAAAAATATAGAACATACGCTTTTGCTAAATACTAGAGAATTAGATTCTGATGGCGTAAGCAATGAATATAGAAATAATATAACAGGTGAATCGACTGAAGAGCTATTGAATGGTCCTTTGAGTAATTGGACATCTGGAACTTCAATTCTAATTGAAGATTTAAGTCATCGTTCTTTGACAGCAGTCGCTGTAAGAGATTCTCTTCAAGAAATTTTTAGTCCTGAGATATCAATAGAAAATGTTAGTGTACAAGTTATAGATAGGGAAAATGATATTGAGTATAATTGTGGAAAGATTGAAGTACCTGTTTATCCTGAAACAATTATCAAGCTAGACGAACTCAATCTATTCATTAATGATGAAGTAACTGGAGATCCTGTGCAAGTAAAAGGTTGGCTTGGATTAATGAAAACGAGTTCATCCGGTCTGGGCAAATGGGGTCTGCATCTTTTTAAAAATAATCAAGTAATAGAAAGATTCCATCAATTACCTAGTAGGTTGGGTGGTTTAATGCCTAAAAATCCACATCCAAAATTTGGTAGAACTTATGGAGAAATTCATTTGGATATGTGTGTGCCTTCATTTCACAAAGTTGGTTTTGATTATTCAAAAGAAAGCTGGAAGGAAGCTGCTGAAATTTTAGAATCTTCGATTACAACCATTATGCTAGCATCTGAAGAATTTAAAGCAGGTGATCATGAAAAGGTAAAAGAAACAATTAAAAAAGTTCAAAAGAATAAAAGAGCCATAAAAAAAGCTCTCTCCAATGTAATATCAACGGTAACGGCTACAGAGAAGGTTGAAGCTCCAGAAAATGCTATTATTCTCACAACAGGAGATTGGTTTATAATTGTAGATCCTATCATAGATAAATTAGGTGAAAATGAAAAAAATAAACCTTGGATTTATCATTTTAGAAAAGAATCCAGAGAATTAGCAATTATTATTAATGAAGAGTCTCCGATTCATAGAAATCTCATTAATAGCAATAGCGATGATAAAACTATTTCCCTTTTAGTAAGTTGGGCTATATCAGATTGTATTTTATTGCTATTATGTGAAGAGTTTGGTTATGAATTGAAGGATGCTGTTGCTTTTCGAGATGAGCAATTAGTTTGGCTAACATCTGAAAAAGGAGGGATCAATGAGGGATAAACTAAAACTATTAGATGCATCTATCCCTCTTCAAAAGCGATATGATGATTTTCTGCTTTGGCAGTCATCTATTAATCATGTGGTTATTGAATTTATGGCTCAAGAACTTGGACTTACTGTCAGTGAAGTTGCCGTATTTAATGAATTAGGTGAATTAGAAGAAGATGAATTTGATATTATAGATAAAACAGGATTTGATATCGGACTTCTTTTTATTGTGGTGCGAGCTCCTGAGAAAGTGAGAAGAATAATGTATGGTCGTTCTGAAGAAATTTTAAAATCTTCTCAGCCTTTAACCTTTCTAAAAGAAATAGTTGATGAGCATAATGATTATACGGGTATTGAAGAATTAGTAAAACAAATTTCTGGTGATTGTTGGAAATCTATAGCAAGTTATTTAAAGCAAAGAAATATTATATCAGGCACTATAAACTCAAAGATAAGGAGCATGCTAATGCAGGTAGGTAATAAAATTAATAAAAAATCAGACGTAAGTGATAAACAATATGAATGGATTGTTAGGGCAATTCAGCATGATCATGCACAGTCAATAGGAGTTTTTACGAATGAAACAATTAAGACGGATTTCAATGATGATTATCTAATAATCACTAGGATTCAGGAACACATAGAAAGGTATGAAACAGACTAATGCCCAAATATTTAATCACAATGTTTTCAGTCTCCCTAAACAAAGAGATGAAAAAAGTATTGAGAACTATTTAAATAATGTTTATACTGATTATTTAATCGAACTTAAAAAGTTTGATGGGGATTTGGGAAGCCAAGTGAAATATAAAATTCCATTTATAGAAGAGCAAATTACAAAGGTAAAAGCAAGTATTTCAGCCTATTTGCAAGGGTTTCCATCCTTAGCTTATAATACTTTATCGGAAGCATTAAATTTATTAGATAGTATTAATTATTTACCAATACAAAAGGCAGATTTAAACACTTTTAATTCTCCATTTTATCGTGTGAGAATCTCTAACAATAAAACATTGAAAAGAGAAGAAATGTTTCACATACCTTTTGAAATAAGAGAAAAAGTATCTACTCAACGATATAGTATTCCAGGTTTACCATGTTTATATCTTGCCGATTCTATTTTTGTATGTTGGGAAGAACTTGGAAGACCAGATATAAATACATTTCATGTTGCAAGGGCTGATCTTTCCCAATCAAAATTGAAATTTTTATTTTTTGAAACTGCTCTAAATGAGATTAAGAAGAAGTGTTTTCCTGCGAAAAATCCTGAAGGCAAATTATTAAATTTATTGATTCCATATCTTTGTTATTGGCCAATTTTAACAGCATGTTCATTAATTGTCAAAAAACCTGATGAGGTTTTCAAACCAGAGTACATAATTCCACAATTACTTTTACAGTGGGTAGTTTCCGATAAAAAGGTAGATGGGGTAGTTTATAAATCAAATAGAATAAAAGTCTCCAACCATAATATGGGAACGTTTCGAAACGTAGTATTACCTGTAAAAAAGATTGAAGCAAAAGGACTATGTCCTCAATTGAAGAAGAAAATAAAAGTTACAAATCCCATTTCTTATCAGCTTCTTGAGATGTCAGGTAATAAGTCAAATGTGAAAAATGTTGATTTGGCTGATTTGCAAAGAGCAATGTATATAGAATTGATAGAAGGAGAGAAATCTATTTATTCAGAAACAATTTTTGGTAAGTTGGAAGATAAATTGAAGATCATACAAGCTAAATATCTATAAAATTATTTATTTCCCCATTCTTTCCACACAAAAAAGACACAGCTTAATCCATCCACACAAACCCAATACTTTCGCTCTTCTAACGTACAACGGCTATTAGCAACAGCAGAAAACACCACCAAATACTAACAATCAAAAATCAATAGTAAAACCAAACCCAAAACAAATCCACCATTCCCACATCCCATATCAACCAATTGCCACATCGCCACATTTTCCCTACCTTTGCCCAAAATCATTCCTATGCTTACCCTTGGCGTTTACCATACCCTTAAAATTGCCCGAAGTACCCAGGTGGGACTCTTTTTAACCGACGGAACCAACGATGTACTGCTGCCGCTCAAGTATGTGCCCGACGGCCTGAAAATAGGAGAGGAGATCACCGTGTTTGTTTACTTAGACCATGAAGAACGGCCGGTGGCTACTACGCTTAAACCGTATATTACCTTGGGTGATTTTGCCTTTTTACGGGTCAACTATACCAACCAGTTCGGGGCTTTTCTGGATTGGGGATTAGAGAAAGACCTGTTCGTACCGTTTAAGGAGCAGGCCCGCCCGATGGAGCAGGGCAAACGCTACTTAGTGCATTTGTACCTGGATGAACAGACCAACCGCTTAGTCGGATCGAGTAAACTCAATGCGTTTTTAAACCGGGAACCGGCTGATGTTAAGGAAGGAGATGAGGTGCAGCTGATCATTTCGCATACCACCGAGCTGGGCGTGAATGTCATCATCAACGGTACGCACAAAGGACTGGTCTATCAGAATGAAATTTTTGACGACAAGATACGTCCCGGCGATAAAACCAAAGGGTATATCAAAAGCGTACGTCCGGATGGCAAAATTGATGTCACCTTCAGAAAATCCGGCTTTGAAAGCATTGAAGAGAATGCCCAACGGGTATTGGATGAACTGAAAGCCAGCCGCGGTTTCCTCCGCCTGAACGACGACAGCCACCCGGAAGACATCAAAACGGTGCTGAAAATGAGCAAAAAAACCTTTAAAAAAGCCATCGGCACACTCTATCGGCAAAAGCTGATCGAAATTAAGGCAGACGGGATTTATTTGGTGGGTTAGACCTGAATCCAATATCCAAATTTGGAATGGTTTTATTTAGTTGTATTTCAGTCATTTATTTCATCTTTTTTTTATTAGTTCCTTAACAGCTATTTCAAAATTTAATCATACATTTGTATATACAAATATTTAGATTTTGAAACGGAACGAATTTATAAAAACGTTGATAGGAGGAATCAGTATGGCATCATTATATCCCTTTGTAAAATGGGCAGACGAACTAAAAGAAACAGACCAGCCGTTTCCGGTATTATTCATCGGCCACGGTTCGCCCATGAACGGTATAGAAGACAATGAATTTTCAAGAACATGGGCTGCTTTCGCAAAGCAAATGACAACACCCAAAGCCGTGTTGGTCATTTCGGCCCATTGGCTCACCCGCGGTACGCACATCACTGCGATGGAAAACCCGAGAACAATCCATGACTTCGGTGGGTTTCCGCAGGCTCTTTTTGAGGTACAGTATCCCGCCAAAGGGAATCCGGCTTTGGCTAAAGAAACCGCCAACCTGATTCACGCAACAACCGTAGGGTTAGACCATGACTGGGGATTAGATCACGGCACGTGGACGGTTGTCCGGCACATGTATCCCCAAGCCGATATCCCGGTGCTGCAGCTGAGCATCGATTACCACAAACCCGCCCGGTACCATTATGAGCTGGCAAAAGAAATAGTCGCTTTGCGAAAAAAAGGTGTGCTCATCATCGGTTCCGGTAATATGGTGCACAACCTCAGAATGGTTGCCTGGGATAAATTAAACGTAAGCAATTACGGTTTTGACTGGGCTATTGAGATGAACGAAATTTTTAAGCAAAAGATAGCCGATGGCGACCATAAAGCGTTGATGGAATATGAACAATTAAGCAAGGCCGCCAGGCTGGCAGTTCCTACGCCCGATCATTATTATCCTTTATTGTATTCGCTGGGATTGCAAACGCCTAAAGATGAAATACGTTTTTTTAATGACAAACTGGTGGGCGGGTCGCTGAATATGACTTCGGTACAAATTGGTTAAGTTGTTTTTCTTACAGAAGACACGGAAAGTATAGAAAAGAGAGTTGTTTAGCTTTTCCTGTCACTTGTCTCCTGCAGTATAAAAAATGGCATGTAAAACTTAATTCGCAACCGACAACCGACAACAGATAACCAAAAACTACTCCTTCTCATCCAGCTCAAACGGATAATCGCCGAACAAAGCCGACAGCTTCATGGCCTGGTATGTTTTCCGGGTGTATTTGTTAGACAGGGCGATAATCACCACCGTATCTTTTTTCAGGGTTGTGTAAGAGGTGGTATTGCCGTGCCACCAGCCGTTGTGGTAATGCAGCGTTTGTCCGTCTTTCCATTCCCGTATGCGGATACCCAGACCGTAATTTTTGACTCCTTTTTTTTCATAGCTGTAGCCTTTCAGGGCTTCTTCCCATAAATCTTTCCGCAGGAATTCGGCAGAGTAGGTTGCCAGGTCAAATTTAACCAGGTCCCGTGGGGTAGCGTAGATGTTTTTATCGCCATAGATGGCATCAAACTGATCCCAGCCGTGGTTCACATAATTGCTTTTATACGATTGGCTTACCTGTTGCTTTTGGCTGACAAAATCAATCACAAACGAATCGTTCATGCCCAGTGGCTTAAAAATACGTTCCTGCATAGCCTCGGCATAGGGCTGTCCGGTTACTTTTTCAATAATGAGAGCCAATAAAGCATAATTGGTGTTGCAGTAATTGAATTTCGTATCGTTTTTGGCCAGCAACGAAAATTTATAGCGTTTTAAATAATCCAGCACATCAGCATTGGTCAGAATTTTTTTGTGGTTCCAACCTTTGACGCTTTCGCTGAACCGGGAATAGTGCGGCAATCCGCTCCGGTGGTTCAGCAGGGTTTTAACCGTGGTGTGCTGATACGGAAAGTCAGGCAGGTACGCCTGTACTTTTTCGTTCAGATCCAGCTGATTGTCCTGAACCAGTTTTAAAACAAGCGTGGCAGTCATGACCTTGCTTACGGAAGCCAAATGCAAAGCCGTGTGCTCGTCAACAGCCGTTTTGTCGGCAAAGTTGGCATAACCCTTATAATCTTCAAAAAGTATTTTCCCGTTTTTAGCCACCAGAAAAGCTCCGCTGAAATCAGATAAGCCGATGTGTTTGCCGTAAAATTCAGAAACAACCCTGGCTTTTTCAAAGGCATAAGCTTCTGAAACCGGATGTAGGGGTAAGGTAAACGGAATGGTGATTAAGGCGGAATCTACCGCTACGGTTTCTGCCGGAATATGCTGAGCCAAAAGAGGAGCTTCTGCTTTTTTTTGACAGGAAAAAGTAAAAAGCAGTGAACAAATTGCCCATGCAATTGATTTTTTAAACATGCGTCAGTAAGGTATTCAGTTTGTTGGAAAAACAAAACTAACCTTTTTAAACGTAAAATAATCTAAATTATATCAATTTTAGGATTAATTTTCAACAGGTAATTAACAAAAGCTTCTTTGTCTTTCGGCGAAAGATAGATGTCGTCAAATTTATTGTAGTGAATGTATAAACCGTCTTTGTCTAACGACGGCTTTAAAAGGCTGGTGGAAATCCAGCCCCGTTGATGTTCTATTTTACGGATAGTCCCGATGTCTATCTTTCCCCGGATGGGGCCGGAACAATAAAACAGTACCGTTTTGCCGGTGATGATATATTTGGTGTCAAGCAACAGCCAGATACACAATATGGCACTCAGGAACATGACGACTGAAGCGATGATGTCGCCCGTGCTCACGGGATCTTCTGCCAATACAAAAATGCCGGTGACCATCAGAAAAAGAGCAATAAAAACCAGTAATGTGCCTGTTACGGGATTGACCGATGAATGAAATACCCTTCTCTCCATCTTACAAACCAAGTGATTTTCGGGTGTTGGCTGACAATCCATCTCGGTGGACTAACACGGAAATGGTTTTCAGTTTCAAATAGGCCACACTCATATAAATATAACCGTCATTCCCCAAATTAGCCGTACCCCAGGAGTTTTTTACTTTGTAATAAATATTTCCTTTTTGGTCTTTCACTTTTCCTACAATATGCATCAGGTGGTCGTCCTGCGTAGTCAGGTTTTCAAATTCCTGCTGGCGGAACTCCGGTGTTATGGTTTTTTCGGGTCTGATTTCGGTTAAAATGGTTTTCTGGTCGGCTTCCTCTGCCGGTACAGCGGCCACCCCGTGTTTGCCTGAAAAAGAAGGTTCACTCACATCGCAGTCCAGAGCCAGAGTAAACCCTTTGTCCAGGGCATGGTCAATGTTTTGCACAAATTCAGCCAACGGCAGGTTGTAAAAACTTCCGTTTGAAAAATTATCGGGAATGTTGATGATAAATGGTTTATAAAACGGCTGGTGTGTAAACGAGGTCAGCGAAACATAACTGTCCGGATTAATTTTGGTGTAGGCTAAAAACGAAGCCGGGGTGTATTTTTTTCCTTCAAAGGTAAATTCTGAAGGATTTTTCCCGAGGTAAATATCCAAAACTGCCTGCACGGATGTTTTCCATTTGGGCGATAATTTTTTTCCGGGATTTTCCACAAAAACTTTTAGCATACCTCCCAGTAGTGCCTGTAATTCCGAATGATTGTGCTTTTCTTCCTCACCGTTCAGTCCCGTATAAACCGAGTGGGGCACCAGGCCGTATTCCCGGACACTGTTAATGACATCGTGCGAAAGACCGCCTTCACTGAATTGGGTTTTCCCCTGCCGCATCACATAGTTTTCGGCTTTTTGGGGATAGGTGTTTCGCACGTTATACATTTCGGACAAATCTATTTTTTTTCCGGTCAGCCGGATGATTTCGGCTTCCAGAAACGAAGTGGTGGAAAAGGACCAGCAGGTTCCGGTGGCTCCCTGCGAAATGACCGGCGTTGCCTCTATTTCTTTAACGGTTTGAAATTCATACGTTTGAGAACGGCTTAAAAAAGAAACAGATAAAAAGGTAAAAAGAACAGCTTTGCGAAACATAAAATGGTATTTTAAAAATGTAATGTACTTTAATTTAGTAATTTAGGCAAAATGAATTTTTTTCATGCCTGAATTTCTTTATTTGAAAAGCTAAAAATAGTATTTTTACGCTTAAATCATATCATTATGGCAGAAATAAATTGGCAGACCGCCAAAGAATTTGAAGATATTACCTATAAAAAGTGCAATGGCGTAGCCCGTATCGCATTTAACCGTCCGGAAGTACGCAATGCATTCCGGCCCAAAACAACGGCAGAACTCTACCAGGCTTTTTATGATGCCCAGGAAGACACGTCAATTGGTGTCGTATTGCTTTCGGCAGAAGGACCTTCGCCCAAAGACGGAGTTTATTCGTTCTGCAGCGGGGGCGATCAACGGGCGAGAGGACACCAGGGCTATGTGGGCGATGACGGGATGCACCGTTTAAACATCCTGGAAGTACAGCGGTTGATCCGGTTTATGCCTAAAGCTGTTATTGCCGTGGTACCGGGCTGGGCTGTTGGGGGAGGACACAGCCTGCACGTGGTCTGCGATCTGACGCTGGCCAGTAAGGAGCATGCCATTTTTAAACAGACCGATGCAGATGTAACCAGCTTTGACGGTGGTTACGGATCGGCCTACCTGGCCAAGATGGTGGGACAGAAAAAAGCACGGGAGATTTTCTTTTTAGGAAGAAACTATTCCGCCCAGGAAGCCTTTGAAATGGGCATGGTGAATGCCGTGATTCCGCACGATGCATTAGAAGCCACCGCCTATGAATGGGCCCAGGAAATCCTGGCAAAATCGCCAACCTCTATCAAAATGCTGAAATTTGCAATGAACCTGACCGACGACGGTATGGTGGGGCAACAGGTTTTTGCCGGCGAAGCCACCCGCCTGGCTTATATGACCGACGAAGCCAAAGAGGGCAGAAATGCCTTTTTGGAAAAGAGAAAGCCCAATTTTGAAAAGAAGTGGATTCCTTAGTGATAAACCAAAAAAATAAACGCTTTGAAAGAATTTACCAATACAACGGTCTCATTTGATACGTTGCCCGAATTTGAATCGGTGCCGTTCAAACCGTTAAACAAACATTATTTAAACGTGGTTTACATCAGCAACGCGATGGTTTCGGTGCTGCTGGCAACCGGACTCACCTTGCTGATCGTTTTTAACGAAACCGTTCGCGAAAATGTGATCCTCTGGGTTACGCTTTTAGTGGTCTTGATTGTCCTTTTGTTCTGGCTCTCCAACATCAGCTTCCGGAAAAAGGGCTATGCCCTCCGGGAAAAGGATGTGTTGTTCCGCAAAGGAATTTTATCGACCACCACCACAGCTATTCCGTTTAACCGCATTCAGCATGTAGCCCTCCACGAAGGCGTTTTTTCCAGAATGTACCAACTGAGTGAATTGCAGGTTTATACAGCCGGAGGAAGCAGCAGCGATTTGCATATACCGGGGTTGCCCAGGGAAGAGGCGGAACGCATCAAATCGTTCTTGTTGAACCAGATTGAGATGTTGGAGGAGAATACAGCTCCTGCCGAAGAGGCGGTTGTTCCGGTTGAGATACCGGAGGCAATTCAGCCGACGGAAAATGATGAACAGGAAACCGATACCGATACCGAAATTAAAAACTAAACACCATGTCCGACGATTTTAGTAAACCCCAACGGCAGTCTGTCAAAGGCATTGCCATTATGTTTGCCGATACGTTACAGCAAATCATCCGCGGGCTCTGGGCTCCGCTCTTAGTGGTAATCTATAAGTTTGACTGGAGTAAAATGTATGGGGTGGTTATCGGAGCTGTGGTGCTGTTTTCCCTGATTGCAGTGATTGCTTATTTAAAGTACCGGAATTTTACTTTTTTCCTGGATGCAGAAAAGCAGGAATTTGTGATTCAGAAAGGAATAATTGCCAAAAATAAGATTACGATCCAGCTGGATAAAATCCAACAGGTTAACATTAACCAGTCGGTTGTTCAGAAACTGGTAGGGGTTTTCAGTGTTGACATCGATACGGCCGGAAGCAATAAAAAAGAAGCCAGCATACGGGCTGTAGCCAATGAAGTGGCCTTACACCTGAAAGACAAATTACTTTCGTATGAAAAAAACACCGCAGAAGCTTTGCCGGACCAATCGGTTGCTGTTGACCAACCGTTTTTAAAAATAAGCTTCCTGACGCTTTTAAAGGTCGGGGTTACGTCCAATTACGGCAGAAGCATTGCCCTGCTGATCGGATTTGCCGGATCGTTATACGGCGGATTTCACGATGTGGTCAATTCTTTTGAAGTGGATGAAGAGGAGGTAAACGGTATGGTGGACAGGGGATTGGCTTATTTTTCCATTTCCTTTTTTCTGATCGGTGTTTTAATGGTGCTGCTGCTGATCAATTTGATCCGGACAGTGGTTAAATATTTTGATTATCAGATCGTACTCCGGCAAAAAGCCCTGGCCATCAGTCATGGGTTGTTTGCCAGAAAGAATACCCTGCTCAAACCGGCTAAGGTACAGGTTACGGCTTTTAGCCAGAACTTCTTTCAGCGAAAACTGGGTTTATTTGATGTACGCCTTAAACAGGCTTCTGCGGGGAACGAGGTAGATGCGGAGGGAAAATACAGCAACGATATTGAAGTGCCCGGTTGCGACCCGGATGAAAAAGAAGCTATCCTGCAGATGATTTTGGAAAAAATACCGCAGGCAGACGTGATTTTGAAACCCAATTACCGTTACCTGATTAAAGCTTTTATAGTAGGTATTCTGTTGCCCTGTGCGGTTTTTACCGGTCTGGCATTTTCTGTTTTCGAACTGTTGCAGCACTTTTTCACCCTTATGATAGCCTATGTGGTATGGGTGGGTATTATTGTTTTTTTTCGGTTTAAAAATTACCGGTTGATGCTCAGTAAAGAGTTTATCATCTTTAAGGGAAATGCCTGGGATGTACAGCATCAACTGATAGAACCGTATAAAATTCAGGGGGTTACCACCAAACAGTATCTCTGGCACAAACGTTCGGATGTGGTGCATCTGACCCTGCATACGGCGGCAGGCGATTTGTCGTTTAAATTTGCAGATTATACCGCCCTGAAGCCATGGATTAACTATTGGTTGTATGAAGCGGAACGCAGCAACCGAAATTGGATGTAAATCGTTAAATTTACCTTACTTTTGCATACTAAATTAAAACAATCATGAAGCATTGGATTGAAGCCGCCCGGGTGAGAACATTACCGCTTTCGGTGTCCGGCATATTGGTAGGAAGTTTTTATGCCTTGTCTAAACCAACGGAAAACGTACTGACACCAACCCAGGTGTTCAGCTGGAAAATATTCGGTTTACTGATGTTAACCACCATTGGTTTACAGGTCTTGTCAAATTTTGCCAACGATTACGGTGATGGCGTTAAGGGAACCGATAACGATGACCGTATCGGACCTAAAAGGGCTTTGCAGAGCGGCGTCATTTCGCCGGCAGCCATGAAAAGAGCCATCGTCGTAACCGCTTTTTTAACTTTTTTATCGGCTGTCTGGTTAATTTATACGGCTTTCGGATTGCAGTATTTGTATTATTCGCTGTTCTTTCTGGCCCTCGGTATTATTGCCATTGCTTCGGCCATACGATATACGGTGGGAAAAGGAGCCTATGGTTATAAAGGATACGGAGATGTTTTTGTATTCGTATTTTTTGGTCTGGTCAGTACCTATGGTTCTTATTTTATGTTTTCGAAAGTGTTTGACTGGAGCCTGCTCCTGCCGGCTGTTGCCATCGGCTTTTTGAGTGTAGGCGTACTGAACCTGAACAATATGCGGGATGAGGATTCAGACAGAAAAGCCGGAAAAAATACGATTGTGGTAAAAATGGGGGGCGAGAAAGCCCGGCAGTACCATTACTTTTTACTGATAACCGCCATGCTGTTGTTATTGATCTTTGGTATTGTGCAGCAATTTGCCATCGATCAGTATCTTTATTTGATTGTCTTTCTGCCCATCATCGGCCATATCCTGCGGGTGAAAAGAACCAAAAACCCGGCAGACCTTGACCCGGAATTAAAAAGGCTGGCCATCAGTACCTTTTTGGTTTCCCTGTTACTGTCGCTTTGTTTGATCTATTTTATCTCAGACATTATTGTTTAACTATAAAATTTTAGGCTATGAAAATTACATTTTACGGTCATGCTGCGTTAGGCATTGAAGTGGGAGGGAAACACATTCTGGTTGACCCGTTTATTTCGGCCAATCCGAAAGCTTCACACATTGATATCGATTCGTTAAAAGCAGATTATATTTTACTGACCCATGCCCATCAGGACCATATACTGGATGTGGAGGCGATTGCCCGGCGTACCGATGCCGTGATTGTATCCAATTGGGAAATAGCAACATACTACGGGAACAAAGGCTTTCAGAACCACCCGATGAACCATGGCGGAAGCTGGCAGTTTGATTTCGGGAATGTAAAATATGTCAATGCAGTTCATTCCAGTTCGTTTCCCGATGGAACTTATGGAGGTAACCCCGGTGGTTTTGTCATCGAAGGTGAACGTAAAAACATATATATTTCCGGCGATACGGCCCTGACCATGGACATGAAGCTGATTCCGCTCCGTACAAAATTAGACCTGGCCATTTTTCCGATCGGCAGCAATTTTACGATGGATGTGGAAGATGCTATCACAGCGGCCGGTTTTGTGGAATGCGATAAGATCTTAGGCGTTCACTATGATACGTTTGGCTACATTGAAATTAACCATGAAGAGGCTATTAAAAAGTTCTTTAACAGCGGAAAAGACCTGATGTTGTTAGCCATAGGCGACTTTATTGAGCTGTAATTCCGAAGCCTGAATACATGATTTTACGCTTTATAACATTTCTGCTTCTTTTGCTGTACGGTATAAATACAGCCGCTCAGAATACCTTTGTTTTTTTTGGATCGTATAACAAAGACAAAGATAAGGAAGGAATTTATGTGTATAAATTAGACACCATTACAGGAGATTTAGTTAGGGTTACCGCAGTAAAGAATGTGTTCAATCCTTCATTCATTACCCTTTCTCCGGACGGCAAGCAGGTTTATTCCTGTACGGATACCCGAACGCCGGAAGGAACCGTGAGCAGCTATGCGTTTGACCCGCAAACCGGATCATTGACCTATGTGAATACCCGGCAGAGCGGAGGAGTTAATCCGGTGTATGTTGCCGTACATCCGGGCGGAAAATGGCTGGTCAATGCCAATTATAACGATGGAAGTGTGGCTGTTTTTCCGCTCTCGGAAAACGGGTCGATAAAACCGTTCGTACAAAACTTTCGTTATACGGAAGGCAGTATCAACCCGAACCGGCAGGAAAGTTCTCATGTGCATGCCGCTGTTTTTTCACCGGACGGCAACTATGTGTTTTTTCCGGATCTGGGTTCAGACGGAATCCGGGTCTATCGGTTTGAAGCGGAGAATAAAACGCCTTTGCAACCGGCTGAAATACCTTTTGTGCCAACCACACCCGGCGGAGGACCAAGACACCTGACCTTTCATCCGGATAAAAAAAAGGCTTACCTGATCGAAGAACTTTCCGGTACCATTACGGTGTTTGACTACCAAAACGGGAAGTTGACGCACCAACAGCGGCTGGCAACACATCCCGAAAAAATGAACGAAGACTTCCAGAGTTCAGATATCCATATTTCGCCGGACGGAAATTTTTTGTATGCCAGCAACCGGGGAGTGGAAAATAACATTGCCGTTTTTTCCATCGCTAAAGACGGAAAGCTAAAAACCATTGAGTACACGCCGACCGGCGGAGAGCATCCGCGGGTATTTGCGTTGGATGAAAGGGGTAAATTCCTGGTTGTAACCAATTCCGTCAGCGGAAATGCGTTTGTTTTTAAGCGGGATGAAAAAAACGGCAAACTGCAAAAAGTTGGTCAGGAAATCCCGATTCCCGGCGTGTCAAGTGTAAAAATCAAATCTTACTGAACCTGCCTTGAAAGCGACTTACCAAAAATACGATTTGCATTTTAAAAGACCCTCCGGTACTTCGAGGGGCGTTTTAACCCAGAAAGAAACCTGGTTCATTATACTGGAACAGGAGGGCAGAAAGGGAATCGGTGAGTGCGGTATCCTGCGAACTTTGAGCATTGATGACCGGCCCGATTATGAAGAAAAACTGCAATGGGTTTGCCAAAATATTGAATTAGGTACGGAAAAACTCTGGGCCGAACTGACCGGGTTTCCATCAATACAGTTTGGGGTAGAAATGGCTTTCTTGTCTCTTAGCAGTAAGACACCGTTTGAATTATTCCCGTCGGCATTCACTTCCGGACATCAGAATATAGCCATCAACGGTCTGGTGTGGATGGGGGAAGAGGCGTTTATGAAAGCCCAGATTGAGGAAAAATTAGCCAAGGGTTTCCGGTGCATTAAATTGAAAATTGGTGCCATCAATTTTGAAAAAGAGCTGGGTTTGTTGCGTTTTATCCGTCAGCATTTTGATGAAAATACCATTGAGATCCGGGTAGATGCAAACGGAGCTTTTAATTCAAATGAAGCTTTAGATAAATTAAATCAATTAGCTGGTTATAAGATTCATAGCATTGAACAACCGATTGCTAAAAATCAGCATGACAGGATGGCAGAGTTGTGTAAAAGTACTCCTTTTCCTATAGCATTAGATGAAGAACTGATCGGGATTTTTAGCGTGGAAGAAAAGCGAAAAGTACTGCAAGAAATCAAGCCGCAATACATCATTTTAAAGCCAAGCCTGGTGGGTGGTTTTAAAGGAACGAAAGAGTGGATAACACTGGCTGAAGAACGGGGAATCGGTTGGTGGATTACATCCGCTTTGGAAAGCAATATCGGTCTGAATGCGATTGCCCAATGGACCTTTACGCTGAATAATCCGTTGCCGCAGGGATTAGGTACGGGTGGACTTTACACGAACAACATTGCTTGTCCGTTAGAAGTAAAAAACGGAGAGCTATGCTATAATTTCACGTTGGATTGGGGGACTGAAGCGATTGGTTTTTAGTGTTTTGCTCATATATTTTTGCAGCGATAAACTGGCCTGTTGCCTGACTTTTTTCTTTAAAAAGGGTGTCCATCCCAGCAGATAACCTTTCCACCCCAGAGCCATTCCGCTCCAAAGCCAGAAGTTAAAGGAATCCGTATGACTGATGATGAGGCCGTCTTTGAATTTAAATTTTGCTTCAACTACATTTTTTACTTTTCGGTTGGTTTGGCTAAAGGTATAGTGGGCAATCCATTTGACCTGTCCTTTTTTTTGTTTGGCCTTGTCAACCGAGAATTCTATGATGAGGTTTCCGTTGCTTCTTTCAATAAGCATTTTCCACATACTGCAAACCTCCTCCCGGTTTAACGTTCCGAAAGCGGGGTCGTGAAAGGTGGCGTCAGGATGATAACAGCTTGCCATGGTTTCGGCATCATGCTTGCTGAAGGAGTCGTAGAATTTCAGGATTAAATTATGGGTGGTATTCATCTTTCCAGTCTTTAGTGATAATGGCTGTAGCTTTGTTTTCCTGGTTAATCGTAACTTGGAGTTCTTTTATTTTGTATTTTTTTTCATAATCGCATTTGTATCTGAAAACAGTGGATTGCTTGTCGTCTGTCTGCAAAACTTCTACTAATTTGATATCGTTAAACTGGCCAAAAACCCGCAGGATGTTCTGGCAGGTCATCGTTATTTTTTCTTTGTTGACTTTTTTAATGACCTCTTCGGTGGCTTCTTCCGGAGTAAATGGTTTAAACGTAGAGGTATTGCAGGTCATCAGTACCCTTTTTCCCAGTTCATAGGCTCTTTTTTTCTGGAGGGAACTGACTTCATTCGGGCTGATTTTAACCAATTCGGGTTTTTTTTCTTCTTTTTTGGTGGCGGAGGAAGACTGGCCGGATTTACAGCCAATCAGGATTAATAAACAGCCAATCAAAGCAATTTTTTTCATTTCAAATTTTTAAAAGCAAATTCGGGTCGGGACAATTGTGCCGGTAATATGCTAAGTCATTTTCGCTGCAAACACCGGGATAATCTCCCTGATAATCTCCGATGTTTTTGATGAGCTGGAAATGTAAATGAGGAGCATAATCGCCGTTAACAGCTGCATTTCCCAACGTGGCTATAGGTTCCCCTTTTCTGACCCGTTGATTTATGTTTAGCAAAGCTATACTTTCTAACGAAAGATGACCGTACAGCGTATAAAATTCACAATTATTTAACGTATGCTTCAGAAGTATGGTCGGACCGTAATCGCCCGGTGCGGTGTTGTTTTTAAAGCTGTGCACCACGCCGTCCAGTGCTGCCAGAACCGTTGTTCCGGCTTTTATCCATAAGTCCAGCCCGATGTGGATGTTTCGTTCGGCGGTTTGCGGAGCCTTAAAAATAGTGCTCCGCTGATACAGGTCTCTTTTTTCCAGGTAACCGCCATAAGCTACCCTGGCTTTGTTTTTCTGCAGGTAGTTTTCAAAAAAAACCTCATATTCCTGCGGGGTAGATGGTTTTTTGTCTTTTAACAAGGCTGAATCCATGGCGAGACTTACCGGAACATAATCGGAATAGGGAATGGTGCTGTCTATGACTTTTACATTGCGTTGTGTCAAAAGAAGCTGTTCAAATGAATTCATGGTAAAAAAAGAGCATTTGCGGGCTTATTTATTTTTCAATGCTAATTTTCCACCCCAGTAAGCCATCGGAAGATAAGCAGCTGCCAGATCAAGGATATTGAACCACATAGGGGCAGGAAGCATAATTATATTTGCAATACCTCCCAGCAGGAAAAAGAAGCCTATTGCCAAAGCAAACTTCATCGGGTGGGTAGCTGCTATTTTAGCCGCCAGAAAAGCCCCGGTGAGTGTACCTAATGCATGAGCCAGAAAAGGAAAAATAAAGTTAACAGGCTTGAATAAATGCATGGAGGCTTTCAGACCTTCCATTGTTGTTACGTCGGCTCCTTCCGGTGGCGGAATAACAGAACTGCTTACGCTGATCAGGGCCATGTTGACGATGCTGCCTACAACAATTCCGGTTACAACGGCTATACTGTTTTTTAAAATCGGATTCATATTTTTAATAATTTAAGGGGTTAGCTCACCAAATTTAGTAAAAAAACAACAACAAAAGATGGTATATATACTATACATTACTACAACAAAGCGATAAAAAGAGCTTTGTTTAGCGACTTTGAGCCTTGTGGAATGATTATTTTGTTTGTTATTCTTTATTTTAGTTGTAAAATTAAGAATTGTATAGTTTTTATAGCTTAAAATTTTAAAAATAAGAAAAATAAACAACTATTTTTATGAATACCAAAAATTGAAATTATGAGATTACCAATACCACCATGTATTAAACCCTTTTTGATACTGTCTTTTTTGATGATTGCACCGGCTGTGAAACTCACGGCTCAAAATTTACTGAACAACGGCGATTTTGAAAGTGGCGGAAGCGGTGTTGGTTTTTTTGTGCATGACTATACGCTGATTAATCCGTTAACGGGAACCAGTAACCCCGGCCAGTATGCCCGGACAACCAATCCGTCTCTGATGAATACGAATTATATCTCCGGAGGCGACCACACTACCGGAACCGGTAATATGCTGGTGATAGACGGAGCCAATACCGGGGGCGGATTTTTCTGGACCACCAGTGATACGGGTGGAGCTATCGGCGGGTTTACCGTGGGTACGAGTTATATATTCAGCTACTGGATTAAATCTGTTTCAAACGAAGTGACCGATAATGCGACCCGTTCTAATATCGGGGCCTTTTTTGTAGGGGCAAATAACATTAACCCGGCTGTTCTGAACAGACAGGCCCCCCTGCCGGAAGAAGGCTGGCAAAAAGTGAGCTATTCGTTCATTGCTACTGCTCCGGCTATACTGGTCCGGTTGCGTACCCTGAATGGCGGAGCCTTAGGCAATGATTTTGCCGTAGATGATTTTTCAATTACCGAAGGAGCATTGCCTCTCGAAGGTTCTTTTTCAACAATTGATCCCACTTGTCCGGACGGAACAGACGGCTCGGTGACCGTTTCGTTATCCGGCGGGTTTTTGCCTTATGGAACCTATCATTTAACCGGAACTGTTACCCAGTCAAATTCTACGGGTATATTTTCTAACTTACCGCAAGGGACGTACGCTGTTTCGGTTACCGATGCAAATGGAGAAGAGTTCACGGCCACCAATATTGTTTTAGCCGCCCCGAATGATCTGCTGATTAGCGAACCGATAGCTATTTGTGCCGGAGAAACGACAACATTGTCCGTGAGCGGCGGGGCAAATTCTTATACCTGGACAGCCGATCCGCCGGATAGTTCATTAGTTGATCCGAATACCGCAACACAGAATGTCAGTCCGTTAGTTACTACAACTTATACTGTTACTTCAGGGACGCAGTCCTCTACGACCAATTTGGTTTTTAACGGGGATTTCAGTCTGGGAAATGTTGGGTTTACCACAGATTACAGCCAGGTAGCAGATCCGAATCCGTTCGGGGTGCAATCATCCTATGATATTGTTCAGAATCCGAATGCGTGGTTTTCCCCGTTTGCTTCATGCGGCGATCATACCACCGGAGACGGGAACCTGATGGTGCTGGACGGTTCAACGGATCCTACCGGTACAATCCGGGTGTGGTGTAACGAAAACACGATTGCGGTGGAACCTGATACCGATTATACGTTTTCCTATTATATTGCTTCCGTAGCTCCTGAAAATCCGGCCAGAATGCAGGTACAGATCAATGGCGTTACGCTGGGAGCACCGTTAGATGCCCCGGCAGTTACCTGTTTGTGGACGTTGCATTCGTTTTCCTGGAACTCCGGTACTGCCACCACAGCCGATATTTGTATTTTTAACCTGGAATCCGCCGGCAACGGGAACGATTTTGCCCTGGATGATATTGCTATGGTGGAAACGGTTACCTGTGTTTATCAGAAAAGCGTTACCATTACGGTAAACCCGGCCGTGGTACCCACATTTAATCCGGTAGGGCCGGTTTGTTCCGGTACAGCATTAACGGCATTGCCCGTAACATCGTTGAACGGTATAACAGGAAGCTGGTCGCCGGCCTTAAACAATACGGCTACAACTACTTATACCTTTACACCGGATAACAACAGCGGCTGTATAGCCGCTACCACGTTAACCATCCAGATTTTACCATTGATTACACCTGCATTTGAAGCGGTTATGCCTATTTGTTCAGGAGAGCCGCTGAATGAACTGCCTGCTATTTCGCAGAACGGCATAACAGGAAGCTGGTCACCTGCCTTAAACAATACCGCCACCACGACCTATACCTTTACGCCCGCTACCGGACAGTGTGCCGCTGCAACCACATTGACCATACAGGTAACAACACCGGTAACCCCGGCATTTGATCCGGTAACCCCGGTTTGTTTCGGGGATACAATGGATGAACTGCCTGTTGTTTCAACCAATGGAATTAACGGAACCTGGTCACCGGCTCTGAACAGTACGGCTACGACCACCTATACGTTTACCCCGGCCGCCGGACAATGTGCGGTGACTACGGAGTTAACCATAACGGTGAATGCTGTTCCGCAATTTTCCATTGCACAAGGGTGCACAGGATCCGTTTATACATTGCGTGCATTAGTAGAATCAACCGGGGCCAACACAGCCTATACCTGGTATAATCCGTCCGGAGTAGAAATCGGAACGGATGATACAGTGGTTATTTCTGCTGCGGGTCTTTACCGGCTCGTGGTAACACAAGACGGCTGTAGTTGGGAAGAAACAGAAAATGTACTCAGTACTTTGTGTAACATACAAAAGGGCATATCACCAAATAATGACGGGCTGAATGACAGCTTTGACCTTTCAGCCTACAATGTAACGGCATTGCAGATTTTTAACCGCTATGGTACGGTTGTTTACCAGAAAGCGAATTACAGAAATGAATGGTTTGGCCAATGTGATAAAGGAAATGAGCTGCCGGACGGCACGTATTATTATGTAATTAATTTTGAAGATATAGAAACAAAATCCGGTTGGATATATATCAATAAAGCTAACTAGAGTAGGGTATAGCTATAAAAAATACCTGAGTTCACTTAACAAAAACAACTATTGAAGCCTTGTGGTTCAAAAGAAAAACATGGATTTCAACAGGCTGTAGTATGCCTAAATTTTTCAGATAAAATGAATCGATTCACCTTAATAATTACTTTGTCACAGCTGTTTTTCACGCTTGCCGCCCGGGCACAACTGGGGTTTTGTACGGGTAGCAAAGGGGAACCTATTTTTAGCGAAAATTTTGGAAACGGAACAAATTACGGTCCTGCTCTGCCAGCCGGCGTAACGAATTATAATTTTGTAGTGGGCAACCCGGACGACGGCAGCTATACGCTGTTTTACCGAACCAATCTTTTCAGCACCTGGCATTATTCGTTAGACCATACCCCGGACGCCACGAACGGTGTTAACGGAAAAGCACTGATTGTAAATGCCAATGCCAGTACAACGGGAGATTTTTACAAGCGTACCGTTACCGGCCTGTGCGTGAATACCACGTTTGAGTTTTCAGCCTGGCTGATGAACATTTATAACCCCGGTTCCGGATTTTGCGGAGCCAATGAGATCCCTATCAATGTCCGGTTTGAGATATGGAATGATACCGAAACGGTTTTGCTGGGTTCGGGTGATACGGGGAATATCATGGGGACAGCTGCACCTCTCTGGCAGCAGTATGCTTTGGTGTTTACCACCGGAAGTGAAACGTCTGTGGTGTTGAAAATGAAGAACAACGGGGTGGGTGGCTGCGGAAATGACCTGGCGATTGACGATATTGAGTTCCGGGCTTGTGGAGAACTAACCACAGTGAGCAGTCCGCCGATTGCGGGACAGTCTTACCAGGTGTGTGCCAGCCAGGCTCCGCTGTCGCTTACTTTTCAGGCTACCACCACGGGTGCTGTGCCTTATTTTTACCAATGGCAATCGAGTACAGACGGTGTGAACTGGACAGATATTCCGGGAGCTCATACGGCCGGTTATACCGCAGCTAATTTAAGTATGACAACCTATTTCAGAACCAAAGCGGCACAGGACATCGCCAACCTGAACAACAGCTATTGCTCTACCGTGTCGAATGTTTTTACGGTTTCTTTTTTAAATTCGCCGGCTGCTCCTGTCAGCAACGGCGATGTGGAAATTTGCGGGAGCGATCCCATTCCGTCCCTGTCGGTCTCTGCCGGAACCACTTCGGGTATCAACTGGTATGATGCCCAGACCGGCGGTAATTTATTGCAGGCCAATTCGGTAACATTTACTCCTGTTGCAGCCGGAACTTATTATGCGGAAGCATACGATCTGAGCACCAATTGTTTGAGTCTTGTGCGGACTCCGGTGAAATTAACAGTAGTTCCTTTGCCGGTAGCCACGATAGCCAGTTCGGCTTCGGTGTGCGACGGAAACAGTGCCGTGGTCACTTTCAGCGGTACTCCCAATGCGGAAATCACTTACAGGGTAGATGCCGGAGCGGATCAGTTCATCACCTTAGGCCCCGATGGTCAGGCCAGTGTGACGACACCGGTTTTAAATACGGCTACGACCTATGAGCTCGTTTACATTACCTCTCCTGTTTCTGCTACCTGCAACCAGGTTATTTCCGGTACCGTAACCATTGCCGTGAATCAACCACCTGTTGCAACCATCACAGGTGATGCTTCGCTTTGTGCAGGTGCTGCCGGAACCCTACAATTTACGGGAACGCCTAACGCAACGGTTTTTTACACGGTCAACAACGGTCCGTTACAATCCGTTGTTTTGCCGGCCACCGGTGAACGGACCGTTACGGTTTCCAATGTTACAACAAACACTGTTGTGAGGCTGACCGAAGTGCGGACAACAGGCACCAACGGCTGTTCGCAGCCACTGAGCCAGTTTATTACCCTGACGGTTGTTCCTTTACCGACCGCAACAATAACAGCAAACCCCACGGCTGTCTGCGGAGGCACTACTGCGGTGCTGACTTTTTCGGGCACTCCGCATACGCAGGTTGTTTACAAGGTGAATAGCGGTACGGCTCAAACGGTGAACCTGGATACGAACGGAACGGCTACGGTGACCACTTCGGTTATTTCTGCCGCCACAACCTTTGAGCTGATCAGTACAACGTTGCTGCAGAGTCCGTTTTGTGTTCAATCGCTTTCAGATGTGGTCACGGTAATAATAAATCCAACACCTGTTGCTTCATTTACGGGGGGGCTGACCTATTGTTCGGGCGATACAACGGCGATTTCACTCACCTCAGATCTGGCAGGAACCACTTTCTCGTGGACGGTAACCCAAAACGGAACTACGGGAGCCACCGCAGGTAGCGGAAACCAGATCAACCAACAGCTTTCAAGTACTGCCAATGGCACAGCGACATTTACCGTAACACCTTTTTACAACGGCTGTGCAGGAAGTCCTGTCGTTATTGAAATTGAGGTTTATGCCATTCCGGAACCGACGTTAACCGACGGAGCCATTTGTTTACTTTCCGGCAATACGGCCGCTCAGCCGTTTGTGCTGGACACCGGTCTGGATGTTGCGGATTATAGTTTTGCCTGGTATTTTGAAGATGATTTAATCCCGGGTGCCAACAACAGCACCTATGAAGCCGATCAGATCGGTGAATATGCCGTGGTAGCCACACAGCTCGTTTCCGGTTGTGTTTCACCTCTGGTGACGGCTATGGTAAGCGAATCGGTTTTGGGAGAAAGTTTACTGATTGTGCAATCAGAAGCGTTCAGTGATAACCCCGGCATTACGGTTACGGTAGTGGGAGGAGAAGGACCGTTTTATTATCAGCTGGATGATTCTGGCTTTCAAACCTCTAATGTGTTTACCAATGTGGCTCCCGGCCTGCATACCATTACGGTGATGGATGACAGTTTGTGTACGAATCTGACCGGAACGGCTACCATTATTAATTATCCCCGGTTTTTTACCCCGAACGGCGACGGTTATAACGATACCTGGAATATTGTTGGGGTGGACGGTTCCTCAGTGATCTATATTTTTGACCGTTACGGAAAACTGCTCAAGCAGCTCAGCCCTTTGGGAGCCGGTTGGGACGGTACCTATAACGGACGACCGGTTTTTTCGAGTGATTACTGGTTTGTGATTGATTATCCGGAAAACGGAGTGCCTAAAACGTTTCGGTCGCATTTTAGTCTGAAGCGGTAAAGTTATGGTTAGTGATGAAAAATGTTTTTATAAATGATTTTTAGGGTCAGTAGTAGTAGAAATACAGCGTTCAAAGAGAGTAAAAAAGTTCAATAGAGTTCCTTCAGCCCCGCTTTTGGTAGTAGTTTGTTAGCGGTTGTCTTTTTTCTGAATTTGTAATTCCATTATGGGCAAGTACGGGTCTTTTATTGAGCTTTCAAGTTGCCCGACTGTTTGAAAACCAAAAAGCGAATAAAATTTTTCAACATTTGGTTCTGCGTCAAGCGTTATTTTGTCAATCTCTAATTCTCTTACATTCTTTAAAAAGTCGTTCATTAGTATTTTACCAAACCCTTTTCCGATAAACTCCGGAAGAATAAAAATATTATCAAGCTTTATCGTGTTTTCGTCTATTGAGAAGTAGGAGTAATAGCCAATAATTTGGTCATTTTGGACCAGTTTAAAGACCTTGTTTTTTTCAATATAGTCTCTTGTAACGGTCAGTAAATGTTCCCATACTTTTAAAACATCATCTGAAAATCCCCAATACGCTTTTGACTTTTTGGTAATTAATGTCAGTGTCTCATTGTCTTTAATGTCAGCCTTAACTATTTTCATTTTTTCGGTGTCCGTAATTTTTTTTATACAATTAGTTTGTGTTTAAATACATCTTTTTTACTGTCGTTTCGTTTTCGATGCCGGTCGGATAAGAAAGCAGCTAACGTTTTGTCTTTTGAAGAAGACATAAACCCTAAATTTCATCCGATGTACCAAATTTGGTTTAGTACTTCACTTATATAAACGGACTTTATATTGCGATACAACTTCCTGCGATGATTTTTAATTGACCGTCAACCATTTTCCAAACCCGCAGATAACGAAAATTTCCTTCAAAGTTCTGTTCCTGCATTTTGCCGGCAATCTTTGAAGACAAAGTAACCACAACGTCTTCGTCAATTTGTTTTATAGAATCTATTGTTGAAGTGATTTCTTCTAAAATCAAGTTTCCGGATTTGTGGGTTTCCAAATCCATTTTTTTTGTAATTACTTCTCCGTTCGGAAGAACAAAAAGCAAATCATCATGAAGCAATTGATCCAGAATTTTGACGTCGCTTTTCTTCATCGCCTCGAGAAGCTGCTTTTCGATTTCTGCAATTTTTTCTTCGTTAAGGATTGTTGAGTTCATAAGTTGATTTTTTACGTTGTTTAACAAGTTTGTTGCTAAAGGCTCTCAGCTATGTGCAGTGACTAAAGTACTGAAAATTTTATCACTTTAGCATCTCTTTCGTTTCAAAAAGTTTTTAACGGATAACTACATCACCCGGCTTTGTGAAAGCAACATTTATTAAAAAAGCTCTGCAAAGCCGGGCGGTATTTGCGGAGCTTTATTTAAAGGAAATCTTTGCGGATAGGAAATTACGCTTTTACGGATTATATTTTCAATCCAACCTGCTCTTTGAGTACCGTTATCCGCACATGGGAGACAATCCCTGTTCGGTAAGAACAAGGTAGTTTGCCTGATTCCCGGACTCTATTTTATCCGTTTCATTGAAAAGGTCTGCCTGCGTTCCTGTCCGTTTTTTGTTCCTGAAATTTCGGCAACCAGTGAGTCTGAATGGATTTTTTTATAGGAAATGATTTGCGGAAAGTCGTGTTGCCGGTTTTCAAAAACCAGTTGCGTTTCTGAAATTATTTTAGCGGTAAAGCGAACCGGTAAACCGCCATTCTGGTTTTTGACGGTCGGGATATAAAACAAGCCGTCCTGTTCCTGTATTAATCGGATGTTTTCAAAAACAATAGTGTCTTTTTCTTTGATGAGGTAACTCATGCCCGAAAATTCATTGTTTGTTTCCTTATTCCACGTTTCATAAATACTCCCTCGCGGGGTTTTATTTTCCCAGGTTCCGATCAGCCATCCGGCTTTTGTAATGTGGTTTGTTGGCGTTGTGGTCCTGGCACAAAGAACAGCGGAACCAACAAGTATGATAAAAAGAATTGCGTTTGTTTTCATTGGTTTATCCGATTGAGTGAACGGCCATTTTATTTCCTTCGGTGTCAATGAACATTCCGAAATAACCCATTTCCGGACTGATCTGTGTTTTCGGAACAATTACTTTTCCGTGATGACTTTCTACCCTGTTTAAAATGGTCTGCAAGTCGTTTCCGCCATTCAGATAGGCGATTACTCCGTCTGAGGAAGGTTTATAATCGTCTCCCTGTACGATGGCTCCCGATACATTTTTCCCGTCTGCAGGAAAGAAGCCCGTTTTTGTGCCGAACATTTCGGTTTCTTTAATTTCCAGGCCAAGAACAGCGTTGTAAAAAAGAACTGCCCTGCCGAAATCCGTTGCCGGAATTTCAAACCAATTGATTACATTTTCCATTGTCTGATTGTTTTTATGTTAGGCTGCAAAGTTGCCCTGTGTCTATAACATAAAATTGTAAAAATGCGACAAGGCTAATCCGTTCCGTAAAAAAGCGAAGACATTTTGAGGTTATTTCCGTAAAATTCTTTGGGTGTAAGTCCTGTGAGGTCTTTGAAATCTCTGATAAAGTGAGCCTGGTCGTAATAGTCGTTTTCATAAGCCAGGGCGGTAAGGCTTGTAAATTTTTTGTTCAGCAACATGTTGAGTGTGGCTTGCAGCCTGATTGTTTTGGAAAGCTGTTTGGGACTCAACCCGATGGCTGAGGCGAATTTTCGTTCCAATTGCCTGCGGTTGGTGTTGGTCTGTCTGGAAAGTTCCTCAACAGACAACTGTCCGTTGGCGGTCAAAATCGTTTCGACGGTTGATTTTACAATTCGGTCAATCGTTTCGGCGGTTGTCAGCCGGTTGAACAGGAACCTTTCAATCTGTTCAATTCTCTCTGAAGCAGAGGCAGCGGTTAATATCTTTTGTGCTGTTTCCTGTCCTTCTTGTCCAAAAAGTTCGTCCAATGAAACGGCGGTGTTTTCCATTTCTTTGATTGGTAGGGTGGCAAAAGGCAAAAAGCCGTTGGGGTGAAAGCGAACAGAAAAAATGCCTGTTTCGCCTGTCGGTTCTATTTCAAGCGGTCTGGTGAGCTGCCCTATTACAAAACACCTGGGTTGGATGATGCTTTTGCCGTTTTCGGTATATTGCCTGTACAAGTCACCATAATGAAAAATCATTTCCATGTGCCCGTCGGGTACGATGGTTTGTTTTTCGGGAGTTTCTTCTTTCGGACTTTCGAGAGTCCAATAGCATTTGACAAACAAGGCTAAATCGTTATCGGGTTCAAATGTTTGATACTTCATGGGTGGTTTTTTGTTGCCGTCAGTTGGATTGAGATTGCTCATGGAGTTTATATATTTCGTTTGCTGCTTTCAATCGCAATGAACTCCGGCAAGTAGTCGGGTGTACATCCTTTTGAAACCATTTGACCTTTGTATAAGCCGGTTTTTTCACCAAGAGCCATACAGCGATTCCGGTATTTTTTTTCATAAATGCCGATCCAGCCTGCTGTGAAATTCATTGCCCATTGCACTTCCGGCTCTTCTGTTTCAATTCCGGCTTCAATTTTAGATAGCAGAACTTCACTGCCGGGAGGTGTCTGACCAGTCCAACGCAAACGGGCCTGGTAGTACCAGTAAACCCGCCTTTTGAGTGAGGAATGGCTGTTTTCCCAGCTTTCTATTAAAGCAATTGTCTTTTTGTCTTTGGTGAGCTGATTGGCCATTAACCAGTCAATGAGCTGACGTTTTTCATTCTCGTTGTGCCGGTTAATGTCGCTGATCAAATTGTCAATGGTTTCTTCGGTAAGAAGCTTCTTGTCCATGATCAAGATGGCCAGTTGCCGGGCAAAAAAGTGTTCCGTTGACCAAAGCTCAGCTGCCAGCGGGTGATCCTTTTTAATTTCTTTTGCCATATTGCGTAAGTCACCAAGTCTGGTATTCTCTGTGATTTGCATCAGTATATTTTCTGCTTTGCTTGAGTGTTTCATTTATGTGGTTTTTTACAAGCGGTTTTTACCGCTGCCTGATTATTCTTTCCAATATAAAAAACAGGAGATAGTAATACCTCTGTAATTCAACTCATTTCTTTGCAACTGTTGCGTACGTGACCCGTATTTTCGGTGGTGAAAGAGGTTTGCTGTCAGTTGCGGGAAGGGGAGGTTACTTGATTAGTTTGCTTTTTTTATTAATTTATCTTTTTCGATTAGTATCAATATTCCTCCAAGTATAAATCCGCTTGTAAGTCCACCAAAATGTGCAGCATTATCAATTCCACCTAAGAACCCGAACAGCAGACTTATTCCTGCATATAGTCCCAGTAGCATCCAAGTTATTTTACGCATATGGTTTGGGTATATTTTGAAAACCGTGAATGCTAAAATCAATCCATACAGTCCGAAGATTGCTCCGGAAGCTCCTACACTAATTGTGTTCTCGTGCCAATAAATACTGACCAGACCGGCAAGAATACCACAAACTAAAAAACTCAATAACAATTGAGTACGTCCGAGAATTCCCTCCAACAAACTTGCACCTAATCCTAGTCCGAACAAATTCATAAACAAGTGAATAAGTCCTCCGTGAATAAATATTGAAGCTAAAAGTCTCCAATATTCTCCATTCATTACTTCGAATCTTCTATTAGCTCCAATTTCCAAAAGTTCTTTAGGAGTCGGAGAGATAATATTAAGTCCCGAGAAAATCATGATTATGAATACCGCAATGTTTAATAAAAGAAGTATTGCAGTCACTTTGTTTGGGCTTCTTGGATCAAGAAACTTTAACATGTCTTTAAGATCATCCTCTTTTAAGGGCGTGTCTTTTTTTAAGTTTCTTAATTCTTTTTTGTCAATTTTTGGAATGACTACCATTAAGAGAATAACAAATGCTCCTATTCCAAATGAACCAAAAATCCATGGAAAGGTATTTCCAAGTCTATCTTCAAAAATATCTGACTTCGGAATTAGAATGATTTGTTCTGATTCACTCACAGTCGGGTATCTTTCTTTAATTGCTTCGATGAAACCATCTCTCTTATCCGAATAACTAAGCTTTTCAAAGTACTTAACTTTTTGAAAATCATAAGTGTTGAATTCTCTTTCGGATTTTTTTAAAAAGCTTCTGTATTCAGATTCTTTTCTGTCATCACTTATATGATTGCTTAAGTTTTTGCTAAACTCAACTCCATACCAAATAGTATTGGAGTTTTCAAAGGGACAAGCCAGATATAGGTAAAAGTTTAGATTGTCATTATTTCTTCCTGAAGTTCTTGCTGTTGCATAGGGCAGACTAGCATTTTTATCAACACTAAACGAGTTGATATTAAAGTACTTTTCATTCCTGTGATTTTTAGCTTCTCGAACATTATTTAGTGACACCAAGTCAAACGAAGCTTTTTCGATATAACTCTGACTTATGATTAAGGGAACAGCAATTGTAGCTGCCATCATAAATTGATAAAAGAAATGTCCGTTATCTCTTTTTCCTCTTACACTCAAAATTCTGTTTCTGCGTCTAAGCCAAATCAAAATTGATATCCAGGGAAGTGTAAACGGAATCCAAAAGTTGAGTAAGTCCTCTTTTAAAGGGATGATTCCGAGTTTAATATCAAAAGTCCATCTGAACAAATTGTAAAAAAGAATAGTCCCGATTGAGACTACTAAAAATGGCAGATATACTTCCTTTATTTTTATTTTAATGTTATTCAATTCTCAGTTCGGTTTTTTTAATGCAAACTAAACGATTAGGTGTTTGGTAAAAGCCTCAGAAATATAAACTTTCAATTTTCTATTACCGGAGTAGAATATTATTTTCTATTTGCTAAATTACAAAAAAAGAAATAAAATAGCTTGTTTTGTTGTAAGGTCTCTAAAACAGTACAATTTAAAAATATAAAGAGTATTAACTTTAAACTGTAATTATTGAAGAAAAGTAGATTTACTCCTGCCCAGATTATCAAGATTTTAGTATTTTCCTTCAGTGGACTTTTTAATTCAGCATTTTTTTTTTGAAACTGGCAGCGATTCTTTTTGTATGTGTATTATCTGAGTTTAATAGTTTATTGTTTGAATATAAATTTGGTTTAATGGAGTCTCATAATTTTAACTGAGTTACAGACCAAATTAAGATAAAAATCTTTGCGATGTGAGTCTATAGCCTTTATTAAAGCAGAAAGTCTTTAGAAAAGAAAACGTTTTTGAACCAATACTTACCGCAAAAAACAAGGACAGTTTCCACAAAATAAAAAGTAAAATAGTTTCAGGGATTGGATTGAATTTGCTATTTTTGTGGCACTTTTTAACAGACAAACGTTATACTACTATGAACATACACGAATATCAAGGAAAAGAAATTCTGGCCAGTTACGGTGTTAGAATTCAACGTGGAATTGTGGCTAACAGCCCGGTGGAAGCCGTTGCTGCCGCAAAACAATTAACCGCTGAAACCGGTACCGGATGGCATGTTATCAAAGCCCAGATTCACGCCGGCGGAAGAGGAAAAGGCGGAGGCGTAAAACTGGCTAAAAACCTGCAGCAGGTGGAAGAGCTTGCCGAGCAGATTATCGGTATGCAGCTGATTACCCCTCAAACCCCACCGGAAGGAAAAAAAGTTCATAAAGTATTGATCGCAGAGGATGTTTACTATCCGGGTGAGAGTGAAACGTCTGAATTTTATATGTCAGTGTTACTGAATCGTGCCAAAGGAAGAAACATGATCATGTATTCTACCGAAGGCGGAATGGATATTGAAGAAGTGGCAGAGCACACGCCGCACCTGATCTTTACGGAAGAGATTGATCCGGCGGTAGGGCTACAGGCTTTTCAGGCCAGAAGAATTGCCTTTAACCTGGGGCTTTCCGGAAACGCATTCAAAGAGATGGTAAAGTTTGTAGACAGCTTATACAATGCTTATATTGGCTGTGACGCGTCGATGTTTGAAATCAATCCGGTATTAAAGACATCTGACAATAAAATCATGGCGGTGGATGCCAAAGTGAATATTGATGACAATGCGTTGTACAGACAATCAAAAATTGCGGATATGCGTGATATCCGTGAAGAAAACCCGATTGAAGTAGAAGCAAAAGAGGTTGGTTTGAACTATGTTGACCTTGACGGAACCGTAGGATGCATGGTGAACGGAGCCGGTCTGGCTATGGCCACGATGGATCTGATTAAGTACGCCGGATTTGAGCCTGCTAACTTTTTAGATGTGGGCGGAACTGCCGATGCCAAACGGGTAGAGACGGCCTTCAGAATCATTTTGAAAGATCCGAATGTAGAAGCCATTCTGATTAACATCTTTGGCGGAATCGTGCGTTGCGACCGTGTGGCTCAGGGTGTGGTAGATGCGTATAAAAACATGGGCGACGCCATTAAAGTGCCGATCATCGTACGTTTACAAGGTACCAATGCCGAAATTGCCAAAGAACTGATTGACAATTCGGGGATGCCGATTTTATCTGCCGTTCAGTTTCAGGAAGCAGCTGACCAGGTGAAAGCAGCTTTATCTAAGTAAGTAAATTACGTATTAAATGATATGAAACCTTCGATTAAATTCGAAGGTTTTTTTATGGGTATAAAAAAAACCACGTTCTTTCAAACGCGGCCTTTTCATCAACAACTAAACTAAAATTTATCAGAAACAGTAACTGTTTTCGGCTACTAAACGGGTAGTGATCGTTTCCCTTAATCCTACAATATTTGGCATGTTGGTGTATTTGGTAAAGCGGCGTAAGCCCATCAGCATCATGCGTTGTTCGTCGCCTTCCGCAAAAGAAATAATGCTTTCTTTTCCTTTTTGTGTCACCACATCCACCGCTTTGTACAAGTATAATTTGGCCATCGCAATTTGTTCTTTAGCCTTGTCTTCACCTACCTTTTTGGCTAATTTTTCGGTACGCAAAACGGTGCTTTCGGCAATGTAGATCTCAATCAGCATGTCGGCAGCAGCCATCAGCAATTGCTGGTGGGCATCCAGGTCCATTCCGTATTTCTGAACGGCGGCTCCCGCAACCATTAAGAAGGCTTTTTTCAATTTGCCCACCATTTCTTTTTCTTCCGAAAATAATTCGGAATAATCCGGTGTGTCAAACGATGGAATACCCATTAATTCTTCCTGTACTTTCATGGCCGGCCCTAATAAGTCCACATGACCTTTCATCGCTTTTTTGATCAGCATACCCACCGAAAGCATACGGTTAATTTCGTTTGTTCCTTCATAGATTCGGGCAATACGGGCATCCCGCCAGGCACTTTCCATCGGCGTATCTTCAGAGAAGCCCATTCCGCCGTAAATCTGAATACCTTCATCGGCACAGTTTTGTACATCTTCGGAAACCGCTACTTTTAAGATGGAACATTCAATGGCGAACTCTTCCACGCCTTTTAATTCTGCTTCCTGGTGTGTTGCTCCGGCAGCTTCACGCATTTTGATCCGGTTTTCAATGTCTTTGGCAGCCCGGTAGGTGGCACTTTCTCCGGCGTAAGCCGATGTAGCCATTTCGGCTAATTTATAACGAATGGCTCCGAATTGTGCAATGGGGGTGTTGAACTGAATTCTTTCGTTGGCATAATTAACCGCTTGCGAAGTCACCCTGCGTTGAGCATCCAGACAGGCAGCCGCTAATTTGATCCGGCCTACGTTCAAGGCATTCATGGCAATTTTAAAACCTTCGCCACGACCGGCCAGCATATTTTCTACCGGAACCTTGGTGTCTGAAAAGAATACCTGACGGGTAGAAGAAGCACGGATTCCCAATTTGTGTTCTTCTTCGTTCATGGTGATGCCGTTAGACGGGTCGTTTTCGACAATGAATCCGGTGATGTTTTTATCGTCTTCAATACGGGCAAATACAATGAATAGCGAACAGAATCCGGCGTTGGAGATCCACATTTTTTGCCCGGTAATGTTGTAATGCGTTCCGTCTTCCGACAAAACGGCTTTCGTTTTTCCGGAATTGGCATCCGATCCGGCTCCCGGTTCCGTTAAACAATAGGCTCCAAACCATTCGCCGGACGCTAATTTGGGGACATATTTTTTCTTTTGTTCCTCGGTTCCGTATAAGGTGATCGGCATGGTTCCGATTCCGGTATGGGCACCAAAAGCTGTTGAAAACGAACCGGTTGCTCCTGAGATGTAATCGCATACCAGGCAGGTATCTACAAATCCCATGCCCATTCCGCCGTATGCTTCGGGAACAGCAACGCTCAAAAAGCCCATTTCTCCGGCTTTACGCATCATCTCTTCGGTAAAAGCATAATCTTTCTTTTCAAATCGGTCTTTGTTCGGCCAAATTTCTTTGTCCACAAATTCTTTGACCGAATCACGCATCATGATTTGCTCTTCTGAAAAATCTTCGGGTGTGAAGATGTTTTCACATTTGGTTTCTTTGACCAGGAATTGTCCTCCTCTTGTTATGTCGTTCATTTTTTTATGTTTTGATAGTTATTTTTTTAGAATATAGAGCTTAGATAATAGAATATAGAGTATAGAACATAGAATGTAGAATGTAGAATGTAGAATATAGAATGTAGAATATAGAGAGAATAGGTTTTATAGGTTAGAGAATGGAGAATAGGTTATAGAAAAAAGGAGGGATTTGAGTGAAAATATTTTTCTTTAATCCATTTTGAAAAGACATTGTCATTTTTTGAAATTCTTCAATCTTCTTTTCCATTTTTTCAAACATTTCTTCATCGATATATTTTCTGTGTTTTGCTACAATTAGTTGTGTAATTAATTCAAAAGATGAGCCAAGTGCAATAGCCACAAAATGACTAAAAGCTCTATCTGTTCGAGAAGAACCTTCTGCAATATTACTCGGGATTGAAACAGAGCATCTGTTCATCTGTGAACTTAAGTCATATCTTTCATGTTTAGGAAACTCTAATAAAATATCCGAAACATCATTAGCAATTTCAATACCCAATTGCCATACTTTCAAATTTTTATAATTATGTCTCATAAATTTTTTAATTAAGTCTTTCTCGCTATTCTATTATCTATGCTCTATACTCTATGTTCTTTATTCTTTATTCTTTATTCTTTATTCTTTATTCTTTATTCTATTATCTATGCTCTATTCTCTTTTTATAATAATTCAAAAATGCCCGCCGAACCTTGTCCGGTTCCCACACACATCGTTACCATTCCGTATTTACTTCCCCGCAAACGCATTTCGTCAAATAACTGAACGGATAATTTTGCTCCAGTACAGCCTAGTGGGTGGCCTAAAGCAATCGCTCCTCCGTTCACATTTACGATATCCGGATTTAAACCTAATTCACGAACAACGGCTAAGGATTGTGACGCAAAGGCTTCGTTTAATTCAATTAAATCAATATCGTTTAAGGTTAATCCGGCTTGTTTTAAGGCTTTCGGAATGGCTTTGACCGGACCGATTCCCATGATTCTGGGTTCTACTCCGGCTGATGCGAAGTTGACTAAGCGAGCGATGGGTTTGATGCCTAATTCGTTTACCAATTCTTCACTCATGATTAACACGAAAGCCGCACCATCACTCATTTGCGATGAATTTCCGGCTGTAACGGAACCGTCAGCAGCAAAAACCGGTTTTAATCTGCTCAACGCTTCTTTGTTGGTATCCGCTCTCGGGCCTTCGTCTTTGGTTACAGTGTATGATTTGGTTTCCTTTTTTCCGTTTTCGTTTATAAAAGTCTGCTCTACCGTTATCGGTACAATTTGTTGATCAAACTTTCCTTCTGCCTGTGCTTTTAACGCCTTTTGATGCGAATGAAAGGCAAACTCATCCTGATCTTCACGGGATACGTTGAATTGTTTGGCTACCGCTTCTGCCGTTAAACCCATTCCCCAATAATAATCTTCGTTTCCGTTTGCCGCAACCGAATAATCGGGAGTAGGTTTGTAGCCACCCATCGGAATAAAACTCATGCTTTCAGCCCCGCCTGCAATGATACAATCGGCCATTCCGGACTGGATTTTAGCGGTTGCCATTCCAATGGTTTCCAAACCGGAAGCACAATAACGATTCACGGTTACACCCGGAACATCGGTAACTTTTAAACCCATTAAGGAAATTAAACGACCCACGTTTAAACCTTGCTCAGCTTCGGGCATGGCATTGCCGACCATTACGTCGTCGATGCGTTTTTTGTCGAAGTCGGGTAACTCATTCATCATGTATTGAATGGTTTCAGCGGCCAATTCATCCGGTCTTTTAAAACGGAATAATCCTTTAGGAGCTTTTCCGACGGCGGTTCTGTATGCTTTTACTATGTATGCTGTTTTCATTTTTTTATATTTTTTTGAACACTGATTTATAAAATTTTAAAAATTTCTATAATTTTTTTAAATATGTGTTCTGACATTTATGTTTAGTTACGTAATGGTTTCCCTTTAGTTAGCATAAATTGAATTCTTTCCAACGTCTTTCTCTCTGTACACAAACTCAAGAAAGCCTCCCGTTCAATATCCAACAAATACTGTTCACTCACCAGCGTAGGTTCCGATAAATCACCACCTGCCATTACATACGCTAATTTGTTGGCAATTTTTCTGTCGTGTTCCGAGATGTATTTTCCGGCCTGCATCTGGTCGGTGCCTACTAAGAACATTCCCAATGCTTGTTTTCCTAATACTTTAATGTCTTTGCGTGGAACCGGTTGTGTGTAACCTTGCTCTGCCATTTGCAAAGCAATTTGTTTAGCTACTGCAATCTGTCTGTCGCGGTTCACCACCACAATATCTTTTCCTTTTTGGAGAATACCGAAATCAAAGGCTTCATAAGCTGAGGTGGCTACTTTTGCCATGCCGATGGTCAGGAAATATTCTTGCAGCACATTCAGTTCCACATCGTTTTTACGGAATAAATCGGAAGCCCGTAGTGTCATTTCTTTAGAACCGCCACCACCGGGAATGACACCTACCCCAAATTCAACTAAACCAATGTAGGTTTCGGCAGCAGCCACCACGCGATCGGCATGCATGGTCATTTCGCAACCGCCCCCTAATGTCATACCGTGCGGAGCTACAATAACCGGAATAGAGGAGTAACGGCAACGCATCATGGTGTTCTGAAATTGCCTGATGGCCATATTCAATTCGTCGTATTCCTGTTCTACCGCCATCATGAAAATCATACCGATGTTGGCTCCCACAGAGAAATTGGCTCCCTGGTTCCCGATGACCAGTCCGTTGTATTCTTTTTCTGCCAGATCGATGGCTTTATTGATACCTTGTAATACTCCACCGCCAATGGTATTCATTTTCGAATGAAATTCCAGATTCAGAATACCGTCACCTAAGTGATGGATCGTGGCATCGGAATTATTCCATATTTTTTGACTTTCTCTGATGTTATCTAAAATGATAAACGCATCCTGACCCGGAACTTTTTCTTGTGATTTAGTCGGAATGTTGTAAAAATAGGTTGCTCCGTTTTTTACCGTATAGAATGAAGCGTTTTCAGATTTTACCATTTCAGTGACCCAGGTGGCCGGTTCATAACCTTCGGCACGCATCATTTCAATTCCTTTGGCCACACCAATGCTGTCCCAGATTTCAAACGGACCGTTTTCCCAGCCAAACCCGGCTTTCATGGCATCGTCAATCTTATATAATTCGTCTGATATTTCAGGAATTCTGTTGGAACAATACGCAAACATAGCCGCAAAATTTTTGCGGTAAAAATCACCTGCTTTGTCTTTTCCTTTGACCAAAACACGGAAACGGTCAATGGGCTTGTCAATGGTTTTGGTTAACTCTAAGGTGACAAAAGAAGCTTTTCTATTGGGACGGTATTCCATCGTATCTAAATCCAACGACAAAATATCCTTATCTACTTTTTTATAAAATCCCTGTTTGGTTTTGCTTCCCAGCCATTTGTTCTCCATCATTTTATCAATGAAAGCAGGGAGTTTGAACAGGTTGTGGGCTTCGTCATCCGGGCAGTTTTGATAAATGCCGTTTGCCACGTGCACCAAGGTATCTAAACCCACTACATCAACGGTTCTGAACGTTGCCGATTTGGGACGACCGATTACCGGACCGGTTAGTTTATCGACTTCTTCGATGGTTAAGCCCATTTCTTTTACCTGGTGAAACAAACTCATGATGCCGAAAATCCCGATACGGTTACCGATGAAGGCCGGTGTATCTTTGGCTACGACCGAGGTTTTTCCTAAAAACTGCGATCCGTAATTGGTTAAGAAATCTAAAACGGATTGACTTGTTTTGGGGCCCGGAATGATTTCAAACAATTTTAAATAACGGGCCGGATTAAAGAAATGCGTTCCGCAGAAATGTTGCTGAAAATCGTCAGAACGGCCTTCACTCATGAATTGAATCGGAATTCCGGAAGTGTTGGAAGTTACCAAGGTTCCCGGTTTCCGGTATTTATCTACTTGTTCAAAAACCAGTTTTTTAATGTCCAAACGTTCAACGACTACTTCGATAATCCAATCGACCGTTGCGATTTTCGGCATATCATCTGTTGTGTTTCCGGTGGTGATCCGGTTGGCGAATTTTTGACTGTAAATAGGTGAGGGGTTCGATTTCAGGGCATTGGCCAGACTTTCGTTTACAAGGCGGTTGCGAACCACTTTATTTTCTAAGGTAAGTCCTTTTTTCTCTTCCGCCTCGGTTAACGCATTTGGAATGATGTCTAACAACAGGACTTCCACACCAATGTTGGCAAAATGACAAGCAATACCGGAGCCCATGATTCCGGAACCGATGACCGCCACTTTTTTAATCGTTCTTTTCATTTGTTATGTTTGTTGAAGCAGTTTTGAGCTGCCGTTATTCGTTACTTTTTTTAATAGCACACGGATTAATCCGGATGCAATGAATTTCTGCTGACGTTTTTATCCGCTTAGCTAAAATGAATTTAAACAGGTTGCTGACTTCAAAATCCGTTAATTATCAGACTTTTGCCTTCCATCTCAAAAAATCTTCTTTTCATTAATCAACTCCGTAATCACTTCGGCTACTTCGATGAAATTTTTCAATTGCTCATCCGATATATTTTCCCGGATCACTTCATTGAATTTTAATACGGTATTCCGGGATAATTCTCTTTTTTCTTTGCCTAAATCGGTCAGATAAATCAATACCCCTCTGCCGTCATCCGGGTTTTTTTTGCGAACAATTAAACCTTTCTCTTCTAAAGTTTTCAGGGTTCGGGTTAAACTGGTTGCTTCCATACCCATGCGGTTGCTGATGTAGGAGGAAGGTGTACCCTCTTCTTTATCGATGCTCAACAAAGCAAAGCCGATGGCCATTGAACCGTCAAATTTAGAAGCTTCTTCGTTGTACATCCTGGCTACAGATTGCCAGGTGGCCCGAAGGATATAATCTATGGTTTTGTCTTTCATTTTCTACGCAAACGTTTTCAAAGATAATAAAATTTATTATGCATGCATAGTAAATTGAAAAATTTAACATTTCAGTTTTGTGTAATTTTCAATAAAAAAGACGGAAAAAATCCGTCTGTGTAAGTTTTTTGTTAAAAGCAGAATAATTAGTTTAACGTATATTCTACGGAAATGGCCGTATTCAATAGTTTTGAGATCGGACAGTTTTTTTCGGCATCATTTACTAATTCGGCAAATTGATCTTCAGAAATTCCGTCAACCGTAGCTTTTAGTATCAGATGTGATTTGGTGATGCTTCCGTCTTCAAAAGTAATCTGGCATTTTGTTTCGAGTTCAGTGGGTACGAAACCGGCTCCGCTCAGATTGAAACTCAGTTTCATCGTAAAGCAACCGGCATGAGCAGCGGCAATCAGTTCTTCCGGATTGGTTCCGATGCCTTCTTCAAAACGGGAACCGAATGAATATTGTGTTTTATTTAGAACGGTGCTTTGGGTGGTCAGATTACCCTTTCCTTCTTTTCCGGAACCGTTCCAAACGGCGGTGGCATGTCTTTTCATGGTTATGAGATTTATTTTCCACTAATTTACAAAATCGTTTTGTCAGTGATGTTATTATTTTGTTAAGTGTTTATGTAAAAGGCAAAGCTCTCCGGTTAAGAGAGCTTTGTGTTATTCATTGTAAATTTTATCGTAAAGGTATTTATATTTTTCCTTTACAATCTTGCGTTTCAATTTCATGGTTGGTGTAAGGTGCCCGCCATCAATTGACCATACATCCGGTGTCAGCTCAAAGCGTTTGATTTTTTCCCAATTACCGAATTTTTCGTTGGCATGATCCACTTCTTCCTGAAAACGTTCGATGACTTTCGGGTTCCGGATGAGTTCTTCGTTAGTATCCGGAACATTTATCTGATGTCTTTTTGCCCATTCGCGAACAAAATCAAAATTAGGCTGTATAAAGGCTCCGGGCATTTTTTCGCCCTCGCCGATCACCATGACCTGTTCTATAAAGAAAGATTGTTTCAGCCTGTTTTCAATTAATTGGGGTGCGATATATTTTCCGCCCGAGGTTTTAAACATCTCTTTTTTGCGGTCGGTGATACGAAGAAAACCATCACTGTCAAATTCACCAATATCACCGGTATGAAAATAACCGTCTTTAATGACTTCGTTGGTCAGGGCTTCATCTTTGTAATACCCCATCATCACATTCGGCCCTTTGCAAAGCAATTCACCGTCTTCGGCAATTTTAACTTCTACGTTTTTAATCAGTTTTCCAACCGTTCCGATCCGGAACAAGCCGTTCCGCATATCGTTGACGGAAATAACCGGAGACGTTTCCGTTAAGCCGTAGCCTTCCATAACCGGAATCCCGGCGGCGGCAAACATTCTGGCCAAACGGGGCTGGAGGGCAGCACTTCCGGAAACCATTACATCCAGGTTTCCGCCCAGGGCTTCTTTCCATTTGCTGAAAATCAGTTTGCGGGCAATGCCCAATTGCTTTTCATACAGCCAGCCGTTTTGTTTATAAGGTTTGTAACGCAGGCCTAAATTGATAGCCCAAAAGAATAATGTTTTTTTAATACCGCTTAACTCGGCTCCTTTGGCATAAATCTTATCATATACTTTTTCCAACAAACGGGGAACGACGGTCATGACGTTCGGGTGGACTTCTTTTAAATTATCGGTTAGTTTTTCAATGCTTTCGGCAAAATAGATAGAAACCGAATAATATTGATAAATGTATAAAATCAGCCGTTCAAAAATATGGCAGACCGGCAGGAAGCTCAAGGCTCTGCTTGTTCCTTCCGCAAACGGAATTCTCGGAGCACTGTCCAGCACGTTGGAAACAATATTGTGGTGCGAGAGCATTACGCCTTTGGGTTTTCCCGTGGTTCCGGATGTGTAAATTATGGTGGCTAATTCTTCCGGTTTTACGTTGTTTTTCCGCTCTTCCACCACATCCTGGTTGGAGGTGTCTGAACCTAATGCTAACAATTCTTTCCAGTTTTTACAACCCGTAATTTCATCAAAGGAATAAATATCTTTTAGCGTAGGAACCTTGTGTTTGATGGCTGTTAATTTATCATATACAACCTGGTCGGAAACAATACAGTAATTAGACTCGGAGTGGTTTAAGATGTATTCATAATCTTCGGCAGCAATAGTCGGATAAATAGGTACTGTCTGGGCTCCCACCTGAAGGGAACCAATATCCATGATGTTCCATTCGGTTCTGTTGGTAGAAGAAATAATCGCAATCTTATGATTTTTTTGAACACCCAATCGGATGAATGCTCTGGAAACCGCATTGGCTTTGTCTATGTATTCCTGTGTTGACGTTCTGACCCATTCGCCATTGTATTTGGTAACCAGGCAGTCCGGAACATTGTTTTTTGCAAGTTGATAATACGGAAAATCAAAAAGTCGGGTTATTTGAATCATCTTTAATGGAATTTTATGCAAATTAGAGAAAAAACAATCATTTTCAAATCGTTTTAATAAAAAAAGGAGTTAAAAATTGTCAACTCCTTGATTTTTATGAAATAAACGAAATTATTTATTTATGAAATAAAATGCTTAATTGTTTTCAATCCATTTTCTGGCGTTTACAAAGGCTTCTAACCAAGGCGAAACGTCATCGTTCCGGTCTTTCGGATAATGTGCCCAGTTCCATGGAAAGGTTGACCGTTCGATATGCGGCATCATTACCAGATGACGTCCGGTTTTATCGCACATCATAGCGGTATTGTAATCTGAACCATTGGGGTTGGCAGGGTAATTTTCATAACCGTATTTCGCCACAATATTGTATTGACTTTCTTCATACGGTAACCTGAATTTTCCTTCACCATGCGAAATCCATACACCCAGTGTAGAACCGGCTAAGGTTTTCAGCATCACCGAATTGTTTTCCTGAATTTTGACAGAGGTAAACCCGCTTTCGTGTTTCTGGCTGTCGTTATGGTGCATTTTGCCGTGGATTTCATGTTCCGGATTGATGACTTCCAATTCCATAAACAGCTGACATCCGTTGCAGATTCCGACCGACAGGGTATCTTCCCGTTTAAAGAAATTGTCCAATGCGGTTTTGGCCTTTTCGTTGTATAAAAAGGCCCCGGCCCAACCTTTGGCAGAACCCAGCACATCAGAATTTGAAAATCCGCCCACGGCACCGATAAACTGAATGTCTTCCAGCGTTTCACGCCCCGAAATCAGGTCGGTCATGTGTACATCCTTTACCTCAAACCCGGCTAAATACATGGCATTAGCCATTTCACGTTCAGAATTGCTTCCTTTTTCACGGATGATGGCCGCTTTGGGTCTTGGCTTTGAAGCGTCCGGTTCCGGCTTTTTGCCGTTAAAATGCGATGGAAAGTGATACTGTAACGACTGGTTTTTATAATTGACAAACCGGGCAGCAGCTTTGCCGTTTCTGGTTTGTTTCTGGTCTAATAAATACGAGGTTTTAAACCAGGTATCCCGTAATTTTGAAATGTCTAATGCATGGTTGGCTATTTGCAACACATTGGACTGTGTTACCTTTCCTAACCGGTAAAAATGAATATTTTCTTCTTTTAAGAACGATTCAAAAACCCGGTCATCGTTTGCCTGAAGCACCACGCCAATGTTTTCGGCAAATAAAATTTTGACAAGATCTTTTTCTTCAAAACCGGAGAAGTCAAGTTTGGCCCCTACATTGTTATCGGCAAAACACATTTCCAACAGCGTGGTAATCAATCCGCCGCTGCCAATATCATGTCCGGCAGCAATTTCATCGTTTTTGATCAGTTCCTGGATCACGTTAAATGCTTTTTTAAAGAAAGCTGCGTTTTTGACGGTTGGCGTTTCTTTTCCGATGGCGTTTCTCACCTGGGCAAACGAAGAACCACCTAATTTAAAATCGTCCTGTGATAAATTGATATAATAAACAGAACCGGCATTTGTTTGAAAAACAGGTTCTGCAACTTTCGTAATTTCGTTGCAATTTCCAACCGCAGAAATGATGACCGTTCCCGGGGCAATTACTTCGGCATCGGTATATTTTTGCTTCATCGAAAGTGAATCTTTTCCGGTAGGGATGTTGATGCCCAGTTCGATGGCAAAATCCGAACAGGCTTCCACCGCTTCGTATAAACGGGCATCCTCTCCTTCATTTTTACATGCCCACATCCAGTTGGCAGAAAGCGAAACACTTTTTAATCCATCTTTTAACGGAGCAAAAACGATGTTAGACAATGCTTCGCCAATGGCATTCCGGCTGCCGGCTTTGGGGTCAATTAAAGCCGAAACAGGGGAGTGGCCGATTGATGTGGCAATTCCTTCTTTTCCTTTATAATCCAACGCCATGACCCCTACATTGTTTAAAGGCAGTTGAATAGGTCCGGCACATTGTTGTTTGGCTACTTTTCCGCCTACACAACGATCCACTTTGTTGGTTAACCAGTCTTTACAGGCCACGGCCTCCAGCTGTAAAACCTGTTCCAGGTAGGTTTCAAAATCGGTTTCTTTGTAACCGATCTCCATATAGTTCCGTTTCACCGTCTGATCTTTCATGATCATTTTAGGTGAACTTCCGAACATATCGGCCAGTTCAAAATCCATCGGCTTGGCTCCGGTGGCTTTAGATTCAAATGTAAAACGATGGTCGCCCGTAACTTCTCCTACTTCATACATGGGTGAGCGTTCCCGGTCGGCAATGCGTTGCAGGGTTTCAATATCGTTTTGACCAATGACCAGCCCCATACGTTCCTGGCTTTCGTTGCCAATGATTTCTTTGGCAGAAAGGGTAGGGTCGCCCACAGGCAGTTTATCCAGATCAATTAAACCTCCGGTGGCTTCCACGAGTTCCGATAAACAGTTCAGGTGACCGCCAGCACCGTGATCGTGAATGGAAACAATCGGGTTTTCATCACTTTCTACCAGACCGCGAATGGCATTGGCGGCTCTTTTCTGCATTTCCGGATTCGAACGCTGGATGGCATTCAGTTCAATCCCGGAGCCAAAAGCCCCTGTATCTGCCGAAGAAACAGCTGCTCCTCCCATACCGATACGGTAGTTTTCACCGCCTAAAATCACAATCCGGTCACCGGTTTTGGGTTCGTGCTTTTGAGCCTGCTCCGCTTTACCGTAACCAATTCCGCCTGCCAGCATGATCACTTTGTCAAAACCCAGTTTACGGGCATCTTCTTCGTGTTCAAACGTTAAAACCGAACCGGTGATGAGCGGCTGCCCGAATTTATTTCCAAAATCAGACGCTCCGTTTGAAGCTTTAATTAAAATATCCATCGGGGTCTGATACAACCATTGGCGTTCGGCCATGGCCTTTTCCCACGGACGGGTTTCTTCCAGGCGGGAATACGAAGTCATATAAACAGCTGTTCCGGCCAACGGCAACGAACCTTGTCCGCCTGCCAGGCGGTCTCTGATTTCCCCCCCGGAACCGGTTGCCGCACCGTTAAAAGGTTCAACCGTTGTGGGGAAATTATGGGTTTCTGCTTTTAAAGAAATGACCGAATCAAATTCTTTTGTTTGATAAAAATCGGGTTTATCAGCACTTTTGGGAGCAAACTGTTCCACCCTGGGGCCTTTGATAAACGCTACGTTATCTTTATAGGCCGACACAATATCATTGGGATGTTCGGCTGACGTTTTTTTGATTAATCTGAACAGGGAAGTGGGTTTCTCTTGGCCATCGATCACAAATGTTCCATTGAAGATCTTATGGCGGCAATGTTCTGAATTCACCTGCGAAAAACCAAACACTTCCGAATCGGTCAGGTTGCGTTTGAGTTTGATGGCCAGGGTGTTGAGGTAGTTTACTTCTTCATCGCTCAAAGCCAGACCTTCCTGCTTGTTATAAGCCGCAATATCTTCAATTTCGATGATGGGTTCCGGTTGGATGTTGATGGCAAAAACAGCCTGGTGCAGCTCCGGGTATTTTTGAAACAACATCGGGTCAAAATCAGAAAAATGTTCCGTAACTTTCTGAAACTCTTCTATTCTGAGGATGCCCTGAATACCCATGTTTTGGGTGATTTCAACTGCGTTTGTGCTCCAGGGAGTAACCATAGCGGCACGCGGACCAACAAAAAAATCCGTCAGAACGGATTTTGGTTTATGTTGGGAATCTGAAACAAGTTCAGATTGAAATAGCCAGTTTAATTTTGCGATGTCCTGAGCCGAAAATTCGTTTTGCGACTGAACGGCAAAAACGGTGTTATTTTCGTTTCCGAAGAAATGAATCATAAAAATAAATATTTGTGTTGTTGCAGGTGCAAATTTACGGTTAAAAAAAGTAGTTTCAAAGTATATTTATCCACTAAGTTGTCAACGAAGTGGTTTAAACAAAAAAGACTGTCGCAAAACAGTCTTTTATCGTATTGATTTAGTAAAGAAACCCGTAGTGCATTATCATTAAAAACGTAATGCGTTGTTTTACAGTTAATTATTTTTTAGCCGCAGATGCAGTGATATTAAATTAAAAATATAAAAAATCTGTGCATCTGTGGGGCTAACTAATAATGCACTACGGGTTAAAGAATTATTTTTTCCGGGTCATCACAATTTCCATTGTTTTAAATTCCTCCCCATTGTAATAGGTTTCAAACATTTCCATTTTCCGGGTATTTTCATCCACAATCGTGTAGGTTTCGCGTACCTTTTTTTCTTTTTTGGTCACGGGATCAACCGTTGTACCGGCAAAATTGATTGTTTTGGTTGCGTCGTCATATTTTCCGGAAATAATCATGATTCCGGTGCTCATGTTATCAATCCAGGTTGAAACATATTCCTTTGAGGCATTGTTGTAACCCAAGGTACTTTTGCCTTCAAAAGGCATTCCCATAAAATCACCTTTGTGAATGGTTTCCTGGTAGCGGTCACCGTAAATCATTTTGGAAACGGCGGTCATGGTGTTTTTCATGGGTTCTGCACCGGGTTCCATCCACATGGTCATTTCTTCATGCCATGTTCCCGATTCCATGGCCAGCATTTTATGTGGTTCTCCGGGCATCATGAATTCATTCCAGGCGTTGGCAATGGTGGCAGAATCCGGTAGGGTTACCGCTGTTTCTTCCACTTTAAGTGTGTCGGCAGGAGCGGTTGTTTCTGTGTTGGTTTCTTCTTTTTTTGCACAGGAAACCAGCGAAAGGATCGCAAGGACAGAGAGGATTTTCAGTTTCATAATTTTACTGTTTTTTGTTAGGTTTGTTGTGTAAAATTATGAAAAATTATTTAATCTTCTTCAAAAACCGCAAAATTATAAGCACCTATGTCTGTGGGGGTTAACCTTGGTTTTCCGAGAATGTCCGGAAAAGTGGAAAAAGCTGGATTTGCCAGGCCTTTTGCCGCTGAATCTTCGCCAATAATGAGTTTATTTCTGACTACATTTAAAAACCGCGGGTTAGCTACCGAGCTATTGGTGGCAATGATACAGTTCACATAGTGTTCCGGGTCGGAGGCAAATTGATAAAGCGGATTGTTGGTATATACATTATTAATATTATTGAATTTGATCAGACAATGATCAAAGCGGTAGTTAAAGACAGGGTGATCTTTCTTATCAATCAGCATCTGAATCTGGTTTGAGCCGTAAACAATGCAATTGGTAAAGGCGGCTTCTTCCATGGGCTGGGTTTCCGGACTGGCTCCTTCGATGTAATTGTTCAGGTAAACGGAAACCTGTCTGGAACTGGCCCAGTTGTTATTGAACGTGGAATGATTGAAATTATATTTTCCGCCGTAGGAACAGGCCAGGGCAATTTGTCCGGTACTGTTTATCACTACATTTTCTCCTTTAATATAAGCTGTTCGGGCTAAAATCCCATAGTTAGCGTGATCGTAGAGCTGTACATTCCGCAGCTTGACATCTGCTTCGGGATTCGATAAACCGGTGTTTCCTTCAATCAAAAGCCCGACTACGCCGTTTTTGATGACACAATTGGTAAATTCATTGTTCTTACTGCCCTGTGTCAGCCAGATCGTCCCCCATTGACCGGGAACGTCTTCATACAACGGCTCCAGCCTGTCACCCTGAAAAACAACATGGTTTTCCAGCGGGTTATCCGGATTGTCAGAGGGTAGTCCGTTGACTTTGATAGAACCTTCGTTGCCGATGATCAGTCCGGACTCGGCGTGAAAATGAATTTGTGCCCCGGCTTCCACAACCAGTGTCTTGTTGGCCGGAACAGCCGCATAGCCGTAAATAACATAGGGTTTGGTATTGTTCCAGATGTATTCATTTCCGTTCACCGGATCATTTTCGTCCAGTATAAAACCGTAGATTTCTTCGTCGCCAATGGGCAGTGTTTCGGTTGTTCCGTCGTCAAAACGCTGCGGATAGAGAAAATAGGCATCCTGAATCAGCGTAACCAATTCTACTTTTTGCTCTGAAGTGCCCTGGCCGAACAAAATCTGATCCGTATATAAAAAATCCGTCGGATTGGCTTCGGCAATATCAACGGTGGTTTCAATAAAGATGTACATACTGTCTCTGGCCAGCATTTCCACGTTTTCAAAAATACGGTTGTTGCCCACCATGCCGTCCACCGTCATACGGTATTTGGAATCTAACCCTTTTCCCAGACGGATGGAAGGGATGCTGATATCCTCATCGGAGCGGTTATAGACTTTTAACGTATAGGTACTTGAACCGATGTTGCTGAAAACGGTATCAAAATAGATGGTATCTCTTGAAAATTCCAGTCCGCCGGAACGGGGTTTGAATTCAAAATCGTTTCGACAGGAAGTGAGTGAAATGGCAGAAATGATAAAGAATAGAAAAAGTAGATTACGCATGAGCCTGATTTTTGGTAAAATTAACCATTAAATTGAAATAGCAAAAACAAATTTGTAAACGAATTTAAGAGGATTTTAGTTTATGAACCTTTGAAAAATCTTTATTTTTACCGAAAATATCTAAGATGACACCAGATAAAGCCAAAATACTCCGGCAGTGCAACGACTTTTGTAAAAATACATTGATGGAAACCCTTGAAATTGAGTTTATTGATGTGGGAGATGATTTTTTAAAAGCCAGCATGCCGGTGAATTCCAGGATTCATCAACCGATGGGGTTACTGCACGGCGGAGCTTCTGTGGCGTTGGCCGAAAGTGTGGGTAGTGCTGCTTCGATGCTGTTTGTCAATGCCGAAAAACAGGAAGTCCGCGGCATTGAGATTTCTGCCAACCATTTACGGAGCAAGCGGGAAGGTACCGTTTATGCCACTGCCAGGATTATTCACCAGGGAAGAAGCATTCACCTGTGGGAAATTAAAATTGAAGACGAGGAAGGAAAATTAGTCTGCCTTTGTAAATTATCAAATATTGTTTTACCCAAAAAGAACCCGTCCTGATGACCATTCTGTCCAAGGCTAAAAGACACTCAGCACAGCAGTTGCCGTTTGTTTTATATGTTCTCCCCCACAGTGAAACGCTTTGCGGTTTATTTCAGTATGATGCCGTAAAATATGATTTTACGGGGCAGAAAGGATTTGTTTTTACCTCGTTTGACGCCTCTCAAAATTATTGTATTCCTTTTGAGCGTTCGGAATTTTCAGAAGAAAAACTACATGCTGAAGCCGTGAATCCGGTTGAAATACCGGTTGATTATCCTGAGGAGGCAAAGCATCATTTTGAAGCAATTGTTCAAAAAGCAATCCAGGCCATTCAAAATAACAACATAGAAAAAGTGGTGCTTTCCAGAAAGATTGAACTGGAAAAAAAAAGGGATAACGTTGAGCTTTTTTTACGGTTGGCCAACCGTTATCCAACCGCTTTCCGGTATTTGTTCTATCATCCGCAGATCGGCTGCTGGATGGGAGCCACTCCGGAGCAATTGCTGAAAGCAGAAAATAACCGTTTTGAAACAGTTTCACTGGCCGGAACGTACCGGAAAAAGGATTTTGAAAAATGGTCAGCCAAAGAAATGCACGAACAGCAGATTGTGACCGATTATATCCTGGAGGCTATTCATAAAGAAGTCCTTTCCGTAAAAGTCTCTGAACCGTTTACGGCAGAGGCCGGTACTTTGGTGCATTTAAAGACCCTTATTTCCGGTGAGGTACGTTCGATGGACAACATTCGGAAAATGATGCAGAAGCTGCATCCGACCCCGGCCGTTTGCGGTTTTCCGAAAGAAAAAGCATTGCAGTTCATTGCTGAAAATGAGGGATATGACCGGAAATTCTATGCCGGTTATTTAGGTTTGTGGAATCCGGAAGCGGCTACTGCCAATCTTTTTGTAAATTTACGTTGTTTAGAAGCAGAAGAAAATAAAATCCGTATTTATGTCGGCTGCGGGATTACCGGAGAGAGCGATCCCGAAAAAGAATTCCAGGAAACCGAACATAAATCGCAAACCATGAAAAGCATCTTATAATATGAATAATCAGGTAGATATATTAGCCTTTGGTGCCCATCCGGATGATGTGGAATTAGGTTGTGCCGGAACGCTGGCCAAAGAAATTTCGCTGGGAAGAAAAGTGGGGATTATTGATTTAACACAGGGTGAACTGGGTACCCGCGGTTCGGTTGAAACACGCTACAGGGAAGCTGCAAAAGCCTCTGAAATCTTAGGACTTTCCGTTCGTGAGAACCTGAAAATGCGGGATGGCTTTTTTAACAATGATGAAGAGCACCAGTTGCAGGTAATCAAAATGATCCGCAAATACCGTCCGAAAATAGTGTTGTGCAATGCGGTGGATGACCGGCATATCGACCATGGAAAAGGTGCAAAATTAGTTTCGGATGCCTGCTTTTTATCCGGTTTAAAACGGATTGAAACGGTTCTGGAAGGAAAAAACCAGGAAGCCTGGCGACCGCAGGTGGTGTATCATTATATCCAGTGGAAAGATCTGAGACCTGATTTTGTGGTGGATATTACCGGTTTTATGGATAAAAAGATAGCTGCCATTATGGCCTATGATTCTCAATTTTACAATCCGGATTCCCGGGATGCCGTAACCCCCATTGCCACCCGGAACTTTTTAGACAGCATCAAATACCGTTCGCAGGACCTGGGAAGGCTTATCGGAACTGATTTTGCCGAAGGTTTTACGACCGAAAGGTATGTGGCGGTCAACAGCTTAGAAGATTTGATGTAAATTATTTCAAAAATCTTTGCAAAATCAAAGGTTTGCACTATATTTGCACTCGCAAAATAAATGGTGATTGTAGCTCAGTTGGTTAGAGCGTCGGATTGTGGTTCCGAAGGTCGCGGGTTCGAGACCCGTCTTTCACCCGGAAATACAAAGCTTCGAGGAAACTCGGAGCTTTTTTTGTTGGGAGTAAGTTGTGGGTTTCATGTTTCGCAAGCACAAAAATTCTTTAACTTCCCTAAATCCGTACTCCATTAAAAGCGAAGCCTCTTAGTGTCCTTTGCAACCTCCTTTGCGTTCTCTGCGGTTAAAAAGTTTAGGTTGGTTAGTGCTAAGCACGGAAATTCTTCAACTCCCTAAACGTGCTCCATTAAAAGCGAAGCCTCTTAGTGCCCTTTGCGACCTCCTCTGCGTTCTCTGCGGTTAAAAAGTTTAGGTTGGTTATTGCCAAGTATGGAAATTCTTCAACTCCCTAAACGTGCTCCATTAAAAGCGAAGCGTCTTAGTGCCCTTTGCGACCTCCTTTGCGTTCTCTGCGGTTAAAAAGTTTAGGTTGGTTATTGCTAAGCACGGAAATTCTTCAACTCCCTAAACGTGCTCCATTAAAAGCGAAGCGTCTTAGTGCCCTTTGCGACCTCTTCTGCGTTCTCTGCGGTTAAAAAATTTCAGGTTGGTTAGTGCTAAGCATCGAAATTCTTCAACTTCCCTAAATCCGTGCTCCATTAAAAGCGAAGCCTCTTAGTGTCCTTTGCAACCTCCTTTGCGTTCTCTGCGGTTAAAAAGTTTAGGTTGGTTATTGCTAAGCATCTAAATTCTTCAACTCCCTAAACGTGCTCCATTAAAAGCGAAGCGTCTTAGTGCCCTTTGCGACCTCCTTTGCGTTCTCTGCGGTTAAAAAGTTTAGGTTGGTTATTGCCAAGCACGGAAATTCTTCAACTTCCCTAAATCCGTGCTCCATTAAAAGCGAAGCATCTTAGTGCCCTTTGCGACCTC
>QFCS01001175.1_pt1 | contig 123663 bp, 118 predicted proteins | sample 3576561 | NCBI WGS metagenome assembly QFCS01 | reverse complement strand
CGAGACCCTACCTTCAATCCCGCAAGCCCCTCGAACCTCCGCGATGAAAAAGGCGCAACGAAAACGCTTGTCCCGTCCACGCCGCCAGTGCCGTCGCCCGCCAATCCAGGCGAACTACCCCGCTGTCATGAATAAGCCGGGTTAGGTAGATCAATATTGAATCGATAAGCTGAGCTCATATTTTTGTTACGGATCCGTGAATTCCGCAGAATTGCTTTCTTTTATTCAGGCTTGATCAATTCCCAAGATGAACGTTAATCTTCGTTAATAGTACAAATACGACATCGGCTTGATTTAAGTTTGTCTTAGCTTGCTCCCATCGAGTGACATCCCAATTATATCCACAGGCTATAGGACCGGAATTCAGTGTATCTGACTTTAAATGCTGCGCTGATTCGGCAATGAGCATTAAAAAGGTAATTTGATGCCGCCCTTGAAGACGATGTCGGATGGTCCAGATTTGGTAATCTCGGCGGCGAGTTTGGAGGTGACCACTTGTCCATAGTGCTTCTCAAGCATTTCCACCGATGTTCCCATATTATGGGCCACGAGGAAAGGACTGGCCTCTTTCGATAGCCGCGAGGTCGCATAAAAGTGGCGTAGCGAGTAGATCGACCGGGCCATGCCGTCCTTCTCGATCGGCACCCCGGCAAATTTCAGCAGCGACGTGAAGGAGTGCTTATACTCTTTGATCGGCCGACCATCGGGATGGCAGAAGATGAGATCGCTCGGGTCAGGACGAGGATCGTCCGCCTCGGGATTGGCGGCGGCAAGCTCTGCACAGCGTTGGGTGTAGAGAAGATAGAAGCTGGCTTCTAAGCCCGGTTGAGCAACAAACTGGCGCGGGCCGGTCTTACCCCGCGCCTGACCAATGATGTATTTGCCGCTGCCTCCATCGTCGAGCTTGCCGGACACTGAGGATATGTCGCCCCAACGCAGCTGGCGCAGCTCGCCGATGCGTAATCCGGTATATGCGAGCGTCAGGAAGCAGTGCATCGCCATGAAGCGGTCACGCCAAGTACCAAGCACTCTGGCTCGATCGACCCATGCGGGAGATGCATTCCGGATGGTTTTCCATTCTGCTGAGGTGAAAGTAGGTCGGCGCTCGCTTTTCGCTTTGGGCGCTTCGCTGTCGGGCAGCTTGATGATGTAGCCCTTGGACAGGGCATATTTGAACACCGGCAGGATGCTGGTGCGCTCACGCCGTAAGGTGGTGAGGGAAGGGGCTTTGCGGTTGTAGTTGGTCTTCCGCCAGGCCCAGTAGTCGGTGAAGTCTGTTCCTGTGATGCTGTCGATCCGCTTTTGTCCGAAGAACCCGAGGGCGTAGAGGGCAATGCGATCGATGGTGGCATCCCAGGAGCCATCGCTTCTCGTGTGACCCATCGTTGTGGCGTGGAGCTTCCATTCCTCGAATACCTGCTTGAACGTCTTAGTCTGTAAAGCGCCTCCTGCCTTCACCTGCATATAGAGTTCTTCATACAGGTTGATGGCGAAGCGTTCCGCCTCGCGAAGGTCCGTGGTGCCGGTCGTGGCCTGCTTATAGCCTTTGGCATTAGGGACGCTGATCCGGGTCTGCCACTTGGGATTCTTCAGGTGCATCCGTTTGAAGAGCATGATCCGGCCATCGCCGCGTACATCGATCCTCTCGTCATCATCCGCTGCCATTTGAAGCCTCCCGCAGACACATTATTGTCATCGAGAATAGTGGCCAACCAAATTTGTCAATTTTTGTATAGAGTGAAACGCCCACCTGTAACCGCGGAGGGTGGTTCGATACGTTGCTCAAATTAAAGGAGAAAATTGGCGCACCGGAAGGGATTCGAACCCCTGGCCTCTGCCTTCGGAGGGCAGCGCTCTATCCAGCTGAGCTACCGGTGCGTGCGGGTGCGCTTAGCAAAGCTCCCTGCATGTCGCTAGCCTATTCCACGGAAAACAGGAAGGCTCGTAGCGTCATCTCAGGCCAGAAATTGACAAACCTCTCCGAACGCCCGCGAAATGATTTGTCTACGATTTGTAAGCAGCTAAAATTGACGAAATTGGTGATCTGGCCGAGTGCCTGTTGTGTTAAGTTATTCAAAAACATGGAATAAATTAACGATACGGCAGCGTAAAGAGCCGCGACCTTTGCCTTCGGAGGGCAGCGCTCTATCCAGCTGAGCTATGGGTGCCTGGATCGGCGCTTAGCAAAGCCGGCACGCCGCCGCCAGTGTCTTGCCTTGATTATTTCCCCGCTCCGGTCACCGGCTGAAATGGGCCCAGGCCGCAGCTTGCGCCGGTCGAGATGCCGGGCGAGGTCAGCACCGTGATGATGTCGGTCGAGCAAAGCTGCGACAACGAGGTCTTGTAGCTGAACCGCTTTTCGAAGCCGAGTTGGGGGCAGCTGTGAGGCAGGGTGCTGCGATAGACCTTGCCGCCCGTCATATAGAAATCGATCGTCTGATCGTCGCGGACCCGGCTTTCGCGGATCTGCCGCAGGTTGATGCAGCTTTCCGGCTTGCCCGAGGGCTTGACGGCTTTCCAGGCGTCCTTGTCCTGCTTGGCGAACGCCGGCGCGGCGACGGCCAGAGTTCCGGCGAGTAGGGTTATGGGGGCGATTAGCGACAGTGCGTGTTTCATCATCCTTCTCCCGTAATGGCCCGCGCCGCCGCTCCGGCAGGAGCGGGCGTCTTGGGCTTGTAGGCGCACAGATCGGCGACGACGCATCGCCAGCATTCGGGTCGGCGCGCTTTGCAGATATAGCGGCCATGCAGGATTAACCAATGATGAGCATGGCGACGGAAGGGCGCGGGCGTCGCTTTTTCGAGCTTGAGTTCGACGGCTAGCGGCGTTTTGCCGCGCGCAAGGCCCGTGCGGTTGCCCACACGGAAGATGTGTGTGTCGACGGCGATCGTTTCAGCGCCGAAGGCCACGTTCATGACTACATTCGCGGTCTTGCGCCCCACGCCGGGCAGCTTCTCCAGCGCCTCGCGATCGGCGGGCACCTCGCCGCCATGTTCGGAGATGAGCAGCTTCGATAGCGCGATGACGTTCTTGGCCTTCATGTTGAACAGGCCAATCGTCTTGATGTGGTCCTTGAGCTTCGCCTCACCGAGCGCGACCATCTGTTCGGGCGTGCGGACCTCCTGAAAAAGCTTCTTCGTCGCCTTGTTCACGCCAATATCGGTGGCCTGCGCGGAGAGCGCGACAGCGACCAGCAACGTGTAAGGATTGACGTAGGAAAGCTCGGTCTCGGGGGCAGGATTGTCCTCCGCGAGGCGTCGGTAGAATTCGAAGACGTCAGCCTTCTTCACAGGCCCAGCACGTCAGTCATGGCATAGCGGCCAGCAGGCTTGCCCGCGAGCCAGAGCGCGGCCTTGATTGCGCCGCGGGCGAATATCTCACGGCTTTCGGCGCGGTGGCCAAGTTCGATCCGTTCGCCTTCGCCGGCCAGCACCACCATATGATCGCCCGCCACCGATCCGCCGCGCAGGGCGGCAAACCCTATGTCGCCTTCCCGACGTGCGCCGGTGATGCCGTCGCGTCCACGATCGGACACCTTCGCCAGATCGACATTGCGGCCCTTCGCGGCGGCACCGCCGAGCAGCAATGCAGTGCCGGATGGGGCGTCGACCTTGTGGCGATGGTGCATCTCAAGGATCTCGATATCCCAGTCTGGCCCAAGCCGCGCGGCCGCTTCTTCCACAAGGTGCGCCAAGAGGTTGACACCGAGCGAGGTGTTGGCGGCCTGAAGCACGGGGAGGCTCGTTGCGGCGGCATCGATCGCGGCAAGATTTTCCGGAGTGAGGCCCGTGGTGCCGATCACGATAGGGCATCCCGCCGCCACGGCTGCATCCAGATGGCCGGATAAGGCGTCGGGCCGGGTAAAGTCCACCAGCACCTCGCTCGCGCCCGCCAGATCGGCCAGACTGGCATAGGCGCCGTGCACCACGCCATCCTGATCGATCCCGCCGGAGATGGTCGCGCCCAGCTCATCGGCGGCAAGCGCGATCGCGCGGCCCATGCGGCCCTTTGCGCCCAATATCCCGATCTTTGTCATCGCCGGTCCTCCCAAGTTCCGCGCGTCATGCGCGAGGCTCCGGCAAACCGCAATATCGTCGCATCGTCCTGGCAGGTCACGGGCTCGGAGAGTGGCGCCAGGCGGCCGGGATGCGCGGCTAAGTTCACACTAAGGTCACACAAACGCGCAGTGGGCCCTTTGGGCGCGGGCGACGTCGTTTTGGGCAAGTGAGAACGATCCCTGCCGGACAAAGAGTCCTCCAGCCTCCGGTTGAACTTCGATGATGCGCGTCATGATTTTCGGGATGGCACGAAGTAGGGGCTGTAGGAAAATGCTTTGTGATGTGCCTAGTCGGCCAGGAAATCCCGCACCACGCTCACGAAGCGATCGAGCTGGTCATGGTGCACCCAATGGCCGGCATTGTCGAAAAGTTCGACCCGGGCATTGTTGAAATAGGCTGCGCGGCCATCCTCAGCTGGGTTGGAGGCCCAGCTTTCGCGGCCATAGACGAGCAGGGTGGGGCAGGTGATCCGCCCCCAGAGATGATGGAGCTGGTCCGGTGAAATATCCACGGGCGAGAAGGAGCGGACATAATTATCGAATTTCCAGCTGTAGCTGCCGTCCTCATTCTGCATGATGCCGTGGATCGTCAAATGGCGCGCCTGTGTTGGGCTGAGATGGCCATTTTCCTCCTGCATGCGCTTGAACGCATCCTCGATAGAGGCATAGCGTCTGGGCATTCGGCCGCTGAGATCGCGAAGATGATCCACCCATTCCTGGAAGCGCTGTTCGACCGGCTTTTTCGCTTTTTCGGCGATCACGGACGGTACGTCTCCAAGACCCTCGATCGCGACCAGCCTCGAGACGAATTCCGGATAGATGCCGGTGTAACGCAGCGCGATGTTGGCGCCGAGCGAATGGGAAACGATCGAGACCGGGGCAAGCTTCTGCTGATGGATGATCTGGGCGAGATCATATACGAAGCCGGCCATCGAATAATTGCCATCGGGGGACCACTGGCTGTCGCCATGCCCGCGCAGGTCGGGGGCGATGACGTGATAGTCATTGCAAAAAGCGCGAGCGACCCAGTCCCAGTTCCGGCTGTGATCCCGCCCGCCGTGCACTAGCAGCAGCGGTGGTGCATCGCGATTGCCCCAATCGACATAATGCAGCTTCAGCCGCTGGGAGATGAAGCTGTTCGAACGGGGATCAGTGGATGGCTTGGTCATGATTGGCTGGTAAAGCTAAGGGTGGTGCGTCGCAACATTCGTGTCGGCGCATACAACCTTTCCTTGCACGGCCAGCTTCGGTTATCGGGGCAGGGTGAGCGACATCAGCAATATCGTCATCCTGACCGGCGCCGGCATTTCGGCCGAGAGCGGGCTTGCCACCTTTCGCGGGCCCGACGGACTGTGGGAAGGACACCGGGTAGAGGATGTGTGCACGCCGCAAGCGCTTGCACGCGATCCGGTGCTGGTGCACCGCTTCTACGATGCACGACGCGCGGCATTGGCAGAGGTGAAGCCCAATCGCGCGCATGAGGCGCTGGCCCGGCTCGATGCGGAATGGCCGGGCGACTTGATGGTTGTTACCCAGAATGTCGACGACCTGCACGAACGCGCGGGGGCGACCCGCATGCTCCACATGCATGGCGAGTTGCTATCAGGGTTGTGTGCGAAGTGTGAGGGGCGGCAGCGCTGGGACGGGCCGATGCTTGGGGAGCCAGACCTGCCCTTTGCTGCCCCCGCCTGTGCGGCATGTGGCGCGGCGGCGATACGGCCGGATATCGTGTTCTTCGGCGAGATGCCGTATCAGATGGACCGGATCGAGCGGGCGATCTCCTGCGCGGACCTGTTCGTTTCGATCGGGACGTCGGGTGCGGTCTATCCGGCGGCGGGCTTCGTGCGGACGGCGCGTTATCATGGCGCAAGAACGCTGGAACTGAATCTCGATCCGTCCGAGGGCAGCATTTTCTTCGATGAAACGAGGATGGGACCGGCAAGCGAGCTTGTGCCGGCCTGGGTGGACGAGGTGTTAGGGTGAGGGAGCTCTGCCTTAATCCATTCGCACTGAGCTTGTCGAAGTGCCTTTCTTGCGTTCTGATTTCAGAAACAAGGGTTGGGTTTCGACAGGTTCGCCCCGAACGTGCGGGACATCCTGACTGATGCCGCCCTGCTTCACGATCGAGAAGACCCACCTGGCGCCGGTCGTCGGCGTCGATGAGGCGGGCAGGGGACCACTGGCCGGGCCGGTGGTGGCGGCGGCCGTGATCCTCAACCGGCGGCGGGTGCCCAAGGGGATCGACGATTCCAAGAAGCTCTGCGAGGCGCGTCGCGCCGATCTCTACGGCGAGATAAGGCTGAAGGCGCAGGTGGGTGTGGGTATGGCGAGCGTCGAGGAGATCGACCAACTCAACATCCTGTGGGCGACGATGCTGGCGATGACCCGCGCAGTCGAGGCGCTGGGCATGGAGCCGGGCGATGTGCTAGTGGACGGCAACACGCTGCCAAAATGGCGCTACAAGGCGCGCGCGGTGGTGGATGGCGATGCGCTGTGCCTGTCGATCGCAGCGGCGTCTATCATTGCCAAGCATGAGCGCGACCGGATGATGATCGCCTATGACGCCGAACATCCGGGCTATGGCTGGTCACGCAACAAGGGATATGGGACGGCGGACCATCGAGATGCGCTGGTCCGGTTGGGGCCGTCGCCAATACATCGGCGGAGCTTTGCGCCGGTGGCGCAATTGATGCTCAATTTGTGAGTCCTCGCCGCCACACCACTAGTGATTGAGTCCCTTCGCACGTGACTATCGCAACATCATGTGTGGGACTCCTTTCGTTCCGCGTCATTAACCATTTTGTCAAAACTGCCCGCTAAGTCTTTGTGCTTGACCGCGGAGTCCCGAGGACTCACCATGGCGGTCTTTGGTTAACGGGGCGGGTACGCATGGGGGTCGTGCATCGGATCGATACGAAGCGGAGCGCGCGCGCCAAATCGGCAGTCGCGCCGCAGCTGGCGCTGCTGCCGCTCGATACGATCATTCAGCAGGATTGCGTCGCGGCGATGGCAGCATTGCCGGACAAGTCGGTCGACATGATTTTTGCCGATCCGCCCTACAATCTCCAGCTGGGTGGCGAACTGTTCCGGCCGGACGGCAGCCATGTCGACGCCGTGACCGACGATTGGGACAAGTTCGACAGCAACGCCGCCTATGACCGCTTCACCAAGGCCTGGCTGCGCGAGGCGCGGCGGGTGCTGAAGGATGATGGCACGATCTGGGTGATCGGCAGCTATCACAATATCTTCCGGGTGGGCTCTGCGTTGCAGGACGAAGGCTACTGGATCCTAAACGATATCGTGTGGCGCAAGGCGAACCCGATGCCGAACTTCAAGGGCACGCGCTTCACCAACGCGCATGAAACGATGATCTGGTGCGCCAAGAGCGAGAAGGCGCGCTACACCTTCAACTATCGCGCGATGAAAGCGCTCAACGACGATGTGCAGATGCGCTCCGACTGGACGCTGCCGATCTGCTCCGGCGGCGAGCGGCTGAAGGATGACGACGGGCACAAGACCCATCCGACGCAGAAACCCGAGGCCTTGCTCTATCGCGTGCTGCTGGCTTGCACCGAACCGGGCGACATCGTGCTCGATCCTTTCTTCGGGACGGGGACGACGGGCGCGGTGGCGCGGCGGCTGCGGCGGCGCTGGATCGGGATCGAGCGCGAGCCCGCCTATGTGAAGGCGGCGCGGGCGCGGATCGACAGCACCTTGCCGCTCGACGAGAGCGCGATGACGGTGATGCCCGAGAAGAAGGGCGCGCCGCGCGTGGCGTTCGGGGCGCTGGTCGAGGCCGGGCTGCTCGCGCCAGGCACGGTGCTCACCGACACGAAGCGGCGCTGGCAGGCCGAGGTCCGGGCGGATGGATCGCTGCTTTGCGGACTGTCGAGCGGGTCTATCCACAAGCTGGGGGCTGAATTGCAGGGCGCGCCGTCGTGCAACGGCTGGACGTTCTGGCATGTCGAAGCGGAAGGCGCGCTGATGGCAATCGACGTGCTGCGCCAGCGTTATCTGGTCGAAGCGAGCAACTAGAGCATCGAAAATTAACCTGCAATGTGGCGCCTGAAATAGGTATCCCACCGGCAACCGGCTCGGCAGGATACTCCAACCATGACTGGTTCAGATATGCAGGCCCGCAGTGACCCATAGGGAAGTATTGGCAACCGCCCGCGCGTTATTGACGTCGCGACCGGCTGAGGCGTTGTCGCTGGCACGGCGCGTTGCCGGCTCTTCCGAATCCGATGCCGGCAGTATTGCCGAGGCGCAGCGCGTGGCGGCGCTGGCGTTGCGCCGGCAGGGGCGGGATGGGGAGGCGGAGCAAGCGGAGCTTCAGGCGATCGCCGCATCGGCGCACGATCCGGAATTGCAGAAAGCCGCGCTCGCCCTGCTCGACAATGCACTGCATGTTGCCGAGCCGATCCTGCGGGCGCGGCTGAAAGCCGTGCCGCATGACGTGGCGGCTATTCGCATGCTGGCGGAATTGGCCGGGCGAATCGGCAGAAATCAGGATGCTGAAAATCTGCTCCGCCGCGCGCTCGAACTGGCGCCCGCATTTACGGCGGCGCGATCCAACCTCGCCACCGTGCTGCACCGACAGCATCGCACCGAAGAGGCGCTGGCGGAACTGGACAAGTTGCGGCGTGATGACCCCGGCAATCCCGGACACGGCGTTCTCAGGGCTGCGGTGCTCAGTCGCGTCGGGGATTTCGATGAGGCGTTGGCGCTCTATGAAGAGGTGCTGAAAACCGCTTCGCACCAGCCCAAAATATGGATGAGCTACGGCCATGTGCTGAAAACGGTCGGCCGGCAGGAAGATGGAATCGCCGCATATCGCCGCGCGCTGGCGCTTCGGCCGGAATTGGGCGAGGCATGGTGGAGCCTCGCAAATCTGAAAACGGTGCGGCTTGATCAGGGCGATATCGCGATAATGGAAGGCGCGTTGCAGATGGGCGGTCTAGCGGACGACGACCGTCTTCATCTGCACTTCGCATTGGGCAAGGCGTTCGAAGACGCCGGAGATGCGGCCGCCTCCTTTGACCATTACGCCCGCGCCAATAGCCTTCGTCGCGCACAGATTGGTTATGATCCAGGCAAGCTCGTGCGCCAGGTCGATCGGGCGATCAACATATTCTCGCCTGAACTGTTCGCGCGCGGGGCGGGGCAGGGCTTTGCGGCTCCAGACCCCATTTTCATCCTCGGCATGCCCCGCGCAGGATCGACGCTGATCGAGCAGATTCTCTCCTCGCACTCGCAGGTGGAGGGAACGACGGAATTGCCGGACATTCCGGAGATGGTCGCGCGCATTGACGAGAATGGGGAGCAATATCTCGCGGCGGTTCCAGCCCTTTCCTCCTCGGATCTCGAGGCGCTCGGCCGCGAATATATCGAGCGGACACGCGTGCAGCGGCGCGAAGGCAAGCCCTTCTTTATCGATAAGCTTCCAAATAACTGGCTGCATACGGGCTTCATTCGCTTGATCCTGCCCAACGCCAAAATCATCGACGCGCGCCGCCATCCTCTCGATTGCTGCTTTTCGAACTTCAAGCAGCATTATGCGCGGGGCCAGAGGTTCAGCTACAGCCTTGAAGACATCGGCGGCTATTATGCCGAATATGTGCGGCTGATGGCGCATTTCGATGTGGTGCTACCGGGGCGGGTCCACCGTGTGATCCATGAACGCCTCCTCGAATCGCCCGAAGTGGAAGTCCGGGCGTTGCTGGACGCGCTGGGCCTTCCGTTTGAAGACGTCTGTTTGCAATTCCACGCCAACAAGCGCGCGGTGCGGACGGCGAGCAGCGAGCAGGTCCGGCGACCGATCAACAAGGATGGCGTCGGCCAATGGATGCCCTATTCGCAATGGCTCGATCCCTTGCGGAGCGCTCTCGGTCCAATCGTCGAATCTTATCCCGACGTGCCGACCATATAAGACGTCCCAAATCCGGGAGGACCGGTGCCCAGTCTGTCGAAGACGGCGGAAACCTGGGTTGAATAACAAATAAGGGAGGTGCAGGCAGTCATGCAATCACCTGTCTCTCGTTCAAATTCCCTGATGAACAGGGAATCTGCAGGGTATTTTGCAGCTCTTATAATTTATTAGCTCGATTCCGCCTCATATCAGCGCAGAATACTGTGGCTTGCGAAGCAAAATTCCCTAGCGAAGGAGCAGGGAATTTGTAGCTGCGCACAGCGAAATGTTCTGGACGAGCAGGGAATGCTTTTCCAATGATCGAGCCGGCGGCTCTGCAGATGTGTTTGAAGCCTTTATGGTGGACCATCAGACCAACAGGTTTGGGCATATGACAAGCCGCGAAGCCCACGGTCACTCCAGAAACGGGGCAACCGGATTCGATCTGCAACGCCGCTTTCGCGATTCCAGCAGGCGGGCATCAGCCCGTGCCAAATCTGGAATAAGCTGACGACGATGGGGGACGTCATTTCCTGCTTCGACTGCGGCGTCGAGCGCCTTCTCTGTTAATGGGTAAATATTTTGGTTCTTTCAGAAGCCAGGAAAATCTGGCTTCCGAAAGGAGTGCCCAATGCCAGATATGAACGCCAACGACCGGAGGTCTGAGCACGTCATCGAACAACTCGATATCGATGCCATCATAGTCAACCCTCGCAACCCGCGAACACATTCCCCGAAACAAATCGCGCAGATTGTTGCGAGCATTGCCGAGTTCGGTTTCACCAGCCCCATCCTCATCGACAACAATAATATGGTCATCGCCGGTAGCGCGAGATTTGCTGCTGCCAAGGATCTCGGATTTCAAAAGCTGCCGGTTCGCTCGAAGAGAATTTCCCCGCGAGCCAAAACCGCGAAGGGCTGCTCCTGAGTCACGTCAAGCTCTACCAAACTCAGGTGGATCGGTCGTGATGGCTAAACGACCCTGGTCATGATTTCGATCTCGTATCGACCCTCGCCAAATATGTACTTTGGATCCTGGGCGGATTGAACGAAGTGGTGATCGAGCGCGATGCCGGTTGGACTCACGAACAGGCCGCTACCAGTCATTAGCGCATTTCGCTCACCATGCCCCAATGATTACAGTTGCTCTGGATCGGGTGTCCTGATTCACCCACATGGGCTCTACTAGCTGGCCCCTGAGGTACGATTTGCCTCTGTGGACGTTCGGGCACCCGCTAGATGAGGAAAAACAAAAGCGTGAATCTCTTCATTTTCTCAAACATGGCCGATCGATTGATCCGGAAGCGAATAGAAGAATAAGCCAGCCGGAGACGAGCATTATTGCACCAATCGTTCCAATTGAAGTGGGAAGGTGGAAATTAACTAAATGAATTAGATAAGCGGGCCCGCAGAATAGAATAATCCCGGGGATGAAACAGGCTGGCGCGTATCTAGCTTTCTTAGCGCCGATGTTCATGAATGTGGCGCACGCGAAGATTGCCATCCCGTGCATCACTTGGATCTGAGCCGACTGACGCAGTTCATCCGCCCTCGCCGGGACGGTCAAGAGGATGGCAATTCCCCCGAGCACGAGAAGCACAGCTAGGCGCATCCATAGCATGCGGGACCAGCCGTCTGGCGATACAACTTTCCGCGCCCTGCCGGCATGGAATGGGGTGAGATTCACGCGGGCCCAAAGAGCAAGGTGGGCCTTACGCCGATGCAGGACGACTTGATATACATGTTCGTCGTCTCGCCCGAGCCGGGCAACCCACTAATGCCTAAGGATCAGCTTGCGAACTTGATGCGTGACCGTCTCGAAGGGTTCACAGGCCGGATCGCGGAAATGGCCCGGCATATCACCGATCCCGAAGGAGTGGTTTACAGGCCGATGGAAAACATGATTCTGCCAGCCCCCTGGTACAAGGGGCGCACGCTGATCATCGGCGACGCAGCACACGCCACTACCCCCCACCTTGCGCAAGGGGCGGCGATGGCAATCGAGGATGCCACTTTGATTGCGGAGCTTCTGGCGGCGTCTGCGACGCTAGACTCGGCGCTTACCGAGTTCATGGACCGCCGCTTCGAGCGCGGAAAGTTCGTCGTCGAGGCTTCGGACCAAATTGCACGGTGGGAACTGGAGGAATGGGAGGGCACGAAGCAGCCAGACTCCAAGACAGGGGAACTCCTTCACAGCGCGACTGTGCGGTTGCTGGAGGCCTATTGATGGCATTCCTGCGCAACAGTTGGTACGCCGTCGCATGGTGCGACGAGGTCGAGGCCGGCGCGCAGATCCGACGCAAGATTCTCGGCGAAGACTTATTGATCGCGCGCACGACCGCGGGCGAGGTCAGGGTTCTGCGAAATCGTTGCCCGCACCGCTTCGCACCGCTGCATTTAGGGGAACGCGAAGGCGACACGATCGAGTGCCCTTATCACGGACTGCGTTTTGATCTGTCCGGGCGATGCCTGCTCAACCCCCATGGCGACGGGGTGATACCGCCGCGGGCTGTTATTCCCAGCTATCCCGTCGCTGAGCGGCATTTGCTGGTGTGGGTGTGGATGGGCGATGCGAACGCAGCCGATCCGGCAACGATACCGGACCTGATCGGCCTGGATCCGGATCTCTATGCCATCAACAAGGGCTACATGTACGTAGCGGCCAATTATGGACTCATGTCCGACAATATCATGGATCTCGGCCATATCGAGTTTCTGCACAAGGGTCTGCTGGGCAGCGAAGCCGTGCGGGCGGCGGACATCAATGTATATCACGACGGCTCGAAAGTTTTCTCCAACCGCATGACGCGCAATGAGATTCTGCCGCCCGCGCTGGAAGCGCTGTACGAAGCAGGCGGCAAGCCGGTCGATCGCTGGCTGGACGTGACTTGGTACCCCGCCGGCAACATGCAGCTGGTTGTCGGCGTGGCTCCTGCGGGCTCGCCGCCGCGGATCGGGCGCGAGGCACCCGGCGTACATCTGATGACTCCCGAAACCGAGGACACGACCCATTATTTCTGGTCTAACGCACGCGATTTCCGGCGTGACGACCGGGATCTGCATCAGGCCCTGGAGGAAGGGCTTATTTTTGCCTTCGAACACCAAGACAAGCCGATGATCCTCGCCCAAAAAGAAGCGATGGATGGCGAGGACTTTTGGTCCTTGCAACCCGCTATTCTTGCTTGCGATGCGGGCGCGGTTCGAGCGCGGCGCATGTTGCAGAAGTTGATCCGCAGAGAACAGGAACAAGCGGCGGTATGAGCAAGGTTATTATCAGTTGCGCCGTGACGGGAGCCATCCACACGCCCACCATGTCCGATGCGCTGCCGATCACACCGCAGGATATCGCGGAACAGTCGATCGCCGCTGCCGAAGCCGGCGCTGCCATCCTGCATCTGCATGCGCGCGTACCCGAAGATGGCTCGCCCACCGGAGATCCCGAGGTGTTCGCGGCCTTTCTGCCCGTGATAAAGCAGCGTTGCGATGCGGTTATCAACATCACCACGGGGGGCTCCCCTGCAATGTCCGTGGAAGATCGGCTGCGCGGCGCGCTGCGCTTTTCGCCTGAAATGTGCTCGCTGAACATGGGCTCGATGAATTTCGGCCTCTTTCCCCTGGCCGACCGGTACGCGAATTGGAAATATCCCTGGGAGCAGCAATACCTCAGGGATTCCGACGACTTCATTTTTCGCAACACGTTCCGCGATATCGAATACATCCTGAAATCACTAGGTGAGGGAGGTACGCGGTTCGAGCATGAATGTTACGACGTCGGCCACCTGTACTCGCTTGCGCATTTTCTCGACAGGGGACTCGTGAAGCCGGGTTTTTTCGTGCAGATGATCTTTGGCGTATTGGGCGGGATTGGGGCTGACGTCGACAACCTGATGTTCATGAAGCGGACAGCAGATCGGCTGTTCGGCGCCGACACGTTTCAATGGTCGGTATTGGCCGCAGGCCGCAACCAGATGCCATTCGTTACACATGCCGCGCTTATGGGCGGAAATGTTCGCGTGGGGCTGGAAGATAGTCTGTATCTGGAGCGGGGCAAGCTGGCCACATCCAATGCGGACCAGGTTCATAAGATCGTCCGTATCCTCGCGGAAATGGGGCATGAACCCGCCACGGCCGCCGAAGCCCGCAAGATGCTTGCGCTCAAGGGCGGCGATCGCGTCGAGTTCTGATCGCAGTGCGCCAGATCATCGATCTCTCGATCTACCTGGAGAACGACGTGGTCTCCGATCCGCCGCCGTTCCGCCCCAGGATCGACTATATCGATCACAAGATGTCAGTGCCGGAGCTTGCCGGCTTCTTTCCGGGGCTGAAGCCGGATGATCTTCCGGACGAAGAGGCATGGGCGATCGAGCGGATCAATCTGATCACGCACAATGGCACGCATCTCGATGCGCCTTATCATTTCGCTTCCACCATGAACAAAGGCGAGCGGGCGATCACCATCGACGAAGTTCCCCTCGACTGGTGCTTTCAGCCCGGCGTCAAGCTCGACTTCCGTCACTTCGAAGATGGCTATGTCGCAACCGCGGCTGACGTCGCGGGCGAACTCGAACGGATCGGCCATGTCCTGTCACCGCTCGAGATCGTCGTCGTGAACACGTCCGCCGGCCAGCGCTATGGGCAGGCCGACTATGTCACCGCCGGCTGTGGCATGGGTTACGAGGCGACCATGTATCTGCTTGAGCGCGGGGTCCGCCTCACCGGCACCGATGGCTGGAGCTGGGACGCGCCCTTCGTTCACACGAAGGAGAAATATCTGCAGACTGGCAATGCCGGGCTGATCTGGGAAGGCCATAAGGCCGGACGCGACATCGGCTATTGCCATCTGGAGAAGCTGCATAACCTTGAGGCTCTGCCTCCCACGGGCTTCACGATCGCGTGCTTCCCAATGAAAATCAGGGCGGCCTCGGCCGGCTGGACGCGGGCCGTGGCGATCATGGATGATGCGCCAACCAACGATCCGCAGCTGAGATCGCAGCAAAGTCCTTGAGACCTCAGATGACTGATAATTCAGATGTCCCAGATCGTGATCGGGTTGGTCATGCAGAAGATTTCGAACGGTGAACCGGTGGACGAACAGTCTCTCGAATTCATCAGAGCCGAGCTGAACGACCTCCTGCGGCATATCCGCAACAAGGCCTCGGTCATCATGCAGGAGTCCTAGAAATGAGCTTTGCAGGAAATGGCGGCCATCCTCGCAGACGCTCTCTCCTCCCGGAGTATGACGAGTGAAGGCGCGCGGCCTCATGCCAATTAGGCGTAAATCTCGCGAGATGAGGATGCTCTCGACACGGATGCTGTTGGCGTCGTTCGCGTTCGGTTGCGCTTCGCCTGTTGCAGCCGGCGAACCCGCGCGCTTCCTTACACTCGGTACAATGGGCGGTCCCTTGCCCCATGCCGCGCGCTCGCAGCCGGCGAATGTGCTGGTAAGTGACGGAAAGGTCTATGTCGTCGACGCTGGCGACGGGGCTGCGGGCCAGCTTGCTAAAGCAGGCATCGCGCTTGGGGATGTCGATGGCATCTTCCTCAGCCACCTGCACGCTGATCATGTCAGCGGGCTGGGTGCGATCATCATGTTGCGGCTGGCTGGGCTTACGGCGAACCCGATCGCCGTGTACGGCCCGCCAGGTATCAGACGGATGGTGGACGGAATCATCGCCGCCATGGGACCGGTCCTGGAAACCGGGTACGGTATGGCGGACGTCGCACTGCCTGATCCGAAGGCGGTCATAATGGTCACGGAGATCGGAGAGGGCTGGAGCGCGGAACTGAGCGGAGCGAAAATAACCGCTGTCCGGAATACCCATTACGGTGATCGGGCAACCGCCCAATCACTCGCCTATCGCTTCGATGTAAGGGGCGGTTCGGTGGTTTATACGGGCGATACCGGTCCGAGCCCCGCAGTGGAAAGGCTGGCAAAAGGCGCCGATATCCTATTCGCCGAGATGATCGATATCGACCTGACCCTCGCTCGCATATGCCGCCTCAATCCTACGCTCGGTGGTCCGCAATTCAACGGAATCGCCAGACATCTCGCCGCCCAGCATCTGACGCCGGAACAGGTCGGAGACCTGGCCACGAAAGCCAAAGTCTCACATGTCGTGGTGACCCACCTGGTTCCCGGCAGCACGGACGAAGATCGGCTCGCTGCCTATGTGGAACGAATTAAAACCCGCTTCCAAGGTCCAGTGCAGATCGCGAACGATCTCGACATGTTCGAAGTCAGATGATTCCTCTCTCGGTTGGAGATTCGGCGCATGTACCCATTTGACAGCAAGCAAGCCATGGTCCGCAACCGTTGGTATATTGCGGCTTTTTCCAAGGATATTTCCCATGAACCGATAGAGCGGACGCTGCTGGGGGTTCCCGTGGCGCTGTATCGGACGGAAGCGGGGCTCCCCGTGGCAATGTATGGAATTTGCCCGCATCGCTACTATCCCTTGGCGCTCGGTCACGTGGAAGGCGATCAGCTCGTTTGCGGTTACCATGGCTTCACCTTCGATGCCTCGGGCAAATGCACCCGGATTCCGGCGCAGAATACTGGCGCGGGCTTCTGCCAGCCTACCTACCCCGTCGAGGAACGAGGCTCGGTCATCTGGATATGGATGGGCGATCGCGATGTCTGCGATCTTGCGCTTATCCCCCCTTACGAGGATTTCGGCCTCGATCAACCGGGTTGGCGGGCTTCCTCACACACCTATTTCCGGATCAAGGCCCGCCACCAGCTCCTCATAGACAATCTGATGGATTTGACCCACATCGCGTTCATCCACGGGCAAATCCCGGTTGGCGGGGCGTTCGTCCAGACTAGATTGGAGGTGACGGAACGCGAGCGCAGCTTGCAATTGCGGCGACCTTCCCGTTCGCCTTGGACCGGGTTTCACGACATGCTCTACACGCCGGAAGCTCGCTTCGAAGGCGGTAGCGACATGTCGTCAATCACGGATTTCTATGGACCGGAACTGATCCGCACGAGCGGCCCGATCATCACTGCCGTCGATGGCATGGACGCTGTACCCGAGGAGCTTGGAACCCTTTGGATCCTTCACGGCATCACACCCGAAAGCGATAATTCGACTCACTATTTCGGAATGATGGTCCGAAACTTCCGCCTCGATGACGCGGAGCTCGACGAAACCATGCGTCGAACTACGAGCGAAGTGCGCCGGCAAGACGTCGAGGCTATCGAAGCCGTCGAGGCCAGGATCGAGATGGCCCACAGCAAGCAGCGCGAGCTACTCGCAAAGTCCGATGCTCCCGCCATCAAAGTTCGGCAGTGCATCCAAGCGATGCTGGATGCGGAGGCTGCCTCCTAAGGTTCAGCGTTGATCATCTCAATCGGTGCAGAATGGCCCTCCATTTTTGGCCCACGAGGTGGCTCGTTAGGGCACTCGATGATCATGCGGCTGAGAAGCTCCCGTCTTTTGAGGATCCCATGCTTGAAGGGCATGCTGGCGCGCTGCGGCGCTGCCATACCGGAACCGGCGTGGCGCTCGAGCTTTGACCGACATCATACACTCGTAGCTTTGGTAGCTCAGAACGGCGATCGAAGACGGAGGGCGGCGCCTTCATGCGGTCCTATAGTAGCACGAATGGCGTCCGGCAGAGAAAAGTTAGGCAGGCCCAAACTGATTTCAAGAGGGTTTTATTCAGTGTCTTCGTCACCAGCTAATCCGGTCGGAGACCCTGAACCAGTGGCAGCTTTCGAGGAGTCAATCTGAGGCGCCGAATGTCGGCTTTGTTGGCGGCAGGGGAACGCGAGTGAGATGGCCATCACCCCCGCCCGTTAAAATAAGTGACGTACTGGAGTGAGCGGCCGACCGTCTTCAGCCGCGCGTCGCACCTTCCGGTCGATTACCTCGTCGAGCGGGATACCGCGCTCAAGCATCTCGTGTAGGTCGAGGCCCGTCATGCAAATTGTCCGCTTACCTCGACCAAAATTCTCGAGAGCAGACTCCTTGAACCCGCTGTGACTTATGAACACGCCTCTCGCCCAAGCGGCCTTTTCGCTGAGCTTGCCCTCAAAATCCCGAAGGTCCTTCGCGTCCGTCTGCTCGTTCTGCCATTTCGCCTCAAACAGGTAAGTCTCCCCGTGGAGCATGAAGCTCCCGTCTATCTGCTCCCCCCGGTTGCGAAACGGCTCGCGAGGCTTCATCCCGAAGAGGTCGAACAACCGTACGAGGAAACGCTCGAAGGCGTAACCACGTGCCTGTGGCGCCATTCCTGTTAGCTGAATGACCTCGGCCTTCAGAGCTGCAACCTTCTCGTGATCGAAATTAGTTTTGGCCGGTTCTGGCGGTGGAGCCTGGCCTCCGACCCCCAGTTTAGCGAGCAGCGCTTGGTATTTCCGCTCGGCGCCCGCGACGGGGTCCTTGCCGCCGCCAATGATGTCAGTCCGGACCTCCCAAAGCGCGCGAAGCGTGCGACCTGCGGTTGCGTCGTCGGCGAGCTCGAGAAGTCGCCGAAGACGTTTGCCTTTGGAAGTGCCTTCTCCTGTCGCGTTGACGCCGCCAACGCAGGAGATGCCCTTCTCCGCAGCGCACTCCCCAGTGATTTATGCCGGTGCTGGCCATGAGCCGACGGCAGCTATTGGGGAGCGATTTAAGCGGTGGAACGGCGGCTATGTCGGCGACACCTGCCGGAGTCATCCTGGATCGGCTCAACGATGAGCTAGCGACCAGTGGAGGCCACAGAGCACCCAACGATCTGGTTTGACCCTTTCATCAATGACCATCTCGGAGCTTATGCCATGACCGCGCTTGCTGGTAGCGGGTGTAAAGCAGCGCGACCGGCCATCTATCATCCTCGGAAAACGAAACTGTCGCTGCACCATTCGCGACAGAGACTCTGGGTCATTTGGCCGCAGAATCGGGCCTTTATCCGTCTCTCAGAGACACGTTAACACCTCTGATATCTCTGAAATCTGGCGGAACTGCGCCCCTTTCGCGAGAGACTAAGTTATTGATATAACTCGCGAAACTGGGTGGAGGCCCGAGCCGGAATCGAACCGGCGTGCAAGGATTTGCAGTCCTCTGCGTAACCACTCCGCCATCGGGCCGAGGGGCGCGGCCTTCACATGGAGGCGGCGCTTTGTCAATGCGATGCGCCCTCCCGCCGCGAAAGCTTCCGGTGGAGCGATTATTCGCCTTGGACTGGAAGCGCGCGGCCGCTAGACCCACGCCCGGCGGCTGTATTGCGTCGCTTCCGCACTTATGCCACGAGGACGGCCGTGACCGATCTCAATTTCACCCACATGCGTCAGGCGATGGTCGCGAGCCAGCTTCGCACGACCGCCGTCAACGATCCCCGCGTCATCGCAGCCATGGGGGCCGTCCCGCGTGAGCGTTTCGTGCCGCAGGAAAACGCGGCGCTGGCCTATATCGACCGATCGATCCCGTTGGGTTCAGGCCGTGCCCTCAATCCGCCGATGACAACAGGACGATTGCTGACCGAGGCGCATCCCAGAGCCGAAGATCATGCGCTCGTGATAGGCGGGGCGACTGGCTATGCCGCCGCGCTGCTCGCCGAACTGGTGGCCTCGGTGGTCTTGCTTGAGGAGGATACGGCACTGCTGGGCGTGGCGCGTCAGGCACCGGCCTCGCCACGGATATCCGTAGTCGAGGGGCCGCTTGCCGCCGGCTGGAAGAAGAAAGGTCCTTACGATCTGATCCTGATCGACGGGGCGGTGGAGGTCGTGCCGCAGGCGATCATCGATCAGCTCGCCGATGGCGGACGGCTCGCGGCGGGGATTCTGGACCGGGGCGTGGCCCGGCTCTCGCTGGGCAGGCGTTCGGGCAATGGGTTCGGGCTTGTCGCGTTCGCGGATGCCGAAGCGGTGCCGCTGCCCGGTTTCGCGCAACCCAAAAGCTTCAGTTTCTGAGGGGGGTCAAGCTGATGCGTGCCAAGAGATTTACCGGCGTCGTGTCGGTTGCAACAATCGCAGCCGCCTTGTTTGCGGGAGCGCCTGCGTCGGCGGACACGCTGCGCGAAGCATTGATCCAGGCCTATAACAGCAATCCGACAATTCTTGCCGCCCGCGCGCGTCAGCGCCAGATCGACGAGAATGTACCGATCGCCAAGGCGGACGGCCGGCTCGGCGTGTCGGCGAGCGGCGGCTATAATGAGAATGTGAAGCGCTCCATCGTGGTCTCGGGCCCTGGCCGGCGCTCGCTGAATGCCGGGGTGACCGCCGATCTGCCGATCTATCAGGGCGGAGCGGTGCGCAATGCCGTCCGCGCCGCCCGAGAGCGTGTCGAATCCGGCCGGGCCGACCTGCGGGGTGCCGAGGCGCAGATGTTCACGGACGCCGTCGCCGCCTATATGGACGTCATCCGCGATCAGGCGATCGTCGACCTCAACGCCAAGCAGGTCGACGTGTTGAACACCAACCTGACTGCGTCCAAGGACCGGTTCGAGGTGGGCGATCTCACCCGCACCGACGTCGCCCAGTCGGAGGCGCGCCTGTCCACCGCGCGCAGCCAGCTCGAAGCGGCGCAGGCGCAGCTCGTCGCCAGCCGTGAGACCTATCTCCGCGTTGTTGGCAAGATGCCGGATAATCTTGAAGCGCCGCCGCAGCTGCCGGGCTTTCCAGAAACTGTCGACAAGGCGGTGGAAGTCGCATTGGTGGACAATCCCAACCTTATCGCGATCAGGAAGGAGAGCGAGGCGTCCCGGCATGATGTCGGAGTCGCCAGGGCCAGCCGGCTCCCACGTCTCTCGGCGGTCGCAAGCGGCGATTATGTCGATTATCTCGATTCGGCGACCGGAACCTATGGCCCGCGCGATCATGGCACTGGCGCCACCGTCGGCGTGCAGGCCACCTTGCCGCTCTACCAGGGCGGCGGTCCGGGCGCGCGTGTGCGCCAGGCGCAGGCGCGGGTCAGCGAGACGCTGGAGCAGGCCATCGAGACCGAGCGGCTCGTTATCGCCCAGGTGCGTTCGGCCTATGCGTCTCACCTCGCCTCGCAAGAAGTGATCCGCTCTTCGCAGACAGCGGTGTCAGCGAATGAGCTGGCGCTGGAAGGCGTGCGCGCCGAGAATGGCGTGGGCACGCGCGACGTGCTCGATGTGCTCAACGCCGAGCAGGAATTGCTCAACAGCCGGGTGCAGCTCGTATCGGCGCGGCGCGATTCTTATGTCGCCGGATTCGCGCTGCTGGCGGCCATGGGCCGGGCGGAAGCCGACGATCTCGGGCTCGACGGCGGACCGCTCTACGATCCGGTCAAGAATTATGATCGAGTGAAGACCTCTATCTTCGATTGGGGCGATGACGGTGCGCAGAAAGCGCAGGCGACCAGCACTGTCGGGGTGGCGCCGCTGCCATCCGAGACGCTGCAGCCCATGCTGCCTTTTGAACCGCTCGACCCGTCCCCCGTGACAACCTCGAAGAATTAGGGCATTAACCAAGCCATGGGGGAACTGAAACCGGAGCCATCGATGGAAGATATCCTTGCTTCCATCAAACGTATCATCGCCGACGACAGTCAGGCTGTCGAGGAGGATGCGCCGCCTATGGAACAAACTGCAAATAAACGGGAATCATCTCGTTTCGGTGGCGAGCCGCTTCATCTCGTTGAAGAGATGAAAGAGGAACGGCCGACCGCGCTCGACGAGATTCTCGAGCTCACCCAGACTTTTGAACCGGCCGAATCGGTTGCGCCCAAGGCTACCGAAACTCCGGTCGAACCCGCACAGCCTGAAGCTGAGCGCCCAGTGGAGGCTTTTGTGAGCCGGAATGTAACATCGACTATGCCAACCCCTGTATCCTCGATCGTGTCCGAGGACGCGACCTCCGCAAGCCGTCAATCGCTGGCCGCGCTGTCCGCGCTGCTGGTCAAGGCTGACCCCGAAGCAGGCGAAAACACGCTTGAGGGCCTCGTTCGCGAGATGCTGCGCCCGATGATGAAGGAATGGCTCGATTCAAAGCTCCCCGAGCTTGTCGAGCGCCTCGTCGAAAAGGAAATCGCACGGATCACCGGCCGTATCGGCTGATCCTCGTCCGGGGGCCGCGCGCCGGTCTTGCTGGCGCGCTCCTTTTATTCTGACACTGTAATACCCTTGCCGCACTGCAATGCGGCTGGCACAGAGCCGGCCCATGACGATCGACAAGACTTTCGACCCCGCCCCGATCGAGGCGCGCTGGTATAAGCATTGGGAAGAGACGGGCGCATTCCGCCCCGTTCGCCCGGACGCTGAACCCTACACCATCGTCATGCCGCCGCCCAACGTGACGGGCAGCCTCCACATCGGCCATGCGCTCGACAATACGTTGCAGGACGTGCTGATCCGCCACGCGCGGCTCAAGGGCAAGGATGCGCTGTGGGTCGTCGGCACTGATCATGCCGGCATCGCGACGCAAATGGTGGTCGAGCGCAACATGGCGCTGCACCAGCAGAAGCGCACCGATTTCTCGCGCGAAGAATTCATCGCCAAGGTCTGGGAGTGGAAAGCGGAAAGCGGCGGCACGATCACACGCCAGCTTCGCCGTCTCGGCGCCTCGTGCGACTGGTCGCGTGAGCAGTTTACCATGGACCCGCATTTCAGTCGCGCGGTCATCAAGGTATTCGTCGATCTCTACAATCAGGGTTTGCTCTACCGCGACAAGAGGCTCGTGAACTGGGATCCCGGCCTGAAGACCGCAATCTCTGATCTTGAGGTCGAGACCAGGGAGGTGGGCGGCAAGTTCTGGCACTTCCGTTATCCGCTCGCGGACGGCAGCGGCCACATCGTGGTGGCGACGACACGGCCCGAAACCATGCTCGCCGATATGGCCGTCGCGGTGAATCCGGAGGATGAGCGCTACAGGGCTTGGATCGGGAAGAAGGTTCGCCTTCCGATCACGGGCCGCGAAATCCCGATCGTCGCGGACGAGCATGCCGATCCGGAGCTTGGCTCGGGCGCGGTCAAGATCACGCCGGGACATGACTTCAACGATTTCGAGGTCGGCAAGCGGGCAGGGTTCAAGCCGGCCGACATGCTCAACATGCTCGATGGCGATGCGAAAATTATCCAGACTGCTGACGGCCTGATCCCGGAAGCATTGCTTGGTCTCGATCGGTTTGAAGCGCGCAAGCGGGTCGTCGAGATTATCGAAGCGGAAGGGCTGCTCGACAAGGTCGAGGATCGTACCATCCAGACGCCTTATGGCGACCGTTCGGGCGTGGTGATCGAGCCGTGGCTCACTGACCAATGGTATGTCGACGCCAAGACGCTCGCCGGGCCCGCGATCGATGCTGTTCGCAACGGCGACATCAAGGTTGTGCCCAAGACTTGGGAAAAGACCTGGTTCAACTGGCTCGAGAATATCCAGCCCTGGTGCGTCTCGCGCCAGCTCTGGTGGGGGCATCAGATTCCGGCTTGGTACGATCCGGACGGCAAGGTTTATGTGGCGGAGGATGAGGCCGCCGCGCAGTCATTGGCGGGCAACAAGCCGCTGACTCGTGATCCTGACGTGCTCGACACCTGGTTCTCTTCGGCGCTGTGGCCGTTCGGAACGCTCGGCTGGCCGGCCGCTGAAAAGCCCCTCCCTTTCAAGGGAGGGGTTGGGGTAGGTGACGCCGCCATCGATCATCGTCCAGACTCACCCACCCCCGGCCCCTTCCTTGAAAGGGAGGGGAGTTTGTTGGCCCGCCATTATCCGAACGACGTGCTGATCTCCGGCTTCGACATCCTGTTCTTCTGGGATGCGCGGATGGCGATGCAGGGGCTGCACTTCATGAAGGAAGTGCCGTGGAAGACGCTCTACCTTCACGGGCTGGTGCGCGCGGCCGACGGTTCGAAGATGTCCAAGTCGAAGGGCAACACGGTCGATCCGCTGGGCCTGATCGACAAATATGGCGCCGATGCGCTGCGCTTTACGCTGACCGCGATGGAAAGCCAGGGCCGCGACATCAAGCTCGATGAGAAGCGCGTTGAGGGCTATCGCAACTTCGCGACCAAGCTCTGGAACGCCGCCCGCTTCGCACAGGCCAATGGCATCGGCGCCTCTGTGACGCTCGAAGCGCCCGAGGCCAGCCTGCCGGTCAATCGCTGGATCATCGCCGAGACGATCAGGACGGTGCAGGCGCTCGATCTCGCGCTCGCCGATCTGCGCTTCGACGAGGCGGCGAACAGTGTCTATCAGTTCGTTTGGGCGAGTTTCTGCGACTGGTATCTGGAGCTGATCAAGCCCGTCCTCTCCGAGGATGGAAACCCCGAAGCCGCGGCCGAAACCCGCGCGGTCGCCGGCTGGGTTCTCGATCAGATCCTGGTCATGCTCCATCCCTTCATGCCGTTCGTGACCGAAGAACTATGGCATGCGCTTGGCGAGCGGCCCTATGGCCTGATCCACGCCAAATGGCCGATGGCCGATGCAAGGTCGATCGATCCGGGCGCGCAGCAGGAGATCGATTGGCTGATCCGGCTGATCAGCGAAATCCGATCGACGCGAACCGAACTCAACGTCCCGCCGGGGGTGAAGGTCGATCTTGTCGCCGGCGCCGATGCGGGGGAGGAGACAGCGCGACGGCTCAAGGCGAACGCGCCTGTGCTGGAACGCCTGGCCCGGCTTCGGGAAATCCGGCCAGCCGGTTCGCCCGTCGAAGGGGCGGCCGCGCAGATCGTGGTCGACGAAGCGACCTTCGCGCTCCCGCTAGAAGGGATCATCGACCTTGCCGCCGAGCGCGCGCGCCTGACCAAATCCGCCGAAGCATCGGAGAAGGAGCGCGACAGCCTTGCCGCCCGGCTCGGCAATGCGAGCTTCGTCGAAAAGGCAAAGCCCGAGGCGGTTGAAAAGGCGCGGAGCGACCATGCCGACAAGGCTGCGGAGGCCGAACGCCTGCGCGCTGCTCTGGCAAGGCTCGGCTAAGCGCGGCGACGCATCTCCGGCGCGGCGATGCCTGGTCGCCGGGGCGGTGCGTGGCGTATATCCACGATCCGGCTCGATGCCGGCGGTGGCGCCATCACTTCGATGATCCGCGGCGCGATCTTCACTGTCACGGGCGTCTGCGCGAGCACCTCGCCGTCGATCGAGATCGGAAGCGGCGGATCGGTTTCGATCCGGAACATCCGCGCGTGAAACTCTCGTGTCGTCGTGTCGTAGTGCGGCAGCCGCAACAGGCTTAGCAGCCAGCTGAGCGCCAGTCGTCCCTGCGTGCGGCCTTCGACGACCTGGACCATGATCTCGCCTGAATCGACTTCGGCCTGTTCCACCAGTTCGGTGCCGCCCTGATAGCTGCCATTGGCAATGCGCACCTCGAGCGCGGAGAGGGTTTCGCACCGGCCCCGAGGGTCGGTGATACTCAGTTTGAACGGGCGGAAGCGCAGCGCCTGGACGGCTGCCCACAACACATAACCAATTCGTCCCCCCCATTTTTTCAAACCATGCGGAATAGTTTCCGCGATCAGCGGGGACATGCCTATTGCGGCGAAGTTGGCGAAATAATCGTCGTTGATCATGCCGAGATCGACACGGCGCCGGTGGCCGGCGGCGATGATGTTGATTGCCTCGTCCAGATCAAGTGGAAGGCCGAGTGACCGCGCGAAGCTGTTGGCGGTGCCCAGCGGCAGCAGGCCGAGCGGGACATTCTGCTCCACCATATAATCGACAAGGCCGCTGATCGTCCCGTCGCCGCCACCCAGAATGAGCACGTCAGGCTGTTTGGCGAGCGCTGCCTGCACCATTTGGGGGAGGCGGGACGGATCATCGACCGCATGAGCGTCGGTGTCGATTCGGAGGGCCTTCAACGCGGCGCAGGCATCGTTGAATGCTTTTTTGCCGCTTCGCGAGGCGGAGTTGATGATGAGTGCTGCGCTTGAGATTGCGTTCATGCCGATAGAAACGTTTGGAGATCAATGATGTGCCGAAACAAATTGCGATTATAGTAAAAATATGGACAACTACTGATCTGATCTCGACGAGCGCGCGTCCTATCGCTGGAAAAGATCAGTCGGCCGTTGTGAGCGGCTCCTGTCAGTGGTTCAATAAGTGTTTCATTTTGGGGCACTCCTTAAAAGACTTGGCAGTTGTGCATTGCATTGAGTTAGAACTGAAGTTGGATGCTTATTATAGTAAATTTTATGTAAATTTTTACAATTGATAACGTTTACGTAGCATAAACCTTTTAAAACTATGTTTCTAAAGTTGAACTTGTGCAACATCGGTTATCAAGCGAGGCAATCCTGTGATCATGAATGACTATAACAAAGTCGTTGATGGCTCGGTAGCCGAGATCAAGGATCGACATGACGCGGTAGATGTGGAGGTAAACTCCGAAAATACTCCCATAGTTATTGAGAAATGGCCGAGAATACTTCGATGGGGATTCATGATCGGGGTAGCTGCCAGTCTTTGGACTATCTTAGTAGCAGTATTTTACTTGGTTTCATAAGGCCGATCACTAAGAGCTTAATTTCTAAAGCATTTTAACCTGCTTTTTTAACGGCTCGCCTGTCCGGCGAGCTATTTCCCCTTCGCATGCGCAGCAACCATGTTAGACCGACTCATAGAGTTGGAGTGCTTGCGGTCAGGCCCCGAATGTCGGGCCAGGATAAAATCTGGGCTGAGGAAATGCTCTGTAAGGTGTTGGAAGTGGCTTGAACAAGCTGTTTTCGGGCTGATCAGGACTAGGGGTTTCGATGTTTCATTTCTCAAATCTGACCAGTTCGACGCAACCCGTCATCCCCGTTCGCCGGCGCTATCTCGAAACAGCGCACAGGATCGTCATCCGCGTCTTCGATATCGTTGGCAGCATTGCGGGGATTGTCTTCTTCGCACCCTTGATGGCCGTGATAGCTCTTTCGATATATATAACCAGTGGCGGGCCGATCCTGTTCTCGCAGCAGCGGATCGGCAAATGCGCCCGGCCGTTCTGGTGCCTCAAGTTCCGTACCATGGTCGTGGACGCGCAGGCGCGGCTTGAAGAGTTGCTTGCCAACGATCCCGCTGCTCGCGCCGAATGGGAGCTGGAACACAAACTTCACAATGATCCGCGCATCACAAAGCTGGGCGCCTTTCTTCGAAAGAGCAGCCTCGACGAGTTGCCGCAGTTCTTCAATGTGCTGGTCGGCGATATGAGCTTGGTTGGCCCACGCCCGATCGTGCTTGACGAGATCACCCGCTACGGCCGCTATTTCGGTGAATATTGCCGCGTTCGTCCCGGCATCACTGGTCTGTGGCAGGTGAGCGGCCGCAATGACGTGACCTATCGCCGGCGTGTCGCGCTGGACGTCAGCTATGTACGGTCGCGGCGCTTCCTGGCCAATTTCAGGATCCTGATGCTGACGGTCACCAGCGTGCTGATGGCCAGGGGATCTTACTGAAGCGCTCGATAAAGTGTCTTCAGTTCGGCCACTGTTCGGTCAATCGTGAAATGATCCAGAAAGCGGGCACGCCCAGCAGCGCCCATTGCGATTAGCGCCTCATTTTTGGTTTCAACCAGGGCTGACCGCAGCGCCGCTGGATCGTCGGGCGGGAGGAGCAGGCCTGTGACGCCGTCCTCGACCACCTCTGGCAGACCCCCCACCTTGCTCGCGATCACCGCGCGGCCGGCGCGCATCGCTTCCAAGGCGACCAGACCGAACCCTTCCCAGCGCGAAGGCACGGCGACGAGCATGACGTCCGCCAATTCTCGCTGGATCTGTGCCTCGTTCATCCATCCGAGCAGAGTCACATTGGCGGGCCGATCTGCGATCGGACTTTGATCGCCGACGACGGACGCTCCGACTACGCCGAGCGCGACCTTGCCATCCAGCGGCCGGACCGCCTCGATCAGCGTATCGAAGCCCTTCTGCTTGTCGAGCCGGCCGATAAAGAGGATGCGGCGTGGGTTGCTGACGACCGGAGGCGCGGGAGGTCCGAGATCGGCGACGCCATTGGCGACGGTCACTATACGGTGGGACGCGATGCCGATGTCGATCCCGCGCTGGCGTTCATAATCCGAAATCGCGACGATGGTGTCGGCAAACGGTGCAAGAATGCGTTCGACCGTGGCGGCAATCTTCTGTTTCGCCCCTGAACCCTGAATGTCGAAGCCCCAGCCATGGGCGCAGTAGATGATCCGGGGCCGGGCCGGGATGGTCCGGAGTATGATCCGACCAACCAGACCTGCGAAGCTGGAATGGAGGTGGATCACGTCCGGGCTGAAATCGCGCACTTGCGCCCGGATCGTCCACGACAGCGCCATCATCGCGCTGATAGACCGGCCGTTGGAGGCGAAGCAGCGGAGAATATGGTCCGGGATCGCCTCCATCTGGTCGCGATGCGCTTCGGGCACGATTACACGCAGTTCCGCCGTTTCCGGATCGGCAAGCTGGCACGGTACGATCTGGTTGAGATAGGTGCCGCAGCCGCCCTTCACGGATTCTGCAACGTGCAGGATGCGCATCAGGCCGGCTTGCGCAGCCCGGCCGCGCCCATCACTTGCCCGTAGAAATCGAGATAGCGTTGCGCGACGATCTCAGGCCGCGTCTCGCGCAGGACATGATCGAAGCTGTCCCGGCCGGGCAGGGCGTCGCGATCGAGGCGCATGACATGCTCCATCCGCCCTGCCAGTTCCGCATCGTCGCCGGGCGTGAATAGCCAGTCGGCATTATCTGCGCCGATCAGATCGGGAATGCCGCCCGATCTCGCGCCAATCGTGGGCACGCCGATCGCGTAGGATTCGAGGATGGTGCGCGGCAGCGGCTCGGCCCAGATCGACGGAGCGATCATCACGTCGATACCTTCGAAGAAGCTCTTGGGATCCATGAAGCCGGGAAAGGACACCGGCAGCCCTTCGGCCCGCGCGATGAAGGGGTCGATGCTGTCATTCGCCTTGCCCGCCACGATTACCTGCCAGTTGCCCGGTGCGATGCGGCGCGCGGCATCGATCAGCGTGCCGACGCCCTTTTCCTCATTGATCCGACCGAGATAGCCGAAGGTGAAAGGCTGGCCCTTACGCGAAGGCCTTTGATAGCCAGCGTCCACGCCGTCGATGACCGCCGGATTCCAGATCACCCGCCGGCGATCGGGCGGAAGATGATCGAAGAAGCCGCGCCGTACATGGATGTCGAGCGTCTCCGCGCCCACCGCCGCGACGCCCTGCACAGCGCGGTGACGGCCGAACTTGGTGTAGGTCATCACCTTGCACTTGAGCCCGCAGCCATGGCCGTCATGATACATCGATGCATCGGCGCATAGCAGATCATAGTCCCTGAGCGTATGAACGATCGGCAAAGCGCGTTTCGCCGCTGCGTCCCAGACTGTGGTCGAGACGTCGACCATCGAATGGCTATGGACGATGTCGGGCCGGTATTCCTCAATCACGCGATCGAAATGGTCGCGCAGCCGATAGTTGAACTGTTGCATAAACTTGCGCCAGCCCCGGCTGAGCTTGCCATGCTTCGGCCATTCCTCTGCCCAGAAGCTGGTTTCGTGCGGCATGCGAAAAACGGTGACGCCGTTGCGCTGCTCGCGCGTGAAGCCGTTGGGCGTGGTGCAGGCGGCGGCGACCGCATGGCCGAGCGCGGTCTGCGCCTCGGCCAGCATCGCGACCGAACGCTCCGCTCCACCCAGGATATGGGGCGGATAAAGCATGCTGAGATGAAGGATGCGCATGGGAGGATTGGCCGTCACGCGATGCCGTCAGCGATGGACCGAACGTGCCTGATCATAATATTCCAGATACCGGCCCGCCACCCGCGACGGTTGAAGCTCACTCATTAGATCAAATACTTGCTGCGGCGCAACATGGTCCGAGGCAGCCATCGCCGCAGCCATGGCACGTACCAGCGCATCGGGATCGCCGGGCGGCACGGTCCAGCCCGGATCGACGCGATTGACGAACTCGCCGATTGCGCCCGACGACGATCCGATTACGCGCCGCCCCGCGCCATAGGCTTCAAGCACGGTGAGACCGAACGGCTCGTCCCAGATCGGCACCGCGACCAGCGCATCGACGTCGGCAAGGAAGGCTGGCGGATCGACGAATCCGGCAAAGCTTATCGGCAGACCCGCAGCTTGCGCTTTGAACTGTTCTGCTTCCGGGCCTACTCCGGCGATAGTCAGTGACCAGTCGCCCTTAAGCTGGCGGCACGCCTCGATCAGCACGCCCAACCCCTTTTCGGTGACCAGGCGGCCGAGGAAACCGAAACGGAAGATCCCGCCGCGCGTCGTGGCGATAGGCGAGGGGGTTATCGGATCCAAAGCCACCGGATTCCAGGCAACATGACGGCGCTCAGGCGGAAGCTGCGCGAACAGGCCATGTTCAAGATGCCGATCCATCACTGTCTGCGATACCGCCACGGCGACGTCGATCCGGTGGTGCGCGGCGCGCTTTGGGGCAGAGAGCAGGCGGCAGGCGAGGTGCCGGGGCGAGCATTTCACACCATCCTTGAACAGCGCGCCACGGATGCAAAGCAGATCATAGTCGTGCAACGTGTGGACGATCGCCACCTTGCGCGACGCCGCCTCGCGCCACACGGCGGGCGGCAGCTCGACCATCGAATGGCTGTGGAGGACATCCGGCTTGATCTCGTCGAGCAGCGCGCCGAACTGGCGCGCCGTCACGATGTTGAAGACCGTGGCCGCCTTGTTGGCGAGGCGCACGGGGGTGGGATAGCGGCTGCTTTCCTGGATCCAGAGCGGATTGCGGGATTTGAGCGGGCGGGTCGCGACGCCGTTCAGCGATCCGGCCTGCTCGGGTTCGCGCGTGAGCGAGGTCGCGAACACTTCATGCCCTGCTTTGGCCTGCGCTTCGGCCAGCATCGCGGCGACCCGTTCCGCGCCGCCGACCACGGTGGGTGGATATAGCGAACTCAGATGTATAATGCGCAAGCTATCTGTCCCGAGTTGAAATTCTCCATGCACGATCACGCCAAGCCGGCCAAGGATATTGCCATCAACGGCCGGTTCCTCGCTCAGAAGCTGAGCGGAGTGCAGCGCTATGCACGCGAGATCACCCGCGCGCTCGATGCGATGATCCTCGCGGATCCGGACGGGCTGGGGCGGCGGCGCTGGCGGCTGATCGTGCCGGACGGTGTCAAGTCCGATCACCCGCTGCAGGCGATCGAGACCGTCCATTACGGCGTGCGGCAGGGGCATTTCTGGGAGCAATGGGATCTGCTTCGCGCCGCGCGCGGGCAGCGGCTGGTGAATCTCGGCAATTCAGGACCGATCCTGCATCGCGACAGCATCACGGTGATTCACGATGTCGCCGTGTTCCGCACCCCGCGGAATTTCGGATCGCGCTATGGCAGGGCGCATCGCATGCTGAGCCGCATCCTCTCACGCACATCGCGGCTGGGGACTGTCTCGAACTTTTCGCGCGATGAATTGTCGGCGGTACTGGGCGTCGATCGGGACCGAATCTTCGTAGCGTATAATGGCAGCGATCATCTGGTCGGCCGTACGGCGGATGAAAGCGTGCTGATCGAACTGGCGCTGACGCCGGGCCGCTATTTCCTGTTCGTGGGATCACCGGCTCCGAACAAGAATCTTACCGTGGCGCTCGATGCCTTTGCCCGGCTTGCCCGCCCCGATATCCGCTTCGTGGTCGCTGGTTCGCTCAACAATGCGGTGTTTGGCGGACGAGCGCCCGACAAAATCCTTCGCGTCGTTGTCGCGAGCGGGCGGTCTGATGCGGCGATTTCGGCGCTTTATGCCAATGCGGCGGCATTGGTATTTCCGTCGCGGTACGAAGGCTTCGGCATTCCGCCGCTGGAAGCGATGGTGCATGGCTGTCCGGTGATCGCGTCCGACATCCCGGTGCTCCGCGAAACCTGCGGCGAAGCGGCGATTTTTTTCGATCCTGATGATGCGGTGACGCTTGCGCGGCTGATGGCGGAGCAATTGGACAACCCCGACAAGCGCGCGCTTCAGGCGGCCGCCCGCGAGCGCGTCGCCATGTTCACTTGGCAGCGCGGCGCAGCAAGCCTGGCTGAGGCGATCCTTGCTGCCGACCGTTTATGCTAGCGCGTCCTCATAATCCGTGGCCGCTTCTCCGGCCGAGGCGCGGGAGCGGAGCAGCGCCTGAAGCTCACGCAGGATCTTGCGCGCTGACAGGGCGTAGATGGCGAGCACGGCGACACCATATCCGGCCGTAACGGTCGCCCAATGCGTCCAGTCGGCTGATTTAAGCCCGATCAGCCATGCGATGGCGAAGCCAGCCGAGGTCGCAGCAATCGGCGGCGCCACCGCCCGGAGATAGGTGGTCATGGGGATTTTTGCGGCCCATAGCTTGGCGCCGATCTGGAGCAGTGCCGTCGCCATGCCGAGAATGAAATAGACTTCGGCGAAGCGCTGCACCCCATGAGGAAGTGCAAACAGAAAGCCAATCAACAGCACCCCACTGCTGATGAAGTTGATCCAGAACTGAAGCCTGGAATGGCCCCGCGCAAGCAACACCGCGCCATTATAAGAGGCGAGGGACTGGATCGCCCCCAACGGCGCAAGAATTTGTAGCAAGGGAATCATATGCTCCCAACCCGGCGCCAGCAGCGTATGGATCGGGAAGGCAAGCCCGAACGTCATCCAAATCATCAGCGGAAAGGCGATCAATGCGGTCATCAGCGCGACGCCCAGGATCGGCTGGCTGAAGCGTTCGCCGCGCGCGTTCGCGCTGTTGCTCAGCGTCGCGAGCAGCACGCCCGACGCGGGCCAGCTGATCGCCATCAGCGGCAGGATCATGAATTGATAGGCGAGCCCGTAGAGCCCCACCGCGACCGCGCCGAGCCATGCGCCGATCAGCAGGTTCTGCGCATTACGTGCGGCGAAATTGACAAGGTTGGTCGCCAGCACCCACCCACCGAAGCTGAGCAGGCCAGTAATCGCGCGCCAGCGGCTGTTGATCGCCATGGCGTGACGGCTTTCGATCAGGAAGCAGATCGCCCGTAGCCCCTGCAAGGTGACGTGGAACAGGACGACCGACCAGATTCCCGCGCCCAGCATGACCGATCCCGCGCACACGGCCCCAGCCACCAGCGTGCCGACGCCTTCGATGACGGCGATGCGGTGATAGCGCAGCGACCGTTCCATGATCGCGCGCGGCACGCCCGCCAATATCGTGAAGAACACCGCCAGCGCCAGCGCGATCAGTACCGGCGCGAGATTGGCAAGGCCTGTCCAGTGCTGGATCGGATAGGCGGTGGCCCCCAGCAACAGGGCCGCGATCAGGCCGATGGTGAGGGAGAAGCTGAACGCGCCGCCGGCCTGCTCGCGCGTAAGCTCCGGCTGGCGCACGATTGCGCTTGCCAGCCCCATGTCGGTGAACACGGCGATGAACTGAATGATCGGCAGCGAGAAGGTGATGAGCCCATATTCGCCCGGCAGCACGAACAGCGCGACAAGCGTTGTGATCCCGAACTGGACGACCGCCTTGAATAGGCTCAGCCCGGACATCGAAGCGAGATTTCCGAGCATTAGCAGACCAATAGAAAGTAAGACGGCCCATGAGACGAAAGAGATTGTCGGTGGGCCGTCATGGCGCGCTTATAGACGTGGTCTTCCCCAGACGATAGATGCTGCGGATGCGAACAGGCCGGTACGCCGAGGCGGGACGATGAATGGCAGATAGGAACGCCGCAGCGCCTCCGCGACGAAACGCGGCCATCGATCTGGTGCGGGCGTTCAGCATCCTGTGGATCGTCGGTCTCTGGCATGTATTCGATTATCTGCCCGATCTGCCGGGCGCGAAGAACGACGTGACCTATCGCGTGACGGTTGCATTGCTGGGGCTGTTCGTGCTGGTTTCAGGCTATCTGATGGGGCTTAAGGACGTCCCTCTCAAACCGCGTCCCTTGCGCGATTTCTACCTTGGGCGGTTCGGGCGCATTTATCCGCCGTTCGTGCTCGCGTGCCTGGTGTTCGCGTTGTTCAAGCTCGCCGATGTCGCGTCGCTCGTGAAGGCGGCGTTGCTGGTGGCGATGCTGTGGGGGCCGGCGCCTTTTACGCTCTGGTTCATCGCGATGATCGCGCTCTTTTACGCGGTCACGCCCCTGTTGATGGCCGCCCGCCGGAACGGCTGGACCTTCGGGGTGGTGATTGCCGGCTTTACCGCCCTGGCCGCATTGGCGCATATGCAGTGGCCGATAGTGAGCCCGCGTCTGGCCATGTATCTGCCGTCCTATTGTGTGGGATTGTGGCTCGCGCGGCATGCGGTTTCGTGGCGTCGGGTGCTGATTTTCGGATCAGTCGTGGCATTGCCCGCGCTGGCGATTTCGACGCAGGCGGACACGCGGATGATAGAGAGCAGCCTGTTCTCTATGCCCTGGGCGCTTGCGATGTCTGTCGCCTTGTTCGGAGCGGCGATGGCGGGAGAGAGGGTCCTGCCGCGCTGGGGATGGATCCTGTTCGTCGCGCAGGCGAGCTATTTCCTCTATCTGTTCCACCGGCCGGTCTATGCGCTGTTCCTGAAAGTCCATGATCCGGCCGGCTGGGAGGGGCGGGGGGCGCTGATCGTGCTACTGGCCCTGCCCGTGGCGATCGTTGCGGCGTGGATCGGGCAGCGGGTCTACGATCGAATTTGGGCCGGTCTCGCGCCGACACGGATACGCGCTCCCTTGGAGGGCAAGGCGTGAGCGCGCCAGGGAAAAGCCATCTCGGCCGGGTTCAGGCGCTTCGTTTCTTCGCTGCCTTTGCCGTGCTGATCGGGCATCTCCAGCATGAGGTGTCGACCCGGCTGATGCCGGGCGTGCCGTTCAGTGAATTCACCGCGATTGACGGCGGGATCGGCGTGGACATGTTCTTCGTCATCTCCGGCTTCATCATGTACTATATTTCGGGCGAGGGCTTTGGCCGGCCGGGCGAATGGCGCAGGTTCGTGAGCCGGCGGTTCCTGCGCATCGCGCCGCTTTATTATGTCGCGACGCTGCTGATGCTGGTCGCGGCGGCGGTATTCACAAACCATGTCGACAGCGATGCGATCGGTGTCGGGCCGGCGATTGCCTCTTTTTTCTTCCTGCCGGTTCCCAATGGTGCGGGTGAACTGGTGCCGGTGCTCAAGCTCGGCTGGACGCTCAATTACGAAGCCTATTTCTACGCCCTCTTCACGTTCGCGCTGATATTCCCGAAGCGGATCGGGCTGATCGTCCTCTTCGGCCTGTTGCTGGGGATTGTCGGCTTGGCCGCGATCCTGCCGGGCCGGCTGCCGATGCTTGATTTCTGGGGGCAGCCGATCGTGCTGGAGTTCGCGGCCGGAATGGCGCTCGCGATGGTCTATCGGCGCGGCTGGCGGATCGGGACGGGTCAAGCCTTCGCGTTGATTGCAGGCGGCTTGTTGCTCACGATGACGTTGCGATATTTCGAACTGAATCCCTACACGACGCGCGCCGTCTTCCAGGGGATTCCGGCCGCGCTGATCGTGGCCGGCGTGGTGCTGTGGCGTGCGCCGGAAAGGCGCAGCGCGGCCATGCGCGTGCTCGAATTCGGCGGCGATGCGTCCTATGCGCTGTATCTTTCCCATCCTTTCAGCATCCGCGCGGCGACGATCGCATGGGGCTTGATCGACGGACCCTCATCGCCCTGGCTGTTTATCGCGTTCACGACACTCTGTGCGCTGATCGCCGCCGCGCTTGTTAATGTCGGCATCGAAAAGCCGTTGGATCGCTTGCTTCGTAATCTGGTCGGCCGGCAGTCAGCGCCACTGCGGGTGACGGCGTAATGTGGGCTTTGCGGTCTGCGACATGACGAGCAGAATGATTGCAAGCTCGAACATCAGGATCACGAAATCCCACCGCAGCGCGTAAATGCCGAAAAAGACCCAGGGTGAGCCTTGCCGGAAGAAATAGGTGAGTTGGACGAATACATAACTGGCAAAGGCCGCCGAGAGGATCGAACCCGTGCGGATCGCCCAGGAAAGATAGGTCGCGAGCAACGCCGCAAGCCCGCCGCACAGCGCTTTCAGGATCACCAGCCCAGCCCAGCCGAACATCACAAGGCCCAGCGGTTCGAGCGCCATGGTGTAGGTCGTGCTGCCGGCGTTGCGGTGGATCGAGGCGCGGATCTTGTCCGGCGCGTAGCGGTCCGAGAAATAATGGGGGCCGATTGAGGCGCGCAGCGCATTTAGATCGGCATCCTTGATGAACAGGGACTCAATGTTGCGCTGGACCAGGAGCGAGTCCCACTGGAACGCCTTCGCGCCTACCTTGCTCTGGATGAACCAGAGTTCGCCTTGGCCGACGATCCGCCCGCTCAACCTTTGCGAGGTCTCATAGGTCGAGATCTGCCCGAAGTTGGAATAGATCATCCAAGTGATCCCACAGGCCGGAACGGCGAGAACCGCGGCGCCAAGAGCAAATATCCCGAGGCGTTTTCGCACCATTACGTGATTGAGGTATAGCCAGGGCGCAAGAAAGGAAGCGACGGCGGATAGAATGGTGAAGAATTTGTCACCAAACAGAAAGTAGACGAAACTCAGCAGCGTGAAGCACATGATCAGCGCAAGACGGATCACTCTGTCGCGGGCGACGACGAATGCGCCGAAGCCGATAATGAAGGCGCAGATCGACTTGAAGTTGAGCAGGTAAAGAATGACGACGTTGCCCATCATGCGGCGATACATGAAGCGATCTGTGCCGGTGAGCAGGGGGAACCCGGTCATCGCGCCGAAGGCCAGCAGGATCAGGATATTCAGGATCGCGAGGACGAGGATGCCGAGCGCAATCAACCGCGCATACTTGGCGTAGAACGATCGCACCTGCATCTGAAAGGGAGAAGCCTTGGAGCCATGGCCGTTAAGCAGGGCAAATGCGCTGGCGAAGGCGAGCAGGAACACGGTCTCGTACAGCACGAAGGAGATGGTGTAGGCTCCCGGCGATCCCACCGTATCGAGTTCGGGAATAGGGAAGCCAAACTCAATCATCGACAGCGCTATCACCACTGATGCGCTCGTGATCATCAACGGGAGAATCAGCACCATCCCGCGGGTCTGGAGGCGGATGAATATGGTGCAGATCCAGATATATACGACGAACGCACCGATCGACCACACTGGTGACACGACCTCGATCGATAGCAGCAGGAGGCAGAGCGCGGTGGCAATGGCACCCGCAAGTTCCAGATGGATGTACCTAAGACTCGACGCGCGCATCAGTACCGCCTTCGCTCAAATACCCTGCATCGTTTCATCTGGCCCAGCACATCATGATGCTGAACGCGCTAAGCTTGGGGAACGCCGGTCGGCGCGATACAGACGGCGAGCGAAACCATTGCAAGGTTGCTCGACATATTTGAAACAAAGCTGCGCGACGCCGATTACGAGAGCAAGCATTCCGATCGTTGCGAGATCAACAGCCCATTTCGCGCCAGCGAGTTGGGTTAACAGATACCCGCCAGACATAAAGCGATCGACGTACAACAGATTGATTGGAAGCCCGGCCTTTGGGAGCAAGTTGAATATGAGGACATGGATGAACAAGTGAACCATATAAACCGAGAACGAAATCCTGCCCAACCAGATTAGCACAGGGTGACTCAACGACGTGTGGAGCCAGCCTTTTTTGAACGCCAGCGAAAGGATGAACAAGGCGAAGATGAAGGGCATCAACAACGTCGAAAGGCCCGACGCAAGAAGGTAGATACCGAACACGGCCAGCATCAATGCGCCGCAACTCATCAGGCTATGAACATATGGCGGCAGGCCGGCGTAGGTGCTCGTGGAAAGCCGTGCCCATATGGTGTGGACGAGCACGCCCAGTGAAAAGCCAAGTGCGCACCGCACGATTGAGAATTCATAGGTGACGTCCAGATACGGACGGCCGCGAAGGGCAAGGGCAAGCGTGCTTGCGGCTATAAGCGCTGTGAAGATCCAGAGGCGCGGCCAACCGCGCTTCGCGAAGACAAGCGCGGCAACGATGTAGATCCAGAACTCGGCTGCGATGCTCCAACTCGGGATGTTCCAGGTCGGCCCGTCGTAGATGCCGAAAATCTGGATGAGCAACAGGTTGAGCGGCAGCGCTTCGAGCGGCCGGGTACCGGAGAAGGGCGGACGTTCCGAATGACCCGTCGAATAGGCATATAGGTTCGGCAGTTCCAGCGCAATAAAGGCTAGGATCATCAGCAGGTGCAACGGATAGATCCGAAAAAGCCGCAGTACGACGAACTGGCTAATATTCAGGCCCTTCGCGAGCTCCTTCCCATAAGCGGCGGTGATGACAAAACCGCTCAAGACGAAAAAGAAATCAACCGCGAGCCAGCCGTGTCGAAAAAAGGTGGCGCCGCCGATATAGCCGGTCGTGCGGAAGTGAAACAGCACCACGCACAAGGCGAAAATGCCGCGCAGGCTGTCCAACGCATCCCAACGCTGCCGGAGCGGATGATGCACAATTTCCATTATCATTCCTTGTGCGTCGGCCGGTCAGATAACCGGTTCGAGGATAGCGGTTCGGATCTCGGGAGAGAATGCCAATCTTGCATCGCAGCAATTCTCGACCGACAAGGGCCGGGATCATGGCGCGGTGGCTCTTCCGATTGACGATGGTGACAGGGGCGGCTGTTTTGCTGCTGGTCGCGCTTGGTTTCCGTGAAGCGCGCGAAACCGTGCAAGTTGCGAACTATACCGTTCATGCGCCAGCCATGCGCTGCGTTCCGAGGCCGTTTCGGGTCGTTGTGATGGGCGATCTCCATCTTTCCTCGCTGACGACAGGTCCGGCGCAGATCAAGCGGGCAGTCGACAAGGCGAATGCGCTTCGGCCTGATCTGGTAGTGATGGTCGGCGATTATTTCAGCCAGTGGTGGCCGAATGACGATGCTGGCCATCTGCAAGGGCTGGCGCCGCTTGCCGGATTGCGCCCGCGCATCGGCACGTTCGCTATCCTGGGAAATAATGACGTCAGCGACGGGGCGGACGGGATCTCCGCTGCATTGTCGCGGTTGGGCGTGAAGGTTCTCGTCAACGATGCGTTTGTAACGCCCGAGGTCGCTGTGATGGGCGTGGCCGAACTCACATCGAACACCGCCAATCCGGTTCTGGTGGAGGAGCGCTACGCCGCGCGGATTGCCAGCGCGCGGATCGCACCGCCGCCTCTGACGATCTGGCTCGCGCATAATCCGGTCATGATCGAGCGAGTGCGGTCCACCGGCGACATGCTGTTCACGGGGCATACCCATGGCGGCCAGTTCCTGCCGGGCATACTGGCGCCGGTGATCGACGCGGCCGTGAGGGTCGGACGGGCGTTGGGCCTCACGGCGGGATGGCCGGCCGAACGCTATGTGCGCGGGTTCTATCGGGCAGGCGACAGGCGCATGATCGTCACCTCCGGTATAGGTGAAAGCGTGCTGCCGCTGCGGCTCGGGGTGCCGCCCGAGATCATGCTGGTGCGCTTTACCGGATGCGATGACGCCGGCTCAATTCGCTAGGGCGGGTGGCGATGCGCCGGGCGGCAGGGGCGCTCGGCCGATCGGCACCCCCAGACGCTGAAGCAGGTGTGTGAGGGTAACGGTCCCCGGCCGCTCCACGAACAAGTGGAAGAGAATCGAGCCAATTGCGGCCACGGCGAAGCCGGTCGCAATGAACAGGGGTATGGCGAAAGCGCCGCCGAACAAGCCCAGATCCGCGACCCGCAGCAGCACGAGAATGACGAAGGGATGCAACAGATAGAGGGCGTATGAGGCGTCGCCCAACCGCACCGAGGCTTGACCAAATGCGCCCGAAAGGGGCGTCGGTCCGGAAATCGCCGCGATCAGCAGCAAGGCGCTTGCCAGACCCCAGCTTCCGATGCGGGCGAAACCGTTTGGTGTGGTCGGCAAAGTGAAGAGCCCGAACGGATCCCCAAGGTAGAGCGCTACGGCGGCGGCGGCGAGGGCGATCCTTACTGCGGCGCTGAGAGCCAACCTGCCCTGCAGATGAAGCTGCGCAAGGATCATCCCCGCGCCGAATTCCAGGATGATCGGCTGCATCCAGAAGCGGAGGGTGACGTTGCCGGGCGTTGCAAAAAATCCGATGGCGACCAGCGCGACCAGCACGATCGAAACGGCTGCGACGCATTTGTCGCGGCCCCAGGGGATGAAGGCCGCGAAGAGCAGGTAGAACATCATCTCGTAATTCAGCGTCCAGCCGAGATCGACGATGGGGAATGCGAAGCCGTCCCCGCGTCCGCTGGTATCGATCGGAAAAAACAGGAAACTCGCGGTCGTCGCGACGAACGAAGGCAATCTGTTGCCGGCCACCGCCGCCAGCCCCAGCGTCAGCAACGTGACCAGCCAGTAGAGCGGCACGATCCGGACGAGCCGCCGGATCAGGAAATCCCCCGCGCCCGCACCGCTGCCGAACATCCTGCCGCTCGTGTAGACCATGATGAAGCCCGAGATCAGGAAGAAGATGTCGACCCCGGCACCGCCGGCGAAATGCGGCTTTGAAAACGGCCCGAGCGCGTCAGCCTTGAGCGTGGCCGCGCCGATCAGATGGCCAATGACGACCATGCTGGCGGCAAGCGCGCGCAGCAGCTGGACGGAATCGAGCTTCCGGTTGGGCTTTGCGGCCTCAGCCACCTGTCAGCATCCTGCGCACCTGCCGGCCAAACCGGTTCGACGGCTCTTCGATCAGGCGCTGAGTTATTGCCGCTAGAAAAATGGAAGCCATCGGCACGGATATGAGCACGAACGGCGAGGCGGCTGGCTGTGCGAACATGTGCGCGATCGCGACGAATCCGACCAGGCAGAGCGGGTGCATCAGATAGAGCGAATAGCTGATCTTGCCGAGGAACAGCAGCGGGACGGTTGCGAGATCGTCCCGCCGGCGCATCGCGAAAAAGAGGGCCAGGCCGATATAGAGGCTGGTAACGTCAGCGATGATCCGCTGGTTGCTCGCCTTCTGAATGAAGCCGATCGACGCGATCGGACCGGTCGTAAGGAGGACGATGGCCAGCCCGATCGCGAAATATCGGCGGGCAAGCGGCGTCGCGTCGCGGTCCGATACGCGCGCCAGCGTGCCGAGATGCATGATCGCGAGGAACATGAACAGGCCGATTGGGACGCCGGTCGCCATGCCGGAATGGCGGAGCATGGCGGCAACCAGCCCCAATGCGCTCAGCCCCGCGATCATCGCAAGGAGATAGGGCGGCGATTGCATCCGGCCGATAATGAAGGCCCCAAGGCACAGGCCGTAGAACACCAGCTCGTAGAACAGCGTCCAGTAAACGCCGATCAGGTCAGGCTGACCCAGCGCAAGCTGGATCATCGTGATGTTGGCAAGGATCTGAGCGGGCGGGGGAAAGGCATCGCCTACGACCAGAGCCAGCGCGAGCGCGCCGGCTATCGACACCCAATAGGCCGGATAAAGCCTGAAAAAACGCGCAATGATGAACGACGGCACAGGATGCCTGTGCGCAAAGCTGAACGGGATCACATAGCCGCTGACGCAGAAGAAGGCGACGACGCCAACGCGCCCGAGGCTGACATAATCCACCGCAAGCGATTGAAGCATATCGTGCACGGAAGACGCCGGGATGAGGCGGACTGCCTCTTCGATCGCATGCCCGATGACCACTGCCAGCGCGGCGATACCGCGGATCGCGTCGAGGCTGGTGAGTCGGGGGCGGCTGGTCTCGTCGGGCCGTACGGGAGATGAAGATAAAGCAGGATCGGCGGTCAGGACCCCCGATGCGCCCATCGCCGGAGCCGCTGCGGGCAGACCATTGTTCAGAAGAGGCGCTCCTCGACGCGGATCGTGTCGCCCGGTCGCACGACCGTGGCCGCTTCGAGGCGATAGGCCTTTTCGTCCGCCTCGCCCCAATGCGTGATCCGCACCACCTTCTGCTTGGCGGCCGGGGTATAGCCGTTCGCGGTTGCGATCGCCTGGCGGACGGTCATGCCGGGGATGAACGGATATTGTCCGGGCTTGTTGACCGCCCCCAGGATGAAGAAGGGCCGGTAGCTGGTGATCTCGATCGCGACGCGTGGGTTTTTAAGGACGCTTGCGGAATAGGCGGCGATAACCGCTTGGGTCAACTCGTCCACGGTCTTGCCCGCAGCCTTGAGGTCGCCGACAAGCGGCAGAGCGATGTTTCCGCTGTCGCTGACCTTGAAATCGCCGCTCAGCCGATCCTCGCCATAGATGATGAGCCGCAGGGCATCGCCGCTACCCAGCCGGTAGAGGCCAAGCTGCGCCGCAGTCGGTCCCTTTTCCAGCTTTTTGCTCTGGCAAGCTGTTCCCGATGCCAGCAACGCGGATGCAGCAAACAAAAAAATCATGCGTTTCATAGAGAAATGCCTTTATTGAAAGCCTTGCAGCCGGACAGCCTGACCTCGCCGGACAGGTCTCCTTTTAAGACCAACCGCCGGCCCGGACGCCAGTTAAAACCACGCGTGGCATGGCTTTTTCGCGCCGGATGAGGTTTATGGGGTTAACGCCGACTGTCATCGGGAGATTGTGTGCGCAAGAAAACTCCGTGTGGCGTCAGCATATTAGCGCTGGTTTTGCATCGGGACAAATGCTGCACTTGCTAAAAAAATCAGCTGAGTTGGGAGCTTCGGATAGCCTGGGCTGGCCAGATATGGCCGGAAGTTGATATGGATAAGGTTGTAATTTAGAGTGTTTTCCGAAGTGGACGGCAACGGCATGGCCAATGAACTCCAGCGCCGAAAGCGCAACGCACTTGCGGAAGCGCCACGCGCTTTGGTCGAAAGGGATCTGGGCTACGCGCCGCGTGACGGTACTCTTGACGGCTCGCGCCTCGGCCAGTTCATACGGGACAATTATAAGCTCTTCCTGATCGTTTTTGCCGCGACGCTTGGGTTGATGATCCTCTACACCCTCAATAAGACGCCGCTTTACACGGCCAAGTCGAGCGTGATGCTCGATCAGCGCAAACGCCAGGTCCTGCAGGGCGTCGACGATGTGGTGTCGGGTCTCCCTTCGGATTCGAGCGTGGTCGATACCGAGGTCGAGATCCTGAATTCCAGCCAGATGGCCTATAATGTCGCGCAGCGCGTGGGGCTCGTCCCGAACGTCGATCCGACGAAGATGAGCATGGATCAGCTCAACCAGACGTCCGAGATCGTACAGGACGTGATCCGGAACCGGAACATCCAGCGCTCGGGCTTGACCTATATCATCAACATCTATTTCAACTCGCCCGATCCGGTGAAGGCGCAGCAGATCGCGAACGGTTTTGCCGAAGCCTATATCGATTCCCAGGTCGCCGTCCGCGTCCAGGCCAACGAGCGCGCCCGCGCGCATCTCGAACGCGAGATCGCCGAGCTTCAGGCCAAGGTGAAGCAGGCCGATGCGGATGTCGCCGCCTATCGCGCCGCGACGGGGCTCAACACCACGGTCAGCGGCACGCTGGTGGAGCAGGAGGTCTCCAGCTACAATCAGGCGCTCGCGATGGCGCGCGCGCAGGCGGCGGAGGATCAGCAGCGGCTGGCCTCGGCGCGCGCCCAACTCGGACGCGGGGTCGACCAGCTTGGGGATACATCGGGAGGCGGGCTGATCAGCCTGCGCGGCCAACAGGCAGCGGCAAGCGCCAGGGTGGCCGAACTGGAAAGCCGCTACGGTCCCGACCATCCCGAGATGATCGCGGCAAAACAGCAGCTCGCAGACATCACCCGTGTAATCAACACGGAAAGCCGGCGGTCGCTCGCCACGCTGGAAACCCAGGCAAATGCCTCTAGCGGCCGGGCGGCGGCGCTGGAGGCCAAGCTGGCGTCAACCGAAGGGCAGCTGGCGCGTGCTGGCAATGCATCCGTGCGCCTGCACGAACTGGAAAGCGCGCTTGAGGCGCCGAAGGCACTGCTGGCTGCCTATCAGGAGCGGCTTGCGCAGATCTCGACCCAAAGCGGCACCGAGCAACCCGACGCGCGTCTGGTCGCCCCGGCCGCAGTCCCGCTACAACCGAGCTCGCCGAGCTGGCCTGCCAATATCCTGCTCGGTATCGGGCTCGGCGCGGTGTTCGGGATGATCGCGGTGCTGGGCAGACAGCTCTTCTCCACCGGTCTGGCTTCGCCCGCAGAGGTGGAATCGACCTTCGGGGTGGATTTCCTCGCCGCGCTGCCCAGGCTGCGCGAGGCGGACGATATAGCCCGCATCGATCATGTCGTGGACGAACCGAACTCCGCCTTTTCGGAATCGATGCGCGGGCTTGCCGCGAGCATCTTCTACAGCGGTGAGTTCAATCCCAAGGTCGTGTCGATCACCTCCTGCTATGCCGAGGAAGGCAAGACCAGCACGGCCATCGCGCTCAGCCGCAGCCTTGCGATGCGCGGGCGGCGGGTGCTGACGATCGATTGCGATCTCCAGCGGCCGGCCTTCACCACCCGCTTCGGCATCGGTTCGGGCATCGGTCTCGTGGATGTGCTGCAAGGAGCGCCGCTGGATCATGCGATCGTGAAGGACAGCCGCACGCCCGGTCATTTCCTTCCGTTCGGCCAGATTTCGCAGCCCGGTCAGACATTGCCGCACGAACGGTTCGTTGCCATGATCGATAATCTGCGCAGCCGGTATGACGTGATCATCCTCGATCTGCCTCCGCTGCTGCAGGTCGCGGAGACCCGCCTGATCGCGGCGGTTTCCGACGGTGCGGTGTTACTTGCCCGCTGGCGGCATACCTCGCGTCAGGCAATCGACTATTCGCTGGCGCTGCTTGGCCGCACGGGAACTCCGGTGCTCGGCCTGACCTTGACGCAAGTTCCGGTCTCAAGCGAGATCATGCTCGGCGGCTATGGCGCTGCGCCGCCTGTGGCTCTGCGTTCCGCGGCCTGATCCGATCTAAAGCGTTACGACGGCCGCGCTATGGCCCGGTCCCGCATCGACCGTGCTGATCGTGCAGCTGGGCTCTCCCGTGATAAGGCGCGGTTGATCGCCTGGCGCAAGCGAGACTGTGAAGCTTTCCAGCGGATAGGCGAGGCCAACGCCCAGCGCCTTGATAAAGGCTTCCTTCCGTGTCCAGCAGTTGAAGAAACCTTCTGCCCATTGCTCCTCGGGCAAGGCTGTAAGGCAGGCGAACTCCTGAGGCGAAAAGAAGCGCTTGGCTACATCGCGGCGCGCCCTGTCGGGGTCGATGCGTTCTATGTCGCAACCAATCTCGCTTTCCCGGCTCATGACGAAAAGGGCCAGATCTTCAGCGTGTGAGACATTGAAACGGAGATGGGGCGCGTCCGACAGGCCGGGTTTGCCCTGCGGCCCCTCGATGAAGCTGAGGCTGCCCGGTTCGTCCCCCGTTGCGCGCGCAAGCTCGATACGCACTAGCCCTCTGCGGACAATGAAGCGCCTGCGGTCCTGTTCGAAATGATAGGCCTCCGCACGCCTCCGTTCCGTGTCGTCAAGCAAGTCGCTCAACTCGGCGACGCACTCAGGCGGCGGATTGAGATTGAGCAGGGCGACGCTGGCGCTCATATCTGCTCGCCTGCTGGCCGCTGAGCATAGCGCTGCGCCAATATGGCGCAGGCCATCAGCTGCATCTGATGGAACAGCATCAGCGGGAGGATCATCGGCCCCACGACGGCCGACGGAAAAAGCGCGCCGGCGATGGGCACACCCGAGGCGAGGCTCTTCTTGGACCCGCAGAAGATGATTACGATTTCATCCGGCTTGGAGAATTTCAAGGCGCGCGCCGCCAAGGTCGTGACAAGAATGACGGCGGCGAGGATGACCGCGTCCAGCGCGAAGGTCCAGGCCAGGTCGGCAAGCGAATATCTCGTCCAGAGCCCCTCCATCACAGCAGCGCTGAACGCGACATAGACGACGAGTACGATAACCCCGCGATCGAAACGGGCGAGCAGCGATTTCCATCGATCGAGAAACGGCAGCATCAGCGGCCGGCAAAAATGGCCGACAATAAAAGGGAGGAGGAGCTGCGTCGCGATCTTGGTCACTGCCGCCCACGACATGCCGCCCGTTGTTTGCGCGAAGAACAACGTCACCAAGAGCGGCGTGACCACGACGCCGAGGATGTTTGACGCAGCGGCGCTGCACACGGCTGCAGGCACATTGCCCCGTGCCACGGCTGTAAAAGCTATGGAGGACTGTACCGTGGATGGCATCAGGCAGAGCAGCAATATACCCGCGCCGATCGCCGGAGTCAGCCATTGATCGGCCAGGTATCGCGTTCCCAGCCCAAGAAGCGGAAACAGCACGAAGGTCGCGCACAGCACGGCGATATGGATCCGCCAGGCGCCGAGGCCTGCGACGATCGCCTGGCGCGACAGCTTGGCGCCGTGGAGGAAGAACAGGACCGCGATGGCGAGATCGGTGCCAACCTCGGCGGGACGAACCGCCGCCCCACGCACCGGCAGCACTGCTGCAAGTATGACGGCCGCCGTGATCGTCAGAAGAAAGGGATCTGGGCGAAGGGCCGGAAGAGAAGGAAAACGCATTTTCCCTGACCTATCGTCTAGCGCGCGCTGATTGAAGCGGAGAGTCTGAAAAGCTCGGATTCTCGCGTCGCACAGCGAGGGACGATCCGATGAAGCGTTGGAAATATGGATCGGCCACGAAATTTTTCGTAATCCGGCACCATTTGGTTAAAAAAGTGTTAAGAAGGATGAGGCAGCTTCCTGTCGAAGTTCCAAAGAGCGAGTCTGAGCGGCATGGATCAGGCATTAAACGGATCGATGACAGCCGATTTGGCCATCTGGTTCTGCACCTTGCGGGTCGAGCGCCAGCACGGTGACGCCGCTCCCGATTTCATCACGCAGCGCATTCAGGATCTTGATCGCGCAAACGATGTAACCGGTGTCGCCGCCTGGAAGGCGGTGGGCGCTCGCCTCATAAAGTTGAACATACCCACGACCATCCATTGACCGTAGGGCAGCAGATCAACGCGGTGCGCTAACTTTTGCCCCTGCCTGCTTTGCCGGTTCAGCCACCATGAAGGCTGGCGTCGCGCTGGCCCGCGCGTCGGCCGCGACGATCGTCGGGTAGGGCGAGAGATCCACGCCATAGCGGCGGGCTGAATAGACTTGTGGCACAAGATAGCAGTCGGCCAACGTCGGACTGTCGCCGAAGGCGAAGCCATCACTATGGGCCGCAACGATCGTTTCGAGCGCGTCGAATCCCTGAGTGATCCAGCGTCCGATCCAGGCCTTCACTTGGGGGTTGGTTGCCTGGAAATCTTCCCGGATGGCGGTAAGCACGCGCAGATTGTTGAGCGGGTGTATGTCGCAGCCGATCATCGCCGCGATGGCGCGCACCCGAGCTCGATCAAGAGCGTTCTCAGGCAGCAGGGGCGGGTCCGGATACCGCTCTTCGAGCCATTCCAGTATTGCCGGGCTCTGGGTCAGCACGTCGCCATTGGTTTCGATCGTGGGCACCAGTCCTTGCGGATTGAGGTTGAGGTAATCCTCCGTGCGCTGTTCGCCGGCCAGAAGATCATGCGTGACACTTACATGATCCAGACCCTTCAAGTTCAAGGCGATGCGAACGCGATAGGCTGCGGTCGATCGCCAATAGTCGTGAAGCCGGATCATGGATCCGTTTATGCAACCTTATCTGGGGTTTTGGCAACCGCGCCCCGATTGAGCTGATCGCGTTCGATCGATTTGAACAAGGCGGTGAAATTGCCCTCCCCGAAACCTTCATCCCTCTTGCGCTGGATGAACTCGAAAAAGACGGGGCCGATAACCGTTTCGGAAAAGATCTGCAGCAGAAGCCGGGGATCGCCCTCTTTCGTCGATCCATCCAGCAATATTCCCCGTTTCTGAAGCTCAGCCACTGGCTCGCCATGCCCGGGCAGTCGTTCCTCGAGCATTTCATAATAGGTTACGGGGGGTGGGGCCATCAAAGGCATCCCGAGCGTTTTGAGCCGGTCCAGCACAGCCGGCAAATCGTCGCACAGAAAGGCGATATGCTGGATACCCTCGCCATTATAGGCGCGCAGGAATTCCTCGATCTGTCCACCGCCCGCCTTGCCTTCCTCGTTCAGCGGGATACGGATGAGGCCGTCAGGCGCAGTCATCGCTTTGGACGTAAGGCCGGTATATTCGCCTTTGATGTCGAAATAGCGGATCTCGCGGAAGTTGAACAACCGCTCATAATAATTCGCCCAATAGTCCATCCGCCCGCCATAGACATTGTGCGTCAGATGATCGACGATCTTGAGGCCGGCGCCTTCCGGATGCCGGTCCACATCGGGCAGATAATTGAAATCGATGTCGTATATCGACAATGCGTCGCCGTAGCGATCGATCAGGTAGATGATCGCGCCGCCAATGCCGCGAATGGCCGGCAGGCGAAGCTCCATCGGCCCAGTCCTGACCTCGACAGCTTCCGCGCCACGTTCGAGCAGTTCCGCATAGGCCTTGCGAGCATCGCGGACACGGAATCCCATGCCGCAGGCGGAGGGGCCATGTTCCCGCGCGAAATAGGCGGCGGGCGATTCAGGCTCATAATTGGCGATCAGGTTGATGCCGCCCTGCCGCCACAGATCGACATCCTTTGAGCGGTGTCTGGCGACATGCGTGAACCCCAGCGCCTGGAATACCGGCTCGAGCACACCGCGCTCGGGCGCGCAGAATTCGATGAACTCGAAGCCGTCGAGGCCGATAGGATTGTCAAAAAGATCGGCCATAAAACCTCTCTGGGGATTGCTCAGGGGGTATTCGCCATCATAGACCCAAGCCGGGATCAACATTGTTCAATATGATTGACGGAGCGTGAAATTTGAACAATTCAGATCGCATGATGGGGATATTGTGATCAATGAAGCTTGAGAATATCGATCTTCAGATCATTCGCGCTGTGCAGAAGGATGGCACGCTCAGCCAAAATAGCCTTGCGGAGCGGGTGGGCGCGTCGCCTGCGTCGTGCTGGCGTCGGGTCCGTGCGCTGGAGCAGGCTGGCGTGCTTCGGGAAACGGTACGGCTCGTGAATCCCGAAGCAATCGGGCTGACGGTAACGGTCTTCTGCCATCTTCGTCTCAAGAATCATCTGCCGGAGACGACGGCGGCATTCGAGACTTTGCTCGATCTCCATCCCGAAATCGTCGAATGCTATGCGATGTCGGGCGATTGGGATTATGTGCTGCGGATCGTGGCCACCGACATTGCCACCTACGAGGCGTTCCTGCGCAACAAGCTGCTCCGCCATCCCAGCGTGTCGCACGCATCGTCGGCGTTCGCGCTGTCACGCCGGAAATATACTACGGCACTTCCTGTCTGACGAGGCCGAGCCGGGGTATCTCGATCGCCGGGCAGCGGTCCATCACCACCTTGAGTCCGGCGGCTTCGGCGCGTTCGGCCGCTTCCTCGTTGATGACGCCCAACTGCATCCACACGGCTTTCGCGCCGACGGCGATAGCCTGATCGACCGCGTCGCCCGCGTCCTTCGAGTTGCGGAAGATGTCGACCAAATCGATCGGCTCGCCGATCTGGAATAGTTCACGCCAGACGAATTCGCCATGGACATGCTCGCCGGTGATCGTCGGGTTCACGGGGAATACCCGATAGCCATGGTCCTGCAGGAATTTCATGACGCCATAGCTGGGCCGGTCGGGTCGGTCGGACGCGCCCATCAGGGCGATCGTGCTGGTGTTGGTAAGGAGTTCGGCGATTTCCTCGTCGGTGGTGAGCGGCATGCGGCGTCTCCCGAAGTTGTGAGGTCTTAACCCCTTATATGGGAGGCTTGTTCAACCATTCCACCAGACGCGCGGCGATCGCCGCGAAAGGCGCGCCCTGATCCCCTGCCGCCGGCGGCTCTCCCGCGTCCGATGCCACGCGGATCGCGATGTCGAGCGGTATGCGGCCGAGGAACGGCAGGCCCATGTTGCCGGCCGCGGTTTCCGCCCCGCCCGATCCGAAAGGGTCGGAAATCTCGCCGCAATGCGGGCAGGCATAGCCAGCCATATTTTCGACGAGGCCGATCACCGGCACCTGCGCCTGCCGGAACAGGTCGATCGCGCGGGTGGCGTCGATCAGCGCAAGGTCCTGCGGCGTGGAGACGATCAACGCTCCGGCGGGCTTGTGACGCTGGATCATGGTGAGCTGGATGTCGCCGGTGCCGGGTGGGAGGTCGACGATCAGCAGTTCCACATCGCCCCAGTCGGCATCCATGATCTGGCCGAGCGCATTGCCCGCCATCGGCCCGCGCCACGCGACCGCCTGGCCGGGCTGGACGAGCTGGCCCATCGACAGCATCGGGACGCCGAAGCGGGTCTGTACCGGCTCGAGCTGCTTTTCCTTCGCGGTCGGCTTGACGCCTTCCGCCCCCATCAGGCGAGGCTGGGACGGGCCGTAGATATCGGCGTCGACGAGGCCCACCTTGCGCCCCATCCGGTGCAGCGCGATTGCAAGATTGGCTGAAACGGTGGATTTGCCGACGCCCCCCTTGCCGGATCCGACGGCGATGATGCGCCGCCCGCGCTTCTCGCTGGTCATCGCCACCCGCACCCCCTCGACCCCGGGCAGGGCACCCACCGCTTGCTTGATCTCGGTCTCGAGCTTGACGCGGGCATCGCCGGAAAGACCAGTGACGTCGAGGATCAGGCTGACCGTCCCCTCACTGATCCGGGGCGGCGCGGCGCATCCGCTTTCGGCCAGCCCCTTTCCGGATCGCGGATCGCGAATATGATCCAGAGCGGCAATGATGTCGGCAGGCGTGGTCTTCATGCGGGCGCAATAGACAGCGATCGCGCGGATGGCACTGTTTTTCCGCGGGTGTCGTCCCTATAAAGGCTGAAACAATAAGATCGGATGAGAAAGAATTGGCAGACCCAATGTTCAATGAGGCAGGCGGGCCCTGGGGTGGCGGCGGTTCAGGCGGCGGCTCCGGAGGGAGTGGAGGCGGCGGCAACGACGACGGTCCCGGGGGGCGAAATCCCTGGAGCCAGCCCCCGCGCAAGCGCCCGAATGGCGGAAAACAGCCTTTTGGACCAAGCGCGCTCGATGAATTGCTGCGCCGCGGCCGGCAGCGTTTCGGCAACGGCGGTGGCGGGGGTTGGAATGCACCCGGCGGGCAGTCGCTCTGGTTGTGGGGCATAGGCGCGATCCTGATCATGTGGCTGCTGCTGACCAGCATCCACCGGATCGAGCCGCAGGAGCGCGGCGTGGTGATGCGGCTCGGCAAATATGCCGGGCAGCTGACGCCGGGTATGAGCTTCAGTTTCCCGTCGCCGATCGACAAGGTCACGATGGTCAATGTCGATGATATTCGTGTCCAGGAAATTGGCTCCACATCGCAGCAATCGCAGAACCTGATGCTGACCGGAGACCAGAATCTCGTCGATCTGGCCTATTCGGTGCGCTGGAACATCCGCGACCCGCAGCTTTACCTGCTGGAGCTGGCCGATCCCGACGACACCGTCACCCAAGTCGCTGAAAGCGCGATGCGGGCTGAGGTAGCACGCGTTTCGCTGAACGATGCGATCGGACAGCAGCGCAGCGAAATCGAAGGCCGCGTGGCGCGGCGCATGCAAGAGATTCTCGACAGCTATCGCGCCGGTGTCGCGATCCAGGGCGTCGCGATCAAGCAGGCCGATCCGCCCGCCGCGGTGGTCGATGCCTTCAAGGAAGTGTCGGCCGCGCAACAGACCGCCCAGACCTATATCAACCAGGCGCGCGCTTACGCGCAGCAGCTGTCCGCCAAGGCCAACGGTGAGGCAGCCGCGTTCGATCGCGTCTACGAGCAATATCGCCTCGCGCCCGACGTGACCCGCAGGCGCATGTATTATGAGACGATGGAGGAAGTGCTGGCCCGGACGAACAAGACGATCATCGAGGCGCCGGGCGTCCAGAGCTATCTTCCGTTGTCCGAGGTGAAGCGCGGCGTGGCCCGCTCCAACCCTGCGGGGGCCGCACAATGAGCCTGATCCGCAATCCGATTCCCTGGGCGCTAGGCGCGATCGCATTCGTCATCCTGCTGTCAAGTATCTTCGCAGTGGTGCCGGAAACGAAGCAGGCCCTGATCGTTCGTCTTGGTAAGCCGCGGCTCGTCGCCAACGCTTATCATCCCGGCCAGCTGTTCGGACAGACCGGAGCTGGCGTGATCGCGCGCATTCCGTTTGTTGATAACGTGGTGTGGATCGACAAGCGCGTGCTCGATTTCGACATGCAGCGCCAGCCGGTGTTGTCGACCGACCAGCTTCGTCTCGAGGTTGATGCCTTCGCGCGTTACCGCATCGTTGATCCGCTGCGCATGTATGTCAGCGCCGGCTCGGAGGAACGCGTTGGCGAGGCTCTGCGGCCGATCCTCGGTTCCGCGCTTCGTAACGAGCTTGGACGGCGGCCGTTCGCGGCGCTGCTCAGCCCGGAACGTGGTCAGGTGATGGATAATATCCAGGAGGGGCTCAGCCGCGTCGCCCGTCAATATGGCGCAGAAATCGTGGACGTCCGCATCAAGCGCGCTGACCTGCCCGACGGCACGCCGCTCGAATCGGCCTATCAGCGGATGCGTACGGCGCGTCAGCAGGAAGCGCTCACCCTCCGGGCGCAGGGCATGCAGCAGGCGCAGATCATTCGCGCCGATGCGGATGCAGCCGCCTCGACCGTCTATGCCGCAAGCTTCGGCAAGGATCCGGATTTTTACGAATTCTATCGGGCGATGCAGTCCTACCGCCGCACCTTCGGTGTGGACGGGCAGGAGGCGCCGGGCGAATCCACTGTCGTCCTTTCGCCTGACAACGAATATCTGCGTCAGTTCCGTGGAAGACAGTGATCGTTTCGGCCATTCAATCTGGGTTCAGGGCGCGTTTCGCAAACACGTGGCCGAACCAGGCTAAAAGTTAATCGGGAGAAGTCCTATCGTGCGCTATGCCTATGCCATCACCGCGGCCCTGCTGGCGGGAGGCACCACGACTGCATTGGTATTGCAGCAGCCATTGAGCGCGCAGGTCGCGCAGAACGCCCCCGGCACGATCTCTGCGGCTACGCCAAGGCCCGGCGCGCCGCTGAGCTTCGCCGATCTCGCCGCCAAGTTGCAGCCGGCGGTCGTCAACATCTCGACGACCCAGCGAGTTCAGGTATCTCAGGGTAATCCGTTCGCGGGCACGCCGTTCGGCGATTTCTTCGGCCAGTTCGGCGGGGGCGGCGTCGGTAATGACGGTAAGCCCGTCACGCGTGAGGCGACCTCGCTCGGCTCGGGCTTCATCATCTCGCCCGACGGTTATGTCGTCACCAACAACCACGTCATCTCGGGCGGCCCCGGTGAGGGCACCAAGCCAGTGGTGAGTTCGATCACCGTCACCTTGCCCGACCGCAAGGAATATAAGGCGACCGTCATCGGCCGCGACATCGCGTCCGATCTCGCTTTGCTTAAGATTGACGCGAAGAACCTGCCGTTTGTCGAGTTTGGCGATTCGACGCGCACCCGCGTGGGTGACTGGGTGGTCGCGATCGGCAATCCGTTCGGTCTTGGCGGAACGGTGACGGCGGGCATCATCTCGGCGCTCCACCGTAATATCGGCCTGGGTGGCGCCTATGACCGCTATCTGCAGACCGACGCGTCGATCAACCAGGGCAACTCCGGCGGTCCGATGTTCGATCTCAATGGCAATGTCATCGGCATCAATACGGCGATTTTCTCGCCGACTGGCGGCAATGTCGGCATCGGCTTCGCGATTCCGGCCGAAGAGGCCAAGCCGGTCATCGACGCGCTCAGAAAGGGCGGTCGCGTCCAGCGCGGCTATCTCGGCGTCGGTATCCAGCCGATCACCGAGGAGATCGCAAGCGCGCTCGGCCTGCCCAAGAATCGTGGCGAAATCGTCGCGCGGGTCGAGCCCGGTCAGGCGGCGGCGCGCGCCGGCATCAAGCAGGGCGACGTGATCGTGAAGGTCAACAACCAGGATGTGACGCCGGACAATACGCTGTCCTATATCGTCGCCAACCTGCCGATCGGCTCACGCGTTCCGATCGAGCTGATCCGCGATGGCAAGCGTTCGACCGTGACGGCCGTCGTTGGTCAACGCCCGCCAGAGGAGCAGCTCGCCGCCGCCGACAATTTCGGGGAAGATAGTGAGGGAACGCCCGGCCAGAACGCGCAATCGAGCAGCGCGGCTCTTGGCCTTTCGCTGCAGGCGCTGACCCCGCAGATTGCCAGTCAACTCGGTGTTCCAGCCACCACTCAGGCGGTTGTTATCGGCGCTGTCGACCAGTCGAGCGATGCCGCCGCCAAGGGGCTTCGCCGGGGCGATCTGATCCTGTCGATCAACCAGACGCCGGTGGCTTCGCCTCAGGCCGCTGCGTCGATCGTTGCAGCGGCTCGCAAGGCGAACCGTGACAGCGTGGTGCTGCTCGTCCAGCGCGGCAATTCGCCGCCGCGTTATCTCGGCGTCAGCCTCAGCAAGGATTGATACGGGTTCGCCGTTCACAACGTTCGTAATCGCGCGTAAGCCTGTCGCGTAAGCGTGGGAGGAGCGTTGATGGCGGACGAGGGCGGTATCTTCATCGGCACGGGCGCAGGAGGCGCGCGGCAGGTCCTGAACCTGCGGCGCGCCAACCGCCATGGCCTGATCGCCGGCGCGACCGGCACCGGCAAGACGGTGACGCTGCAAGGCATTGCCGAAGGCTTCTCGAAAGTCGGCGTGCCGGTGTTCGTGGCTGATGTGAAGGGCGATCTGTCCGGCCTCGCAATGCCGGGTTCGCCCACCGCCAAGATGCACGAAATCTTCAAGGCGCGCGCGGCCGAGATCGGCGACGCCGACTGGGCCTATGCCGATACGCCCGTGCAGTTCTGGGATTTGTTTGGCGAACAGGGCCATCCGATCCGCACCACGGTGTCGGAGATGGGGCCGCTGCTGCTCTCGCGGCTGATGGGTCTCAATGAAGTGCAGGAAGGCGTACTGACCATCGCCTTCCATGTCGCCGACAAGGACGGGCTGCTCCTCCTCGACTTGGACGATTTGCAGTCGATGCTGGTTCATTGCGCCGAGCGCGCGGACGAGCTTTCGACCACCTATGGCAATGTGTCCAAGCAGAGCGTCGGCACCATCCAGCGCTCGCTGCTCCAGCTCCGCGCGCAAGGGGCGGAGCATTTCTTTGGCGAGCCTGCGCTGTCGACCAAGGATTTCATCGGCGTCGACGATCAGGGCAGGGGCTTCGTCAATATCCTCGCCGCCGACAAACTGATGGCCAGCCCGAAGCTCTACGCCACCTTCCTGCTCTGGCTGCTGAGCGAACTGTTCGAAAGCCTCCCCGAAATCGGCGATCCCGACAAACCGACGCTCGTCTTCTTCTTCGACGAGGCCCATTTGCTGTTCGAGGACGCGCCGCCCGCGCTCACCGAAAAGGTTGAACAGGTTGTTCGACTGATCCGATCGAAGGGCGTGGGCGTCTATTTTATCACCCAGAACCCGATCGACATTCCCGACAAGATCGCCGGCCAGCTCGGCAATCGCGTCCAGCATGCGCTGCGCGCCTTCACGCCGCGCGATCAGCAGGCGGTGAAATCCGCCGCGACCACCTTCCGCGCCAATCCCGGCGTGGACGTGGCGACCGTCATTACCGAGCTGAAGGTAGGCGAGGCGCTGGTATCGCTACTGCTTCCCGATGGTTCGCCATCCCCCGTCGAGCGCACCCTGATCAAGCCGCCCTGTACCCGCGTTGCTCCGGTGACGGCCGAGGAACGCAAGGTGATCGTCCAGACCGATGCGGTTGGCGATAAATATGACGCGGTGGTCGATCGCGAATCGGCCGAGGAGCTGCTCAACGCCAAATCGCATGAGGCCGCTGCCGCTGCGGCGGAGGCCGCTGCGAAAACGGAAGCCGACAAGGCCGCCGCCGCTCAGGCGAAAGAAGATGCGCGCGCCGCCAAGGAAGCTGAGCGCGCCCGCATCGCATCGCAACGCGACGCCGATCGCCAGGCCAGGCTCGAGGCGCAGGCGCAGCGTCAGGCAGAGCGTGAGGCGGCCAACTCCCCTTGGAACAAGGTGGCGACCTCGGCCGCACGTTCGGCGTCCTCCGCCATCGGCCGCCAGGTCGCCAACGAAATCAGCAAGCAGGTGTTCGGCAGTTCGCGCGGCGCGGGGTCAAGCGTGGTCGGCGGCATCGTGCGGGGCATCCTTGGCGGATTGTTCAAGGGCCGATGAGGGCGCCCTTCTTCCTGCTGCCGGCTCTGGCCGTCGCGGTTGCCCCGGCGCTGGCAGCGGACCAGCATCCGGCCAGCTTCGTTGGCGTTTATGATGGCGGCCAGATGGAGATGGCGGCCGGGCTGGAACTCTACCGGGATGGGCGCTTCCGCTACGGCCTGCGCTATGGCGCGCTGGACGAAGCGGCCTCCGGCACATGGTCCGTCACCGCCGACACGGTCACGCTGGTCGTCCAGCAATATGAAAGCAACGATCCGAGCAGCGACGGAAAATTTGGCCCGTCCGTGCTGAAGGTCGAAAAAGGCGACCTGCTTATCCCCCGCTACGACCGCCTCCTGCGCTTCCGGAAACAGGCCAAATAAAAAGCCCCTCCCCTTCAGGGGAGGGGTTGGGGTGGGGGAGTCCGGCCTGATCGGACGACTTTCTTCAAAACGATTTTCCTACAGCCATAACTTCATGCCATGCAGACCATGGCTCTTTGAAATCGCCGGAAAACCGCCATTTTCGTGCGTAGGTAAGCACGACATGCGCGATGATTGAGAAGTTACGCCCCTCCCATATAACACATTGTTATATAGGGGTTTTGCCTAAAACATGGGCCGAAAAGCTCAGCCCAGCTTGCCGAATTCCTTCTCGAAGGTCGCCGTGTCGCCGCGGGCAAGGTAGCGGGCCTGTTCGATCCAGCGGTCGCGTTCGAGGCGGCCGCGGAAGACGCCCATCTGCTCGTCGAGCGCCGCGCTTTCAGCGGGCCCCAGCGCGCCGAGCTGGGCGAAGCGGGTGATGCCGAGCAGCTTGAGCTGGCCAGCCGCTTTGGGACCAAGGCCCTTGATTCGGGTTAGGTCGTCGGCCGGTCCAGCAAGATCCGGATGGGCATCGACGCCGAACAGAGGGCCGGCAACATCTTCCACCGCAGCGGTCGCAGCGGTCACCACATCATTGGGCTCGCTTGACGGATGTTCGGCAACCGTCTTGCCGCCGCCGGCGCGCATCAGAAGGATGAGCGCGCCGACGATCACGACGATGGCGATAATTGCGATGATGATGGCGTTGTTCATGTCCAAAACTCTCCGGTCTTCAATTCACTAACGGCATGCCCGCTCAGTCGTTCCGCGTCCGCGACAACTCTCGCCAGCCGATATCCCGACGGCAGAAACCACCCGGGAAATCAATCAGATCGACAGCGCGATAAGCCGCCTCCCGTGCCGCTGCGATTGTTTGGTCCGCTGCGGTGACATTGAGCACGCGGCCGCCATTGGCCACGATATCGGTCCCGCTCGCGGCGGTGCCTGCATGAAAAACGATCGCCCCGTCCTTCTCCGCCTCGGCCAGTCCGGTGATGCGGCTGCCCTTCTCGGGCGTGCCCGGATAGCCTTTCGCAGCCATGACGACCGTCAACGCCGCACGATCGGCAAGCCTCACCGGGCCGGCATCCTTCAACCGGCCTTCGGCGACCGCCAGCAACAGCTGGAGCAGGTCACCATCGAAGCGCATCATTAGCACCTGGCATTCAGGATCGCCAAAGCGGCAATTATATTCGATCAGCTTCGGTCCCTCTGCCGTGAGGATGAGGCCAGCATAAAGGACGCCGGAGTAAGGCGTATCCGCCGCCTTCATGGCGCGCACGGTGGGCAGCACGATCTCGTCCATCGCACGCTGCTCAAGTTCGGGCGTGAGCACCGAGGCAGGCGAATACGCCCCCATGCCGCCGGTATTGGGGCCAATGTCGCCATCGCCGACCCGCTTATGATCCTGAGCCGATCCGAACGGGGTAACGGTGTCGCCGTCGGTCAGCGCGAAGAAGCTCGCTTCCTCGCCGGTCATGAACTCTTCGACCACGATCTCGGCGCCCGCGCTGCCGAAGCTGCCGCTGAACATGTCCTCGATCGCGGCGGTTGCCTGATCCCCGGTCTCGGCGATGATCACGCCCTTGCCGGCAGCAAGCCCGTCGGCCTTGATGACGACCGGCAGCCCGAACTGGGACAGCCCGGCAAGCGCCGCATTCTTGTCGGAAAAGCGTTGATAGGCCGCAGTCGGGATATTCTCCCGGGCGCACAGATCCTTGACGAAACCCTTCGACCCTTCGAGCTGCGCAGCCGCCTTGCTGGGGCCGAAGACGGAGATGCCGGCCGCGCTCAGTGTATCGGCGATGCCCTCGACCAATGGCTGCTCGGGTCCCACGACGACAAGATCTATCGTCTGGGAAAGGCAGAACTCGAGAATCGCCGCATGATTCCCTATATCAAGTGCGACGAGCTCGGCATCCCCAGCGATGCCCGGATTGCCGGGGGCGGCATAGAGCTTGCTCAGCGTCGGCGATTGCGCGAGCTTCCACGCCAACGCATGTTCACGCCCGCCCGAACCGAGTAACAGGACTTTCATGGACGATTATCTCCCCGAACCGGCCCGGCTGTTAGCCGAGGAAATCGAAGGCGGCAACGCGCCTGCTCTGTCGGTGTCGGAGGTGGCCGGGGCCTTGAAGCGCGTGGTGGAGGATGCCTTCGGCCATGTGCGGCTGCGTGGCGAGATTTCCGGTTTCAAACGGCACAGCTCGGGCCATTGCTATCTGACGCTCAAGGATGACCGCGCCTGTATCGACGGGGTGATCTGGAAGGGAAGCGCCGCCGCGTTGCGGTTCCGCCCGGAGGACGGGATCGAGGTGATCGCCACCGGCAAGATCACCACCTATCCGGGGCGCTCCAAATATCAGATCGTGATCGAGCGGATGGAACTGGCGGGGCAGGGCGCTCTGATGGCACTGCTCGACCAGCGCCGCCGCGCGCTGGCGGCCGAGGGGCTGTTCGATGCGGACCGCAAGCGAGCCTTGCCGTTCCTGCCGAAATTGATCGGGGTGGTTACATCGCCGACTGGTGCGGTGATACGGGATATCCTGCATCGGCTGGAGGATCGTTGCCCCAGCCATGTGTTGCTGTGGCCAGTGGCGGTGCAGGGTGAAGGTTCGGCCGAGCAGGTCGCGGCGGCGGTGCGTGGTTTTGCGCAGATGTCCCCAAGGCCTGATTTATTGATCGTGGCGCGCGGCGGCGGCTCGATTGAGGATCTATGGGCGTTCAACGAGGAGGTCGTGGTTCGCGCGGTCGCGGAATCACCAATCCCTACCATCTCCGCCGTCGGGCACGAGACCGACACGACGCTTTGTGATTTCGGGGCCGACGTGCGCGCGCCGACGCCGACCGCTGCCGCCGAAATGGCGGTGCCGGTGCGCTCGGAATTGCTTGCCGGGATACGGACATTGGGTCTGCGCGCCGAACGCTGCGCCAGCCGCTACCGCGAACGCGCAGGCGAAAAGCTGGAGGCATTGAAGCGGCATTGGCCAACGCCCGAACAATTGCTCGGGCCGCAGCGGCAGCGGTTCGACGATTGGTCCGGGCGTTTGCCGCGCGCCTTGTCGCGGCGTCTCGCGCTGGCGTCGGCGGCGCTCTCGAAATCGGCTGGCGCGCTCAGGCCGCGCCTGCTGGCCGAGCCGGTGCAGCGCGGGCGGGCTAGGCTCGACGCCCTTTGGCGGGAGGCGACATTGCTGCATCCCGACCGGCCGCTGGAACGCGGCTATGCCCGCGTCGAGCGGCGGGGAGGCGGGGTCGTCATGTCGGGAGAGGCTGCGCGCGCGGCGGGGGCGCTGACGCTGGCGTTCAAGCGGGGCGACAAGGTCGACGTGCGGGTCGAAGGGGCTGGCCAGCCGCGTCCGGATCGGGTTAAAGTTGAACAACCCAAGTTGTTGTGATCATGAGGATAGGACGATTTCAATGTTGATGTCGCAGGGCGGCCGCCCCGCCAAGCTTCATTATCTGGCGAACACCTTCCGGATGCTGATCCCGGGCGATCATGTCGTGTGCGCGGTCACGGGGCAGAAGATTCCGCTTGATGATCTCCGCTATTGGAGCGTCGAAAAGCAGGAACCCTACGCAACGCCCGAGATCGCCGTGAAGGCGGCGCTTGACGGTTGAGTTTCGTCTCGCGGCTGGGCCTTGCGCTCGGCGCGGTTGCGTTGCTGCCAGCCTGTACCACCACAAGTGTAAATCCGCCGCCTTCCGCTAGAGCGGACAGACCGGTCGAGCAGCCTTCGCTGAGCCGCTTTTCCTTTCAGGGAGCGATGACCCAGGGCGGACTGCTGCTAGGCACTGCGCCGTACGGCACTGTGTCAGTCAGCTTGAACGGAAAATCAGTCGCGCTGGCACCAGACGGGCAGTTCTTGATCGGTTTCGGCAGGGATGCGGGGCCGCAGACGATCGTCGATGCCGTCCTCAGCGATGGCCGACATGTACGCCAGATCCTTCAGATTACGCCACGCACATGGGATATCCAGTCGCTGCCGACCTTACGGCGCGGCACGACGCCGACGCCCGAGTTTCTTGCACGCCGCAAGATCGAGCAGGAGCGCATCGCCAGGGCTCGCGCTATTCGAAGCAGGAGCGAGGGCTGGCGCCAGCGCTTCGTCTGGCCGGCGACGGGCCGGATCAGCGGCGTGTTCGGATCCCAGCGCATCTATGCTGGCGAGCCCGGCGCGACACATAGCGGCGTGGACGTGGCCCGGCCGAGCGGAACTCCGGTCGCCGCGCCGGCGGACGGCGTCGTGATCCTTGCCACAGAAGCGCCATTTACGCTCGAAGGCAATCTTCTGATGATCGACCACGGCATGGGCCTTAACAGCGCGTTTCTGCACCTAAGCCGGATCGACGTGCGGGTGGGCGATCGGGTTTCGCGCGGGCAGATCGTCGGCGCGATCGGTGCGACCGGGCGTGCCACCGGGCCGCATCTTCACTGGGGGATGATGTGGGACGGCGTGCGGATCGATCCACAGCTGCTGGTCGGTCCGCCCTAAACACAATTCCCCTTCGGTCTGAGCTTGTCGAAGCCCAATTCTTCTGAAGAAATAGACTCTTCGACAGGCTCAGGGGCGAACGGCTTGCCGCCGTGAAAGCTCAGTGCACGAAGCGGGCGACGACTTCGCGATAGCTGCGGCTCACCTTCACTTGCGCGCCGCTGTCCAGCACCAGGAAGCATTCGCCATTAGTGTGCGGCTTGACCTGCCTGACGAGATCGAGGTTGACGATCGTCGAGCGATGTACGCGCTGGAAACGACGTGGGTCGAGACGGCGCTCGAGATCTTTCATGGTTTCGCGCAGGATCAACGTGTTGTCACCGGTGTAGATGCACATATAGTCGCCGGCCGCATCGATTCGTTCGATCGTATCGACATCGACGCGGAAAATCTGTCCGCGATCCTTGACGTTGATCAGCTTCTCGAAGCGGTTCGCCGCCGGAGCATCGCCGCCATCTGTGATGTTGTCCGCAGCATCAGGCGCCACTTCGGCAAGGACTTCCTTGAGCCGTCCGATTTCCTCCACGCCCCGCTTTTCGGCGAGGCGCTGACGGATGCGGTCAAGCGTATCGGCCAGGCGGGTCTCGTCGACCGGCTTCATCAGATAATCGGCGGCGTCAGCTTCGAACGCGCGAATCGCATGATCGCTGTAGGCGGTGACGAAAACGAACAGGGGCGGCTCCACTTCCATCAACCCCTGAATTACCGAGAAGCCGTCAAAGCCGGGCATCTGAATGTCGAGGAAGACGAGATCGGGTTTGTGCGTCTTGATCGATCGGATCGCCTCGCGCCCGTTCAGGCACTTGTCGATTATTTCGATGTCCTCATGCGGTTCGAGCCGGAGTTCGAGGCCTTGGATGGCGAGGGGCTCGTCATCGACGAGGATGGTTCGGATGGTCATGCAGCTTCCTTGGTCCTATCCGTTTGGTACGGGATTTCGATGGTAACGCTAAATCCCCCCTGCGGGTCCGACTGGATATCGAGACGATGCTCGGTTCCATAGGCTTGCGCCAGACGGTCCCGAATATTCGCCAAACCGACTCCCGTCGAATGAGTCGGCCTTGCTGTCCCCTCATGTGCTGCCGGCCCTGTATCCGACACCGAGATAAGTACGTGATCTCCTATACGTTTTGCTTCAACCATGATGTCCGCCCCTTCTTCCTTGGGGGTGACGGCATATTTGATAGCATTTTCTACAAGCGGTTGAAGCAAAAGTGACGGCAGCCGCGCGCGCTCGACCGACGGATCGATCGAAAAGGTGGTCCGCAGCCGATCTTCAAAGCGCATCTTCTCGATCTCGAGATAGAGTTTCAGCGTCTCGATCTCCTGTGCAAGCGTGACCTGAGCGGTAGCTTCGTTGATCAGCGTGTAACGCAGGAAGGAGGACAGGCGCGAAAGCATCGCATTCGCTCGCTCCGTCTGCTTGAGTAGCACGAGCGTCGAAATCGAATTGAGCGTGTTGAACAGGAAGTGCGGGTTGAGCTGATAGCGCAGCATGGCGAGCTGCGCGGAGCTGGCCTGCACCTGGAGCCGCTCCATCTGATCGATCTTCTCTTCCAGCAGGATGTAGAAGTTGATGCCGTAATAGAGCGCGGACCATGCGGCGAGTAGCGCGAAGTCCAGCAGGATCGCCCCAAGGAACTGCGCACCTTCGGGAACCGTCGCCTGACGGTAGAAGGTGGCGTGGGACCATACTTCGATCGTCGAGAAGGCTGCGGAGGCGAAAAGCACGATCAGGATCGAAAACGTCCATGTGATGGCGGGGCGCTGGTTGATCAGCCGGCGATATGCCGCTGCCATCAGCAGCGTCAGCGAATATCCGGTCGCTGTGGTGAGTGCGGTCGGTACGATGAAGAAAATGCCCATTGCATTCGCAATGCCGCCCAGCGAGCGCAGCATGAAATAGCCGGCCCAACCGGCCGACTGCAATATCCAGAAAGCGCGATTCTTGTCGTCGAAGAACGGCTTTGAACCAAGACCAAGTGGGGTCATGCAGCGGCTCTAGCCGATTCCGTAAAAAGGGCAAAGCCAGGAAGGATTGGCCCGTCCGTCAAAACGAACGCGCCCCTTCCTGGCCGTTGTCCCTATATGTGGCAGATGGAACCATGCACTTGGTGGCGCGATCCCAGCCGGGGGTTCAGCTTGCAGGCGTCTTGGGCTTTGCAGCAGCCTTGGGCTTCGCAGCAGTGCCTGCCTTCGGCTTTGCGGCAGCCTTTGGCTTCGCGGCCACTGCAGCCTTCGGTTTTTCAGCGGTCTTTGGCTTCGCGGCCGTTGGTGCCTTCGACTTGGCGGGTGCGGCTGGAGTGGCGGCCTTCGCCGGCGCCGCTTCAATCTTCGAAGGGGCTGCAGCCGCGGCTTTTGCAGGCACCGGTGCAGGTGCCGCCTTAGCCGGAGCTGGACCTGCCTTGCGGCCCAGACCGATATCATGTGCGAGCTGCCGGCGTTGCGCTGCATAATTCGGTGCTACCATCGGATAATCCGCCGGCAACTTCCACTTTGCGCGATAGTCCGAAGGAGTCATCTGGTAATGCGTCATCAGATGCCGCTTGAGCATCTTGAGTTTCTTGCCGTCTTCAAGACAGACAAGGTAATCGGGCTTGATCGAAGACCGGATCGAGACTGCTGGTTCCTGGTCCGGTTGCTTGGATGGCGCAGCGCTATTCAAGCCGCTGAGCGCCGAATACACATTGGAGATAAGCGACGGGAGGTCGTTTGTAGCGACAGTATTGTTGGCTACGTGCGATGCGACGATGTCGGCGGTCAATCCGAGCAATGTCTCCGTATTTGGTTCAGTCACAGCTTCCTCCTGTTGTATAAATCCACGCTACTCGTGGATCCGCCCCGTCCGTTTTTCCGTTCGACGTGAGATACACAAACCCGAATTCGGGGGTAAATGACCTCGAAAATATCAATCGCATATAGAGAGGCCGAAAACGAAAGAAAAGAGATCAATGTTGGCCCAAAATCGGGCATTCAGATTGTCAACCAATACGAGTTCTAAAGTGTGCCGAGGAATCCGCCGCTCAGTTTAAGGACAGAATTATGCCGGGGAATGGCCTCGCAGAAATTCTGGCAGATAGAGTGAGAAGATATACGGCGCTAAGGTGAAGCAAGGTTCAAAGCCGCAAAAATCAGCCGCGAGATGCAACGCGCTTTGGGGTGCTGCCCAGTTTCGTTGTTTTTACGAAACGATATGGGACGGGGTGGAAGATGGTATTAAGATACTAAGATTTACGCGCCGCGATCAACAATTGCGGGCGGAGGCGTGCCACCGGTTTCGATGGCTTGAGCGCTATATCCATCGCTGACAAAGCCATTTGCCTGCAGTGCGACGATCAGGTTTGCGGCATTCATCCCATCGATTCCGCCATAGTACCGGATGGGGGTTACTTGTTTTATGGGCGCGGGTTCTTGTGCCGCACCCCCAACGCTTTGCGGTTCCTGCCGATCGGCATGCGGCCGTGCGGCGACGGTTGAAACCGCGCTCACATTCGCAATTGAAACGATGGCACTCACGATAATATGCTCCCGATATTGGGCGCAGCATCACACGCGAGAACTTAAAAGCGGCTTCAAGGACAGATTTAACGCGCTGTTAGCGATGTTTCCGAAACATCATCGGCTGCGTAGATGGTGGGTCCGCCGGGATTCGAACCCGGGACCTCTCGATTAAAAGTCGCTTGCTCTACCGACTGAGCTACGGACCCTCACCAAGCGCGCTCCCTAGGCGGGGCGCGGTGCCGGGTCAACCGGCTTGGGGCGGATCAGGCGCGCTCGCAGTTGACGTACCGTCAGACGATCCCGAGGATCGCGCCAGTCCGGGACCAGTCTCACCAATGGATCGAGCACAAATCGCCGTTCGCGAAACGCGGGATGCGGCACGGCGAGGCGCCGGTCCGCCCATATTCCATCCGACCATAATATGATGTCCAGATCCAGAACCCTCGCGCCCCAGCGGCGCGCCCGACGCCGTCCGAAATCGCGCTCTATCGCCTTTAGCAGCTTCAGTAGTTTGTCAGGGGAGTTTTTCGACGTCAGCACGAGCGCGCTGTTGGCGAAGCTGCGTCCAGCAGGGCCAAGCGCGGGCGTGATCACCACAGGAGCCACCGCCTTTACCTTCACGCCCCGCGAAGACGCCAGTACCGCCGCCGCCGCCGCCAGGACGGCTGGAGGGCGCCCATATCGATGATGGCTCCGGTTGGATCCCAATGCGACGACATAGCTTGTCTTGCTCATCACCAAACGCCTATCCGGCTCCGGTGGAAATCGCCAGTGTTCTTGAACCAGCGCATGATTGTTCGCTTTGCCCGCGGCTGGTCGATTTCCGCGAGCAACAGCGCGCGGCGCACCCTGATTGGCATAACGCGCCGGTCGCGTCGTTTGGCGACCCGGAAGCTTGGCTTGCCATCGTTGGCCTTGCGCCTGGCCTGAGGGGCGCCAACCGTACGGGCCGGCCGTTCACCGGCGATTTCGCCGGTGAACTGCTTTACGAAACGCTGTTGAAATATGGTCTGGCAAAGGGAGCATATGGCGCCACACCGAATGATGGGCTGATCCTGAAGGGCGCGATCATCATCAATTCCGTACGATGCGTTCCGCCCCAGAATAAGCCGACACCGGAGGAAGTGAGAACATGCCGTCCCTTTCTCGAAGGTCAGTTAAAATCTTTGCCGCGGGTCCGCATGCTGATCGCGCTTGGACAGATTGCGCATCAGTCAGCAATCAAGTCATTAGGTGGAAAGCTGCCCAAATACCGGTTTGCGCATCTGGCGGAGCATGTATTGCCGTCGGGGTTGCGGTTGATCGATAGCTACCATTGTTCGCGTTATTAACCAGAATACTGGGCGGCTTACCAAGGAGATGTTTGATGCTGTATTCGCGCTTGCTAGCGCGCGTGGCAAAGAACTCAGCGCTTGATTGCTAGCCTGCCCATGAAATCCCGCTTGCCGATGTCCACGCCCTTCAAACGAAGAAGATCATAAGCGGTCGTCGCGTGAAAGAAAAAATTCGGAAGTGAAAAGGACATCAGGAAGGCTTCGGCGCCCGTGAATTCTAGGCGCTGATCCTTGAACAGAAAGCTCATATCTTTTCCGATAAAGCCATTCACTTCTTCCTGCGTGACTGCGTTCAGCGCTTCGATCGTCTGGGATACGCGATCCTTCAACGCGGCGAATGTTGCAGGCGGCGGCGTGACATCCGGCGAAAACTGGCCCCGGCGTACGCCTTCGATCGCGCCGATCGAATGTACGGCGGTTGACTTCACCTGATAAGCGAAAGGCAACATGTCCGGTGCGAGCCGGGCGTCCAGGATTTCGCTCTCGCTGATCTGGTTGGCTGACGCAAAAGCCTCGGCCTTGTCCAGCAATCGAGCGATTGCCCCAAGTATCTGGCGATAGGTGGGAATGGTGGCATCGTAGAGCGAGAAGGTCATGGGCATTTCTCCTGCCGCATCGATGGCGGTTAGTTGCCTTGTCTACGCGACATGAAGGCGAGGCGTTCGAACAGCATCACGTCCTGTTCGTTCTTGAGAAGCGCGCCGTGGAGCGGCGGGATCGCTTTCCGCGCATCGGGGGATTGCAGCACGTCGAGTGGCATGTCCTCCGCGAGCAATAGTTTGAGCCAATCGAGCAACTCGCTGGTAGAGGGCTTCTTTTTGAGGCCAGGAACCTCACGGATATCGTAGAAAATATCCAGCGCGCGCGAGACGAGCAGCTTCTGGATATTGGGAAAATGCACGTCGATGATCGACTGCATGGTCACGCGATCGGGGAAGGCAATGTAATGGAAGAAACAGCGCCGCAGGAAGGCGTCCGGAAGTTCCTTCTCATTATTAGACGTGATGACGACCACTGGCCGTTCCTTTGCGGCAATCGTCTCGCCTGTTTCGTAAACGTCGAACGACATGCGATCCAGTTCCTGCAACAGATCGTTCGGGAACTCGATATCGGCCTTGTCGATCTCGTCGATCAGCAGCACGGGCAGGTTGGGGCTGGTGAAGGCGTCCCATAATTTGCCGCGCCGGATGTAATTTTTGATCTCATGGACGCGGGGATCGCCGAGTTGGCCATCGCGCAACCGCGCAACGGCATCATATTCGTAAAGGCCCTGATGCGCCTTCGTCGTTGACTTAACATGCCATTCGATCAGCGGAGCGTCGAGCGCGCGGGCGATTTCATGCGCCAGCACGGTCTTGCCAGTGCCCGGTTCGCCTTTCACCAGCAGAGGGCGGCGCAGTGTGACGGCTGCATTGACCGCGACTTTCAGATCGGCGGTCGCGACATAGTCACGCGTTCCTTCGAAGCGCACGGTTGATCCTTTTCACTCGTCCTTGTCCATTTCGGATAGGGTCCCATACGGTCGCGCGCAAGTCACCGTCATCGGTCCGTAAACGACAAGCTCTAATTATTCGCGCCGACTGTTTAAGACTGTTTAAGGATGCGGCATGCCGATTCCTGTACTGCGCGCAAAGCATATCGTCGTCGTGCGGAGGGTTATCCTTATGCAGACTTGGAACTTTGCGAGCCGGATCGCTGATGCGCACTGGGTTGGCGCGAAGGTCTGCAATCCCTTCCCAGTCAGGATGATCAGTGATCCCGGCGTGCGATCTCGCGCGCGTCCAGCAGATCCCACAACCCGCGATGCTGGATCAGGATTTGCTGCGCGCCGAAGCAGATAGCGCGTTCGATACCGGGGCCGGTGGTGGCTTCGGCCGCTGCCTTCAGCGTCTCCTCAGCGGTCGGCACGAGAATTGTGGGTGGTTCGACCCCAAATCGGCGTGCGGCGGCGTCTATGACAGTGCGGATCGCACGCCAGTCGAGCACCGTGGCCATGCTGGCGCCGAGTGCACACCCGATCCGATCCGAACGTCCGAGCATCTCCACGGCATGACGCTGCGCCATCGCAGCGCTCTCGCTCTCCGCATGCCCTGGCGTACTGGGTAGAGGTCCCGCCGCGACCACGACCCGTGTAAGATAGGCTCGCTCGCGGGCGAAGCCGTCCACGGTCGCGGCGATCCAGTCATGTATCTCCCGGTGCAGGCCACGTTCGGCAACGATGTCGATCAGCCCGGGATGGCGGCCGTAGAGGCCGCTCAGATGATGCACGGCGTCCGCGAGGCCACGACCGGCTTCGACACCCTGTCGCGCGGTATGCGACGCAATGAAACCGTGCTTGCCACTGCCATCGGCGAGCAGAAGGGCTGACAGCACGTCAGCGGCGCTGTTCACTCTTACTGTATCTGTTGCACCCGATGCCATGCTACCTCCGTGACCAAACTCAACAACGTCGAGTTCCGCCTGACACGGACATATATATCAAAGCACGTAAAGTTGCGGTTTATGGCGCATTAGCAATGTGTTGACTGACATTAAATAAAATAAGGAAAGCCGTCCCGTTATGGGACAAGTATCTTTACGATGTTTAACGTTTGACGCCCCAAAGAGCGAAAGAGCATCCCAGCGGGGCCTGAATGCTCTTCGCAATGACGTTAGCGGATTAAGGTAAAATCCGCTTAATCAGACAGCAGCTACTGATCGAGGAAGCTGCGCATCTTCCGGCTGCGGCTCGGATGCTTGAGCTTGCGGAGCGCCTTGGCCTCAATCTGACGGATGCGTTCGCGCGTCACACTGAATTGCTGCCCGACTTCCTCAAGCGTGTGATCGGTGTTCATGCCGATGCCGAAGCGCATGCGCAGCACGCGTTCCTCGCGGGGGGTGAGGCTGGCAAGCACGCGAGTGACGGTTTCCTTGAGATTCGCTTGGATCGCGGCGTCCACTGGGATGATCGCATTCTTGTCCTCGATGAAGTCGCCGAGGTGCGAATCTTCTTCGTCGCCAATCGGGGTTTCAAGGCTGATCGGCTCCTTGGCGATCTTCATCACCTTGCGGACCTTTTCGAGCGGCATCGAAAGGCGCTCGGCCAGTTCCTCGGGCGTCGGCTCGCGGCCAATTTCGTGCAGGATCTGGCGGCTGGTGCGGACCAGCTTGTTGATCGTCTCGATCATGTGGACCGGGATGCGGATCGTGCGGGCCTGATCGGCGATAGACCGCGTGATCGCCTGCCTGATCCACCAGGTCGCATAGGTCGAGAATTTATAGCCGCGGCGATATTCGAACTTATCGACCGCCTTCATGAGGCCGATATTACCTTCCTGAATGAGATCAAGGAATTGCAGGCCGCGGTTGGTATATTTCTTGGCGATCGAGATCACGAGGCGGAGATTGGCCTCGACCATCTCCTTCTTCGCTATCCGCGCCTCACGCTCGCCCTTCTGCACCATGTTGACGATGCGCCGGAATTCGCCCAGCGACATGCCGGTCGCTTGTGCGATTTCAGCAATTTCGGCGCGGATGCGTTCGACCGCCTCGGCGCTCTGCGTGGCGAATGCGTTCCACTTCTTGTCGATGGTGCTGACCTTTTCGGTCCAGCCGTCGTCAAGCTCGTGGTTCACATATTGGTCGAGGAAATCTCGGCGCGGCACCTTGTGGCGCTCGGCGAGGCGCAGCATCTGTCCGCCCAGCGCGGTCAGGCGCCGATTGAACGAATAGAGCTGATCGACCAGGAATTCGATCTTCGCCTGATGGAACTGGACGCTCTCGACCTCGGCGGTCAGCTCCTCGCGAAGCCGCTGATATTTCTTCTCTTCGGCAGCCGCGAAATCGTCACCGACGGCAAGCGCGTCGATACGGGACTGCTGCACCTTGGAGAATTTTCGGTAGAGCGATGTGATCGTCGCGAACTTCTCGAGCGCGGCAGGCTTGAGCGTCTCTTCCATCTGAGCAAGGCTGAGGGTGTTGTCCTCTTCCTCTTCCTCGACAGGGCGACGCGCCCGGCGCTCGGTCATCGACTCCTCGTCGTCCTCGTCGGCGGACGCCTCTTCGACGTCCTCCTCTTCCTTGTACGAGGGGCCAGCAGTTTTCTCGGAGATCTCACCGTCGCCTTCCTCATCGTCGTCGGTGAGGCTTTCAGGTGCGGGATCCTTGGACAGCATGGCATCGAGATCGAGGATCTCGCGCAGCTGCATGGTTCCTTCGTTAAGCGCGTTGGACCAGCTGATGATTGCGTTAAACGTGATCGGGCTTTCGCACAGCCCAAGGATCATCGTGTCGCGGCCAGCCTCAATGCGCTTGGCGATCGCTATCTCGCCCTCGCGGCTAAGTAGCTCGACCGCGCCCATCTCGCGCAGATACATGCGCACAGGATCGTCGGTACGGTCGACGGTTTCCTTCTTGGTCGGCAGGGTGACCAACGCACTGCCGTCGCCGTCGCTGTCGTCCAGTGAGGCTTCCTCGTCGTTGGAATCCTCCTGCTGGTTCTCCTCGTCGCCGTTTTCTTCATTCTCGACGATGTTGACGCCCATCTCAGAGAGCGCGGACATCACGTCCTCGATCTGCTCCGAAGACATCTGATCCTGCGGGAGCGCCTCATTAAGCTCGTCATACGTAATATAGCCGCGCTTTTTAGCGCGGCCGATCAGCTTCTTGAGCGAGGCTTCGTTGAGATCGATGAGCGGCGCATCGCCTTCACCCTTCTCCGCCGGTTCCACAACATTCGTCTTCGCCATCAACATACCTTCGAACTGCGCCATCGGCGGCTAGTCTAACCTTCTGCACCCTCGACCAGCGCGGCCAGGGCCCGATCTGCTTCCTCTCGGGCGGCCCGAAGCCGCCGCTGCTCGGCGAAAACGGCTTCGTCGGGCGAAGCCATCAGCCGTTCAGTCACCGCAGCGAGCGCCGCGTCAAGCTCTGGCCGGCTCGCAAGAGCCGATATCACCGCCGCAAGATCGCGTTTAGCCCGTTCCGAGTCGGCATTGCCGCGCAAAAAGGAAAAGGCAAGTCCGTTCGTGCCGAGATTCGTCTCCAAACCCACGCCCGGACCCGCTTCCGCCAATATGGTCCTTACCCTTTCCTGTTCAAGCTTTCGCGATTCGAAAGCCGCACCAATCAGCGCAGAACGCAAGCGGTCCAGCTTCCGATCCGTAATCGGCAACGCCCCTAAGGCTTCAGCATTGGCGGCGATCATTTCTGGATAACGGATCAATCCGGCAAAGATTGCCTTCACAATGATCGGCGCGACGCCCGTTCCACCGATCGAGCGCGCGGAATCGCTTGGGGGAAGGGCGGGAGGCGCCCAGCGCTGGCCCCGCTGCTGGCTGAAGCGCGGGCGGTTGGGCCGCTCGGCGGGTCGTGCGAACAACTGGTCGAAGCGGGCGCGGAATTCGCGCGCATATTGATCGCGCACATGCGGGTCGCCGATCGCCTCGACCTGCGTACCTAGTCGGCGCCTCAGCCCCGCGCGCGCTTCTGGCGTGTCAAGTGGCTCGGCCGAAAGCTCATAGTCCCACAGTCGATCGACGAGAGGCTGCGGCTTTTCCAGCAGCGCTTCGATCGCCGATCGTCCGCCAGAGCGTACGAGGTCGTCCGGGTCCTGTCCGCCCGGCAGTGTGATAAAACGCAGCGACCGACATGGCCCGATCATCGGTAACGCCCGCTGTGCCGCCCGGATCGCCGCTTTCTGTCCGGCGGCGTCCCCATCGAAACACAGGATAGGCAGTTCAGCGATTCGCCACAGCCGTTCAAGCTGTCCCTCGGTGAGCGCAGTCCCGAGCGGCGCCACAGCCTCGCCGATCCCGGCTCTGTCGAGCGCGATTACGTCCATATAACCTTCGACGACGATCATCCGGTTCGCCTTCCTTGCGGCGGGCGCGGCGCGGTCGACGTTGAACAACGTCCTCCCCTTGTCGAACAGCGGCGTATCGGGCGAGTTCAGATATTTGGGCTCGCCATCCCCCAAAATCCGCCCACCGAACGCGATGACCCGCCCGCGCGCATCGCGGATCGGGATCATCAGGCGCCCGCGGAAACGGTCATAGGGCTCCTTGTCGTCGACGGCGATGAGCAGGCCCGCCTCGACGAGCTTTTCCGGACCGAAGGTGCTCAGCGCCGTTTTGAGCTTCGACCGTGAATCCGGTGCGAATCCGATTCGAAACGCGCGGCGCTGCGCGTCATTGATTCCCCGGCGCTCGAGATAGGCCCGCGCCTCGTTGCCGTCGATGCCGCCCAGCTGTTGCTCAAAGAAATCGGCGGCCGCCTCCATCGCATCGATGAGGCCCTTGCCGCGATCCTGCCGCTCCTGAGCCCGGGGGTCGGGAGCGGGGACTTCCATCCCGGCATTGGCCGCCAGTTCCTTCACCGCCTCCATGAACGGCAGGCCTTGGCTGTCGGTCATCCAGCGAATCGCGTCGCCATGCGCGCCGCAGCCGAAGCAGTGGTAGAAGCCCTTTTCGTCATTGACGTAGAAGCTGGGCGTCTTCTCGTTGTGGAACGGGCAACATCCCTTGAACTCCCGCCCGGCCTTCTGGATTTTCATCGAACGGCCGACGATCGCCGAGAGCAAGGTGCGGGAACGCAGCTCGTCGAGGAATTGGGGGGAGAGCGACACGGCTATCTCCCCTCCCGCCAGCGGGAGGGGTCGGGGGAGGGCATGTCAGCGATCACCCTCTCTATCTCCAGCACGACTCCCTCGATCCGCTCTATCACATCATTATTCCAGAAGCGGATCAGCTTGTAACCCTGTGCTTCGAGAAAATCGGTGCGGCGTTGGTCTGCATCGGCATTCCAGTTATGCTGGCCGCCATCGACTTCGATGATCAGCTTTAGGCTTCGGGAAACGAAGTCGCAGATGAATGGGCCGATCGGCACCTGACGGTTGAAACGGATGCTGGAAACTTTCCGAGCGCTTAGGCACTGCCAAAGAATTTTCTCTGCCGTAGTCGCATTGTTGCGGAGCTGCCGCGCCTCGTTGGTAGGTCGATTGTAGCCTTTGTCCATGATCGAACAGGCCCTCCCCCGACCCCTCCCGCAAGCGGGAGGGGAGATTAGCCAAGCGCCCCCTTCACCAGTCCACTTGCCTTGCTCATATCGATCTGCCCGGCGTGGCGCTCCTTCAGCGCCGCCATCACCTTGCCCATGTCTTTCACTGAAGTCGCGCCGATTTCCGCCACGATCGCCCTGATTGCCGCCGTCGCCTCCGCGTCGCTCATCTGCTGGGGCAGGAAGCGCTCGATTACGGCCACTTCGGCCTTTTCGGCATCCGCCAGTTCCTGGCGCCCGCCCTTCTCATACATCTCGATTGATTCGCGGCGTTGCTTGATCATCTTTTGCAGCACCTCGGTAACGAGCAGGTCGTCGTCGGGCTGCTGGCTCGCGGTGCGCAGCTCGATGTCGCGATTCTTGATCGCGGCCTGGATGAGGCGGATGGCTGCGGTGCCGGTTTTGTCACCGCTTTTCATGGCGTTCACCAGCGCGGCCTTGATATCGTCGCGGATCATCGGGACCCTTCTCTTGGAAATTTGAGGAAAGCGAATCCCTTAGCGCGGCCCCTCGGGATTTAATAGGATTGACGGTGCGGGGCGCCATCTCTAGCGGCAACGCCTTAGCGACATCGACAGACCAACCGAACGAGGAGTGACGCCTTATGGCCGCCGCCAACCAAACGCCTGCGCCAAACGGAGCGACGGGCGTATTGGTATTGGCTTCGGGGCAGGTCGTGTGGGGCAGGGGCTTCGGGGCCGAGGGCGATGCGGTTGGCGAGGTCTGCTTCAACACCGCGATGACCGGTTATCAGGAGGTGATGACCGACCCCTCCTATGCTGGGCAGATCATTACCTTCACCTTCCCGCACATCGGCAATGTCGGCACGAACCCCGAGGATATCGAGGCGATCAACCCGCACGCGCTGGGGATGGTGGTGCGACAGGATCTGACCGAGCCTTCGAATTTCCGCGCGACCCAGCATCTCGATCAATGGCTCAAGGCCAATGGCCGCATCGGCCTGTCGGGTGTCGATACGCGCGCGCTGACCCGCCTGATCCGGGTGGAGGGCGCGCCCAACGCCGTGATCGCGCACAATGTGAAGGGTGAATTCCATCTCGATGCGCTGCTTTCCAAGGCGCGGGGCTGGCCGGGGCTAGAGGGCATGGATCTCGCCAAGGATGTCTCCGCCACCCAGACCTATGGCTGGGACGAGGGGCTATGGTCGCTCGGTGAAGGCTACGCCAAAGTTCACGAAGTTCACACCAAAAAGCCCAAGGTCGTCGCGATCGATTACGGGATCAAGCGCAACATCCTGCGCAACCTGATCGATGCCGGCGCGGACGTGACGGTCGTCCCAGCGCAGGCGAGCTTTGACGATGTCATGGCGCACGCGCCCGACGGCCTGTTCCTCTCCAACGGCCCCGGCGATCCGGCGGCGACCGGCGAATATGCTGTGCCGGTGATCCGGCAATGGCTGGAAACGGGCAAGCCGCTGTTCGGCATCTGCCTCGGCCACCAGATGCTTGGCCTCGCGGTGGGCGCAAAGACGCTCAAGATGCACCAAGGACACCGCGGCGCGAACCATCCGGTCAAGCGGCTGGACGATGGCCGCGTCGAGATCACCAGCATGAACCACGGCTTCGCCGTCGATGTCGACACGTTGCCGGACAATGTGAAGCCTACCCATGTCAGCCTGTTCGATGGCTCCAACTGCGGCATCGAACTGACCGACACGCCAGCCTTCAGCGTGCAATATCACCCTGAGGCCAGCCCCGGCCCGCAGGACAGCCATTATCTGTTCGAGAAGTTTGTCGGGATGTTGGAGAAGCAAGCGTGAAAGCTCGGCTTTCCGCAGCGCTCATTGTTGCTTCGTTCTCGATTCCCGCTTTGGCCGCCGACCGCACCGAGCACGTGGGTGGCTGGAAGCTCTCCGACATCGGCAGCAAGCCGGGCAATGATCTCGATCGCGAAGTGGCGATGGTCCGCAAGGTGTCCGGCGCGGAACTGACGTACAAGCCGGGGCCGGGGCGGAGCGGGACGGTATCGGCGCGGTTCAACGGCTGCGACGGTCAGTCGGAATATGCCGCGTCGCTCGAATTCAAGGATGCCGACGATGCGATCAAGAGCGTGCGCGAAGAGATCGCTTATGATTTCGCCGAATTCCGCAAGGCTTGCGCGTCCGTCACGCCCGAGACCGAAAAAGCGGCCATGGAAGGCTTCGACAAGGCGTTCCGGACGATCCTGCAGTGGGTGAAGGAGAAGCCCATCGTTTATCCGCCGAACGAGGCGCCCAAAGCGCCCGCGCCGGATAGCGGAGGCAAGATGGCTCCGGAGGACATGACATGATGACGCTCATGATCGCGCTCGCCTCGACGACACTGCCCTTGAACACACAGAAACGCGCTCAGGTTGAGCCCGTCCAGGCCTTGGCCACACTTCCAAAGGCTCAGGGTGAACGCGGAAGGGAAACATCCCGGCCGCGCTGCAAGCCCTATTTCCGCAGAATGTCGAGCGGTTCGCCCAATATGAACGACTCCGCCGCCATCCCGCCCTGCTATCAATTGGCCACGTTGCGTGGCTGAACTCCTCTGATCCGGTGATAGATGCCCAAACGTACTGACATTTCCTCCATCCTCATCATTGGCGCCGGGCCGATCGTCATCGGGCAGGCGTGCGAGTTCGATTATTCGGGGACGCAGGCGGTTAAGGCGCTGCGGGAGGAAGGCTATCGGATCATCCTCGTCAATTCCAACCCGGCCACGATCATGACGGATCCCGACATGGCCGACGCCACCTATATCGAGCCGATCACCCCTGAGATCGTCGCCAAGATCATCGAAAAGGAGCGGCCCGATGCCGTGCTGCCCACAATGGGCGGCCAGACCGCGCTCAACACCGCGCTCGCGCTGTGGCATGACGGCACGCTCGAAAAATATGGCTGCATCATGATCGGCGCGGATGCCGAGGCGATCGACAAGGCCGAGGATCGCCTGAAATTCCGCGAGGCAATGAGCAAGATCGGCCTCGAAAGCGCGCGTTCCGCGATCGCCCATACGCTGGAAGAGGCGCTGGCGGGGCTGGAGAAGGTCGGCCTGCCCGCGATCATCCGCCCGTCCTTCACCATGGGCGGCACCGGCGGCGGCGTCGCGTACAACAGGGACGAGTTCATCCAGATCGTGACCGGCGGTCTCGATGCGTCTCCCACCACCGAGGTGCTGATCGAGGAATCGCTGCTCGGCTGGAAGGAATATGAAATGGAGGTCGTGCGGGATCGCAACGACAATGCCATCATCATCTGCTCGATCGAGAATGTCGATCCGATGGGCATTCATACCGGTGATTCCATCACGGTTGCGCCTGCGCTGACGCTCACCGATAAGGAATATCAGATCATGCGCAATGCGAGCATCGCATGCTTGCGTGAAATCGGCGTTGAAACAGGTGGTTCCAACGTCCAGTTCGCAGTCAATCCGAAGGATGGGCGTCTGGTCGTAATCGAGATGAACCCTCGCGTCAGCCGTTCCTCGGCGTTGGCGTCCAAGGCGACCGGTTTTCCGATCGCCAAGGTCGCGGCGAAGCTGGCGGTCGGCTATACGCTCGACGAGATCGACAACGACATCACCGGCGCGACCCCGGCTTCGTTCGAACCGACGATCGATTATGTCGTCACGAAAATCCCGCGGTTCGCCTTCGAGAAGTTCAAGGGCGCCGAGCCGCTGTTGTCCACCGCGATGAAATCGGTCGGCGAGGTCATGGCGATCGGCCGTTCCATCCATGAGAGCATCCAGAAGGCGTTGCGTGGTCTGGAAACCGGCCTCTCGGGCTTCAACTTCTTCGACGCCTTGGTGGGCGCGCCGCGTGCCGACATCGAGGCCGAACTGGCGCGGCCTACGCCGGACCGCTTGCTGGTCGCCGCGCAGGCATTGCGTGAGGGTTTCACGATCGACGAGATCCACCGCATCGCCAAATATGACCCCTGGTTCCTGGAGCGGATCAAGGAAATCATCGACGCTGAGGAGGAGGTGTGCCGCGATGGTCTCCCGCGCGATGCGGAGGGCCTGCGCAAGCTCAAGTCGATGGGCTTCTCCGACAAGCGGCTGGCTTATCTGGCGCTGCAATCGGCCAATATGCGTGGCATGAGCACGAGTGTCGCCCATGGTACTGGCCTAGTCCATGATGCCATCTCTGCGATGACTGGTGGCGTTACCGAGAAGGAGGTCCGTGCGCTTCGCCACAAGCTGGGCGTGCGGCCGGTATTCAAGCGGATCGACACCTGCGCGGCCGAGTTTGAGGCGAAGACGCCCTACATGTATTCGACCTATGAGGCGCCCGTGTTCGGCGAGCCCGAGTGCGAGAGCCAGCCGTCCGATCGCAAGAAGATTGTCATCCTCGGGGGTGGTCCGAACCGGATCGGGCAGGGGATCGAGTTCGATTATTGCTGCTGTCACGCCTGCTTCGCGCTGAGCGACGCCGGGTTTGAAACGATCATGATCAATTGCAACCCCGAGACCGTCTCGACCGATTACGACACATCGGACCGCCTCTATTTCGAGCCTCTGACCGCCGAGGACGTGCTCGAAATCCTGCATGTCGAGATGAGTAAGGGCGAACTGGTTGGCGTTATCGTCCAGTTCGGCGGGCAGACACCGCTCAAGCTCGCGCAGGAGCTGGAAGATGCGGGCATCCCGATTCTCGGCACCTCGCCCGACGCGATCGATCTGGCGGAAGACCGCGAACGCTTTGCTGCGCTGGTCAACAAGCTCGGCCTCAAGCAGCCCAACAACGGCATTGCCCGCAGCCGCGAGGAGGCGTTGGCTGTGGCCGAGCGGGTCGGCTATCCGGTGCTGATGCGCCCAAGCTACGTGCTTGGCGGCCGCGCGATGGAGGTGGTGGAGGCGCCCGCGCAGCTCGAAACCTATATCCAGACTGCCGTGCAAGTATCTGGCGATAGTCCAGTTTTGATCGATCAGTATCTGCGCGATGCGATCGAGGTCGATGTCGACGCCATCGGCGATGGCACCGATGTGGTCGTTTCCGGCATCATGCAGCATATCGAGGAGGCGGGTGTCCATTCGGGTGACAGCGCCTGCTCTCTGCCGCCCCATTCGCTGAGCCAGGACATCATTGCGGAGATCGAACGCCAGACGGTCGCGCTCGCGACCGCGCTAGACGTGCGCGGGCTGATGAACGTGCAGTTCGCGGTGAAGGACGGCCTGGTTTACCTCATCGAGGTCAATCCGCGGGCCAGCCGCACCGTGCCGTTCGTCGCCAAGGCGATCGGCCAGCCCATTGCCAAGATCGCGTCGCGCGTCATGGCGGGTGAGAAGCTCGCAGCGCTCCCGCAGATCAACCGCCACGTCGATCATGTCGCGGTCAAGGAAGCGGTGTTTCCCTTCAATCGCTTCCCCGGCGTGGATCCCGTGCTGTCACCGGAAATGAAATCTACCGGTGAAGTAATGGGAATCGATATGGATTTTGCCGTATCGTTCGCCAAGGCGCAGATCGGCAGCGGCACCAAATTGCCCGATGGCGGCACGGTGTTCGTTTCGGTCAAACCAAGCGACAAGCCGCATATTCTGCCGGCGGTGCGCATTCTGACCGATCTCGGTTTCAAGATCATCGCGACCACCGGCACCGCTGATTATCTCAACGAACAAGGGTTGGCCGTTGAGATGGTCAACAAAGTCCAACAGGGCCGCCCGCACATCGTCGATCGCATCAAGGACGGAGAGGTGGCGCTGATCTTCAACACCACCGAGGGCTGGCAATCGCTGCGCGACTCGCAGTCGATCCGGGCTTCCGCGTTGAACGGGAAGATTCCCTATTTCACCACGGCCTCGGCCAGCGTTGCGGCCGCACAGGCCATCGCCGCCTTGCGTGAGCGACCGCTTGAAGTGCGCGCCTTGCAGACCTATTATAATCCAGCTTCGCACGCCTGATCCCGACAATCTGGCTTGGTTGTAGGCAGTCTCGAACGCAGGCTGTCTGATCAGAAGTTTTGACGAAAGGTTTTGCAATGGCGACTGTCGAGAAGATGCCGATGCTGGTCGAAGGCCAGCAGATGATCATCGAGCAGCTCGAGCGTCTCAAGGAAGAGCGTCCGCAGATCATCGATGCGATCGAGGAAGCGCGCGCCCATGGCGACCTTTCCGAGAATGCGGAATATCATGCCGCCAAGGAGCGGCAGGGGCAGATCGAGGCGATGATCGCCGATCTTGAGGACAAGTTAAGCCGCGCACTGGTCATCGATCCGACGACGCTGTCAGGCGACAAGGTGGTCTTTGGCGCCACGGTCACGCTGCGCGACGAGGACGACAAGCCGGTGAAGTATCAGATTGTCGGCCAGACCGAGGCGGACGCCAAATCGGGCCGGATCTCCTATAATTCGCCGCTGGGGCGCGCGCTCATCAGCCGCAAGGTCGATGACGAGATTGAGGTGACGGTGCCGTCTGGCGACCGCTATTACGTCATTTCCAAGATCGAATTCATCTGACGCAAGTCAGCGCGATGCGCCTTCCGCCGCCGCGCGCCGTCACATGGCTGCTCGGAATCACGATCGCCGCATGGGTGATCGCTGAGGCGCTCGGCCTGTCCGACTGGATCGAGTTGCGGGCCGGGTTCGTCCCGGCGCGGGTAATGGGGCCAGTTGTGATCGGCGCGGTGCCGGTCTGGCTGACCCCGTTGACGGCCACGCTGGTGCATGGCGGTATCATCCATCTCGGCTTCAACATGCTGATGTTCGGCTATTGCGGCCGCTTCGTCGAATATGCGGTGGGGGCGGTCGGCATCGTCATTCTGTACGTCGTGGGCGCTTACGCGGCGGCAGCGCTCCAGTATCTTACCGGGCCAACCATGCTGATCCCCATGGTGGGAGCCAGCGGCGCGATCTCGGCCGTGGTGGGAGCCTATGCGCTGCTGTACAGTCAGAAGAGAGGTTCGGTAGAAAAACTCGGGCGTTTCGGCCACTGGCTACATGTGCTGTGGCTGGCGGCGGCGTGGATTGCCGTACAATTGCTGATCGCGCTTGCGACGATCGCGTCGCATATCGCCATCGCGGTCGCCGCGCATATTGGCGGTTTTATCGCCGGCCTGCTGCTGGCTCGACCTCTCTTGCTTTGGCGCTACCGGAACGCCTGACGATCAGGCTTTAAGGTCCGGCTCCAGCAGTCGGTGGAGATGGACGACGACATATTTCATCTGGGCGTCGTCTACGGTGCGTTGCGCCGCGCCGCGCCAGGCTTTCTCGGCGGATTTATAATCTTCGAAGAAGCCGACGACGTCGACCTTCTTGAGATCCTCGAACTCAACGCCTTGCGGGTCCTTGACGCGGCCCCCAAACACCAGATGCAGCTTGCTCATGAACTAGGCGACTCCCTGATACCAATCCGGAAGCCGCCTATCATGCGAACCACTATTTATCCACGCGACTTCATCATTACGACTAGGGCGTCAAAGCCCTTGCGCTGAACGATCGCATCAAAATCGGCAGCCTGCGAAATGGCGAGGTTGACGCCAGCCACCTTGAGGTTCGTTACCTTGTACCCGCTCCCTGCATTCTGTACGCTCCAGATGGTCGTGATCGGCGCAGCGCCAGGCTTGGTGACCTGGGTCACCACGTCAACGCCCCCGCCGGCCGGCATGGTGCGGATCACCTTCAGGTCAGCCTTGGCATATTCAAATAGGCGATCGGCATAGGTGCCGATGATGAAGGTTGGAAACGCCGCCTTGTAAGCCGCCTTCTGTTCGGGCGTGATGGTTGGCGACCAGCGTCGGATCAGGCGCTCGCCAATTGCATCGACTGCAAAATATTGCGCGAGCAACGTCCGGAATTTGGCGCGCGCCGCAGCCTTGTCGCCGGAGCGCAGCGCCGCAAAGCCTTCATCCGTCAGCGTGTCGACGAATTGGCTGGGATCTGACGTGTTGACCGCCGCAACAGCAGGTGCTGCGGTCGGTGCCGCAAAGGGGATTGCGACGCTGAGAACAGCGCCTAGCAAGAGTTTGAACCTCATTATGGTCTCCGGTTATGATGGGCCAATGCTTAGCGTCGCGCCCTGAATGGCCTTTGAACGGATCAGCGATCCTTGAGCGCGCCGCGTGCCGCCGTTCCAATCGTGGACGCGCCTTTGGTCGCGCTGTCGAGTAAGGTGCTTACCTTCTCCATCACGGAATCCGCATTGAGGCCATAGCTGTCGATTGTCTCCCGGGCTGACTCCCGCGCAGCGCCGGCAACCCGGCGGGAAGTTTCGTTGATTCGTTCGCCAACCCCGCTCAGCAACTCAGCCTCACGGCGGCTGCGGGGGAGTAGTGCGCCTACCAGCACGCCAAGCGCGAGACCGCCCGCAATCGTCGCAAGCGGATTTTCCTCTAGCGCCGTCACGGCCTTCTCACGTCCTTTGATCGCTTGGGTTCGTGCCGTCTCATAAGCAGACGATGTCTTGTCGCGCGCGGTATCCAAGGCGGCATTTGCCCGTTCGCGGGCGGTGCCGTAGGCGGTGGACGCCTTGCCACGCGCCTTGGAATAGGCGTCGGTAACCGTCTTGCGCGCATCTTCGGCCTTGGCGCGAACTTTCGCGACGGGGGTTTTAGCGGTTGACGGCTCGTCGACTCCGTCCTTCACACGGTCTTCCATCACGCGGTCTCCTCAGGTGCGTTGGCACGCCGCCGGCGCGGTCGTTGTGGTCTCGAAGCGGTAGAATGCGCAGAAGGGCTCGAGGTTGCGCTTCCTCGCAAAAACAGATTGAGCAATGCGGCCAAGCCGGGCTTCTTGCGCAACGCCCAGCCGAGCCCGCTCAAAATTGCGGTCGCAAGCACAGGCCGGGACAGCAGACTAGTCATCACTTGGCTCTGCACTTCTGCACGCTTTTCATGAAACGCACGTGTCGCCTCGATCAGAATGTTGGAGGGGCTGAGCTTTTCCTGGATTTCGTCAAGCGTCTCGCTCATCCGAAGCCGGGCGTCCGAAGCGGTTTTTTCGGCACGGGCAAGCCGGGCAAGCGATCGTTCGCTCATTGCTGCGGCTCCACTGTCTCGTCGACTGCATTGTAAAGTCGGTTGAAACCAAGCTTGGCGAGCAACCCGGAGAGCGCCAGCGCGGCTAGGCTGACGATCAGCCCCGCACCCACTGGCCCAACATACCTTGACAGCCCGATTGCAAGCATCACGAGTAGGCAGCAAATCGCGGCTAACGCGAAGATTAGCGAAAACGCGATGAGCGTGAGCGCGCGTTGCGACAGGGAGAGCCTATGGAGAGCCCGCGCGCGGTACAGTTCGAATTCAGAACGTACCAGCGCGCTGGCGTCCTCGCCCAGCCGCGCGAATAGTCCGCTGATCGATTCGGGCTCCCCCTCCATGCCCGCCCCTGTCAGTTGGGCGTCTTGGGGGTTTTGACTCGTGGCGCCTTGCTGGTGCGAGGCGGGGTGTTGGATGCCCTGGCGACCGGAGCCGCCTCATCAACCGGCGATGCCGACTTGAGCAACCGGACCAAAGCGAAGCCAACCGCCGCCGCTGCCCCGATCGCGATCGCGGGGTTGCGGCGCACAGCCTCTCGTGCATCGTCGAGCAGTTCCTCGACATCCTTTTGCTTCAGCGCTTCGGTGAATCCCGCCACGGCCTGAGCGGCCTTGTGCGCATAATCGCCCACATCTGCGCCAAGCTGCTTGTCCAGCGCGCTAGCGGTATCGTCGAAGAAACGGGTCAGGCCATCGAGAGTGTCGGTCGCCTTTGCCTTACCCTGCTCGGCATATTCGCGAGCCTTGCTTTGGGCCTGCTCTTTCAGCGCGTCGCGCTGTTCGGCAAGCTTGGATTTCACAGTGTCGCGTGCGCTTGGCCGCGTGGTGCGGCGGGCGGGTCCGGTGGAAGCTGCGTCGGTCATGCCAACCTCGTCCTCGATAGCAGTTTCACTGATGTCGGCCATGGTGTTCTCCGATTTGTAGAAGTCCTGCATCATAACCGTTGGCGGCTTGACCGCGTTCCACGATCGGACACGAATCGCCGCCGGAATTGCCTATCCCGTCTTCAATGGATAGAGCGCCCGCATTCTTTCGCAACTGCTCAGGGATTTCAGGATGACCGCGATTATCGACATTCACGGCCGGCAGATCGTCGACAGCCGGGGCAACCCCACCGTGGAGGTTGATGTTACGCTGGAGGATGGCAGCTTCGGCCGCGCGGCGGTGCCTTCGGGCGCATCGACCGGCGCGCATGAAGCCGTCGAGAAGCGGGACGGTGATAAGAGGCGATGGCTGGGTAAGGGCGTGTCCCAGGCGGTCGATGCCGTAAATGGCGAAATTTCCGAAGCGATCCTTGGTGTCGATGCCGAGGATCAGGCCGCGATCGACGCGCGCATGATCGAGCTTGACGGTACGGAGAACAAGGGGCGCCTCGGTGCCAACGCGATCCTGGGCGTCAGCCTCGCGGTCGCCAAAGCAGCAGCGGATGCGCGCGGGCTTCCGCTTTATCGTTATGTCGGCGGCACCTCGGCGAACGTGTTGCCGGTGCCCATGATGAACATCATCAACGGCGGCGCGCATGCCGACAATCCGATAGACTTCCAGGAATTCATGATCATGCCGGTGGGCGTGGACAGCATTTTCGAGGCCATCCGTTGCGGTTCGGAGATATTCCACACGCTAAAGAAGGCGCTGCACGACAAGGGCCTGGCCACCGCCGTCGGCGACGAGGGCGGTTTCGCGCCGAACCTCGCCAGTGCGCCGGACGCGCTCGACTTCATCATGTCGTCCATCGAGAAGGCCGGCTACAAGCCGGGCAAGGATGTCGTGATCGCGCTCGATTGCGCCGCGACCGAGTTCTTCAAGAAGGGCGTCTATGATTTCGAAGGCGAGGGCGTGAAGCGCTCGCCCGCCGAGATGGCGGATTATCTCGCCGATCTCGTCGCCCGTTACCCGATCGTCTCGATCGAGGATGGCATGAGCGAGGATGATTTCGAGGGCTGGAAGATCCTGACCGACAAGATTGGAAACAAGTGCCAACTCGTCGGCGACGATCTGTTCGTGACGAACCCGGCCCGCCTCCGCGACGGCATCAAGCGCGGCCTCGCCAACTCGCTACTGGTGAAGGTCAATCAGATCGGCACGCTGACCGAAACACTGGAAGCCGTCTCGACAGCGCAACGTGCGGGTTACACGGCGGTTATGTCGCACCGCTCGGGGGAAACCGAGGATTACACGATCGCCGATCTCGCGGTCGCCACTAACTGCGGACAGATCAAGACCGGCAGTCTTGCGCGGTCAGACCGGCTTGCCAAGTACAACCAGCTCATCCGCATCGAGGAGGAACTGGGCGTCATCGCGCAATATGCCGGGCGAAGCGCGATTAAAGGTCAGTAATCCGTGCGTTCCCGCTGGAGATAAACCGGCGGGACGAGTTTGCCAGGGTTCATGATGTCGAGTGGATCGAGTGCCTGCTTGATCCGCGCCATGATCGCGACCGCTTCACCATGCTCTTCAACAAGCGCGTCCAGCTTGTGGAGGCCGATGCCATGTTCTCCCGTGATCGTGCCGCCCAGCGCGATTGCGGTGGTGGCAATGAATTGCGCCAGATCTTCGGCGGCGGCGCGCTCTCGCTCATCCTCAGGATCGAACAGGATGATCATGTGGAAATTGCCGTCGCCCACATGGCCAACCACGGGTGCGAGCAGGCCTGCTGCTTCGGCTGCCCCACGACATCGCGTGATGCATTCCACGAGGTTTGAGATCGGCACGCAAGCATCGGAGGTATAGACTTCGGCTCCGGGCAGCAAAGCGCGCGCCGCATACAGTGCATTGTGCCGGGCCTGCCACAGTCTGTTGCGGTCTTCCTGGCGTTCGGCTGATAGATAATTGCCGCCGCTATTCTCTGCGGCGATTGCCCGGAAGGTTTGGACCTGCTCGGCGACATGCGCTTCACTGCCATGGAATTCCAGGAACAATGTCGGCTTTTCCGCGAAGTCGGAGAGCCCGGAATATGCGATCGAGGCCTTCATCTGGAGTGCATCGAGCAGCTCGATCCGCGCCATCGGCAAACCGATCTGCATCGCCTGGATGGTAGTGAGCATGGCGCCATCGAGCGTATCGAACTGGCAGACGGCGCTTGCGATCCGCTCCGGGATGCCGAAGAGCCGCAACTGGACTTCAGTGATGATGCCGAGCGTGCCCTCGCTGCCGACATAAATCCGCGTGAGATCATAGCCGGATGCTGATTTTCGCGCCCGGCCGCCGGTGCGCACCATCCGTCCCTGTGGCGTAACGACCGTCAGCCCCAGCACGAGTTCGCGCATCGTTCCGTAACGCACGGCATTGGTGCCGCTCGCACGGGTTGCGGTCATGCCGCCGATCGTGGCGTTGGCGCCGGGGTCGACTGGAAAGAACAAGCCTTTGTCACGGAGATAGGTGTTGAGCGCCTCGCGGGTCACTCCCGCTTCGACACGGCAGTCGAGCGAATCATTGTTGACCTCAATGATCCGCGTCATCTGTGATAGATCGATCGAGAGCCCGCCTTCGATCGCTTGGAGTTGCCCTTCGAGCGATGTGCCCGCGCCATAGCCGATTACCGGAAAATTGAAGGTTGCGGCAATTGTGAGCGCTTCTGCCACGTCTTCGGTAGACGTTGCGAACAAGACCGCTTCCGGCGGGACGATCTCATTCATCGCTTCGCCCGCACCGTGCTGATCCAACAGACGGGCGTTGGTCAAAAGCCGCGCACCAAAGTGTCTAGCGAGCGCAGCAATGGCGTTATGGTTCCCTGCGCGTGGAGTCCTTTTCAGCATCATTTATCTCTCCCGAATGTGGAAAGATACAGGGGTGGACGCTAGCATCCAAGGCGTTTTGATCCGCTCATGCGTCATTTGCCGGCGATTATATTAATTCACCAGATGGGTTCATTTTTGGTTTTGTGCCAGCCAGCGCCGCGACTCGCTTCGTCGCGATTCTTCGTGCGGGCTGCGTCTTTTGGCTTGCCATGCCGAATCTAAGGTGATTCTGTGAGGCGATGGCCCGCGCGCGCAACACTGCTGCTCTGATCAAGGCTGCGATAGCTCCGGCTGCCGCGATCCTAGTCGTTGCGCATTTCGCTGGCTTCGCGCTGTTCGGGCCGAACGGCGTGCTGGCTTGGGGTGATTACAAGCAGCAGGTAGATCGGAAGAGTGCGGAGCTTGAGCGAATCGAGGCGAAACGCGCTGAGCTGACGCACCGTGTCGCACTGCTCAATCCGTACAAGGTCGATCCCGACTATGCCGATGAGCTGGTGCGCCGCGAGACTGGACAAATCCGCCCGGACGAAGTGATTATTCCCGTCCGCTAAGAACGGATTTAACCTCTGGCCGCATCCAACAGTTTGCATCGCGCGTTTCCGTGCCTATAGGGTTGCCACACTCTTCCCCACGGAGTCTCCAACTTGGCTAAAGCCCCGTCCGCACCCGCCACGCGCAAGAGGACAACCAGTTCAGCGCCACGCGCAAAGCGTCAATCCGCACCCCCACCCGTGCCCAACCGCGAACGGCCGAAAGAGCCGGGCCGCTACAAGGCCGACAAGGCCGAAATGCTTGAATTCTACCGCCAGATGTTGCTCATCCGGCGGTTCGAGGAACGTGCCGGCCAGCTATACGGCCTCGGCCTGATCGGTGGTTTCTGCCATCTTTATATCGGTCAGGAAGCGGTCGCCGTAGGGCTTCAGTCAGCGCTTGAGGTTGGCAAGGACAGCGTGATCACCGGCTATCGCGACCATGGCCATATGCTGGCCTATGGCATCGACCCCAAACTGATTATGGCCGAATTGACCGGCCGCGCCGCTGGTATCTCGAAGGGCAAGGGCGGCTCGATGCACATGTTCTCGGTCGAACATGGCTTCTACGGTGGCCACGGCATCGTCGGCGCGCAGGTCTCGCTCGGCACCGGGCTCGCCTTCAAGCATAAATATGCAGAGGACGGTGGCGTCTGCATCGCTTATTTCGGAGACGGCGCCTCCAATCAGGGCCAGGTCTACGAAAGCTTCAACATGGCGGAGCTATGGAAGCTCCCGATCATCTACGTGATCGAGAACAATCAATATGCCATGGGCACCAGCGTCAACCGCTCGTCGGCCGAGGACCAGCTCTATCGCCGTGGCGAGAGCTTCCGCATTCCCGGTCTGCAGGTTGACGGCATGGATGTGCTGGCGGTGCGTGGCGCGGCGGAGGTCGCGGTCGAATGGGTGCGCAGCGGCAAGGGGCCGATCCTGCTTGAGCTCAAGACCTATCGTTATCGTGGCCATTCCATGTCCGATCCGGCGAAATATCGGTCGCGTGAAGAGGTGCAGTCGGTCCGCGACAAGTCTGATCCGATCGAGCATCTCAAGCGCGAATTGATCGAGGCCGGCGTCAAGGAAGACGAGATCAAGGCGATGGACACCAAGGTGAAGGCGCAGGTCGTCGAGGCCGCCGACTTCGCCGAGCAGATGCCCGAACCTGAACCGGGCGAACTTTACACCGACGTGCTGGTGGGGCAATATTGATGTCGATCGAAATCAAGATGCCCGCGCTGTCCCCCACGATGGAGGAAGGCACGCTCGCCAAATGGCTCGTAAAGGAAGGCGATGCCGTAAAGTCAGGCGACATCCTCGCCGAGATCGAGACCGACAAGGCGACGATGGAATTCGAAGCCGTCGACGAAGGGACGGTCGAAAAGATCGTGGTGGCCGAAGGGTCGGAAGGGGTGAAGGTCGGCGCCGTGATCGCGCTCATAAGCGGGGAAGGGGAGGCAGCCGCCCCCGCTGCCAAGGAAGAGCCCGCATCGGCCCCGGAACCGGAAGAGGAGCCGACCAAACCGGCCGAGGTCGTCGCCAAGCCCAAGCCGGAAAAGGCGCCCGCGAGCCTGAAGGTCGAGCCTGAGGTCCCCGAAGGTACCGAACTGGCCCGGCAGAGCGTGCGCGAGGCGCTGCGCGACGCCATGGCCGAAGAGATGCGCGCTGACGGCGATGTCTTCGTAATGGGCGAGGAGGTCGCGCAATATCAAGGTGCGTACAAGGTCACCCAGGGGTTGCTCGATGAGTTCGGCGACAAGCGCGTGATCGACACGCCGATCACCGAGCATGCCTTCGCCGGCATCGGCGCAGGCGCCGCGATGGGCGGGCTGAAGCCGATCGTGGAGTTCATGACCTTCAACTTCGCGATGCAGGCGATCGATCAGATCATCAATTCGGCCGCCAAGACCAACTACATGTCCGGCGGCCAGATGCGCTGCCCGGTCGTGTTCCGAGGTCCCAACGGGGCCGCCTCCCGCGTCGGCGCGCAGCACAGCCAGAATTATGGTCCCTGGTACGCCGGCGTGCCCGGCCTGATCGTGATCGCGCCCTATTCGGCGGCAGATGCGAAAGGCCTGCTCAAGGCGGCGATCCGCTGCCCAGACCCGGTCGTGTTCCTCGAAAACGAGCTGCTCTACGGCCAGAGCTTCGACGTTCCCAAGCTCGACGACTATGTCCTGCCGATCGGCAAGGCGCATGTCGTGCGCGAGGGCAGGGATGTGACACTGGTCAGCTACTCGATCGGCGTCGGCGTCGCGCTCGACGCGGCTGGCAAGCTCGCCGAGGAAGGCATTGAGGCGGAGGTCATCGACCTGCGCACGCTGCGCCCGCTCGACAAGGCCACGGTTCTGAAAAGCCTGAAGAAAACCAATCGCATGGTCGTGGTTGAGGAAGGCTGGCCGGTCTGCTCGATCGCATCGGAGATCATGGCGATCGCGATGGAGGAAGGCTTCGACGACCTCGACGCCCCTGTTCTCCGCGTCACCAACGAGGACGTGCCGTTGCCTTACGCCGCCAATCTCGAAAAGGCGGCGCTGATCAAGGTGGCCGACGTGATCGAGGCTTCGAAGAAGGTCTGCTACCGCTGATCAGCTTGCGAAGATAGTGCAGAGTGATTGAGTGGCGGCAGGCGCAGGATTAAACACCTGTGAAAGATCGCGAGGATCACGCACCGTATAGCCAGCTTTGTAATGGATTTGGACAGGCGTCGTGCCAAAGAGATTCATGTTGAATAATGGTTGATAATTGTAGAAGATTTCAACAAACATTACTGCGCCGTTGGCAGGCGGCAGGATTTTCTTTCCCGGTTCCCCCATGCCTGTGAATGTTTCCCCGGCTTCGCCGTCGCCCTCCTCGCCATAGCTCGATGACTTGTTGAGCAGTCCTACGCACCGTTGCCAGTGAATCCAGTCCCCATTGGTTGGATCATTCTCTAGGCTTGAAAGAATGATCCGGCCATGTGTCGTGATGTTGTAATTTCCCCCCTGAATGCGTGCCGCCTGAAAGCTGTTGTTGATATCGACCTCGCGAAGTTGCCGGAGTGAAAGGGTGCTCTCTTGCCCGATGCGGGACATATTGTCGGCCAGATTGAGCGCCACTTGGCTCACGCGCATATGCGCCAGAGCGAGGTTAGAAGTTTCCATGCCATACACGCCCATTGCGATCACCACCGGCAAAGACAGGGCGAACTCAAGCAGCGCCGTGCCGCTGCAGCTGTCGCGGAGGTTTGCAACAATCTGCCGCAGCTTGGCGCTTCTGATTGGTGACGTGCCGATCATGGGCAGATCGTTCCGCTTGCGCGAGTCTGTGTGCCAAAGGGCTGGTTGCGCAAGGTCGTCGTGGCCGACAGCTTGTTCAGCGCTGGCCAGTGAAGCAACGATGACAATGGCAGGATCTCGGGATAAGTCATCGTCATGGTATATTGCACGATATCATCCGCGCCGCCCTGACCGGGTTTGCCCTCCCAAAAGCCATTTCCGTTCGTGTCATCGAAGCATTCGTCAGAATCCCACTGGCCGTTGTCATTGGCGTCATTGAAGGGCTCGGGCGGAGCGACTTCATTGAAGTCATAGAAGGTATAGCGCGTGGATTTAAACGTGGCGTGCGCGGCGATTGCACTGACCGTACTCACCACCTTCGCGTCGATAGCGTTGATGTTGGTGCCGTTGCCCTCGATCGTCGAATCCCGTGCTGCCCTCTGCACGGCGCCTTGAAGCATTGCCTGCAGGTAGAAGCGGTAGCTGAGCTCCAATATGCCGAACAGGATCAGCAGCATTGTAGGTGCCATTATCGCGAACTCAATGATCGCAGCGCCGCGCTCGTCTCTACGGAATCTTGTGGGCAGCCGGATCATTTCGACAGCCTTAGGCGGGCGATGCGCTGTGCGATCAGCTGGAATTGTGCCTGCAGTTCGGCGTCATTCGAAGCATAGAAAGACTTGCCGGGATCGGCACAGTTCTGCAACTCGGTCGTCATCGTCTGAGCATAAGCCACCACCCAGATCGTGATGTTCTTGGCCCGCGCAGCTTCGCAGACTGCGCTGAAGCGGGACAGGTGACGATTGGTCAGGTCGCCGTTCGTCGGCACCGTGCCCGCGCCTGAGACACGCCGGTCCAGCCGTTCAAGGCCATAGGCGGTATAAAGGTCCGCGCTCGGTTGGAGTACGCCATCGGTCATGAACACAATATGCCGGTTGATCGGCTTGCCGTTAGGTGCCGTGGCGTTGTCGCTTGCGAAAATCCCGGTCGGTGAAACCAGACGCGCGCCCCAGATCATACCGAAGTCATGATAGGTGCTACCAATCGCCCTGAAATCCGACGCATTGACGTAGTTATATACGTCGGCGTGCGTCATTACGGCCAGCTTTTGGGCTGCCTTAGGGCAATAGGTGGCTTCCGAACTGCGCGTTGTACTGGTAGTTTCGTCCGCTAGCGAATTGTTGCCAGTGTTGCGGTCGAACAGGATGCTATTCCAGATGGGCCGCCACCTGGTTGCAGCAGAGTTTGGCGTCAGATCGATGTCGACATCAAAAGCGTCATCTGGGACCGTCGAATAATCTGCCTGCGCGACAGTATCGCGCTCCTCGATACACTGATTGGTCCACGTGGAATTCGTGCTCGTGATCCCGGTTGTTCCTGAGAGCGAGGCGAGCTGCTGTGCGTTATAGCTACCGGCAGTGGGCACTCGTCCCACATTGCTCAACGCAAGCGATACAGATGAGCCGGTTTTAAATGCGCTCGTGTTGTAGACCTCAGGACGATAGGTCCAGTTTGTGAAGGTATATTCGGTCGTGTAAGTACGGCGGGTGGCAGTAACGGTGCGATCACATGTGTTTGATCCGCTATAGGAAGAGGTCAAGCGTGCAAATTGGTAACGCACATAGCCTGTTGGTGCAGTAGGAGCGGTTGTCGTTAAACCTGCCGCTCCGTCTGGGTCATACACTGAAGAGCCGGCTGGTGAAGGATTAAAGGCTGCGCCGGTAACAGAGAAGGCCGTGTTGTTGCCGAACCTGTTGCAATTGCTGTTGCTGATGTTGAACGGAGTCCCGGATGGATTATACACGCCTCCTGTGACTCTAAAACGCTGAGTGCCAATTGGCAGAATCAGAAGCGGATTGCCATTTGCGAGAACGGTGTCGTGCGGCACGTAATATGGCGTCGTGTAATTGGCTACGCGTGACTGATAGGTGTGGCTGTCGGTCAGATAAGCGCTGGGAAGTAGGCCGCCGACATTGATACCGGACGAATAGGGGGCGAAGCCGAAGCGCAGCCTTGCCGTGCTGTCGGCTGCCGATGCGATCGAGTCGTAGAAGCCGACCACCGCCGTCCGTAACGCCTTGATTCTGGCGTCGGACTTCTCGACATTACCGTTGTTTGAGCAGGTTGAGGGCGTGTCGGATGCGGAACAGTTCATCGAACCGGTGACGTCGAGCACGAACATGATGTCCGTATTCGCGATCTCCAGCTTCGCGTCGCATTCGACCGCGATGTCGATGGTCTGCTTGCCGAACATCTTCATGATCGATGTGGGCACGGTAACGCTCGCGGTCGCCGTCACTTGACCTGCGGCATTGCCGTTGGCGTCCACGGTGTGCGTCGGCGTGAAAATGAGGCTTGTCGTCCCCATCGTGCCCGACGGGAAGTTGAAGTTGAACAGGTTGCGCGCTTGGGTTTCGGAGGCACTATCGAGCGTCGGTCCCGTCATCGCCCGCCGCCCGGCGAGCGCTCCCGCGTCGCAAGCCTGCTGGAGCCGCGACTTGACGAGGTAAGCGCGCGACATGTCCACGCCCGATCCGATCATGGCCAAGACGGGAATGATCGAAATCGCTACCATCGCCAGCGTGTTGCCCGCGACATCCTGCGCCAGCCGATTCGCAAATCGCCGCAGCGTAATCGCCCTGTCGCGTAACGATATTTTCATTCGCTCTTGCCCCGGCCGCGCGCATTTCGCGGCAAAATATGCAACCCACATGCCAGAATTCGGCTAATCCCCTTTGAACGGAGAAGGTTAATTCGAGGTTGAGCCCGGCTGGCGGGGCCGGGCGGGACGCGTTAGGCTCGGGCGATGGACTGGGTTTCCCACATCGCCGATCCCGAGCGGCGGCTGGCGTTGAGCTACGCGCCGCGCGAGACCCGGCAGGCGCTCGCGCTGCTCTGGGCGCTCGACGAGCGGCTGGGCGCGATCGTGGCCGCAACGCGGGAGGAGATGCTCGGCCAGATACGCCTCGCCTGGTGGCGCGATGCGCTGGCGGCGCTCGGGGAGGGCGCGCCGGCGGGCGAACCGCTGCTGGAAGGTCTGGCCGAAATCCTGCACGCGAAAAACCTCCCGCCGGTGGAACTGGCGCGCCTGCCCGAGGGCTGGGCAGCGCTGCTCGCACCGATGCCGCTCGATGTCGAGGCCTTGGGCGCGCATGCCACGGCACGCGGGGCTATGCTGTTTGCGTCGAGCGCCGCCATTCTCGGTGCCGATCATGCCGGTCTTGGGTGCGCGGGTTCGGCCTGGGCGCTGATTAATCTGGGCGCGCGTATCAGCGACCGAGCAACGGCCGAGGCGGCCCGAACACGCGCCGGCGAGTATTTGTCTGCGCTCGGCCGCCAGCGATGGCCCAAGCCGCTCCGACCGCTGGCGGTGCTGGCCGCGCTGGCCCGGCACGATCAGCGTAGTGGTTTTCCTCGCCGACAAGGATCGCCCCGGCGACTGGCGCTCGCGTTGCGGGCCGGCCTGTTCGGCGGTTGATGACCGCGCATCACGGCTCTATCAACTGGACGGGGGGATAAGAGCGATGTGGCGATTTCTGGCCGGGGTCTTGTCGGCGCTGCTGCTGGTCGGCGCGGGGTTGTTCATTTGGAAGGGCAGCGCGCAGGCGGATGGCGATCCTGTCCCGCCTCCGCCCGGACCGTCGCTGATCCAGCCAGCGCCGCTGACGACACCCCCTTCGGCCGAGCGCGACCGCGAAACCAAGCGCTTCGATCGTTACGACAAGGACCGTGACGCCCTGGTGACGCGCGCCGAATATCTTGCGTCCCGTCAAAAGGCGTTCGACAAGCTCGACCTCAACCAGGATCGTCGGCTCAGCTTCGAGGAGTGGTCGGTCAAGACCGCCGACAAATTCGCGAAGGCCGATGCGGACGGTTCAAAGACGCTATCGCGCGAGGAATTCGCCACGACACGCGTCAAGCGAACGGCGAAGCCGCGATGTGATTGCTCTGGTGAAGGCAATTAGGGTCAGCCCACCTCCGTTCGGGCTGAGCTTGTCGAAGCCTTTCCTTCTTGAAAGAAAGCACTTCGAAAGGCTCAGTGCGAACGGATCGGAGTATAGCTCCGGTCATCAGCCGATGCTGCTCGCCGCGTTGAGCACGGCGCGCACGCTCGCCGTGGCGACGTCGGCATCGACGCCCACGCCCCAGATCGGCTTCCCGTCCGGTGTTCGGCATTCCACATAGGCGGCCGCCTGCACGTCGCTGCCTTTGCCGATCGCATGTTCGCTATAATCAGCGATATCGAAGCGCACTCCGAAATGTTCGTCGAGCGCCTGAACTACACTTGAGAGCAGGCCGTTGCCGCGCCCTGTTACGGATTGCTCCTTGTCGCCGACCTTGATTTTGCCGGTGAAGATTCGGTCGCCATTCGCCGCCTTGGTTTCGCTATAATCGACGATGGCGAAGCGGGCGTCGGGCTTCAGGTAGGTCCGCTCGAACAGCGCCCAGATATCGGCGGCGTTCAATTCACGGCTGGTCTCGTCGGCCAGCGCCTGGACATGCCGGCTGAACTCGGCCTGCAGCCGCTTGGGCAGCTTCAGCCCCTTGTCCTGCTCGATCACCCAGGCGACCCCGCCCTTGCCCGACTGCGAGTTGACCCGGATCACCGCCTCGTAACTCCGGCCGAGATCGGTCGGGTCGATCGGCAGATAGGGCACTTCCCAGAACTGGTCGTTGCGCTTCTCCTGCGCCGCGAACCCTTTTTTGATCGCATCCTGATGCGAACCCGAGAACGCGGTGAACACCAGATCGCCCGCATAGGGATGACGCGGGTGGACGGGCAGGTTGTTGCAATATTCCGCGGTCTTGATGATCTCGTCGATGTCCGAGAAATCGAGCTTGGGATCGACGCCCTGCGTGTAGAGATTGAGCCCGACCGTCACCAGGCAGCAATTGCCGGTCCGCTCACCGTTGCCGAACAGGCAGCCCTCGACCCGGTCGGCGCCCGCCATCAGCCCCAGCTCAGCCGCCGCCACGCCGGTGCCCCGGTCGTTATGGGTGTGCAGGCTTACTACCGCGCAGTCGCGGTTGGGGATGTTCCGGCAGAAATATTCGATCTGGTCGGCATAGATGTTGGGCGTCGCGGCCTCGACCGTAGCCGGCAGGTTGAAGATCAGCGGCCGCTCGGGCGTGGGGCGCAGCACCTCCATCACCGCTTCGCACACCTCCAGGCTGAAATCGAGTTCGGCGGTCGAGAAGGTCTCGGGCGAATATTCGAAATGCCATTCGACATCGGGCTGCTTGGCGGCCTCGTCGCGCAGGATCTTGGCCCCGTCTATGGCGATCTGCTTGATCTCGGATTTGTCCATCTGGAACACGATGTTGCGCCATGCCGGCGACACCGCGTTATAGAGATGCACGATCGCCGCCCGCGCGCCCTTCAGCGATTCGAAGCTGCGCTCGATCAGGTCGCGGCGTGATTGGGTGAGCACCTGGATGATCACGTCGTCCGGGATCGTGCCGCCCGCGATCAGTCCGCTGATGAAATCGAACTCGGTGGCGCCGGCGGCGGGGAAGCCCACCTCGATCTCCTTGATCCCTACCTTCACCAGCAGATCGAAGAAACGGGTCTTCTTCTCCGCGTTCATCGGATCGATCAGCGACTGGTTGCCGTCGCGCAAGTCGGTGGAGAGCCAGCGCGGGGCGGACGTGATCGTCCGTGACGGCCATTGCCGGTCGGGCAGATTAATCTGCGGAAACGGTCGGTACTTTACGGACGGATCGCGTAACATGGTCATCGGAATGCCTTAAAATGCGGGCGCAATGGGTTCACCCTCGCTTCGATCTCGGTTCGGATATTTGCCCTTAGGCGCCGTGGCTCGAAGCCGCAGCTGCGGCCTAGCAAAATCGCGCGCCTAAGGGCGCGTAAGTCGAAGCAGAAGAAGGCCGCGATGCGACGTCATGATTTCGCTTTACTGCAAACCGGTCGGCAAAGTCCATATCCTTCCGACGTCGGTTCCGCTCAGCGGTTCGGCCGGCAGGTTCTGCCCTGATAGGCAAAGCGATTCAGCACATACGCCTTGCCGTTCCACCGCTGCACCGGAAAGCAGAAGCCGGGACCGCCCACCGAGATGTCCGGCCATCCGCCGACGCCCTTGGTGGACAGGAATTCAGGGATTCCGGCATCGCTTGTGATCTTCAGCCATCCGCCATTGCCCTGCTTGCTCAGGAGCATGAATCCCATGCCTGCCGCACCGTAGCAGAAGCTGCCGCCCTCGCTCACGATCGCTTCTGGCCGCCCGTCTCCGTTGAGATCGCGCACCTCATCGATGGTCGCGCCCTGGGCTTGCGGGTCCTCGGCGCAGATCAGCCATTTGCCGCGAACCAGCTTCGCGCCGGCCGCCTTGAAGATCGCTGCCCGTTCAGCAGGCGGCAGGATCGGCACGCTTGGCGCCGCCAGCAACAGCATGAATGAAAACAGCATCAGCATCCCCCAAAACAGTCACGGATTTAGGACATGGTGTCAGCCGTGGCCTTGAACAGATCATTGTAAACCTGCCGCAGCGCCGCCTTTTGCACCTTGCCCATCTGGTTGCGGGGAAGGGCATCGACAAACATGACCCGGCGGGGCTGCTTGAACCGTGCAAGCTTGTCGGCGATCGCGGCCAGTACGACAGCCTCATCGACCGCACTTCCCTCGGTTCGCGTGGCCACCGCAACCACGCCCTCGCCAAGGTCCGGATGCGGCACCCCGATCACAGCGCTTTCGCCGATGCCGGGCACCAGGTCGATCGCAAGTTCGATCTCCTTCGGGTAGATGTTGAGCCCGCCCGCAATGATCAGATCCTTGGATCGACCGACAATGCTGACCCGCCCATCCTCACCCATGGTCGCGACATCGCCGGTGATGAAATAGCCGTCGAAACGCATTTCCTCGGCCGTTTTCTCGGGATTGCGCCAGTAGCCCTTGAACAGGTTCGGTCCCTTGATCTCAAGCACGCCAGGCTCCCCGCGCGCCATCTCTAGGCCCTTGTCATCGCACACTCGCGCCGAAACGCCGGGAAGCGGAAAACCCACCGTGCCGGGGATGCGCTCCCCGTCATAGGGATTGGAGGTGATCATTCCGGCTTCCGTCATGCCGTAACGCTCGAGGATGCGATGTCCGCTCTTCTCGGCGAATTCTTCGAAGGTCGCTTCAAGCAAAGGCGCCGATCCGCTGATGAACAGTCGCATCTTCGCACAGGCCGCCGGCGTCAGCCCGGCGTGCGCGGCCAGCCGGACGTAGAAGGTCGGCACGCCCATCAGCACTGTCGCCTGCTCGAAATCGGCGAGCACTTTGTCGATGTCGAAGGTCCGGTGAAACAGGATCGTCGATCCGTTGAGCAGCGCGCCGTGCAGCGCCACGAACAGCCCGTGGACATGGAAAATCGGCAGCGCGTGGATCAATACGTCTCCGGCCCGCCAGCGCCAATAATCCTTGAGCACGAGCGCGTTGGACGAAAGGTTGCCATGGCTCAGCATCGCGCCCTTGGAGCGCCCGGTGGTGCCCGACGTGTAGAGGATCGCGGCCAGATCATCCTCACTCCGCATCACGGTTTCGAATGGCATCGGGGTGATCGCGGCGGCGGCATCGACCAGCGTGCCCTGGCCTTTAGCATCGAGCGTCAGGCAACGCGCTTTCCCGGAAACAGGAGCCAGTGCGTCGAGTTTGGCGGGATCGCATACCAGCACAGCAGGCTCGGCGTCGCCAATGAAATAGGCAAGCTCAGCAGGCGTGTAGGCAGTATTGAGCGGAACATAGATCATGCCCGCTCGCAGCGCGCCGAGATAGAGCAGCACATTCTCGACTGATTTCTCGACCTGCACGACGATCCGGTCCCCCGGTTGGGCGCCCGAGGCCGCCAGAGCGTGCGCATAGACCGCGGTGGCTGAATCAAGCTGGGCGTAGGAAAGGAGTGTGCGTCCTGCCTCGACGAGGAAGGGTGTGTCGCCTGCCTTGTCCGCCGCTTTGGCGAACAGCGCATACAAATTCTCGTTCATGCGGCTACCGTATCGGCATTCGGGGACAATGCGAAGGCATTGCAACAGCGCCCGCCAAAATCCTCGCGGCGCAATATTGAGGTGAGAACCCAAAGTCCTCTCCCGCATGCGGGAGAGGGTTGGGTGAGGGTCTTCTTGCTTCTTGATCAGGAGGTGCGGGCCGCCACCCGCTTGCCCTCATCCAAGCGCGCCAAGCAGGGCGAGCCGACGAGGCCTGCTATCCTTCTCCCGCAGGCGGGAGAAGGTGCGTAGTTACAGCGCTCGCTTCAGCGCATCGATCAGATCGGTCTTTTCCCAAGGGAAGAGATCGCCATCGGCGTCACGGCCGAAATGGCCGTAGGCAGCGGTTTTCTGGTAGATCGGCTTGTTGAGACCGAGATGGGTGCGAATGCCCTTTGGCGTCAGGCGAACCAGCGTTGGCAGCACCGCCTCGATCTTCGCCTCGTCCACCGTCCCTGTGCCGTGCGTGTCGACATAGAGCGACAGCGGCTCGGCGACGCCGATCGCATAGCTCAGCTGTATTGTACAACGCTTGGCGAGACCCGCCGCGACGATGTTCTTGGCGAGGTAACGGCTGACATAGGCGGCCGATCGATCGACCTTGGTCGGATCCTTGCCGCTGAACGCGCCGCCACCATGCGGCGAGGCGCCGCCATAGGTGTCGACGATGATCTTGCGGCCGGTGAGACCAGCGTCGCCGTCCGGCCCGCCGATCTCGAACATCCCGGTCGGGTTCACGAAGATCTGCTCATCGGCAGGCAGCCAGCCTTCGGGCAGCACATCCTTGAACACGCCCTTTACATAGTCGCGCAGCTTTGCCTGCCCCTCGGGGTTCGCGACCGCCGCGCTGTGCTGAGTGGAGACGACCAGCGCGGTCGCACGCACCGGCACGCCGCCTTCATATTGCAGCGTCACCTGGCTCTTGGCGTCGGGCTCGAGGAAATCGACGATCTTGTTGTGGCGGTCATGCGCGAGCCGCTCGAGCACCTTGTGCGAATAATAGAGGGTGGCCGGCATATAGCCGGGCGTCTCGTCAGTCGCGTAGCCGAACATGATGCCCTGATCGCCGGCGCCTTCGTCCTTGTTGCCGCTCTCGTCCACGCCCTGCGCGATGTGCGCGGACTGGCCGTGGAGGTTGTTTTCGAAGCGGAAGGTCTTCCAGTGGAAACCGTCCTGTTCATAGCCGATGCGTTTCACCGTATCGCGTACGGCTTTTTCGATCTCATCCTTCGCGCCGGCAGCCCATTCGCCATTTTCGTACACGCCCTTGCAGCGGATCTCGCCCGCCAGCACGACCAGCTGGGTGGTGGTCAGCGTCTCGCAGGCGATGCGCGCCTCAGGGTCCTTGGAGAGGAACAAATCTACGACAGCGTCCGAAATCTGGTCGGCGACCTTGTCGGGGTGGCCTTCCGACACACTTTCGGAGGTGAAGAGATAGTTGCTGCGCATGCTGATCCTTCCAAAGGAGAACGAGATATAAAGCTTTCCTTATGTGGCCCCTTAGCGTGACCGTCGACGGACTGCAATCGAGATCGCGGTTAATATGAGCGCGAAAATAAAGGGGAGGAGATTGCCATATTTGGAGAACAAGGTGGGTGGCAGCGGCGCAGGAAGGGGCGCGCTGATCGCATCGGCGGTATGCCAGGGCACCTGGCTCCGGATCGCGCCATTAGCGTCGATGACGGCCGAAATGCCGGTCGGGGTCGATCGGATAATTGGCACGCCTTCCTCGATCGCCCGCATCCTTGCCTGGGCCAGATGTTGCGGCGGCCCCCATTCCCCGAACCAGGCATCGTTGGACGGATTAAACAGGAAGTCGGGGCGATTATGCCGATCCACCACCTGACCCGAAAAGATGATCTCGTAACAGATCTGAACACCCATCTTGCCGAAGCCGGGCAGCGCATAGCTCTGCGGCCCCGGGCCCGGCAGAAAATCCATGTCCCCCGGCACCAGTCGTGACAGCCCGATCACCGAAAGGATCGGCCGCATCGGTAGATATTCACCGTAAGGCACAAGGTGGGATTTATCGTAGCGCGCCAGAATGCGAGCCTTGGCATCGAGCGCAAACAGGCTGTTGCGCGCCGCGATCATCTCCCCGTTCTTGTCCCGAACGATGGCATCCCCGCCAGTCAGTAGGATATCGCGAGGCCCCAACAATCCGGAAAAGGCGATCCGGGCATCGGCATCGTCTTCCAGTGCATAGGGGACGGCGGCTTCGGGCCACATCACCAAGCGCCGTTCAGCGGAAGGCGCACCGGAAAGGCGCACGAGCCGGCGGATGTTCCGAATGATCAGATCCTCGGAATATTTCTCATTCTGGTTGATATTCGGCTGGACGATCCGAAGCTGGATCGCTTTGTCGGGCGGTGGGGTAGGGGAGAAGGCCGCTATAGCTGCCGTCGTAATTATGGGCAGGAGCAGCACCGCCGCCTGCCGCCACTTGCCTACGCCCAACCCGGCCAGGGCACCGGCAGTCACTATCACGATGCCGGAGAGGCCATAGGTTCCGATCCAGCGCGAAAGCATCCCGATCTCGACCAGCGTGACGCCCAGCGGGTTCCAGGCAAAGCCGGTGAACAACGTCGCCCGCAGCCATTCGGTGACGATCCATCCGGCCGCGAAAATCAGGCTCAGCGGAATGAGTGCGGGCTTGCCCCAGCGCCACGCGAGTCCGACGGCGGCGGCTGGGAAGATGGCGAGGTAGAGCGAAAGCAGCACCACCGCGATCCAGCCAAGCCAGTGCGGCATCGCATCCTGATAGTAAAAGGCAGTCGCGATCCAATTGAGGCCGATTGTGAAATGGCCCAGGCCAAACCACCAGCCGGTGACCAGCGCTCTTCGTAATGTCGGCGCGCGTTCGATCAGCGCGATCAGCCCCGCAAAGCAGAGAAAGGTGACGAACCACCAATTGAGCGGCGCGAAGCCGGTGGCTGAGGCGCAGCCGAGCGCCAGTGAGATCAGCCAGACCGGCATTGGGCTTACTGCTTGGCCGTCACGCGCCAGATCTTGTTGCCGACATCGTCCGCCACGAGCAGCGCGCCCGTATTGTCGAGCACCACGCCAACCGGACGTCCCTGCGCTTGTTCATCGGCGTTGAGGAAGCCGGTCAGCACATCGACCGGCTTGCCAGCGGGGCGCCCATTCTTGAACGGCACGAAGATAACCTTGTACCCGGACGGGGGCTTGCGGTTCCACGATCCATGCAGACCGATGAAGGCGCCGTCCGTGAAGCGCGGCCCCAGCGATGCGCCCTTGGCGAAGCTCAACCCGAGCGCCGCGACATGAGGCCCGAGCGCATAATCCGGCCGCGTCAGATACTGGCGCATGTCGCGCTCGGGCTCCGGCACCCGGCTGTCGATATACCCGCTCCAATAATACCAGGGCCAGCCATAGGAGCCGCCGAACTGGACGGAGGTTAGATAATCCGGGACGAGATCGCCGCCAAGTTCGTCGCGTTCATTGACCACGGTCCAGAGCATGCCGCTGGCCGGCTCCCACGCCATGCCCACGGGATTGCGAAGCCCTGCGGCGTAGATGCGATAACCGCGCGGATTTTTAGGATCGAGTTCGAGGATATTCGCACGGTTCGCTTCCGCTTCCAGCCCCTGATCGGCGATATTGGTCAGCGAACCGATGGCGACATAAAGCCTAGAGCCGTCCGCATTGGCAACGACATTGCGCGTCCAATGCCCGCCGGGGGGGAGGTTGAGAAGTTTTTCAGGCTTCACGTCGATGCGTGTCTGGCCAACCTTGAAGGGGACTCGCACCAGGGCATTGTGGTTGCCGACGTAGAGCTGGTCGCCAACGAGCGCCATCCCGAACGGAGAATTGAGGCCCTTGAGCAGCACCGATCGCTGGTCGGCCACGCCGTCGCCATTGGTGTCCCGCAAAAGGGTGATCCGGTTGGCGGATGGCCCGCCCGCGCCGACCCGGCCCATCACCGTGCGCCTCACCCAGCCACGGATGCCGCCGTCCTTGTTCGGCGGGCCGTTGGTTTCGGCCACCAGCACGTCGCCGTTCGGCAGCACGAGCATCCAGCGCGGATGATCGAGATTTTCGGCAAACGGCTTTACCACGAGGCCGGTTGCCGGGGTTGGTCTGGCGCCGGCCGGCCAACCCACAGCCTTGGCGATACTTACCGTGGGGATCAGCCGTTGCGCGGGCTCAACTATCTTCGGTTTTGGTCCAGTGACAGCGTCAACCGAAAGCTGCGCCTGACCGCCGCGCAGATATAGCCAGCTACCCAGAATGATCGCGAACAGGAAAGCGGCTAGAACGCCGAGGCGAATCCTCCGATCGGGCATCTCATTCGTCCTCTTCAGCCATCGCCGGCGGCGGGTGCAGGCGAAGACGGGTCACGCGCCTGATGTCGCCATCGATGATCTCCAGCCGCCAGCCACTCTCATGGTCGACGATCTCGCCGGGCTGCGGCACATGTCCGGCCAAAACCGAGGCCAGCCCGCCCAGCGTGTCGACATCTTCTTCGATATCGGCAAGCTTTGGATCTATAGCGTCCGCAATGTCTTCAAGTTCCGCGCGCGCGTCCGCTTCCCAGCATCCGCCGTCGATCGGGAAGAACAGCGCCTCGGGGGCGTCGTCATGCTCGTCCTCGATCTCGCCAACGATCTCTTCGACCAGATCCTCGATTGTGACGAGGCCCTCGGTTCCCGAATATTCGTCGAGTACGATGGCGAGATGGGTCCGCGTCGCACGCATCTCGGCGAGCAGGTCCAGCACCCCCATCGATTCGGGGACGTAGCGCGGCTCGCGGATCAGGCTCGCGATCGTGGTGTGAGCAGACTCACCTGTCGCCAGGATCGCGAACACATCCTTGACGTGCACCATGCCGATGACGTGATCGAGCTTCTCGCGATAGACGGGCAGGCGGCTGTGCCCGGCCTCCGCGAATGCCTGCACAAGATCGCCGAAGCTAATTGTCTCGTCGATCGCGATGATCTCACCACGCGGGACGCAGATGTCGCCGACCGTGCGCTCGCCAAGATGAAGCAGGTTGCGGACCATCTGGCGCTCGATGGCCGAGAGATCACCCTTGGTGGGCACCTCGTCTTCATGTTCCTCGATAACCTCCTCGATCTGGTCGCGGAGGGTCGGTTCGCCATTCTCGCCGAACAGAAGGGAGCGGAGGCCTTGCCATAATCGCCCGCCCTGTTCGGTGCCGGTACTGGAATCTTCAGGCATTGGAGTGTTTTATCGCCCTGTTACAATCATGCTTCGTCGACGCTGTACGGATCTTCGATCCCCAGCGATGCCAGCGCGTCGCGCTCGATCGCTTCCATCGCCTCTGCCTCGGCGTCGTCGATGTGGTCATATCCTAGCAAATGCAAGGTGCCGTGGACAATCAAATGCGTCGCATGCGTGGTTAGCGATACGCCCCTCTCCTCGGCTTCCCGCGCGCAAACGCCGTCCGCAAGTACGATATCGCCCAGCAGCACCTCACCATCGTCGCCGATGTCGAGCCCATCCAGCAGGTCGGTTTGCACCATGGGGAACGAGAGGACGTTGGTCGGCTTGTCCTTGCCGCGATACTGGGCGTTGAGGAACTGAACTTCATCATCGTCGGTCAGCTTGACCGATACCTCGACCCGAACCGGCGATCCGACGAGATCGCCATGCGCGGTGCGATTGATCGCGGCGAGCACGGATCGTTCGGCCAGCGCTTGCCAGTCTTCCCCGACAGGCCAGCTTTCGCCCCGATCGATTTCGACCTCAATCATGCGCCGAGGCGGGCCCCTCATACGCCTCGACGATCCGGCCGACGATCGGGTGACGGACGACATCGGCGCTGTTGAAACGGATCGTGGCGATGCCTTCGGTACCCTCTAGCCGGCCAACCGCATCGGCAAGGCCGGACTTGCCGATATCGGGCAGGTCGATCTGCTTGGGATCGCCGCAGACCACCATCCGGCTGTTCTGGCCGAAGCGCGTGAGGAACATCTTCATCTGCATCGGCGTGGTGTTCTGCGCCTCGTCGAGGATGACGAACGCATCGGAGAGCGTACGGCCGCGCATAAAGGCGATCGGGGCGATCTCAATCTCGCCCGAGGCAATGCGGCGTTCGACCTGCTCGTTGGGGAGCATGTCGTACAGCGCGTCGTAAAGTGGGCGGAGATAAGGATCGACCTTCTCCTTCATGTCGCCGGGCAGGAAGCCGAGCCGCTCGCCAGCCTCGACCGCTGGGCGCGAGAGGATGAGCCGGTCGACTGAGCCGGTGATGAGCTGCTGCACCGCCTGCGCGACCGCAAGATAGGTCTTGCCGGTGCCGGCCGGGCCGAGCGCAAAGATGATGTCGCTTTTCGACAACGCTTCCATATAGCCGATCTGGGTTGCCGAGCGCGGGATGATCGTCTTCTTGCGCGTCCGGATCATCACCGACGGCGGCTGGCTCGCATCATGGCGAATGATGCCTTCCAACGTGGGTTCGGCGGACATGGCGATCACTGCCTCTACCGCGCCAGTGTCAAGTTCCTGACCCTTGACCAGACGGTTGTAGAGACCTGTCAGCACCTCCCGCGCCCGCGCCGCGGAGCTGGCCTCTCCCTCAATCTGCACCTTGTTGCCGCGTGCAGCGATGTAGACGCCGAGGCGATTTTCGATCGCGACGAGGTTCTGGTCATATTCGCCGAACAGGCGGCCAAGCAGTTGAGGCTTGTCGAAGACCAGTTCGAGTCGGGCACGGTCGCCCGGCTGGGCGGGTACGGGTTTACGCGACATGACGCCTTTCAATGCTGTGGAGGACTTCCCCATTGAGACTGTTCGGTCCAGCTGAAACAATCCGGACATCCAGCAAGGTTCCGGGTGCGGCGTCGGTTTCGACCACCACTGATTGCAGCCAGGGCGACTTGCCGATGCGCTGGCCGGGGCGCTTGCCGTCCCGTTCTATAAGAATGGTTGTTACCAGGCCGACACTGGCCTGATTGAACGCCTGTTGCTGGCGATTGAGGAGCGCTTGCAACCGCTGAAGGCGTTCGTCCATGATCGGCATGGATATCTGCTTGTCCATCGTCGCGGCGGGCGTGCCGGGACGCGGCGAATATTTGAACGAGAAAGCCTGCGCATAGTTGACGCGTTCGATCAGCCCCAGCGTGGCTTCGAAATCGGCCTCGGTTTCGCCGGGGAAGCCCACGATGAAATCACCCGAGATCGCAATATCGGGCCGGACGGCCCGAACCCTGTCGATAATGCGTTCATAGGAGGCGCTGTTGTGGCTGCGGTTCATCGCCTTTAGAATCGGATCGCTGCCCGACTGGACCGGCAGATGCAGGAAGGGCATCAGCTTCTCAACCTCGCCATGCGCCGCGATCAGACCGTCGGTCATGTCGTTGGGATGGCTGGTGGTGTAGCGAATGCGTTTGAGATCAGGAAGCGTGTCAAGCGCACGGATCAAGCCGTCCAGACCTTGTTCGATGCCCTTGTCGTCCGCACCGGTCCAGGCATTGACGTTCTGGCCCAGCAATGTGATCTCGGATGCGCCGGCATCCACCAGCGCCTTTGCTTCGTCGACGATCGCTGACCAGGGACGCGAGATTTCGGCGCCGCGCGTATACGGCACGACGCAATAGGTGCAGAATTTGTCGCAACCTTCCTGCACGGTCAGGAAGGTGCTTGGCGCCTGCCGTCGACGCGCTGGAAGACTGCCGAACTTTGAATCGATCGGCATGTCGGTATCGATCGCGCGCTGACCGGAGGCCGCCTGTGTGATCAACTCGGGCAGCCGATGATAGGATTGCGGTCCCACCACGATATCGACGGCAGGAGCGCGGGAGCCGATCTCCTCACCCTCGGCCTGCGCCACGCACCCTGCCACCGCGATAAGCGGCTTGCTGCCTTCGGCGCGCTTCACGATGCGGCCGACGTCCGAATAAACCTTTTCGGCTGCTTTCTCGCGGATATGGCAGGTGTTGAGGACGACGAGGTCAGGTTGCTGATCATCAGTGGCCGCAACAAGGCCCTGCGCTTCGAGCAACTCACCCATGCGCTGGCCGTCATAGACGTTCATCTGACAGCCATAGGATTTGATCGCGAAGTTTTTGGGGGCGGGCCGGCTCAAGCGAGCACTCCTTCAGTGCTTGCGATCGAGCGAGACGCCATAAAGCTCCATGCGGTGATCGACGAGCCGAAAGCCCAGGCGCTCGGCAATGCTTCGTTGCAATGCCTCAAGCTCGGGATCGACGAATTCGATCACCTGGCCGGTCTCGACATTTATCAGGTGATCGTGATGTGCCTCGGGAGCGGCCTCGTAGCGAGCACGGCCATCGCCGAAATCATGTCGTTCGAGGATGCCGGCCTCTTCGAAGAGCCGCACGGTACGGTATACCGTTGCGATCGAAATTCCCGAATCGATCGCCGCCGCACGTGCGTGCAGCGCTTCGACATCCGGATGATCTTCCGCTTCCGATAGCACCCGCGCGATTACGCGGCGCTGCTCGGTGATACGAAGACCCTTTTCGGCACACAGCGCTTCAACGTCGATCTTGCGAGTCATCAGTTTCCTTATTCAGCCGCGCGTTCATCCTGCAAGGCGCACCCTACAGACTTTGCGTTGCGAGCGAAAGCCGATGACTCGAATTCAGACCGACGGGAGCATGATTCACGTTTCGGGCCGATTCAGTCAGAAACGGTCACGGTTTAGCGACGGCGCCGCTTGGTCCCCAGGCCGATCTTCTTCGCGAGCGTGCGGCGCTGCTCGGCATAGTTGGGCGCAACCATCGGGTAATCCGCAGGCAGGCTCCACTTCGCGCGATACTGCTCGGGGGTCATTTGATAATGGGTCATCAGATGCCGCTTCAGCATCTTTAGCTTCTTCCCGTCCTCAAGGCACACGATATAGTCCGGCTTCACTGAAGCGCGCACGGAGACCGCGGGCTCAAGCTTGACTTCCGGAGCGGGTGCTGGCTGGCCGAGGCCCGTAAGTGCACCATGCACGTTCTGAATAAGTGCCGGAAGATCCGAAACCGCAACGCTGTTATTGCTAACATGCGCAGACACGATATCCGCCGTAAGTGTGATCAATGTTTCGGTCACTGAAGTTTCTTCCGCCATATGCCACCCGATTGTTGTTTGTTTGAACATGGTCGTTGCCATGCTGGCTGCGGCTATCGCGCTAATTGCAAAACAAAGCAATAATTAAAATTAACAGTTGCGATCTGCTATATATCTTCAAGAATACGCGTTAAAGTAAGCGCATCAAAGGATTGGCCAGATTGGCCAAGATAATAATCACGTCTTCGACCTACTGGAGTAAAGTTAAAGCGCTGGTAAAGCGATAGCGCGGGATTGCCATCACGCACTTCAAGATGAAGGCGCATCGCGCCCCGCGCCTTTGCTTCACGTACAGTGTAATCGATCAGCAATGCGCCAATGCCAAGACCTTGTGTTTGGGGCGATACAGCGATCAGCAGGAGCTCGGCTTCATCGACGACGATCCGGCTAAGCGCAAAGCCCTCCACCTGGTCATCCCTGGTCGCAAGGGACAACCAGACGCCAGGCAAACCGAGTATGCCGAGGCATTGTTCGCGCTTCCAAGCTTCGCCGAAGCTGGAATCGAACGCCTGATCCATCACGGTCATGACTGAATCGATCGCGGCGGCGTCTGCCTCGACGATCGCTATCGGTGTCATTGTGGCGTTCATGCTGCTCTCGCGTCAGGCGCGCGGACATAAATGGCGCGCGGCGGAAGATGACGCAAAGAGTCTGGCAGAGACAGGACTTGAGCTGCGCGGGGAAGCGCGGTTTGTGCGGTGCCGGAACCTCGAGCGTTGACGAGAGCATCCGCTCCAGAACCCAGGATCAGCGGAGACTGGATTACGCAGGCCGCCGCTTCGGGCGTAAGCGATTGTATCGCAGAACATGGCGAGAGCGGAGCAGTTGTGAAGTCCTGCACGAAAATCTCGCCATGTCCGCCCAGAACGGCAACCGCGACCTGATTGACGAAGCTTGCGTTGGCAGCGATCAGCGAGAGCGAGGAAAAACCCCACACCGGTGCGCCCCACGCCAGCCCGAGCGCACGGGCCGCTGCGAGTCCGACCCGTGTCCCTGTGAAGCTTCCCGGTCCGCAGTCTACCCATATGAGATCCGCCCGGCCTTGATCCGGCAAGGCTTCGATCATCGGGATCAGCTGTTCGGCATGTCCGCGCCCCACGATCTCATGGCGCTCGGTTATCACCGTGTCGCCTTCCAGCAGTGCGACGGAGCACGCCGCGGTCGCAGTGGATATGGAAAGCTGCACCTCGTTAGACGATGCTGTTCATCTCCTCGAACTCCGGGCGGGGCAGCCGTTCGAATATCGTAGACGGATCACCATGGCCCAGTGTCGAGATGAAGTTGGATTTCACGGTAGTGCCGGCAAAGAAGGCCTCATCCACCGCAGCATTGTCGAAGCCGGACATAGGCCCTGTATCAAGACCAATCGCCCGTGCAGCGAGGATGAAATATGCCCCTTGAAGCGAAGAATTGCGGAACGCTGTCTTTTCGGCCAGTTCGGGGCTGCTGGTGAACCAGCTTTTCGCGTCGGCGTGGGGAAAGAGCTGCGGCAGCTTTTCGTAAAAGGCCATGTCCATGCCGATTATTGCGGTGACAGGCGCCTTCAAGATCTTCGCTTGATTGGTCGCCGACGCCAGCGCGGCAAGCTTGGCTTTCGCTTCTTTGGAAACGCACCAGACGATCCGGAGCGGCTGACAATTGGCCGATGTCGGTCCCATCTTCACAAGCTCGTAGATCGCCCGAAGTTCAGTTTCGGATACGGTTGCGTCACTATATCCGTTGTAGGTTCGTGCTGCCCGGAAAAGTTGATCGAGCGCGGCATCGGGCAACGGATTAGGCATTTAGAATTTCCCCTTGACGATTGATGGAAAAACAGGCGCTTGTAACCAGCGTTTATACTGCGCGTACCTCGGTCACTTCCGGAACATAATGCTTGAGCAGGGACTCGATGCCATTCTTCAAAGTGGCTGTCGAAGACGGGCAACCCGAGCAGGCGCCATGCATCGCGAGATAAACCGTACCGCGCTGAAATCCACGGTACACGATGTCACCGCCGTCGCGCGCAACTGCGGGGCGCACGCGGGTCTCGATCAGGTCCTTGATCTGAACGACAATGTCTTCATCCGCCGGATCATCGAGAATATCGTCTTCGTCCGAGATCGCGATGTCGCCTGCCGATCCGGCATTGAACAACGGCGCGCCGCTCGAGAAATGGTCAAGAAGGACGGTCAATACGTCAGGCTTTGTCTCGGCCCAGGATCCGCCGGGACCCATGGTCACTGAAATGAAATCCTTGCCGAAGAAAACGCCCGTCACGTCACCGATGCTGAACAGCGCGGAAGCGAGCGGCGAGGCTTCGGCTTCTTCGGGATCAGCGAAATCGCGGGTTCCCTGATCCATCACGGTCTGGCCGGGAATGAATTTGAGGGTCGCGGGGTTGGGCGTCAGTTCGGTCTCGATCAGCATGGCTGGCATGTGGGCCTAAAGAGTTGCAGGATCAAGACCTCGATAGATGATCGCGGCGCGTCCTCGCAAACAAGCCTTTCTTTTGCCGCTATTATCGGCCATAGGCGCGTCAACGCCGATATTCGCCCGGCAATTATTTGGGCGATTATCCGGCCGGAGCTGCGTGAACAACTGCCTTTCCAAATGGCAGGATGCGCTCCGCCTCGGGCGTTTTAGCTTCGGGCTTCCCTTTTCACGCGGGTTGTCAGTCAACCCGCTGGCATGTGCGCCATGATGGCGCGCGGCCGCATGATTTTTGAAAGTGACTATTTTGATCAAATTTTCCCAGCTTGGCCTCGCCGAGCCGATCCTCAAGGCGCTGTCCGCCAAGGGTTATGACGTGCCGACGCCGATCCAGGCGCAGGCGATCCCGCCACTGCTCGAAGGCCGCGACCTGTGCGGCATCGCGCAGACGGGCACGGGCAAGACGGCGGCTTTCGCGCTGCCGTCGCTCCATTATCTCGCCGGCAATCCCAAGCCACGCGCGCCGGGCTCATGCCGGATGCTGATCCTCTCGCCAACGCGCGAACTCGCCAGCCAGATTGCGCAGAGCTTTGTCGATTACGGCAAATTCCTGCGGTTGACGGTTGCGACGGTCTTCGGCGGCGTGCCGATCAACCGGCAGATCCGGCAGATGGGGCAGGGCGTCGACGTCCTCGTCGCGACGCCCGGCCGCCTGCTCGATTTGATCGAACAGCGCGCGCTGAGCCTGCGCAATGTCGAGATCTTCGTGCTCGACGAAGCCGATCAAATGCTCGATCTTGGTTTCATCCATGCACTAAAGCGCATCGACACGATGCTGCCGAAGAAGCGGCAGAGTCTGTTCTTCTCGGCGACGATGCCAAAGACGATTGCGGAGCTTGGCGATCGTTTCCTGACCGATCCGGTGAAGGTCTCGGTTGCGCCACAATCGACGACGGCTGAGCGGGTCGATCAGTCGGCGATTTTCGTAAACCAGGCGGAAAAGCAGGCGCTGCTGACCATCATGCTTCGCCGTGAGCCGATCGAGCGGGCGCTTGTCTTCTCTCGCACCAAGCATGGCGCTGATCGTATCGTGAAGCATCTGGTCGCGGCCGGCATCCAGTCGGCCGCCATCCACGGTAACAAGAGCCAGCCCCAGCGCGAGGCCGCGCTCGGCGCATTCCGCAAGGGCGACATCAAGATCCTCGTCGCGACCGACATCGCAGCGCGGGGCATCGACATCGGCGGCGTCAGCCATGTCTTCAATTTCGAGTTGCCGAACGTCGCCGAGCAATATGTCCACCGCATCGGCCGGACGGCGCGGGCAGGGGCGGCAGGCATCGCCATCGCATTCGTTGCCGATGACGAGCGCGGTTATCTTCGCCAGATCGAGAAGCTGACCCGCGTCCGGCTGGAAATGCGTCCGCTGCCGGAGAATTTCGTCGCGGAGAAAGACAAGTTGCCGAAGCCCGCCCAGGCGCCGGCAACCGCGCAGCGTCGCTTCGACAATGCGCGCGGCCATGGCGGCGCGCCACGCCGCGACGAGGAGCAGCCCAAGCGCCGCTTCCCGCCGAGACGCAGCAAGGGCGTTGGCACGCACAAGGGTGCGGTCCAACGTACCGGCTCGCGCTAGAACCGTTCCCGCATCATCGCGAAATGATCGATCGCCTGGTCGATCGTCTCGGCATTTTTGGTGAAGCATAGGCGGACGACCGATTTGATCGGATCGCGGGCGTAGAAGGCCGACATCGGAATCGTCGCCACGCCGCCCTCGCGCAGCATGCGATCGGCGAACGCCTCGTCATCAAGCGTGATCCCCGATGCGGCCAGATCGATCGACAGGAACCAAGTCGCGTCTGAAGCCAGCGTGACATAGCCTGCTGCCTTGAGGCCATGATTCAGCCGGTCGCGTTGCTCGGCAAAGGCGGTGCGCATCGCCTTGAACCAGCTGCCCTCTTTCGCAAGTCCCACCGCGACCGCGCTTTGCAGGTTGGGTGGAGTGGTGAAGGTCAGGAATTGATGCGCCTTGGCGAGGATATCCGCGATCGGCGGAGCTGCGAGCATCCAGCCGACTTTCCAGCCCGTCAGCGCAAAGATCTTGCCCGCCGAGCCGATCTTGACGGTGCGGTCGCGCATGCCGGGAAGCGCCATCAGCGGAATATGCTCGCCATCGAACACGACATGCTCCCAGACCTCGTCGCAGATAGCGATGACGTCATGGCGGACGCAGAGTTCGGCCAGCAGAGTCAGGTCCTCGCGCGACCACATCGTCGCGGTTGGGTTCACCGGATTATTCAGGATAAGCAGGCGGGTGCGTGGGCTGAAGGCGGCTCTCAGCAACGCCGGATCAATCCGCCAGTCCGGTGGGGAGAGATCGATCAGCTTCGCGACGCCCCCGGCGCGTTCGACCAGCGGGAGATAGGCGTCGTAAAGGGGTTGAATCAGCAGTACTTCGTCGCCCGGCGTCACCAGTCCGAAGATGGCGGCCGCCAGAGCTTCGGTCGCGCCGGAGGTGACGATCACCTCTGAGGACCAGACAAAATCGAGGCCCTGATGGTGCCGGTAATGTGTGGCGATCGCCTGGCGCAGTTCGGGAACGCCCCAAGTCGGCGGATACTGGTTCGACTGGGTCAGCAGCGCATCCGCCGCCGCGCGGACCACATCCTCGGCGCCTTTATCCGTGTCGGGAAAGCCCTGACCCAGATTGATGGCGCCGAGTTCGCGCGCCAGCGCTGACATCTTCGAGAAGATGGTGGTGGGCATTGCGGCGTAGATCGGGTTCATGCCCGGTCCTTATCGCCGCGTTGCCCTAATCACAGCACATATTTGCTGAGATCGGTGTTGCGCGCGACTTCCTTGAGCTGGCCGTCCACATAAGCCGCGTCGATCGTCAGCGTCTGGCCCTTGCGGTCCTCGGCGTCGAAGCTGACATCCTCCAGCAGCTTTTCCATCACGGTCGAGAGGCGGCGGGCGCCGATATTCTCGATCTGGCCATTTACTTCGGCGGCGGTCCTTGCGATCGCGCGGATGCCGTCGTCGGTGAAGCTGATCTCGACGCCCTCGGTGCCGATCAGCGCGCGATACTGCTCAGTAAGCGAGGCGCGCGTGTCAGAAAGGATGCGAACGAAATCCTCCTCGGTCAGCGCCTTGAGTTCGACGCGGATGGGGAGGCGGCCCTGAAGCTCGGGCAGCAGGTCACTCGGCTTGGCGACGTGGAACGCGCCCGAGGCGATGAAGAGGATATGGTCGGTCTTCATCGGGCCATATTTGGTCGACACGGTGGTGCCCTCGATCAGCGGCAGCAAGTCGCGCTGGACGCCCTCGCGGCTTACCGATCCGCCACGCACGTCGCTGACGGCGATCTTGTCGATCTCGTCGAGGAAGACGATGCCGTTTGCCTCCGCATCGGCGAGCGCCGAGCGGCTGACCTCGTCATGATCAAGCCGCTTGTCGGCCTCCTCGTCGACCAGCTTGGCCCAGGCCGCGCGCACCGGCAGCTTGCGCCGCTTGGTGCGGGTCTGGCCGAACGCCTTGCCCATCATGTCAGACAGGTTGATCATGCCGACCTGGCCGTTCATGCCGGGGATCTCCATCGGCATGCCGCCGCTGTCTTCCAGCTCGAGCTCGATTTCCTTGTCGTCGAGCTGATGATCCTCGAAGCGTTGTTTGAATGCCATGCGGGTTGCCTCGCTCGCGTCCTTGCCGACGAGGGCGTCCAGCAGCCGTTCGAGCGCTGCTTCCTCAGCCTTGTCCTTCACGGCTGAGCGGCGGCGTTCCTTTTCGAGCCGCACAGCTTCCTCGACAAGATCGCGCGCGATCTGCTCCACGTCGCGGCCGACATAGCCGACCTCGGTGAACTTGGTCGCCTCGACCTTCACGAAGGGGGCGTCAGCGAGCTTCGCCAGACGGCGGCTGATCTCGGTCTTGCCGCAGCCCGTCGGCCCGATCATCAGGATGTTCTTGGGACTCACCTCGTCACGGAGGTTTTCGGGGAGGCGCTGGCGCCGCCAGCGATTGCGCAGTGCCACGGCGACGGCACGCTTGGCGTCGTTCTGCCCGACGATATGGGCGTCGAGCGCGGCGACGATGGCTTTTGGGGTGAGGTTATCGTTCATTTCATTCCTTTGCCCTCTCCCGCCTGCGGGAGAGGCTAGTGAGACTTGGGTCGCATCGCGGCCCTGGGCGAACTCGGTGAGGGGATTCTCCCTTATCAAGCGAAGAAGACCCTCACCCAACCCTCTCCCGCAGGCGGGAGAGGGCTTCAAGATCAGGCGACTGAATCGAGCTTTTCGAGCGTAAGGTTGCCGTTGGTGTAGACGCAGATGTCGGCGGCGACCGCCATGGCCTTGCGGGCCAGGGTTTCGGCGTCGGGCTCGTAATCGGCCAACGCGCGAGCGGCAGCTAAGGCATAGTTGCCGCCGGAGCCGATCGCGGCGATGCCATGTTCGGGTTCGAGCACGTCGCCATTGCCGGTGACGACCAGGGTCACCTCCTTGTCGGCGACGATCAGCATCGCCTCAAGGTTGCGCAGATATTTGTCGGTGCGCCAGTCCTTCGCAAGCTCAACCGCCGCGCGGAGAAGCTGGCCGTTATGCCGCTCAAGCTTCGATTCCAGACGCTCGAACAGGGTGAAGGCGTCGGCGGTCGCGCCCGCGAAGCCGCCAATCACCGATCCGTCGCCCAAAGGCCGGACCTTCCTTGCATTGGGCTTCATGACGGTGTGGCCCTGCGTGACCTGCCCGTCGCCCGCTATCACGACTTTTCCATTCTTACGGACCGACAGGATCGTCGTTCCGTGCCATGTGGTATCACTCATTATCCCGCTCACTTTCGTTAAGCCGCGATATGGTGTGGTTCGAAATGGAGTTCAATCAGTCAGGTTTGCGCAATAGGAAATCGAGCGGCAGTTTCGGCCTCTATGCGCGCCATCTCTCTACCCAATCGGTCGAAGTAGCGAACCACTGATCAAGCTCGTCAGCCTGCTCCAATTTGATAACCTGCTTGGTGGGGTCGAGCGGTTTACGATGAGCAACCTGCTTTGCGAATAAGTCGCCTAATAAGGCGTTTTGAAGTTCGACCAGAAAGTCCTCAGCGTACATTATGGCTCCCCAATATATTTTTCATTATGTAACGGACCACAAAGCTGAACCGAAATTTTTCCCGGATTACGATATCAGTTTGCTATATGCATCTCACCCAAATCCTACCGGGAGTAAGTGGGTTCACTGGAATGTAAACTGTGACCGAAATCGGTTCAAAAAGTCACACTAAGTTTACACCCAAACGCACGCGCAACGGTCTCAGCGGCCCTACTTCTCCACCCCCTTCGCCTTGCCCCAGCTGCGGGCCGCGGTGTAGCCGAGATAGCCGGTGCCGAAGAGGGCGTAGAGCGGCTCGGGGATGCCGGCGAGGTAGGCGTTCATGCCCTTGGCGATGGCCTCGGCCATTTCGGGGCGGGCGGCGGCGATCAGACCCATGGGGATGGCCCAGAGCAGAAGGACGTACATGACGTAGAGGAAGCTGGGGCGGGCGCGGCTTGTCCAGGGGTCGGTCGATTGCGCTTCGGCGAGAATGGCCGAGAGCTGGGTGCGCAGCGCTTCCATATCCTGGCTGCCCTGGAGCCTGAGCAGCTCCAGCTTGGCCTGGTCGCGCGCCTGCGGGTCAGGGATGATCTTGTCGATCAGCTTCGCGATTGGGCCGACAATGCCGTCGATCAGGGACATCATTTTCTCCGATTCAGTTTAGAGCCAAATCAGAATATATCCATATAGGTTCGTGTAGGAAAATCTTTCAGCAGTTAAGGCTGGGCGGCGGGACCCAGCTGTCAATTAGGGACGGGTTACACCGGGCGGACCCAGCCTAAGGTGCGGACCCAATAATTGTCTTTACCAGCACGATCCGTGGGAACCGCAAGCGACGCCCCCGGCCGCACCGGGACTTCACGATGTTCGACGTCGACCGGATCGAGGTCCGCGGCCCGCAAGGCACGCTTTACGGCGCAGGCGCGATGGGCGTCATCACCAACAAGCCGGTTTACGAGTTTGAAGACGGGGTGGACGCGTGGGTACATAGTCGGTCCGCAGCTCGATCCTGGCGAGCGTGTCGCCAAGCACGAGTTTTTTGCGCGGCGCGCGTGATCAAGGCCGCCGGAATGCGCTGCAGAATGGCGGAGGAGCTGTGTCCGGCGGGCAAGACTCGAATCCGGTTCAGCGCATCGGTGACCAGATAAGAATCGCCGCCAATCGATGTTTTTCCTCATATATCCTGGTCATAGCGATTTCCGCCTAATCGGGATTCAGGTGCGCGCCCTCACTGCGCCGTCTGAAGGGCTCAAAACCACAAACGAACACCGGCAACGAATCGAAGCGCGTCGGCATCCTCGCCGTGAAGCCGGGTGTAACTTGCCGTCCGGCCGAGCTTCCGTTCCCATCTGATGCCGACATAGGGCGCAAATTCGCGCACCAGCTCATAGCGGAGGCGCAATCCCACCTCGACCGATGTGAAGCCCGCACCCGTTTCAAGCTCGGGCATGTCCTGCGCGGACAGGTTCAGTTCCGCCTTCGGCTGCAGGATAAAGTGCTGCGTGATGCGCTGATCGTAGCTGGCCTCAGCCCGCGCGGTGACCTCGCCCTTGTGCGACAGGAATAGTTCGCCTTCGATCTCGAGCCAGTAGGGCATCAGGCCCTCGATCGCCAGAACCGCATGGGTTCGATGCGGGCGCGGCTGAAAATCCTGCCGGACGCCGGCGTGAAGATTGAACCAGGGATCGAGCGCGTGGAACCAGCCCGCTTGCAATTCCATATGTTCGAGGGAGCCCCCGAACGCGCCCTCGGCATTGGACTTGATCGCCAGCCGGTCGATGTCGCCACCGATCCAGCCTTCCGCTTCCCACGCATAGCCGTCGGCGCCGCGTCCCGGCGCCCATTCCAGCTTGTCGATCATCAGCTTGCTGTTGGGTATGCCCCCGGTTTCATAGTTGAGCAGCTTGCGGGCCCCGGCCATCTGTGCCGGATCGAAATAGGCGTCGGCGGCATGATCCTTGGGTGCGGCAGGAGCCGGCGTATCGGCTGGCTTGTCGGCCGGCGCTGCTTCGCCCTGGTCGGGCACGGCATGGCCCATATGCCCATGGTGGGAATGGTCCTGGGCACGGCCCGCGAAAGCTCCCAGCGCCAGCAGCGGAAGTGCGATCAGCAGGGCCGCTTTCATGCCGCATCCTCCCCGGCCCGCACGGTCACGACGCGGAACATGCCGGCATGCATGTGAAGCATCATGTGGCAGTGGAAGGCCCAGTCACCCAGCGCATCGGCGGTGAAGTCGAAGCTCGCCTTTCCGCCGGGCAAGACATTGACCGTGTGCTTGCGCGGCTGCTTGTCCCCAGCGCCGTTTACCAGCTCGAAGAAGTGGCCGTGTAGGTGGATGGGGTGCGGCATCATCGTGTGGTTTATGAGCGTAACCCGGACCCGCTCATTGTGTCGAAACGCCAGCGGTTCCGGATTTTCGCTCTGCTTCACGCCGTCGAACGACCACATATAGCGTTCCATGTTGGCGGTCAGATGAACTTCCAGCCCTCGGGTGGGCGCGCGCCGGTCTGGGCTGGGGACAAGCGCCTTCAGGTCGGCGTAAGTGAGGACGCGGTGGTCGACATTTTCGAGGCCCGTGGGCTTGTCGCCGAGCCGGTCGGCTGGTGCGGCGGAGATGGTCGCGACGCCTGGCCCCATCCGGATCTGAGGCGATGCCAGTGACTTGTCCCGCATCTTCATCGACCCGTGACCGCCCGTGGACGGGGCATCGGAAGAGGCGCTCAGGTCCAGCGTTCCACTCGCCATGTCCATGCCCATGTCCTTCATGCCGAGCAGCGGGCGTTCGCGGAGTGGGGCGACGGGAGCCACCATGCCGATCTGGGGCGCCAAAGTCGCGCGGCACAGGCCCGATCGATCGATCGCCTCTGCGATGATGGCGATCGCCTCCGCCTTGTGCGGCCGGACGATCACGTCGAGGGTTTCAGCAATGCCGATCTGGAATTCGTCGGTTTCAACCGGGTCTACGTCCTGCCCGTCGGCCTGCACTACGGTCATCGGCAGGCCGGGAAGACGGACGTTGAAATTGGTCATCGACGATGCGTTGATGAAGCGCAGCCGCACCCGCTCGCCCGGCGCAAACAGCCCTGTCCAATTGCCCGTGCTGTCATGGCCGTTGATCAGATAGCTGTAGGCGGAACCGGTTACGTCCGAAATGTCGGTAGGGTCCATGCGCATCTTGCCCCATTCGATGCGCTCGGACAGACTCTGGTCCTTGCCGGCGAGCAAGCCCGCCAGAGTTTGCTTCTGGTGATTGTAATAGCCACCCATCTGTTTCAGGCGGCGCAGCTGGACGTGGGGATGGACGCTGCTCCAGTCGGACAGAACCAGGATATGCTCTCGATCGTAGGGCGCCGGTTCTTCGCCCAGCGGGTCGATCACAATCGGGCCGTAAAGCCCCATCGCTTCCTGCATGTTGCTGTGGCTGTGATACCAGTAGGTCCCGGCCTGCTTGATCGGGAATTCATAATCGAACACGGTGCCGGGCCTGATGCCCGGGAAGCTGATTCCCGGTACGCCGTCGAACTGGAAAGGGACGATCAATCCATGCCAGTGGATCGACGTATCCTCATCAAGTGCGTTAGCGACGGACAGGCGGACGTGCTGGCCCTCCTTGAGGCGCACCAGAGGCCCCGGCACAGTGCCGTTCGCGGTCATGGCATGGCCCATCTGTCCGCCGATGGTCATGTGACGTTGCGCAATGTCGATCCGGATGGCCTCGCCCGAAAGCACGTCCGGTCCAGCCGCCGCGCCCATCGTTCCGGCCTTCGCCCAGCCGGGGAGCAGTCCGCCCAGAGCCGACAGTACGCCAAGTCCGGCGGCCCTGCCCAAAAGGGAACGACGGTCAACATGACGCATGCTCTATTTCCAGCCTTTTCTAATATGCGCGTAACGCAACAATCCCTCATATGGGATGAGAGGAGAGGATGCACGGCGCGTATTGCACCTGTTGGAACATAAAACTGCAAGGCTTCCCCATGCGTTATCTCATGTTGATCGCCGTTTCACCCCTTGCGGTTTCAGGGCTTGCTACAAGCAGAGCGACGCTCGCGCGCGCAAAGCTGATCGGCGCCACTCCCGCCACCAGCGCCAAGGTTTCAAACGTCCACGCCTTGTTCCTGACCTTTTTGGAAGCGTTATCGGCCAGCAATTAGTGATTTCCCTAGGGTGGAAACTTGGCGATCGGTTGGACGTCGAAATGTAGTCAAGCCATGATAATAATTGACAAAATAGGTGTCGCCATTTCTAGCGGCAAGGGGCATGGAAGTGGTTCTTTTGTCAGCTGTCGATCTTGCGCCGGAAAGTTTCTGGCAGGAAGAAAAGTCCCAGTATCACCGTCAAGACGGCGACAACGATCGGATACCAAAGCCCATAGTAGATATCGCCGGTGGCTGCGACCATCGCGAAGGCCAGTGTCGGCAGGAAGCCGCCAAACCAGCCGTTCCCGATATGATAAGGCAGGGACATGGACGTGTAGCGGATCCGGCTTGGGAAAAGCTCCACCAGCATCGCTGCGATCGGTCCATATACGGGGGTGACAAGCACTACGAGTAAGAAGAGAATGAGCACGACCAGCGGCTTATTTATCGTCGCGGGATTTGCTTTTTCGGGATAGCCTGCAGCTTTTAGCGCTGCTTTCGCTTGATCCTGAAACGCCGTGATGGCGGTTTTGCGATCATCCCCAAAGACCTTGGAAGGATCCGGCGCGGTGATGGATGTGCCGCCGATGCGGACATGCGCGATCGTGCCGGCCGGCGCCTCGCCATTATGGTAGCTGACGCCGCTCTTGACGAGGAACGCCTTGACGATGTCGCAGCTCTTTGCGTCGAACTTGTTCTTGCCGACCGGATCGAACTGGAAAGAGCATTCATTCTGGTGCGCCACGACGGTGACGGGCGATGTCGCCTGCGCTTGCGCAAGTTCCGGATTTGCCGCCTTGGTCAGCGCTGTAAACAGCGGAAAATAGAGAAGGGCGGCGATGGCGCATCCCGAAAGGATGATCGGCTTGCGGCCGATCTTGTCGGAAAGCCAGCCGAAGAATACGAACCCAGGCGTCGCCAGCGCCAGCGCAATCGCGATCAGGACGTTGGTGGTGGCGCCGTCGACCTTTAGCATCTTTTCGAGGAAGAACAGCGCGTAGAACTGGCCGGTGTACCAGACGACTGCTTGCCCCATCACCGCGCCAAACAGGGCGATGAGCACGATCCTGAGGTTGCCCCACTCTGCAAAGGCTTCGGTAAGCGGTGCCTTTGAGGTCGTGCCTTCATCCTTCATTTTCTGAAAAACGGGGCTTTCGGAAAGCTGAAGCCTGATCCACATCGAGATCGCAAGCAGCACGATCGAGATGAGGAATGGCAACCGCCAGCCCCAGTCGCGGAAGGCATCCTCGCCGATAACAATACGCGTCCCTATGACGATGACCAGCGCAGCGAACAGGCCGAGCGTTGCCGTCGTCTGAATCCAGCTGGTGTAAAGGCCCCGTTTATTATTCGGCGCATGCTCGGCGACATAGGTCGCCGCGCCGCCATATTCACCGCCCAGCGCCAGACCTTGAAGCAACCGGAGCGCCACAAGAATAATCGGTGCAGCTACGCCGATTGAGGCATAACTCGGAAGCAGGCCGACGCAGAAGGTCGAAAGGCCCATAATCCCCATGGTGACCAGAAAGGTATTCTTGCGGCCGACGAGGTCTCCAATCCGGCCGAATACCAGAGCGCCAAACGGCCGCACCGCGAATCCGGCGGCAAACGCCGCCAGCGCGAAAATGAAGCCGGTCGTCTCATTCACCCCAGAGAAGAATTGTGAGGAGATATAGGTCGCGAGCAGCCCATAGAGGTAGAAATCATACCATTCGAATACTGTGCCCAGTGACGAGGCGCCAATGACAAGCTTTTCGCTTTGCGTTGCCCTATGGTGCTTAGGTAGGCTGTCATAGGCTGTGGCCATCTGCCCTCTCCCATTCAGAACTGTCAAGAATCGCGATACTTCAACTCTCGCCGATCCAACAGTCGTCGACAACCTCGTGGCGAACGGACAAAACCGCTTGGTCAGGCTCCGAAATTCGCCATGCTGAAATACTTTCCTCCTCCGTCGGACGGTGGTCGTTTATTGCGATCACTACGGATAGTCGACGGGGTTAAGGCTTTATAAGAGACAGGTGTGAACGCGCATTTATCCAACGGTGAAATGACACCATTTCTCATGCTGGGGATCGCCCTGGCCATTGGCTTGCTGATTGGGTTTGAGCGTGGCTGGGCACAGCGGAGCGAAGAAGCCGGCAGTCGTGTGGCTGGCATTCGAACATTTGGCATCCTCGGCCTTCTCGGAGGCGTTGCAGGATTTTTGCCACTTCCGCTCGCACTCGTCTTGATGCTCGCGGCTTCAGCGACGCTGCTTGCCGGCTATATTCGTCAGCGGCTCGTGAGCCCTAACGTCAGTGCGACGACCATATTGACCGGTATGCTGACATTCGCTCTCGGCTATCTCACTACTACCGGCAACCCGCTCGCGGGGCTCGCCGTCGCGGTGGCAACCACATTACTTCTGTCAATGCGGGAGCAGATACATGGTTGGCTCAGGGGGCTGTCCGAGACGGAAGTGCAAGCGGTTGGGCGATTTGGCGTGCTCGCCGCAGTAGTTTTGCCATTGCTGCCAGATGCCCAATTCGGTCCGTTGGAGGCATGGAATCCACGGCGCATCTGGCTAGTGGTTGTGTTTGTATCCGGCTGTTCCTTTGTCGGCTATGTCGCGACAAGGCGATTGGGCATCAAAACGGGAGTGCTGGTGACGGCCTTTACAGGCGCGTTGGTATCGTCGACCGCGGTCACGCTCTCGCTGGCGCGGCGGCTTAATGAAGGTTCTGCAGATCTGGCAGGCGTTACCGCCGGAATTGCGGTCGCATCGATCGTAATGTTATTGCGCGTAAGCCTATTGACCTTGGTCATGGCTCCCTTTGCAGCCCTCGCGCTCGGGCGCTTGCTCTTGCCAGCGATAGCGATTGCACTCCCCCTCGCCGTGCTGGCGGTTTGGAAATCGAAGGCGATGACCCCACTGAAGACCGAGGTGGCAAATCCCTTTGATCTTTGGCCCGCATTAGCGCTGGCCCTGCTGGTCGCGGTTATAGCAGTCGCCGTCCGTTGGGCTGAATTACGCTTCGGTAATGCTGGCATAGCGGCAACGCTTGCATTGACAGGCTTTGCCGATGTTGATGCAGCGGTGATGGCGCTTTCAACTCTGCCGTTGGGCAGTATCGGCGGCAGCGAGGCCGGACTCGCGCTGGCGGCCCCGGTGTTGCTTAATACGGCGTTAAAGGGCGCCTTAACAATCGGGGCGTGCCCGGATCGCCGTGGCGTCGTTGCGGCGCTTCCTCTTTTTGCTGCGGTGGCGGGCGCCTGTATCCCAGTTGCAATAAAACTATTCGGGCAATAGCTGCAACATCACTGTACCGCCCAGCTTCGAGCGGCGAGATCACCTATGTACACCGAGATGTCACTTGCAAAATGCGATGTTGACAGACGCTCTCACTCGAGTGGGTCGCGGCAATCAGTGATTTTGTGCTATAGTTTTTAGGTGAGCTGTTTTCTTTGCTTGACTGAAATCGAATGCTCTGAGGTGTCAGCATGCCGAAGGTGGGTTTCGCGCTAAATGCTCGCCCCTTTGCGGGAAAACCCTGGGCCTATGTCTCTTCGATTGTTGCAGTCGTAGTCGCGGGATTCATGCGCTCTTTTCTAGAGCCGTGGCTTGGTGAAGGTTATCCTTTTCTCTTATTTTCGCTCATTATATTCATGTCGTCGCAACTTATAGGGCCTTGGGCAGGTATCGTTACCGCAGCCGTTTCAGTTCCTCTTGGCCTTTATTCCCTCCAAGAATACGGCTTAGCCCCCTCCGAATGGAATCAAGTGGCGCTTTTCCTTTTCGTATCCGCTGCAGTAATTTTGCTCACCATCCTGGAAGACCGCCGCAGCAAAGGGATTCTCGTCTTTGAAGATCAGCGCAGCAAGATGCAGGAGCAGGCAAGTCGCATTGCGACCGAACTGGAACTGCTTATCGATAGCGCGACGAGCTACGCTATCTGCATGCTTGGTGCCGATGGGCGGATCGTAATCTGGAACAGGGGCGCAGAACGGCTCTTTGGATGGACCGAATCCGAGGCTTTGGGAAAGGACCATGGCATCCTCTTTCCCGCAGAAGATAGGGAGGCAGGGGTTCCGGATAGGCATCTTACCGAGGCAAGAGCCAACCACAAATTCGAGGAGCAAGGCTGGCTTATTCGTAAGGATGGCTCCGAATTCCTGACAAGCACCACTGTCACGGAAATTCGGGACGGATCGGGCGTACTGGTAGGCTACGCAAAGGTCATACGCGACATTACCGAAGACCAGGCCAATGCTGCATCGATCGAAGCGCGCGAAATGCATCTGCGCTCAATTCTTGAAACTGTACCAGATGCTATGGTGGTGATCGATGACCGTGGGATTATAACCTCATTCAGTTCAGCTGCGGAGGAACTTTTCGGATATTCCCAGTCGGAGGTAATTGGGGAAAATGTCTCGGTCCTGATGCCTTCTCCCGACCATGAAGCGCATGACAGCTATCTCGCGCGATACCGCGCGACCGGTGAGCGTCAAATAATTGGGATTGGAAGGCGGGTAATGGGACGCCACAAGAGCGGCAGCATCTTTCCGCTGGAGCTTGCGATTGGAGAGGCGATCGGGGGCGGAAAACGCGTATTCACCGGCTTCATGCGCGATCTTACACATAAGGAAAGAGCAGATGCCCATCTTCAAGAATTGCAGGCTGAGCTTCTTCACATATCGCGGGTGAGCGCCATGGGCACGATGGCTTCGACGCTGGCCCATGAGCTCAATCAACCGCTCACGGCTGTCGCCAATTATGTTCAAACGTCGGTCGCGCTTCTAAGAGATCCGGATCCGGATACACATGGTATCGTTTGCGAGGCACTTACTGAGGCCGGCGCAGAAGCTCTTCGGGCAGGCGAGATAGTTCAACGTCTTCGAGATTTCGTGGGGCGGGGAGAGATCGACAAGACGGTCGAGCAGGTTCCCAAACTCATCGATGACGCGTGCGTTCTTGGATTGGTCGGCGCGCGCGAAAAAGGCATAATCCATCGGATCGAAATCGAGCGGGAAATCGGCCACATATTCATCGATCGCGTTCAGGTGCAGCAGGTCTTGATCAACCTCGTTCGCAATGCCGTGGAAGCGATCACACCCATGCAAGCGGGGGAAATTGTAATCTCCGCCGCCACCGCTGGAGATTTCGTTCAGGTTACAGTGGCTGACACTGGTCCCGGTCTCGCGCCGAATGTCGCCAACCAGCTTTTTCAAGCTTTTGTCAGCACCAAGCGAGACGGGATGGGTCTGGGGCTCTCGATCTGCCGTACGATCATTGAAGGCCACGGAGGAAGAATTTGGGCAGAAGCGCGTCCTTCCGGCGGGACGCTGTTTCATTTTACAGTTCCATTGGCAGCGACGGAGAACATCGATGTCTGAAAAGCGGATTGTCCATCTGGTCGATGACGAGGAGGCGGTTCGAAAATCTGCGAGCTTCATGCTGAAGACTTCAGGATACACCGTTCATACATGGGTGAGCGGTGAAGCGTTCCTCAAGGAGATTAGCCACGAAGATGTGGGCTGCGTGCTGCTCGATGTTCGCATGCCAGGGATGGATGGGCTTCAGGTGCAAGCGATGATGGCGTCGCGGGGGGTCAGGATGCCGGTGATCATTGTGACCGGGCACGGCGATATATCGATTGCCGTGCGGGCCATGAAGGCCGGCGCGGTCGAATTCATCGAGAAACCCTTCGACAGGGAGGTGATGTTAGCCGCAGTCGCTGGCGCGTTCGATCAGATTGATGATGCGGAAAAACATCACGCTCGGGCGTTCGATGCCAAGGTCAAGCTCGCCGCCCTGACACCACGTGAACAGGACGTGCTTAATGGTTTGGCTGGCGGATTGCCGAATAAAACAATCGCGTATGATCTGGGTATTAGCCCCCGTACCGTCGAGGTCCATCGAGCCAATCTCATGACCAAGCTGGGGGTTCATAGTTTTTCCGAT
>QFCS01000408.1_pt1 | contig 124950 bp, 119 predicted proteins | sample 3576561 | NCBI WGS metagenome assembly QFCS01 | reverse complement strand
TGGAACAGCAACTGCCCTCCCGAGCGTGCGAACGGCAGATAACCGAGCTCGTCGAGCACGATCAGGTCGAGCCGCGACAGCTGCGCCGCCAGGGTCCCGCCCTTGCCGATCCGGGTCTCCTCTTCGAGGCGTGTCACCACTCAAAGCTCGGGACATTGATTGAGGCTCCGACGAGATGACCGATCGGAGCGTTCTGTACCATCATTTCGACAATCAATTTGTCGCCGAGCTGCGGGCTGAAATCCGCGAAACGCACGCTGGGATCGAAGGTGAGTAAGTCTACTACCCGCGACCTAGCATGCCATTCGAGGCAGGTTACGAATCCAACCGCGTAATACGACATAGCCTCGGCGCCGAACCACGGCGCCCACCGCGTTTCCTCCGGCTGCGCAACGTCGAGCAGCTCTTTGAGCTTCGCGGCGTCCTCAAGAAGCAGTTCGGCACGTGACAGCGCTGTAAAAGCGCTCAGATAATTTTCGGTCGGATCGGCATAGCGGCTCGTAAAGCGAGCCAGATGTTCGGTGTTTCGGCTCATCCATTGTCATCCCTGTCCACAGGCTGAAGTATGCCATCATCGTCTGGTTTTGCTATGCGCACGGTCCCAGCACGGAATGTCCCGTGAGGCGCGTATGCTAGATCAAAAACCAAAATTTCTTCCAAGCCATCATTGTCCAGATCTGCCCGAAACAACTCGCTGACGGAGAGCGCGAACCCGGACCGCGGCTCGATTGCTACATGCCAGTCGTCCTGGTTCACGATCGTGCAGGCACCCTCCGCGATCAAGTCTGCAATGGTCTTGCACCGCTCAAACAGCTCGATGTCTTCCGGCTCTTCAAATTCGATCCACACCTGGCGAATCCATTCCGATGACCAACGATCGAGATCGCGGCATGTGATGCGCGGGTAGCGCAGTGCCGATTCAGGAGCGAATTTGGCATGCTCGATCGCCGCGAGCATTCCGCAATTGCGATCTGCCATTCCATAGCAGTTGATATCGAATTGCGAACGCGGCCAGAGTCCTTTTTCGCGCGCAGCAAGGAACTCGACGCAATTGCTGCAACTTGTTTGTTCATCGGCATCGTTCTGGAGGACGACTTCGGTGATGCCCCCTCCGCCGAGCGCAAATGGCTTCACCATCAGCTCCCGTGCCAATGCGGCGTTGAGGAGAGTTATCTCATCTCCGTCGGCCACTTCAGGCGAATGCCTCAAGCGGGTCGAGCCCTCCTGCTGCCGGTAGATGTCGACGACATCTTCGACGTTGAGCGAATTGCGCTCAGCTTGAGCCTTGAGCTTTAGATAGGCGCCGAGCAGCTTTCGGTCAGCAACCGATGCTGACAACCGTAATTCGACCGCCGGGCGATACTGTTCGGCGATGTCGAGGAAGTGAATCAACACATTATTCGGTCTGACGTCAGCGTTCTTGCGGCCGTTTTGAAATCTCTTTGTCGGGAGTAGGTTGCCCAAACCATTTAGGTCAAAACCTTCGGGCACGACCCCCTCGCTGAAGAGGCGGGCAAGCTCGTCGCGCTCGATCGTCACCGGCACGACATGATCGATGTCGAGCTCGCTGAAAGCAATGAGGTCTCCCGTATAAGGGCAGCGTTTCTTGTGCGCCTCCCAGATCGCCGCGCGCTCCTCGGTAGACAGCTGCCGTCGCTTTGCTCTCTCCTCGGGTGAAGTAGACTTTGGTTTATCCATAGTGCCAATGATGAAGCGGCCGAAACAATTCGGCTAGGATTATATGGTGGCCTCACAGAGTGGGACCCAGTCAACATCAGCCGTTCTGAATTCGAATGCCCGCTTCCGGGTCCTGTTCGGCGCCAGGCCTAACGGCTGACGTGAGGCGCATTCTCGCCTGTTATAACCGTTACCAGGCGGCTAGGGTCAGGACTCATTGATCAGAGCCAGAAGATGACGGTTGCGGCGAGAGCGATGGCGGAGAAGAAGGCTCTGGGGCATCTGTCGTAACGCGTAGCGACCCGCCTCCAGTCCTTGAGGCGACCGAACATGATCTCGATGCGGTTGCGGCGTTTGTAGCGACGCTTGTCGTATTTTACGGTCTTGTTCCGTATTTTTCGGCCCGGGATGCAGGGCGTGATCCCCTTTTCCTGCAAGGCGTCGCGGAACCAGTCGGCATCATAGCCTCGGTCTGCCAGCATCCATTGCGCTTTGGGCAAACTGTCGAGCAAAGCGGCTGCGCCAGTGTAATCGCTGACCTGCCCAGCGGTCATGAAGAAGCTGATCGGACGACCATTCGCATCGGTCACAGCATGCAGCTTGGTGTTCATGCCGCCCTTCGTGCGGCCGATCAGGCGTCCCGGACCCCCCTTTTTACCCCAAGGCTGGACGCCGTGCGGTGCGCTTTGAGATAGGTCGCGTCGATCATGATCGTCTTGCGTTCGGGAGCCTGAGGTGTCGCCAGGCCTTCCATCATGCGGATGAAGATGCCTTTGTCGCTCCACCGCTTCCAGCGATTGTAGAGCGTCTTTGCCGGGCCATATTCTCTCGGCGCATCCCGCCACCTCAGCCCATTACGATTGACGAAGATGATACCGCTCAGAACGCGCCGGTCATCAACCCGCGCACGGCCATGGCTCTTCGGAAAATAGGGCTGAAGACGCGCCATCTGCTCGTCCGTCAGCCAATACAAATCACTCATCATTCAGGCTCCTCGCGGTGAGCCTGAATCACAGCGGCCTGCTCAAATCAATGGGTCCTGACCCTAGCATACTTCTTGGCCATTACGATGTGACGAATGAACGCCGGCGGCAAAGGACCGGTGGCCGGCATCCGATCTTTCCGATATCGTTGCCGAACAGAAGGAATGATCATGGCAGGCGGCCCAGCATGACAATCTCGAACGCGATCCCGCAGCGGCAAAATGAAGAAGACCAGCTGCGGCTGATGCGCGCGCGGCAATGGACCTACAAGGTCGCGACGCGGTTCCTCACCGCCCAGATTCTTCTCACCGTCGCGATCCCGATCATCGGGTCGATCTGGACGATCTTCGTGCCCGAACTGCGCCCGCATCTCGCGGCGCTCGCGCTCGCGATCCTTATGCTCGACACGCTTTATCTCGACCGCCGCTACAAGAGCATGGTGAAGCGCGCCGCCAGGATCAGCGAACAATATGATTGCACGGTGCTCGAGCTGCCCTGGAACAATTTCGTCGTGGGCGAGAAGGTCGAGGCCGAGGATGTCGGCGCCGCCGCCCGCCGCTGGGCAGCCAAGGAAAGCGACGACGATCTGATCAACTGGTATCCGGTCGCCGCCGGCGGCATGCCGATCAGCTTGGGACGCATTCTGTGCCAGCGAACGAACCTGCGGTACGACAGCAGCCTCAGGCAGGCCTTCGGGTCGGTCATCCTCGCGCTGGTCACGCTGGTGGTCGGCGGACTGGTCGTCGCCGGGCTGGCCGAGGATCTGAGCCTCACCGCCTGGGTGCTCACGCTCGCGCCCGCTACGCCGCTGCTCTCCTGGGCGGGGCGCGAATATTACCGGCAGCGCGATACGATCGAGCAGCTCGACAAGCTCAAGACCAAGGCGACGAGTTTCGGCAATGAGGCGCTGGCCGGTACATGTGACGAAGCCGAGTGCCTTTTGCGCTCACGCGCGTTCCAGGACGCCATCTATCTGCGGCGCGCGACGAGCCCGCTCGTCATCCCCTATCTCTACCGTTTCAAGCGCCCGGCGCTGGAAGGCGAGATGGAGGATGCGGCAGCGGACTTTCTGAAAGACTATGAAAATTCGCCGCACAACAAGGCGGAGGCCTGAAGGTCAGGACAAGGCCGCTCCACCGCCCCCAAGGATTGCGGCGCGCGCCTCGTCGAAACCTTCGACCTCTGCCAGCCGCTCGCCAAAATTCCGCTTGAGCTCGGGCCCTTCGGCGAGCAGTCCGAATTCGGCGCCGCGGGCGCGGGCACCGTCGACCGCGGTCGAAAGCCAGTTGAAGCTGGTCGCGGCGAGGCTTTCCTCGTCCCAGAGCAGAAACTTGCCGTGGAGTTCGTCGACCTGCAGCAGGCGCAGTCCGCGCTTCGCCAGATCGGCAGCGTCGGGCGTTCGCCCTTCCTCGCGAAGCAGCTTGCTCGCGCGGCTGTAGAGAAGCTGGACGTCGACGCCGTCCTTCGCGGCCTCGGCCGTCGGCACGATGACCGAGGTCTCGGCGGCGAGACCATAAAGATCGCAGGCAACCAGCAGGCTCGTCGATGCCTCGTCGCGCGCCTTGCGCAGGCAGGCGTGATGATCGGTATCGACGAGAAGCGACAGCTGATGCTCGCCCTCCTCGTCGCGGCCTGCCGCGCGCCGGCGCGCAGTGCCCCAGGCGGTATTGATGCGCCGCGCCTGATGCGACCAGCCGCCGACGGCGGGCTGCTGCGTCGTGGTGAGCCAGGAGAGGAGCTTCGCGGCGATCCCGGGACTGCGCGTGCGGAGCGAGACGTCGAGGGCGTCGAAATTGGTCGACAGCAAATTGCAGCTGCTGATCACGCTCACCCAATTGCCGGTTGCCGCATCGTCATAGACAATGAGCTTGGCGTGCGAACCCGAGGTTCTTGCCGAGAGCGTGATATGTTGCTTCTCGTCGAACGGCAGATCATCGAGCAGGCGCCGCGCCTCGACGATGGACGCGGGCGGGCCGCTCGCTTCGTCGTCGCGCTGCAGCCCCCAGAGCAACTCGACCTTCACCTTCCGCTTCGCCGCGGCGGTGAGGTCAGGAAGGATCGCCGCGAGCGTCTTCGGGTTGACGAAGCAACTGTGGATGATGATCGTCGATCCGGCCTTTTGCAACGCTTCGCGCAGAAGCGTGCGCTGCGCCGGACCGCCGACGAAGATATCGCCTGCCTCGATCGTATCGCGATAGCGGCTGGCTGTCCGGACCTTCGGCAGCGCCGCGCCTTCGTCGCTCGCCGCCTGCCGGCCCTCGGCCGCATCGAGGATCGCGCGCCGCAATTTCATCGGAGCATAGTCGGGAAGTCCGACGATCGCTTCGTCTGTCACCTCGAAGCGGGCGTAGGGCCGAGCGGGCGTGCGGAGCCGCGGCTCGTCGGGCTCCAGTGTCTCGAGCGGCTGAAGATAGAGGAGATCGCGAAAATCGCCGTCGGCGGCGTTGAAATTCTGATAGCGCGCCTCGAGCGGGCGCGCGCTGTTGGGCAGATCGCGCTCGTAGACGACATCGAGATCGTCGGAGCGAAGCCAGCTTCCGGTCACGCGGTCGAAGCACAGCGAAGTCCATTTCTCGCCGCGCTCGACATGATCGGGCAACGTCTGGTCGGCAGCGCGGCGCTTGCCTGCCGCGGTCGCGGCAAAATAGGCGCCGGCGTCGCTGGCGCGCATTTCGATCCAGTTCGAGCGCAGCAGATTGATCAACGCTTCGACGACCAACCGGTCGGGGAGATCGGCGGCGACCGCAAGCTCGGACACGGTGCGCCGTTCCTCGACGAGATCGAGGAGGATCATTTGCTCGAGGATCGTCCATCGCCGCCCGAAGCTCACACTGTAGGTAACTGCTGTCCGCAGGACGGGAAGAAAGATAACGCTCATGCGGGCGCCCTCACGCGCGCGAGTTCACCCTGCGTCTCGGCTTCGGCCATGGTCGCCATCATGCGGCGCAAATAGCGGTAGTCGACATCCTCGCCGGTATGCTCGTCGCAGCGCGATGCGAAGAAATCCCAGCTGCCAACGATCACCAGCTTGTGCCGCGCGCGGCTCAGAAGGACGTTCATCCGGTTGGCCTCGCGCAAAAAGCCGACGCTCTTCCAAGGAACGAGCGCATTGTTGCGAACGAGGCTGACCACGACGACATCGGCTTCGCTTCCTTGAAATTCATCGACCGTGGCTCCCATTCGCTTGCCCGCCCGCAAGGAGAAGGGCGCCTGCGCCATATGCGCGAGTTCGCCGGCGAGCCCTGCGCCGATGGTCGAGCGGAGGAGAGCGAGCTGGTCGTTATAGGGGCTCAGGATCTGGAACTCGCAGCTTTCGGCCGGCCCGGCGCGAAACTGCGTCAATGTTTTCACGACGGAGTCGACCTCGACGGGCGAACGAAACAGGCCGTCGATCTCGCCTTCGGAGAATTTTTGCTTCTGGACCCAGTCGACATCGACCCAGACGATGCGCTGCGCCGGCAACCAGGCATTTTCAACGAGCTCGTAGGGCGGCGGCTCCTCGAACCGTTCGCGCGCTTCGTCGGGCGTGTGGATGAGCGTGCCCGATGCGCTGTCCGGGTCGGGATAGAAGATGCGCCCTACCACCGAGGCGATCGCCGGGTGCATGCGATGCTGGTCGGTGAGCGTCGCCGCGGGGCCCGGGCGTCCCTCCTCATCGGAGCAGCTGCTCGTGAAAATCTTGGCGAACAGATCGACCATGCCGCGCCATCGCTCGCAGCGTTCGCCGAAGGGGGCGCGGTCCTCATCCTCGTCGACGATGGTCGAATCGACGAGCCCGGGCGCGAAGCCGGCGCCCTTAGAAATCGCCGCGCGCACGCGAAGCGGGTCGCCGAGCAGCCGCTTAAAGAGCTGGGCGTTGAACGGCGGCAGCTGGAAATGATCACCGATCAGAAGCAGGCGGTGGCTCTCCTCGAGCGCCACCGCCATGTCGAAGCCATGCGCCTTGCCGGCCTCCTCGATGATCGACCAGTCGAAGCGTCGGCCGCGGTCGGCAAGCTCGGCGAGTTCGCCGGCGTTGGAAGTGGCGAAGGTCAGGTTGGCGGCGTCCTGGACGAGCAATTGCATCGGCCGCAGATGGACATCATTGGCGTTACCCCCAGCGCTCGCCTGCGCGGTCTCCGCCATACGGCCGCGAAGAAACTCGGGCATCCGCGCCGCAAGCGCGCTTTCGGCGAGGCGCGAGAGAAGCTTGTCGGTGACCGCCGGCGCGTCATGCTCGACGCGACCGCGCGCGCCGAGCCGAAGCAGGATCGGCCGCTCCTTTTCGGGAAGATTGCCGAACGTCTCGTCGAGCTTGCGAAGCACATCGTCGACCGTGTGGTGCGAATGCGCCGTGACCAGCAGCTGCGCGCTCGGATCGGCGCTCATCAGCCGGTCGGCGAAGGCGCGGATGAGCGTCGTCTTGCCCGTGCCAGGCGGTCCCTGCACCGCGAAGGAGGGCTGCATGCGCCAGAGCTGGTCGAGCGTGTCGGTCTTCGACTGGTCGAGTTTCAGCGGCACGCGCCCGGCGGGCGCCGCCTCCTGGTCGCTATGGCTTGCGCGTAGCGGGTCGTCGATCAGGCGGAGCAGGCTCTCGTGCGAGCGCATCTCCTCGATTGCTTTCTGGCGCCGCCGGATCTGCGCGATCGTGCCGCCGAAATTGCGCGCGAGATAACGCGTGGCGCCCTCCGCAAGCGGAGGACTGCCCGAACAGGTGAAGAGGTAGCGCGGGCCCGAGGGATGCGGCGTGGCGCCAACGAAGGTCCAGTCGGCCTCATTGTTGGCGTCGAACTTGATCGTGCGGCGGCCGAGCAAGGTGTAGGTATCGCGCCGCGGGTCGTCCTCGTCGTCGGTCGTGACCTGCTCGGCCCCGAGCCTGAACCAGTCGCGCAGGCGATCTGCGGGCGGCTCGAGCCCCAGAGCCTGCGCGAGATCGTTGCGGTCGGGCTCGTCGAACGGCGTGACCTCGACCTCGGTGTCGCTCTCGGTACGGTGGACGCGCAATATTTCGACGGGACAGATTTCGGCGACAGTGACGACGGTGTCGAGCTGCTGGGTGACGCGAAAGAAATCATGCACGTCGCGCAGATGCGGGTCGAGCGCTTCGAAGGCGTTGCGGAACGGGAAGATGCGGTCCCAGGGCGCCGCCCGGTCGCGGATCGTCTGCTGGCTGTTGCGGACCTTGGGATAGAGGATGATCTCGATATTGCGCTCGCCGCGACTGAAATATTGGTCGTTGACCGTCGTTCGCGGGACGGTCTCGACGGCCTCGCAATAGCCGATGCTCCAGGTCGACGAGGCGCCGATCGTCCATTCCTTGACCCGGTAGCTCAGCTGCTCGCCGCGCAGGATATAATGCGGGCTCGCCGCGCTGCGCGCGATGACCCGGATATCGCCCCGCAAGTCGCGCTCGATCCAGTTGCGCTGCGCCATCGGCATGTCAGCGGGTGCTTCGCCCTTCGATGCAAGCTCGACTGCCTGCGCGAGGTTGCCGCCTTCGAGGATGCGAATCGCCAGCACGAGGCTGCGGCCGCTCGCACCGCTCGATATGCTGAGCTCATTGGTTATGTTGCGCAGCGCGAAGAGCACCGCCTTGTCATCGTTGAGGCGGTCCTCGGCGCTTTCCGCGAGAAGCTGGAGAATGAATTCGCGTTCGCCGCGATTGAGCGCCGAAAGCCGTTCGACATGGGCCCGCAGCGCGTCCCGCTTGCGGTGCTGCTTGGGATCGATCCCGAAGACATGCGCGGCGAGCACCCCGAAATCGAACCAGTCGGTCGCCGTCGAATATTCGCCGCTGCCGCGGTCGAGTTCGGCGGCGCGCAGCCCGTCGCGGTTTGCCACTCTCGGGGCGGCGCCATCGCGTCCCGCGACGCGAAGCGACCATTCGAAGCCGCTCAGCCGGAAGTCGCCAAGACCTTCGGGGGCGGTGAAGACCGAATCGGCGGAGAGCGAGCGGTGCAGCGTGCCTTCGCTGTGGAGCAGGGCAAGCCCCTCGGCGATCCGCCGGAGGCCTTCCCAGAGCGAGCGGCGGCGGTTGAGTTCGGCGAGATTCTGCAGCCAGTTATAGCGGCCGCGGTCCTTGAGCACCGCCGACAGCAGCAGGCGGCGCCCGCCGTCGAGCACGGCATAATATTGGCGCTCATCGGCGCCGAGCTGCTTCAGGCGCACGAAAAGTTCGCCCGCTCCGGGATAGCCCTGCAGGCGCATGAGGCCGCGCACTTCGCGGTTCCAGAGCGCCTTGACGTCGCCTTGGTCACCGCTGCCGCGGCGCCAGACCTTCACGAAATAGACATCGCCGGTGTCCTCGGCCGCCCACAGATCGGGCACGCCGCGCTGAGGGTCGCCCGGGATCAGCTTGCGGCGGAGCCGGTAGCGACCGTCGATATATTGATCCGCCAAGGCTCTCTCTCCCCCCAACCGCTGCCCTGCGTAGCGCATTAACAACTAAGGGCAAGGCGAAGGCGCGCGCCATTACGGAGTCTTGGTTCAATATGGTTTGATTGGCATTGCGAGAGACAGCCTCGCGGCATCTGGAGAAGGCTATTAAACGATAATATCTTTGTCCCGCGGGAAGATCGTGCACGCGGGAGTTGCCATAAGAATGGCGATCTCGAGCGCCCCATTGATGGTCGGAGGTTAGACGTCTGCTTTCGGCTCGGGTAAACGGCTCCCGCAACGACCGACATCGGGCGCGTTCCGGCCGCTCCACGCAGCTTCGAAAAAGCGGCTGGCATTAACGCCCCTTCCCCGAATGGCCGCATCCAAGTCTAGAAGACTGTCGAACTGATCGAGCGGGGGGCTGGCGTAGCTTAGAAAAGGTTCGACAAGAAACGGCTATAATGGCATAGAGGTTATACGGACTGAATCATGTATTCAGGCATACGGGGAACGCCGTGTGGGACCGAATTTTGTAGGCAAGTATTTGAAAAAATATATCAAATACATAGGGTTAGTTTCTTAAAACCACCCTGTCCGCCACCTTCCTTTTCATGCGCGACTTTATTGCGAGCGGCGATTTTGGGTTGGAAAGCTGTCCCTGCCCACCTTCGTCATTCCCGCGAAAGCGGGAACCCAGTGTGGGGTTAGCCGACGCACGCTCTGGGTCCCCGCTTTCGCGGGGATGACAAAGTTAGGAGATGCCGGGGCGGCCGCAATCGGTCGAAAACGGCCATTAAACTCGTCATCGACGAATGTAATCTGGGCCTCGCCCCCTTCCTACGCCGCATCGTGAAAGATCACGCCCAGCGTGAAGCGTTCGCCGCGGCGGATTTCGCTGACGCCATGGCGCAGCTTGACGCGATAGGGGCCGCGGCTGCCCTGGCGCGGGGCCTCGTTGACCGCGAATATCACCGCGTCGCCCTGCTCCAGCGGCACGACGTGCGGGCGCGATTGCATCCGCGGGCGCTGTTCGGTGAGGACGAATTCGCCGCCGTCGAAATCCTCGCCCGGCCGTGACAGCAGGATCGCGATCTGGAACGGGAAATGGAGTTCGCCATACAGGTCCTGATGCAGGCAATTATAGTCGCCGGGGCCATAGCGGAGGATTAGCGGGGTCGGGCGCGACTGGCCGGCGAGCGCGCATTGCGCGAGAAAGGTGGCATGGTCGGCGGGATAGAGCGCCGCGCGCCCGAGCGTCGCCGTCCAATCGTTCGCGATTCGCGCCAGCGGCGGATAGAAGGTCGTGCGAAGGGCCGCGACGAGATCGGGAAGCGGATAGCGGTAATAGCGATATTCGCCGCGGCCGAAGCCGTGTCGCTGCATCGAGATCGTGCTGCGATAAAGGGCGTCGGCCGCATAATCGGCGCGGAGCGTGGCGCATCGGGCCGCTGACAGCAGGCCGGGAACAACATGCCAGCCTCTGTCCCCGAGATCGGTTGCGAGCGCTTCCCCATCGAGACCGGCTACGCTGCGGGAGATGTCGTGGGTCGGCATGATCGTCCTTCGGTCGAGGTGGATATCGGCCCCTATCCGCGGCACGACGGCACTCCGCCCCGTTTCTTGCGATCAAATTTCTTTCAAGGCTGGCGCGCGGTGCCTCCGTCTTGAGGTCGGTTCCGGGAACACCCGGTCGACATCAAAAGAGGGATTTCATGCGCACGACCTTGCTGGCCTCCACCTGCCTTGCCGCCGTTCTGTCCACCACCGCTCATGCCGAAACGAGCATCAGCACCGCGACCACCACGCCGGTGCGTAGCTCGACGGTCAAATCGGGCGCCGCCGACGATGTGAAGATCACCTCGGCGGGATCGGTCAAGCCGGCGAGCGGCACCGCGGTCACGATCGACAGCAACAACAAGCTGACCAACGACGGCACGATCCAGATCACCAATTCGGACGGTGCGACCGGCATCTTCGCGAATGGCGGCGTCAGCGGCGCGATCACCAATTCGGCGACCGGCAAGATCGTCATCGACGAAAGCTATGCGCCGACCGACATCGACAAGGACGGCGACATCGACGGACCCTATGCGGTGGGCAGCGGCCGCACCGGCATCGCGACCGGCGGCGCCTTCACCGGCAATATCGTCAACAGCGGCGAGATCACGATCGAGGGCAATGATTCGGCGGGCATCCGCCTCGGCGGGCCGCTGACCGGCAATTTCACCAACGACGGCAAGATTTCGGTGCTCGGCGACAATGCGCTGGGTGTCGGGTTGCAGGATGTCACCGGCAATGTCCGCCTGGCCGGGACGATCACCGCGGTCGGCGAGAATGCCATCGCCGCGCGGCTCGCGGGCAATATCAACGGGGCGCTCGTCGTGCAGGGCACGCTGACGTCGACCGGCTATCGCTATACCACGGCCCCGACCGATCCGTCGAAGCTCGACGCCGACGACCTGCTGATCGGCGGTCCGGCGCTGTCGATCGAGGGCAATGTCACCGGCGGTATCGTCGTCGCGGTGCCCCCGAAGGACACCAAGCCCGACGACAAGGACGAGGACAAGGACGGCATCGAAGACGCCAAGGAAGGATCGGGCGCGATCCAGTCCTATGGCTCGGCGCCCGCGCTGCGCATCGGTTCGGCCAGCCAGGACGTCGCGATCGGCGCGGTTGCGGGCACGGGGACCGGCCTGGGCCTGATCATCGACGGCGGGGTCACCGGCAATGGCCTTTATGCGGGCATGGACGCGGCCGCGATCCAGCTCGGCGGCATGGGCCGCAACGTGACGATCGCCGGCGGCGTCGGGATCAATGGCGGCGTGTCGGCGATCTCGAACGGCGCGTCAGCGACGGCGATCCGCGTCGGCAGCGGTGCGACGACGCCCGAGATCCGCGTCGCGGGCAAGGTCGAGGCATCGGGCGGCAAGGACGCCTCCGCCATCTCGACCGGCATCCTTGTCGAGGCGGGCGGCGACGTCGCTCTCATCCGCAACAGCGGCGTGATCAGCGCGAAGGCGGCGGGCGATGCCGGCACCGCACGCGCGATCGTCGACCTGTCGGGCACCGTCGACGCGATCGAGAATAGCGGAACGATCAGCGCCACCGGCGCGCTCGCCACCTCGGATCGCAACATCGCGATCGACCTGTCGGCGAACGGCAATGGCGCGACGGTCAAGCAGACCGCGGTCGCCAGCGGCATCGCCGCGCCGAGCATCGTCGGCGACGTCCGCTTCGGCGGCGGCAACGACCTGTTCGACATCGCCGACGGTTCGGTAAAGGGGAACAGCTATTTCGGCGCGGGCGACAATCGCCTGAACCTGTCGGGCGACGCCACCTATGCAGGCAATGCGCGCTTTGGCGGCGGCAACGATACGATGACGCTCGCCGGCACGTCGGTGTTCAGCGGCACGGCCGATTTCGGCGGCGGCAGCGACACGCTGACCATCGGCGGCACGTCGCGCTTTTCGGGCAGCCTCGCCAATTCGCAGGGGTTGGCGGTGTCGGTCGACGGCGGCACCTTCGACGTCAGCGGCGCGGCCTCGATCGCCTCGCTCGCGGTCACCAATAAGGGTGTGCTGGCGGTAACGCTCGACGACGGCAGCACCGGCACCGCGCTGACCGTCGGCGGCACCGCCAGCTTCGCCGCGGACTCGAAACTCGCGCTCAAGCTGTCGAGCCTCGAGGAGGCGGAGGGCAACCATATCGTGCTCACCGCCGGGACGCTGACCGGCGCCGACAATCTGACCACCGAATCGACGCTGCTGCCCTTCCTCTACAAGGGCACGCTTAGTTCGAACGCCAACCAGCTCATCGTCAACGTGGCGCGCAAGAGCAGCACCGAACTGGGCCTCAACCGCTCCGAAGCGGGCGCCTTCGACGCGGTGATCGACGCGGTGACCGCCGACCAGAAGGTCGAGGACGTGTTCCTCGGCATCACCAATGGCGATCAGTTCCACAACCAGCTTCGCCAGATGCTGCCCGAACATGAAGGCGGGGTGTTCGAGACCGTCACTTCGGGCTCGCGCGCGCTGGCGCGGCACCTTCAGGACCCGAACGCGCCGTTCCAGGACGAAGGCAAGTGGCGTTACTGGATCAACCAGGCCGTGTGGGGCACCGCAAAGGGCGTCGGCCAGACCGCGGGCTATAATGTCAGCGGCTGGGGCCTGTCGATCGGTGCCGAGATCAAGAGCGACGTCGGCAATTTCGGCGGCTCGATCGCTTTCCTGAGCGGCAAGGACGGCAACAGCAGCAACGACAATGAAGTGTCGTCGAGCCAGTTCGAAGGGTCGCTGCACTGGCGCCTGCAATCGGACGGCTGGCTGGCGAGCGCGCGCGTGTCGGGCGCGCCGATCAGCCTCAAGGGCACGCGCTTCTTCCGCGCCGACGCGGGGGCCGAGGACATCGAAAAGACGATGCGCGGCAAATGGGACGCGACGCTCTATTCGGCATCGGGCTCGGTCGCCAAGGACGCGCGCCTCGGCGGGCTGACCATCCGCCCCACCGTTGCGATCGATTATTACAAGCTGCAGGAGGATGGTTATGCCGAATCCGGCGGCGGCGACGCGCTCGACCTGACCGTGCAGGACCGCAGCAGCGACGAGCTGGCGGTGTCGGGCACGGTGGCGCTTGGCCTTCAGTTCGGCGGCACCGACGAATATGACGGCTGGACGCGCTTCGAACTCGAAGGCGGGCGGCGCCAGATCGTCGGCGGCTCGCTGGGCGCGACCGTCGCGTCGTTCAAGGACGGCACGCCCTTCACCCTGGTTCCCGAGGATCGCACGAGCGGCTGGGTCGGCCGTTTCCGCGGCATCGCCGGCAATTCGGCCTTTCAGGTCGCCGGCGAAGTGTCTGCGGAAGAACAGCAAAGCCACATCGGCTGGGCGTTCCGTGCGAGCCTGCGGGTCGGCCTCTAACCCCCTCCGGCCGGTCCCGCTGCAAGGGGGAAGCCCCTCCCTACCCCCGCTTCCCCCTTGCCAAGGCTCAAAGGATGAAAAGGAGATGACGATATTCCAGGTCGCTCTTGCCCGCCATGCCGGCCCTGCCATGCCGACGCGGTTGCATGGTGCGCGCCGGACGCTATATGGCGGCAGTATCAGGGGGCCGAACAGCGCGCGCCGATTGGGCGCGAGCCGACAGACAATGGCATTCCGCGGCAAGCAATCCATGACCGATGCGAGTGATCGAACCGACGCCGTCCAGGGCATCGAAGGCGTGCTGCTCGCCAACCGCGAGCGCATCGTGCGTTTTCTGGAGGTGCGCGGCGCGGGCGATGCGGCCGAAGACCTGTTTCAGGATTTGTGGATGCGGCTGACCGAACGCGGCATGGGGCCGGTTGCCGAACCGCTCGCCTATGTCATGCGCGCGGCGAACAATCTGATGCTCGACCGCTATCGTTCGGCGCGGCAGAGCGCGCTGCGCGACGCGGCGTGGAGCGATGCGTCGATCGCCGAAGGTCCATCCGCCGAAACCGCGCTGATCTCTCGCGAGCAGCTGGCGCTGGTCGAGCAGGCTATCGCGGCCACCGGCGAACGACCCGCGTGCATCTTTCGCCGCTTTCGCGTCGACGGCTTCCAGCAGCGCGAGATCGCGGCCGAGATCGGCGTCAGCCTGAGCACCGTCGAAGCCGATCTGCGCAAGGTCTATGCCGCCATCGCCCGGACCCGGAGGCAGTTCGATGTTTGACGATGCGAAAACCACCGCCGAGGCCCGCGCGACCGACTGGATCATCCGGCAGCGTGACCCCGCGTTCGACGATTGGGACGGCTTCACCGACTGGTTGGCCGAAGACCCCGGTCATGCCGATCTTTATGACGCGCTCGCCGGCCTCGACCGCGACCTCGACATGCTGCCGCCCGAGCGCGCGCCGTCGGTGGTGATCCGCCCCGAAACGCCGCGCCGCCCGTCGCGGCGCCTGTGGCTGGGCGGTGCGGTCGCGGCCGCGCTCGTCGCGGTGATCGCATTGCCGCAGCTCGGCCTGTTCGATGATGCGAACCGGATCGAGACGGCGGCGGGGGAGCATCGTTCGATCACGCTCGCCGACGGGTCGAGGATCGAGGTCAACGGTGCTTCGGTCGTCGAACTCGACAAGGATCGCCCGCGCTTCGCGCGGCTGGAATCGGGCGAAGCGATGTTTCACGTCGTTCACCGCGAAAGCGATCCCTTCGTCGTCGAGGCGGGGGCCGCGCGCATCGTCGACCTCGGCACGGCGTTCAACGTCGTCCGCCGCGAGCGCCGGACCTCGGTTGCGGTGTCGGAAGGCGTGGTGCTCTACAACCCCCAGCGCGACAAGGTCCGCGTCGCCGCCGGACAGGCGATCGAGGCCGGCGACGCCGACGCCGGGCCGCCGCAGGTGCGCCCGGTGGACATCGCCAATGTCGGCGGCTGGCGCACCGGGCTGCTCGTCTACAACGACGCGCCGCTCGCGGTCGTCGCCGAGGATCTGAAGCGCACGGCGGGGATCGAGGTCGCGGTCGCGCCCGGAGCCGAAGGACAATCCTTCCGCGGCGCGCTGATCATCGACAAGGATCGCGCGCGCACCGTCGCCGATCTCGCGGCGCTGTCCGGCACGGTCGCCCAGCGTCGCGGCGACGGCTGGGTGCTGACGCGCTAGTGATGGCGCGCTGGCAAAGCTCCCTGTTGGCTCTCGCGCTCGTCGGCTTGCCGGCGCAGGTCGCGGCGGCCGAGGAGCGCGCGTTCAACGTGCCGGGCGGAGCCTTGTCCACGGCGCTGCCGCAGCTCAGCCGGCAGGCGGGCGTCAGCATCAGTGTTGCCGATGCACGGCTGTGGCAGGCCGATGTCCAGCCCGTGCGCGGGCGCATGGACGTGCGGGATGCGCTGAAGCACATGCTCGCGGGAACCGACGCGCGCGCGGTGCGGGTCAATGCGACGAGTTGGCGGATCGAGCGTCGCGCGCCGCCTCCGAAAGTCGCCCATCGCCTGCTGCCGCGGGCCGCGCCGCAACCGCGGGCGCGCGAGCCGGCGCCGGTGGTCGCGTCGGCGGATGAGACGATCATCGTCACCGCGACCAAGACCGACCTTCCCTATTCGCATTTCGCAGGGGTCGCCACCCGGCTGGATGGCGACGATCTGGCGTTCGGCGGCGAGCGCGGAACCGACTCGATCCTGTCGCGCGTCGCGACGATCTCCTCGACCTATCTGGGGGCGGGCCGCAACAAGCTGTTCATTCGCGGCATCGCCGATTCGAGCTTCACCGGCCCGACGCAGGCGACGGTCGGGCAATATCTGGGTGATGTCCGGCTCAGCTATAACGCCCCCGATCCCGACCTGCGCCTCTACGACATCGACAGCGTCGAGGTGCTCGAGGGGCCGCAGGGCACGCTCTATGGTGCGGGATCGCTCGGCGGGATCATTCGCTCGGTCCCCAAGGCGCCCGACCCGCGCGAAACCCGGTTGCAGGCGATCGCCGGGGTTTCGGCGACCCAGCACGGCGACCCCGGCGGCGATATCGCGGGCATCGTCAACGTCCCCATCGGCGAAGGCGGCAGCGCGGTGCGCCTGCTCGGCTATATGCTGACCGATGGCGGCTATATCGATAATCCATTGCTCGAAAAGAATGACGTCAATCGCACCCATATCCGGGGCGGCCGCGCCGCCGCGCGGATCGAGGCGGGCGACAATTGGACGATCGACCTCGGCGGCGTCTATCAGGCGATCACGTCCGACGACGCGCAATATGCCGACAAGGACGCCCCGCCGCTGACGCGCAGTTCGCTGGTCGAGCAGAATGCCCGGACGCGTTACGGGCTCGGCACGATCGTCATCCAGAAGGACTGGGACGGCCTGCACTTTCAGTCGTCGAACGCCGTTGTCAGCCACCGGCTGTTCGAGCGGTTCGACGCCGGAAAGCCCGGCGACGATCCCCGGATACTCGATCAATATAATCGCACCCGCATGTTCGTCAGCGAAACGCGGTTGTCGCGGCCCTTCGTCGACGGTTTCGGCTGGGTGATCGGCGCGAGCATCATCGACAACCGCACCCGCCAGCGGCGCCAATATGGCACCGCGCTGCTGCGCGCCGCGGTGCCGGGCGTGACCAACGAGATCACCGAGTTTACCGGCTATGCCGAGGCGACGCTCGAACTGCTGCCGCACGTGATCGCATCGGCGGGCGGGCGGATTTCCCATGCGCGGCTCGGCGGCGAAGCCGATAGCGTCCCGCTCGCCATCGCCATGGCCGGACGCGCGACGACCGCGCACCGCACCGAAACCGACCTCCTCCCCTCTTTCTCGCTGCTCGCGACGCCGTTCGACAATCTGCGCCTCTATGCCCGCTATCAGGAGGGATTCCGCCCTGGCGGCCTTGCCATCGACGGCGATTTCGTGCGCCGGTTCCGCAACGACCAGGTGCGAACCTGGGAAGGCGGGGTCCGCTTCGGCGAAAAGGGGCGGACGCCGTTCGATGCGAGCGTTTCGGTGTCGCACACGCGCTGGCGCGACATCCAGGCGGACTTCATCGACGGCAATGGCTTTCCGACCACCGCCAATATCGGCAACGGCCGGATCACGAGCCTTTCGGGCGCGGTCGCCTTCCGGCCGATCGCCGCGCTCTCCTTCGATCTCGGCGCGGTCTATAATCACAGCCGCGTCGATGAACTGTCGCCGCTGGCGATGGCCGCTTTTGCCGATGCGCCTGCCAAGCTGGGGCGGATTCCCAATGTCGCGAGCCATGCGGTGCGGGGGGCGGTGACCTATGTCGCGCCTGTGGGCGCCGATGCCGAGCTGCGCGTCAACGGCTGGGCGAATTATATCGGACCGTCGCGGCTGGGCATCGGGCCGGTGCTCGGCGAGGGCCAGGGGGATTATGTCGACACCGGCCTCGCGCTGCGCCTCGGCACCGAACATCGCGGCCTGTCGCTGACGCTGACCAACCTGTTCGATGCGCGCGGCAATCGCTTCGCGCTCGGCACGCCGTTCGTCGAGGGCGGTGCGGGCTATATCACCCCGCTCCGCCCCCGGACGATCCGGATTGCCGTCGACGTCGCCTATTAGGCGACGTCGTCAATCCGCCAGCGCGATGCGCTCGTAGCGACCCAGGTGATGGTCGGCGCTGCCGAACTGGCCTTCGATCATCGTCGCGCGCTTGAAATAATGGCCGATCGCCAGTTCCTGCGTGATGCCGATGCCGCCGTGGGTCTGGATCGCGTTCTGGCCGACGAATTTGGCGCCGCGCGCGACCTTGCTCTTGGCCGCCGACACCGCCGCCATGCGCTCGCTTGCGGGCAGGCCCAGCTTCAGCGTGCCCATGATCGTCATCGAGCGTGCCTGCTCGACCTCCATGAACATGTCGACCATGCGGTGCTGGAGCACCTGGAACTTGGCGATCGGCACGCCGAACTGCTTGCGCTGCTGCGTATATTCGAGCGTGCCTTCGTGAAGCTTCTGCATCACGCCGGTCGCCTCGGCGCAGACCGCGACGGTCGCTTCGTCGACGATCTGCTCGATCAGCGGCAGGCCCGTCCCCTCGCCGCCGAGCAGCGCGTCGCCGGGGATCGCGACATTCTCGAAATAGATTTCGGACGCGCGGTTGCCGTCAACGGTCGGATAGTCGCGGCGGACGATGCCCGGAAGATTGGCGTCGATCAGGAACAGCGACACGCCGTCCGCGTCACGCTGGCCGCCGCCGGTGCGCGCGGTGACGAGCAGATGCGTCGCCCACGGTGCGGCATAGACGACGCCCTTGTGGCCGTTCAGCACATAGCCCGCGCCATCCTTTTTCGCGGTGGTGCGCAGGTTGGCGAGGTCGTAGCGGCCCTGCGGTTCGGCATAGGCGAAGGCGACGATCGCGTTGCCCGCGATGATTTCGGGGATCATCGCATCGGCCTGCGCGCCGCCGACAGCCTTGAGCGCGCCGCCCGCGATGACGACGGTCGGCAGATAGGGCTCGATCGCGATGACCTTGCCCAGTTCCTCCATGATGATCGCATTTTCGAGCGCGCCGCCGCCAAGGCCGCCCTGCTCTTCGCTGAACGCCGCGCCGAGCATCCCCAATTCCCGCGCGAGAGCGGTCCAGATCGCAGGATCGCGGCCCAGATCGCCATTGATGAACTTCTGGCGGGTTTCGAAATCATAGGTGTCGGCCAGAAAGCGCGACAGCGTGTCGCGGATCATGTCCTGCGTTTCGGTGTAGGTGAAATCCATCTTCTTATCCTCGATTTCATCGTCATCCCGGCGAAGGCCGGGATCTCGCCGCTGCGTCATGGCGAGGGGGCGAGATTCCGGCCTTCGCCGGGATGACGTCAATTATGTGATCAGAGCCCCAGGACCATCTTCGCGATGATGTTGCGCTGAATCTCGTTCGACCCGCCATAGATCGTCGTCTTGCGGACGTTGAAATAGGTCGGCGCGGCGCGATGGGCGTAATCGGGGCCGATCGGATGCTCGTTGTCGCCGTCCCCGAAACCGCGGAAATAGGGCGCGCCATAATGGCCGACCGCCTCCAGCGTCAGTTCGGTCAGGCGCTGCTGGATTTCGGACCCCTTGATCTTGAGCAGGCTCGATTCGGGGCCCGGCCCCTTGCCGGCATTGGCGCCCGCAAGGCTGCGCAGTTCGGTAAATTCGAGCGCGGTCAGGTCGATTTCAAGCTCGGCCATCTTGCGCTTGAAAAAGGGGTTTGCGAGCAGCGGCTTGTCGCCGTCGAGTTCGGTGCGCGCGATCGCCTTCACCTTTTCGACGCCGCGCTTCGACGCCGCGACGCCGGCGATGCCGGTGCGTTCGTGCGCGAGGAGGAACTTGGCGCAGGTCCAGCCCTTATTCTCTTCATAGACGCGCTGGTCGGCAGGGACGCGGACATCCTCGAGGAACACCTCGTTCACTTCATGCTCGCCGCCGAGCGTGATGATCGGGCGCACGGTGATGCCGGGCGATTTCATGTCGATAAGGAGGAAGCTGATGCCTTCCTGCTGTTTCGCATCCTTGTCGGTGCGGACGAGGAAGAAGCCCCAGTCGGCATATTGCGCCATCGTCGTCCAGGTCTTTTGCCCGTTGACGACATATTCGTCGCCGTCCCGCACGGCGGCAGTGCGCAAGCTGGCGAGGTCGGAGCCCGAACCCGGTTCCGAATAGCCCTGACACCACCAATCCTCACCCGACAGGATGCGCGGCAGGAAGCGCGCTTTCTGCTCAGGGGTGCCGAAGGTGTAGATGACGGGGCCGACCATCGCGAGGCCGAAGGGCATCAGGCGGACGCAGTCGGCGCGCGCGGTCTCCTCCGACCAGATGAAACGCTGCGTCGGCGTCCAGCCGGTGCCGCCATATTCGACCGGCCAGGCGGGCGCGACCCATCCCTTTTTGTAGAGGATCTTGTGCCAGGAGAGGAAATCCTCCTTGCTGAGCTCGTCGCCCTCATCCTGCTTGCCGCGCAGTTCGGCGGGGTAATTTTCGGCGATGAACGCGCGCACTTCCTTCTGGAAGGCGAGGTCTTCGGGGCTGAACTCCATGTCCATTATCGATTCTCCCATTGGGTCATGGCGCCCTTATAGGAGGCGCTCACGTTTACGTAAAGGTAAGTTGCAGGCCGCAACGCTTTGTGAAAGACTGCGCCCTGCGGCGCGGCTTGTCCAGCGGCGCGCTACGAGAAAATCGGGCGGGAGGGGATGATGAAAAAGAGCTTGCGGGCGCTGACGGCGCTCTTGCTGCTGCTGGCCGTCGCGGGGGGCGCAGCGATGCTGTTCCAGCGGCCGATTGGTCTGTGGCTCTATCAGCGCGGGCTCGACAGCCAGGCGGGACGCGACAATCTCGCGAAGCTGCCCGACGGCTTGCATGTCGGGCTGTGCGGCACCGGGTCGCCGTTGCCCAACCGCGACCGCGCGGGCGCCTGCACGGTGGTGATCGCGGGCAAGGCGATGGTCGTCGTCGATGCCGGCGAAGGCGGCGCGCGCAACATCGCGCTGATGGGCCTGCCCAACGGCGAGATCCGTGCGCTGTTCCTGACCCATTATCATTCGGACCATATCGACGGCCTCGGTCCGATGATGCTGCTGCGCTGGACGGGGAGCGGCAACAAGACTCCCCTCCCCGTCTATGGCCCGACCGGGGTCGAGACGGTGGTTGGCGGTTTCAACGCCGCCTATGCGCTCGACAACGGCTATCGCACCGCGCACCATGGCCCGGTGATCACGCCGCCCGCAGCCGCGGGCGCGACCGCGATGCCGTTCGCGGTGCCGGCGGGGCCGGTCGTGGTCTATGAAGCCGACGGACTGAAGGTCACGGCCTTCCCGGTCGATCATCGCCCGGTCCAGCCCGCGGTCGGCTATCGTTTCGATTACAAGGGGCGCAGCGTCGTGATCAGCGGCGATACCGCGAAATCGCCGATGGTCGAAACCGTCGCCAGGGGCGCCGACCTGCTGATCCACGAAGCGTTGCAGCCCGAAATGGTGACGATGCTCGCGGCGCGGCTGAAGGCAGCGGGGCGGCCGCAGACCGCGCAGATCATGCACGACATCCTCGATTATCATGCCAGCCCGGCGCAGGCGGCCGAAAGCGCCGAGGCGGCGCGGGTGAAGATGCTGGTGCTGACCCACATCGTGCCGCCCTATCCGGGGCGCTATCTCGACGCAGCGTTTCTCGATGGCGCGAAGAGCAAGTTCGACGGGCCGCTGATCATCGGCGAGGACGGCGACAGCTATTCGCTTCCGGCCGGAAGCAAGGCAATCACGCGCGGGAGCTGGTTTTAGTCACGACCACCACCGCACCCTCGCTGGCGTAAGCGCCACGCCGCTCGGCCATCGCCAGCGTGACCGGCAGCGCCGCGCCCTCGCGTGTCACCAATGCCGAGGTCAGGCGCGCCGGGGTGCCGGTGCGGAACAGGGTTTCGAGAGCATCGAGAAAAGCGGCGCGCTCGCCCATCGCGATCAGCGCCGAAAAGCGCACGCGGCGGATCGCGGCGGGATCGACGCCGACCATCGCGGTCAGCGCCGCGTTCGCGTCTTCGACCGCCTCGCGGACCGAAATCGAAGCGCGGCCGATGGCGCCATGCGCCTCGATGGCATCGACAAACGCGCGCCGGGCGTCGTCCGCCCCCTGCTCGTCCATAGCGGCGCTGACGTCGCGCAGGACGATCGCGCCGCCGACCGGCAACGGCACCAGTTCGACGCGCAGCCATTGACGCGGCCGCAGCAGTCCGGGCACGTCGCCCGCGAAGCGCTCGCGATGGTCGAGCAGCCGGTTGATGTGCGCGAGCAGCAAATGGCCGCCGAGCGCGGGCACCGCGTCGGTCAGCGGACGGCCGATCAGCTCCGCCGCCGCGGTTTCGAGCATGTCCGATGCCGAGGGATTGACCGCCGCGATCCGGCGCTCGCGGTCGATGAGGATCACCGCGTCGCGGATCGATTCGACCAGATCGGCGAGCGAGTCCCGCAGCGCCAACGAAGGCGGATTCGCATCGCCGAGCCGGCGGTAATCGTCGAGCGAGATCAGCACATGGGCATCCTTGCCGTGATGGGTGACGACCACCGGCCGCCGCGACGCCTGCAATCGCCAGTTGCCGAACCCGCGGATGAAATCCGCCGCCGATACGCGCTGCGTTTCTCCGGTCCTTGCCACGCTCGCCTCCCCATGAAGCCCTTTGCCTCCTTATGGGCGGATGATGCGCCCCATGGCGGGCAAGCGGGTCCGGATCGGCGCCGATATGGGGTCAGACGAGCTTCGCGCGGCCGCAGCGCAGCGCGTTCACGCGTGCATCGGCCTCGCCGACATGGACGCCGAGTGTTTCGGTCAACCCCTCCAGCACCCCATCGAGCACCGGCGCCGCGAGGCTCAGTGCCTCGCCCACCACGCCCGACAGCGCGTTGAGGCCGAGCCCCAGGCCCAGGACATTGACCTTGAGGTCGATCCGGTCGGCGAGCGATTTTGCCGCACCCGCGACAAGGCCGCTGCTTTCGACGGTCTTGACCGTGCCGTCGTCGATTTCGTCTCGGGTGAAGCGCGCGGGCTTTTCGTTGAGGTCGGAAAGCGTCAGTTCGGCGCTCCCCTCGACGTTGGCGAGCGGCAGCTTGACGAGTTTGACCGGCGCGGGGTCGAACGGGCGCTGCATATTCTGGAAATCGCTGTCGTCGACCGAACCGATGGCGAGCTTCGCGGGCGAGGTCGTGATGCCCAGCGTCACGGCGTCGCCGTCCCCGGCGAAGCAATCGATGTCGGTGATCCGCGCCGACGCCGATCCCAGTTCGGCGTAGACCGGAATCTCGACGCTCGCGAGCGGTAGCGCGACCTTGGTCACCATCTTCAGCCGCACCTGCGCGGTGCGCACGACGACCTGCTGCGTGTCGGTGATCGCGATCAGCGGCGAGTCCGCGGGCGGTTCGCCGATGAGCAAGGCGATATCGACGCCCGATCCACCGGGCAGATTGCTGGCGACCGACAGATCGACCTGGCGGTTCGCATTGGCGAGCAGCAGCATCGAGCGCAGCAGGCTGAGCGCGTTGACCTTGACCGGGTTCGCTTCGTCGACGCGGATGCTCGACGACCGCGGGCCGAGGCTCACCGCCCGCGAGGGGAAGAGGGTTTTCGGCACCGCCTTGTTCGCGAGCGCGCTGAGCGCCGTGGCCGCCTGCCCGTTGCTCGCCGCCGCGAGCGCCGACAGCACCTGCGGCAGCGTCGCCTGCGTGTCGAGCGTCTGGCCGAAGGTCAGCACATTGGCGCCGAGTTCGGTGCGCAGCGCCTCGGAGAAAGCGAGCAGATCGACGTCGGCATCCGCCAGCGCGTTATAATCCATCACCGACAGATCGACGTGCCCGCCGATCAATGCCGAAAGCAGCGCGTTCGGCACGCCCCCGTGCAGCGCCGCGACGCGCGAGCCGAGCGAAAAGGCGGCATAGCCCCGCCGCGCCGCCGTTGCCGACGCCCCGATGACCGTTTCGTCGCGGCCGGTCACGAAGCGGCCGAAGATCATCGGCCGGTCGCGCGTCAGCACGATCCGCACTGCGTTCGGTGCGCTGCCCCCCGCGGTGAAGCGCTGTTCGGCCAGAACGGCAGGGTCTGGCTGATAGGTGCCGGTCGTCAGCGATGCGATGGCGATGGTGCAATTGCAGTTCGCGGCGATAATCCGCTCGGCCGCCGCACGTTCCTGGCCCGGGTGTCCGGCCGCCGCGAGCGCGGCGGCGTCGGCGATCCCCTGGAGCTTGCGGCGGTCGAGCGTGAACGAGCCGAAATCGACCGCCAGCGCCGCCGCGCCGATCAGCATTGCGAGCGCGAAGGCCGAGGCGATGCTGATCCCCGCGCGCCGGTCTTTCAGGAAAGTGCGGAACAGCGCCATGGGTCAGTCCACCGGAAGCTCGAAGGTCGCGCGGGCGCGGATGACATTGCCCGGCGATGGGACGAAGGAGGAGCGGATGAGGCTGGTGGCGGGGACAGCATAAGTGACGGCGACCGTCACCGCGTCGCTGGTCTCGCTGACCGCGACGCTGCGCGTGGCGGGAGTGAAGCCCGCGATCGCCGTCATGCTGCGATCGACGGCGCGGGTCGCGATCGCGCTGCGGTCGGCGGCATCGAGCCCGGTGATCGCGGCGCGGGCGCCGTCGTTCGCCGCCCGCTGGACGCTGTGCGCGAGCAGGAAATATTGGCCGTAGACCAATATGCCCATGAGGAGCGCGAGGAAGAGCGGCAGCACCAGCGCCATCTCGACCATCGCGGCCGCCCGCTCGCTTCGCACCAGACGGGCGCGAAGCGAACGGGCGGACCACGGCAAGGGATCGGGAGCCATCATCCGCCCAGCATGGCGCGAGGCGATGAAGGCAGGGTCGAAACGGTGGCGCGCCGAATTTACGAATTTTACGGCAAGCGCGCGGCTCGCAACGCTCGCCAATCCGCGCCTCCTGCCGGGCCGTTAACAGCCGCGGCAGGCGGTGCGCGGAAAATGCGTCATTCGGCGGGCTGCTGCGCCTCCAGCTTATCCTGCGTGCGCAGGTCGAAATCGGAGGCATCGTGGCGTTCGCGAAGCTGGCTCGCCGGGTCGCCCATCACCCGGTTGACCATCCGCCCGCGCCTGACCGCAGGACGCGCCGCGAGCTGGTCGGTCCAGCGCTGGACGTTGCGATAGTCCTGCACTTGCAGAAACTCGCCCGCGTCATAGACGAGGCCTTTCGCGAGCGCGCCGTACCAGGGCCAGATCGCCATGTCGGCGATCGTATAGTCGGCCCCCGCGATATATTCGCTTGTCGCGAGTTGCCGGTCGAGCACGTCGAGCTGGCGCTTTACCTCCATCGCATAGCGGTTGATCGGATATTCCTGCTTGAACGGGGCATAGGCATAAAAATGGCCGAAGCCGCCGCCGAGGAAGGGCGCGCTGCCCATCTGCCACATCAGCCACGACAGCGTTTCCGCGCGCTTTGCGGGATCGGTGGGGAGGAAGGCGCCGAATTTCTCGGCGAGGTGGATCAGGATCGCGCCCGATTCGAAGACGCGGATCGGCGTCTCGCCGCTGCGGTCGACGAGCGCGGGAATCTTGCTGTTCGGATTGGCGCCGACGAAGCCGCTCGAAAACTGGTCGCCCTCGCCGATGTTGATCAGCCACGCATCATATTCGGCGCCGCCGTGCCCCGCCGCGAGCAGTTCCTCGAGCATCACCGTGACCTTGACCCCATTGGGCGTGCCGAGCGAATAGAGCTGGAGCGGATGCTTGCCGACCGGCAGGTCCTTGTCGTGCGTCGGGCCGGCGACGGGGCGGTTGATGTTGGCGAAGCGGCCCCCGCTTTCCTTGTCCCATGTCCAGATCTTCGGCGGCACATATTCGGCTTGATCGGTCATCGGGGACTCCTGTGTCAGATTTTATACTGATCGGTATCTAATGCGCCGGGGCGGCGCCGTCCAGCACCGGCGGCTCAAATAATATTTTGCGCCCGCAAAGCCGAAATCGCTTCGGCGCCGTAGCCGAGCTCGGCGAGAATCGCGTCGCTATGCTCGCCGAGCTGCGGCGCGCGCACCGGCGCGGGTCTGGCGCTGGCCGACAGGCGGATCGGGGCACGGATCATCGGCACCTCCGTCGCCGCGCCCGGATAGGCGACCGGCTCGACCAGCCCCATCGCGGCGACCTGCGGCTGCGCCAGCGCTTCGCGGGGGTGCAGGACCGGTGCGGCGGGAACGCGCGCGGCGGCGAGCGCGGCGATCGCCTCGGCGCTCGTGCGGGTGATGCACCACGTTTGCATGATGACGCTCAATTCCTCGCCATTGTCGCCGCGCAATATGTCGCTGGCGTAACGCGGATCGTCGACCAGCTCGGGGCGGTCGACCAGCGCTGCCCAACGCGCGAAGATGCCGCCGCCAACGATTTGCGTGACGATCCAGCCATCGCGCGTGCGGAACAGGTCGGTCGGCGCCGAGCTGTAGCTGCGATTGCCGATCGGCTGGCGCTCGATCCCGTTCAGCGCGTGATCGATGGTGAGCGAATTGGTCATCGCGAGCGCGGTGCCCAGCAAAGACCCCGAAACGCATTGCCCCTTCCCCGTCGCCTCGCGCTCGCGCAGCGCGATCAGGACGCCGAAAGCGGTGTGCAGCGCTGTCCCGAAATCGACATAATTGACCTGCGCGCGATAGGGCTGATCGGGCGTGCCGGTCAGATGCACCGCCCCCGACATCGCCTGTCCCACCGCGTCGAACCCGACGTTCTGCGCAAGCGGCCCCTCGCTGCCGAAGGTCGAGGCGGTCGCGAGGATGATGCGCGGGTTGATCGCCGACAGGCTGTCATGATCGAGCCCCAGCCTGACGAGCGCGTCGTGCGGCAGGTTTGCGACGACGACGTCGGCGGTTTCGACGAGGCGGCGGACAATCTCGCGTCCCTCGGGGCTGCCGGGCCTCAACGTCAGGCAGCGCTTGGCGCGGTTCATCTGCAGGAACATCGCGCCCGATCCGTCCTCGGCGACCGGCACGGTGAAACGGTCGTCGTTGCCGCCCGGCGCCTCGATGCGAATGACGTCGGCGCCGTAATCGGCGAGCAGCGCGGCGCAATAGGGGCCGGCGATATAGCGGCCGAAATCGAGCACCCTTATTCCGGTCAGCGGCACGCGTCGTTTCTCCCCGATGTTTCCCATCGGCTAGCAGCCGCGTGCCGATGCTGCCAAGCGCCTTTGGGCTTTTTCGACCGGGCAACGATCGCGCGCGGCGAAAATGTGACGAGAGGCTTGCAAGACGCGCGAGCCGCCGCTAGGGGGCACTCCTCTCAGCGAGGAGAGTTGGCTGAGTGGTCGAAAGCGTCGCACTCGAAATGCGAAGTGCCGGCAACGGTACCGAGGGTTCGAATCCCTCACTCTCCTCCATTTTCCTATTTTCAAACATCTCGGCCATTTGAAAAAAAGCCCAGGTTTCCCTGGGCTTTTTCGAGATAGTTCGGATGCAGCCTGCGGTCAGCCGTTCTCGCTCGGATGATAGCGTTTGACGCGGTGCAGGGTATTGCGGTCGGTGTGATGCATTTCCGCGCCCGTGGCCGCGAGCTTCAGCGTCAGGTCCGAGGTGTAGCTGAGCGTGCCGTCGTCGTTGATCGTGAAATTGCTCTTGAAGTCGCGAATCTCGGCACGTTCGAGCAGATATTTATTCTGCAATATGCCGTAGCAGGGCTGGCCCGGCGCGGCGTCGAAGGTCAGGACCTTGTCGTCGGGCTTGGCGCTGCTACCCGCAAGGATCGCGATGCCGCGCCCGAACACCACCGTCCGCATGACCTCGCCATGAACCTTGTCCCACAGCAGGAAGCCGATCTCGTCGTGGAAAGGGTCCATCGCCTCTTCGCCGTGACGCCACGCCGTCATGCTGTAGTTCAGGCCCCACAGCGTTTGCTGGCCGTTTTCCTGCATCGGGATCGGCTTGAACGACGCCTTTTCGAAATAGGTGGTCTCGGTCGTCCAGTCGTCCTTGTTGTGATAGGACAGATCGACCCCGACATCGCCCTCCCATTCCCCGACGAGCGGCGTCAGCGGACCCAGTTTACGCGAATAGGCAATATCGTTCGGCATCGCGATCTTCTCCCTCTCTCCACATCGATCGAGGGATGCTAACATCGGGCCGCGCGCGATAACCAACTAAAGATTTTCAGTCGTATGACCATTTTCTTGCATAGGTCGCGACACAGGCTTGCCCCCAGCGCTGCGTTTCAAAACAGCGCTGGAGGCCCTGCAAAAGCAGGCGTTACCTGATGGTGACGAACGAGGGGGCGGCCACGGCCGCGACGACCGCGCCGACGATCAGGAACAGGATGATCGCGACGACGATCACAACCGCCGTATAGCCCAGCGCCTTGTCCTCCGGCGCCTTCATCAGCGCCGGCAGCCCCAGATAGAGAAGATAGAGGCCATAGAGGGCGAAGAGCATTCCGATGATCGCGAGCGCCGGGATCAGCCCGAAAATGCCGCCGACCCAGCCCGCAGTTCCGGCATAGGCCGCGACCTTCAGTGCCTGGGTCTGATCCTTCTGTCCGCCGAAGCTCGGTGCGAGGCCGTCGATGACCAGCGCGAGAAGGAACACGCTCGCTAGCGTCAGACCGTAGGACAGCACCGCCGAGACGAGCGCGCCGGTCAGTGGCGGATGATAGGTCACACCCAGAAAGGTGATTCCGAACACCTGCCCGCCGATGAGCCCGGCGAGCGGGCCGATCGCGGCCAGCAGCAGCACATAGGGGACGTAGATCGATTGAACCGTCGCCGGCTCGGCCGCAATGACGGGCCAGGTCTCCTTCGGCTTGAGGAGGATATCCTTCGCGCGCTGAAAAAGGCCGGATGTCGCGGGCGGAAGAGGATTTGGTGTATCGGTCATGCAATGCGTCTCCCTGAATTCTGGCGGCCCATGTCCCGTTCCGGTCATGCGAAGGCCGAATTGCACGCTAGCCCCGTCGGCCAGTGCATCTGTAACCGCGATCACAGGGCAAATTCGGCCTGTCGCGGTCCCGATGGAGTGTAACGGACTTGAACCGTGCGTAAATAGCCATAGATTGAGGATATGACGTCAGGAACCTCCCCCGATTTCCGCGATCGGAAGCCGCACCATGGGGCCGCGCCGCTGATCGAGCGCGCGCGCTTTGCCCCGGGCGATATCGTGCGGCACCGCATGTTCGACTTTCGCGGCGTCGTTTTCGACGTCGATCCCGTTTTCGCGAACAGCGACGAATGGTATGAAGCAATCCCCGAGGCGATCCGCCCGGCGAAGGAACAACCCTATTACCACCTTCTCGCCGAGAGCGAGGATTCGGCCTATATCGCCTATGTCAGCCAGCAGAATCTGGTGATCGACGGCGAGCATGGCCCGGTCGACCATCCGCAGGTCGACGCGATGTTCGACGGGCTGGTCAAGGGGCGCTACCGCGTCCGCCCGATCCACCGCCACTAGGTTTCAGGCTTCGCGGGGGGCGTCAGGCCTTCAGCTTCCACCCCGAGGTCAGCAGGCGATAGGTCAGTACGCCGAGCGCGGCGTTGACCGCGATCAGCGTGACCGCCGCGGTCAGCACCGGGTGCGCGATCGTCGAATCGACCGTGCCGATGAAGCCGTAGCGAAAGCCCATGATTGCATAATAGACGGGATTCGCGTGCGCGACGCCCTGAAACCAGGGCGCGAGCCGGTCGACCGAATAGAAGGTGCCCGACAGCAGCGCGAGCGGCGTCACGACGAAATTGGTGACCGCGGCGGCATGATCGAATTTCTCGGCCCAGATCGAGGTGATCAGACCAAGGAAGCTCAGCATCATCGCTCCGAGCAGCCCGAACAGCGCGACCGCCCACAGATGGTCGGGGCCGACATGGACGCCGGGCCAGAGGAGCATCGCGACCCACAGCGCCAGCCCGACGAGCACCGCGCGGGTGATCGCGGCGCCGATCAGCGCGATGATCAACTCCCCCACCGCCAGCGGCGGCATCAGATAATCGACGATCGTGCCCTGGATCTTGCCGACGAGCAGCGAAAAGCTGGAATTGGCGAAGCTGTTCTGCAGCATCGCCATCATGATCAGGCCGGGCGCGACGAAATCGGCGAAGGGAACCCCGATGACCGTGCGCCCCGCGCCACCGAGCGCGACGGTGAAGATGACGAGGAACAGCAGGGTCGTGACCGCGGGGGCCCATATTGTTTGCAGCTGGACCTTGAAAAACCGCCGCACCTCCTTGACATATAGCGCCTGCATGGCCGGAACGTTGAGCGTCCGGATTTGCGGGACGCCGGGTTCGGCGAAAGCCGGGACCGCGGCGGAATTGGCCGAGTCGGGATGCGAAATTTGGGGCTGGTCGTTCATGGCGTTCTCGCCTATCGCCTCCCCGATCTTACCGCAAGCTGGGCAGTGACGGCGCCGGTCCTTCGGGATCGCCGGCTGGCGAGCAGCGTGGAATGAGTAAGGAACGAACGAATGTCATGGACCGATGAGCGCATCGAGCACCTGCGCAGCATGTGGGAAAAGGGCCTGACCGCCAGCCAGATCGCCGACGAACTGGGCGGGGTCAGCCGCAATGCCGTGATCGGCAAGGCGCACCGCCTGGGCCTGAAATCGCGCCCGTCGCCGGTGAAGGCGACCGAAAAGGTGGTGAAGGCGCCCAAGCCCGCGACGCCGAAACCGGCCGCGCCTGCCGCTCCGCCGCGCGCGGCGGCGCCGGCTTTCCAGCGCCCGGCGGCCCCGCCGCGGGCCGAGCCGAAGCCGGCGGTCGAGCCGCGCCCCGCGGCCGAAGCCGCCGCCGCCGATGCACCGCCGAAGCCCGATGCACCGCGGATCGTCTCGATCGGCCCCGGCGGCTTCATCCGCCAGGGTCCGGGCGACCAGCAGGCGCCGATTCCGCCCGCGCCGCCGCGCCGGCTGGTGCCCGCGAAGCCGAGTCCCGAGATTGCCGGCAAGACGAGCCTGCTCGACCTCAACGACCGCATCTGCCGCTGGCCGATGGGGCATCCGGGCGAGCCCGACTTCCATTTCTGCGGCGAAGCGGTGAATCCGGGCTTCCCCTATTGCGTCGAGCATTGCGGCCGCGCCTATCAGGCGCAGCTTCCGCGCGGCACGCGCCGCCCGCCCCCGCCCCCGCCCTTCGGCGGCCCCCGCGTTCGTTAAGGGCGTCCGATGAGGCCGTTCGGACAGGATTTCCAGTTCGCGCGCGCGCTCGGCCTGCAAATGGTCGAGCGCGGCGACGGGCGCTGCCGGATGGCGATCGACATCAAGCGCGATCAGCATTTCAATCCGCAGGGCGTCGCGCACGGCGGCGTCGCCTATTCGCTCGCGGATACCGCGATGGGCGGCGCGGTCACCAGCCTGCTTGGCGACGATTTCTGGTGCGCGACGCTGGAGATCAAGTTCAACTATCATGTCGGCGTGCGCGAAGGGCGGCTGATCTGCGACGCGACCGTGCTTCATCGCGGCAAGCGCATCGCCAATATCGACGCGCGCCTGTTTCAGGACGACCGGCTCGTCGCCAGCGCCAACGGCAATTTCGCGATCTTTCCCGCACCGACCGCGAAATAGGCGAGAGGCGCCGGGGCGAACCCCGACGCCTCTCTTTCCCGCTTCCCAAGAGGTTTAGAAGCGGTAGCTCAAGGTTCCGCGCACGGCATGGGTGCGGAAGTGCGGATCGCTGCGCCGGATATCGGTCGCACCACCGTCCAGCAGGAACGGATTGGTCGCGGGGTCGGCAGTGCCCGGCCCGACATTCACCGTATAATCCTTGTCCTTCACATCGGTGTAGAGATACTCCAGACCGACCGCGATCTTGTTCGTGACCATGATTTCGGCACCGCCGCCGGCGGCATAGCCCCAGCCGTTGGTCTTGCCATTGTCGGCGAAGCTGTTGGCGGCGTTGGTCGTCGCGAACCGGTTGTTGAGCCGCGCATAGGCGGGGCCGCCCGTCACATAGAAGAGCGCGCCGCCGCCCGGCGTATAACCGGCGCGCAGCCGCGCGTTCGCCTGCCAGTCGGCCTTGCGGCTCAACTCGTAACTCGCGGGCGTCGTCGAAAAGCCGCTGACGCTGTCGCGCGCTTCGCTGCGGCCGCCCTCGATCACCGCGCCGAGGACGATATTGCCCATGCGCTTGTCATAGCCGAGGCGGCCGAAATAATTCGCGCCGTCGCGGTCGTTGCGGCAATCGATATTGGCGGTTCCGCTCGCCCGGCCGTTGCAGAAGCCCGGCGAGAAAGCGTCGGTTCCGCCCACGGTGGTCACGGTGTCGCCATAAACGCCGTCGCCATCGGTATCGAAGACCAGGGTTTCGCCCCGGTCGCTGCCCTGGAGCGTGGCGCCGCCGCCGATCGAGATATAAGGTCCGTTGAAGTCCTGCGCGGGATCGCGATCGTTTTGCGCCATGGCCGGAAAGGCCAGCAACGATGCTGCCGAAGCAGCGAGGAGAGCTGCGAATTTCATATGTTTTCTCCACTTTTTGAACGACTTTGCAGTCGGCGGACCAACCCGCCGGCGGGAGCGGAGTTTCATCCTTGTGCCGAAAACGGGACGAGCCGAGCCGGGTCTTCGCCTGCCGTAACGGCTTGAAAACCGCGCTTGCCAGCGGCCTTTCCGGCCCCCTATATCCACGCCATGAGTCACGATTTGTTCGACAGCAGCCAGCCCGCGACCGACAGCTACAACGCCTCGCAGATCGAGGTGCTCGAAGGACTGGAGCCGGTGCGCCGCCGTCCTGGCATGTATATCGGCGGCACCGACGAGCGCGCGCTTCACCACCTGGCCGCCGAGGTCATCGATAACAGCATGGACGAGGCGGTTGCGGGCCATGCGACGCGGATCGAGATCGAGCTCGACGTCGGCAATCGCCTGACCGTCATCGACAATGGGCGCGGGATGCCCGTCGATCCGCACCCGAAATTTCCCGGCAAGTCGGCGCTCGAGGTCATCATGACCATGCTCCATTCGGGAGGCAAGTTCGAGGGCAAGGCCTATGCGACCTCGGGCGGCCTGCACGGCGTCGGCGTCAGCGTGGTCAACGCACTGTCGATTGAAACCGTGATCGAAGTTGCGCGTTCCAAGATATTGTATCGGCAGAGTTTTTCGCAAGGCGTTCCGCAAGGACCGCTTGAGGAACTGGGCCCGACGCCGAACCGGCGCGGGACGAGCGTTTCCTTCATCCCCGACCCCACGATTTTCGGCGAGCATGGCCGCTTCAAGCCGCAGCGCCTCTATCGCATGGCGCGATCGAAGGCCTATCTGTTCGCGGGGGTCGAGATTCGCTGGAAATGCGCCGCCGAACTGATCGGCGACGACACCCCGGCCGAGGCGGTGTTCCAATTCCCCGGCGGGCTGGCCGATCATCTGAAGGAACAGATCGGTACCCGCGAATGCGCGACCGCCGAGCCGTTCGTGGGGCGGCAGGAATTTCCCGGCGACCAGGGGCGCGCCGAATGGGCGATCGCCTGGCCTTTGTGGTCCGACGGCAGCTATAGCTGGTATTGCAACACCATCCCGACCCCCGCCGGCGGCACCCACGAAGCAGGGCTGCGCGCCGCGCTGACCAAGGGACTCCGCGCCTTCGGCGAGTTGATCGGCCAGAAGAAGGCGGCCCAGATTACGGCGGAAGACGTGTTCAACGGCGGCGAAATGATGCTCTCGGTGTTCATCCGCGACCCGCAGTTCCAGAGCCAGACCAAGGACCGGCTGTCGAGCCCCGAGGCCGCGCGCTTCGTCGAAAATGCGGTGCGCGACCATTTCGACCATTATCTGTCGGACAATATGGACCGTGGCCGCGCGCTGCTGGGACTGATCCTCGAACGCATGGACGAGCGGCTGAAGCGCAAGGCCGAGCGCGAGGTGAAGCGCAAGACCGCGACCAGCGGCCGCAAGCTCCGCCTGCCGGGAAAGCTCACGGACTGTGCCAATGACGGTCCCGAAGGCACGGAATTATTTATCGTCGAGGGCGACAGCGCGGGCGGCAGCGCCAAGCAGGCGCGCGACCGCAAGACGCAGGCGATCCTGCCGATCCGCGGCAAGATATTGAACGTCGCGAGCGCCAGCGCCGACAAGATCCGCGCCAATCAGGAAATCGCCGATCTCGCGCTCGCGCTCGGCTGCGGGATGCGCAAGGATTGCGACGCCGACCGGCTGCGGTACGACAAGATCGTCATCATGACCGACGCCGACGTCGACGGCGCGCATATCGCGACCCTGCTGATGACCTTCTTCTTTCAGGAGATGCCCGACATCGTGCGCAATGGGCATGTCTATCTCGCGCAACCGCCGCTCTATCGCCTCACCGCGGGCGCGACGTCGGCCTATGCACGCGACGACGCGCACCGCGCCGAGCTGGAAGCCACGGTCTTCAAAGGCAAAAAAGTCGAGGTCGGCCGTTTCAAGGGGCTTGGCGAGATGAACCCGAACCAGCTCAAGGAAACGACGATGGACCCCGCGACGCGCTCGATGCTGCGCGTCACGCTGCCGCAGGAATATGAGGAGCGGCATCTGGTCAAGGATCTGGTCGACCGGCTGATGGGCAAGCATCCCGAGCATCGCTTTCAGTTCATCCAGGCCAATGCAGCGACGCTCGACGAGGCGGCGATCGACGCCTGAGAAAAAATTCACGACACCGCGTCAGAAACTCCCGGCGCCGCCGACTAATGGGCTATGCGACACGAAATTTCGGAGCATGGCGTGGATGAAGCCGAACAGGACCGGGTCTTTGCCGAGGCGATGCATCGTTTCGGCCCCGCCCTCGCCCGCATGGCACGCGGCTATGAAGCCGATCCCGATCTTCGCCGCGACCTTGAACAGGACGTGCAGGTCGCGCTGTGGCAGAGCTTTGCCCATTTCGATGGCCGCTGCGCGCTGAGCACCTGGGTGTGGCGCGTCGCGCACAATCGCGCGACATCGCACATGCTGGCGCACCGCCGCCGCAACGCGCCCGGCTGGGCGAGTCTTGACGACATCGAGATCGCCGACGCCGCCCCTTCGCCCTTCGACGCCGCCGAAAGCGGGCAGGCGATGATGCTGATCCTGTCGATCGTCGCGCGGCTCGATCCGCCCGACCGCCAGATATTATTGCTCTATCTCGAAGGCGTCACGGGCGCCGAAATCGCGGCCGTCACCGGCGTTTCACCCGATGTTGCCGCCGCCAGGATCCATCGTTTCAAGACCATGCTGACGCGCCGCTTCGCGGCTGGAGAAGCCCCATGATCGATTTTCGCAACGAAGCGGAGCTTCGCGCCCTGTGGCGGGACGATGAAGTCTCCTTCACGCCGCTGGCGCTCGATGACATCAAGCGCCGGGCCGCGCGGTTGAGCGACGTCGTCCGGCGGCGCAATCGACGCGAATATATTGGCGCGGCGCTGGTTCTGGCGGTGTTCGGTATTTACGCGGTCATTCTGCCGGGGTGGCTGCTGAAGGCCGGCAGCCTTATGACAATGGCGGCCGCCATGGTTGTCGTCCGGCAGCTTGCCCGCCGATCGTCCGGTCCTGATCCCGATGCCGAGGCCCAGGATGTGCGCGGCCATTACCGGGCAAGGCTGATGCGCGAGGAGCATCTGCTCGCCAATGTCGGGCGCTGGTATCTTGCCCCGTTCCTGCCCGGACTGCTGCTTTTCCTGGCGGGGCTGGCCGAGGCGCGGGGGGTGGGGAATCCGCTGGCTTTTGCCCTGGTTCTCGCTTTTCAAATTCTGGTGTTCGGCGGAATATGGCTGCTCAATCGCCATGCCGCCGCGCGGATACGCGCGCACATCGAACGGATCGATCGTGCGGCCTCTTTCAAGGGAGATATTCCATGAAAACCATGATGCTGGTCCTGCTCGCTTCGATGACAGTGCTGCACGGCTCGCCCGCGCTTGCCCATCAGCCGCCGGCGGCCAACGCCTCCTCCCAAAATGCCACGGCTTTCGACCGCCGCGCGGCGGAACTCGTCGATGTTATCAATGGCAACATGGCCTTCGACGCCTATTTCGCTCCCACGTTTCAGGCTGCGGTGCCCGAAGCCCGGTTCAAGACGATGACCGCGGGGATCGTCGCGCAATATGGCCGCGCGGTCGCCGCCGAAAGCGCGCATTCGGCTGACGGCCATTCGGGCACGTTGAAATTGCGCTTCGAAAAGGGCGTTGCGACGGTGCTGCTCGATGCGGGGGGAGCGCCCGACGAGCGCGTCACCGGGCTTCGCATCACCGGCTTCACGGTCGCCGACGACAGTTTCGCGCGGGTTTCGGGCGAGATCGCGGCGCTGCCCGGCACGGCGGGCTTTCTGGTTGCCGAGGTCGATGGCGACAGCGTCCGCCCGATCGCCGCGGCGCACGCCGACCGGCAATTTGCGGTCGGATCGACCTTCAAACTCTATGTGCTCGACGAACTGGCGGCCGAGATCGCCGCCGGGAAGCGCCGTTGGAGCGACGTGGTGCCGCTGTCGCACCTTAGTTTCTCCTCGGCCGCGACCGCGAACTGGCCCAAGGGCACGCCGGTCACGCTCCAGACGCTGGCGAACTGGATGATCTCGGTCAGCGACAATGGCGCCGCCGACACGCTGATCCACCTACTGGGTCGCGACGCGATCGAGGCGCGGATGCGCGCGGCGGGCAACAGCGATCCGTCGCGCAACATCCCCTTTCTGACCACGGTCGAGGCCTTCGCGCTCAAGGGCAATAATTTCACCGATCTGCGCGGAAAATTCACCGCGGGCGACGATGCGGCGCAGCGCAAGCTGATCGACGGTAACGCCGATAAGCTGATTCTCGGCAATGTTGACGGCGTCAGCTTCACAGCGGGGCCGCGCTTTATCGACAGTCTCGAATGGTTCGCATCGCCGGACGACATCGCGCGGCTGATGATCGACCTGAGGCGGCGTGGATCGGAGCAGGCGATGGCGGCGCTGGCGATCAACAATGGTTTGGGGCCGGTCGCGGCGGAGCCCTGGAGCTATCTCGGCTACAAGGGCGGGTCGGAGAATGGCGTGTTGTCGATGAGCCTGCTCGGGCAGCGCAAGGCCGACGGGAAATGGTTCGTCGTCACCGCAAGCTGGAACAACGCCGACGCCAATGTCGATACGGCGGTATTTTCGGGGCTGGTGGCGCGGCTGCTGGCGCTGGCGGCGAAATAATCATCATAGCCTGTTCCCCCGCGAAGGCGGGGGTCCATCTCCGAATGGAGCGAGATGAAACGGGCGGGAGATGGGTCCCCGCCTTCGCGGGGACACACCGCTTATTGCTATTATGCCGTCAGCGCGGCGACCAGCGCCTTGACCTTCGCCTGCCGCCATTGCGGCGTCGGGGCGACGAGCCAATAGCCGCGGCTGACCGCAAAAGCCTCGCGCACCAAGCGGACGCGGCCCGACGCGATGTCCGCTTCGGCGAGCATCGCCGGGACGTTGGCGAGGCCGAGGCCGTTGGCGGCGGCATCGATCGCCAGCCCCGCATCGCCGAGCCGCAGCGCGGGCTCGCCGTCGTCGACGGGGCAGCCGGGCCAGGCGATCCGCGTGTCGCTGTCAGCACCGGGTCCGGCGACGGTCACCATCGCGGGCTCGGCGAGCGGAACGCCCTCATGCTCGCCCGCGCCGTCGGTCCAGAAGATCGCGAGGTCAAGGTTCGCTTCGGTGAAATCGATCCCGCCGTCGGCCGAAACGAGCGTGAAGCGCACGTCGGGCGCCTGCTGACTGTAGCGCGCAAGCCGCGGCGCGAGCCATTTGGCGGTCAGGTCGCGCGGTGCGGCGATCGTCAGCGACTGCGACGACTGCCCCGCCTGCATCGCGCGCACCGATTCCTCAAATTGCAGGAAACCCTGCCGCAGCGCGTCGAGCCCGGCGTCGGCCTCGCCGGTCAGTTCGAGCCCCTTGGGCGTGCGGCGGAAGAGGACGACGCCGAGCATATCCTCGAGCGCGCGGATCTGTTGCCCCACCGCGGCGGGAGTTACCGCGAGCTCGTCCGCGGCGCGCGTGAAGCTCAGGTGCCGGGCAGCGGCATCGAAAACGCGCAGGGCGTTCAAAGGCAGATGGGTGCGCTTCATGATGCGGTCGCGGGCGCCTGAAGCGGGAATTGCGGGATCGCGACGAGCATCTGCGATCCGTCGCCCATTTCCATCGTATAGCTGCCGACCATCGATCCTTCGGGGGTCGGGAGCGGGCAGCCCGAGACATAGTCGAACGCGCCGCCGGGGGCGATCAACGGCTGCTCACCCACAACGCCCTCCCCCTCGACTTCGCTCACCTGACCGCGGCCGTCGCTGATCCGCCAGTGGCGCGTCAGCAGTTGGGCGGCGACGTCGCCATGATTTTCGACCCGGACATGATAGGCCCAGAACCAGCGGCCGAGCGCCGGATGCGACTGTTCGGGCAGATAGCTCACCGAAACGCGCACGGTGATCGGCCCCGTGGTCGCCGCAAAAGGGAAGAAGGAGTCGATCATGTCCGTCACAAGGTCGCTCAAAGCCCGACGCGGGTCAATGCCTGGTCCAGATCGGCGATCACGTCGCGCGGATCCTCAAGCCCGATGTTGATGCGGAGCATCCCTTCCTCGACCCCCATGTCGAGCCGCGCCTCGGGGCTGACCCCGTAATGCGTCGTCGTCCAGGGGTGGCAGCAGAGGCTGCGCGCGTCGCCGATATTGTTGCTGATGTCGACGAGTTCGAGCGCGTTGAGGAACGCCATCGCCTGCGCCGCGCCGCCACCCAGAACGAAGGAGAAGATCGGGCCGCAATCGTCCATCTGGCTCATCGCCAGATTGTGCTGCGGGTGGCTCGCCAGTCCCGGATGGAGCATACGCGCCACGCGTCCCTCGATCGCCTTGCCGACCGCCAGCGCATTCTCCGACTGGCGCCGCGCGCGCAGGTCGAGCGTTTCGAGCCCTTTCAGCACCACCCAGGCGTTGAACGGCGACAGATTCGGCCCGGTGTTGCGCTGGAACGGCAGCAGCACGTCGTTGATGAATTTCGCGGTCCCGCAGACCGCGCCGGCAAGCACGCGGCCCTGCCCTTCCATCAGCTTGGTCGCCGAATAAGCGACGACGTCGGCGCCGAAATCCATCGGGCGCTGAAGCACCGCAGTCGCGAAGGCGTTGTCGACGACGCTGGTGATGCCGTGCGCGCGGGCGAGGCCGCAGACATGCTTCATGTCGACGATATCCATCGTCGGGTTCGCAGGCGTTTCAAAGAAGAAGACCTTGGTATTTGATTTAATGGCCTTTTCCCACGCGTCATTGTCGCGGCCATCGACGACGGTGGTCTCGATCCCAAAGCGCGGGCACAGGCTGTCGACCAGCCAGCGGCACGAGCCGAAGGCGGCCTTCGCCGCGACGATATGGTCGCCCGCCGAAAGCTGGCACAGCAAGGCGGTGGTCATCGCCGCCATGCCGGTCGCCTGGACGCGGCACGCCTCTGCCCCTTCCAGCAGCGCGATCCGCTCTTCGAGCATCGCAACGGTCGGGTTCTGGAGGCGCGAATAGGTCATGCCCTGCTCGTCGCCCGAGAAGCGCGCCGCGACTTCCTCGGCGCTGTCATAGGTGTAGCCCGAGGTCAGGAAGAGCGCTTCGGACGTCTCGCCATGCTCGCTGCGCCAGGTTCCGCCGCGCACCGCCTGCGTCGCGGGGTGCCAATGGCGTGTCGTATTGCGATCAAAGCCCGTTTTCTTCTTCATCTTCTATTGTCCCGTTCCTGCCCCGATTCCCCGAGCGAAGCCGAGGGGCTCCTTCGAGCGTAGCGAGAAGATCGATGCCGCTGCCTCGACTTCGCTCGGCATGGCCCCTCGTCTTCGCTCGGGGATACGGAGATGATGAGAACGGCCGTAATCATATCTTTCAGCCATTCAGCGCCGCGACGACCGCGTCGCCGAGCGCCGCCGTGCTCATCGTCCCGCCAAGGTCAGCGCCGCGCGCACCGTCCGCCAGTATTTTCGCGACCGCCGCCTCGATCCGCGCCGCGCTCGCTTCGTCTCCGCCCGAATGGCGAAGCAGCATCGCGAGCGACAGGATCATCGCCAGCGGGTTGGCGATGCCCTTCCCCGCGATGTCGGGCGCGCTGCCATGGATCGGCTCGTAAAGCCCCAGCCTGCCGTCGCTCAGCGACGCCGAGGCGAGCAGGCCGATCGAGCCGACGCACATCGACGCCTGGTCCGAAAGAATATCGCCGAACAAATTGCCGGTGACGACGACGTCGAACTGGCCGGGATTGCGCACGAGCTGCATCGCGGCATTGTCGACATACATATGCGACAGCGCGACGTCGGGATAATCGGCCGCGACCTCGATCACGACGTCGCGCCAGAGCTGCGAGGTTTCGAGCACATTGGCCTTGTCGACCGAGCAGAGCCGCTTTTGACGGCCCTGCGCGGCACGGAAAGCGACATGGGCGATGCGCCGCACTTCGCTTTCGCTGTAGGCCATGACATCATAGCCTTCGCGCTCGCCGCTGGCGGTGGTGCGCGTGCCTTTTTTGCCGAAATAGACGTCGCCATTGAGTTCGCGGACGATCAGCAGGTCGATCGCCGACGCGACCTCGGGGCGGAGCGCCGAACTGTCCTCCAGCCCCGCGAACAGCTTGGCGGGGCGAAGATTGGCGAACAGGCCGAGTTCGGAGCGCAGGCCAAGGATCGCCTGTTCGGGACGCAGATGGCGCTCGACATTGTCGAACCGCGGATCGCCGACCGCGCCGAACAGGATGGCATCGGCGGCCCTGGCCTTGGCGAGCGTTTCGGGCGGGAGCGGGTGGCCGGTGGCGTCATAGGCCGCCCCGCCGACCAGCGCGCGGTCGAGCGTGACGGGCAGCGCTAGCGCCGCAAGCACCTTCTCCGCCTCCGCCATGATCTCGGGACCGATACCGTCGCCGGCCAGCAGCAGGATTTTCAATATTTCGCCCTTCCGAAAGCAGCAGGAGCATCCAAAACACCATGCCCCCGCGAAGGCGGGGACCCATCATCTGCCGGTTCCAGACAGAGCCCACCGGAGATGGGTTCCCGCCTTCGCGGGAGCACAGAGCTTGATGCCCAAAGACGCTGCCGCTCTAGACAGCGGCGGCGCGTCACGCAACCGCCCTGCCCAGCCCCGCGACCAATCTTTCCCTTGACGTGAGCAAGGCACGGTTTCGCCCGTCGAGGACGTCACGGTCGAGAAAGTGCCCGGTGATCGCCAGCGCGTCGAGGACATCCTCCGTCGACGGGCTGCCGCTCTGCCCGCGCAGGAAAGGCGGCAGGCGAAACAATCGTTCTTCATAGCCCGCCGCCGCGCCGATGCTGACCGCTCCCCCCGATTTGGGGCTGACGAAGGCGAGATCGCCGGTCGAGCCGGTCGCGACGCATTCCTCAAGGTTCAGGCCGAAGCCCAGTTCGGCAAGCAGCAGCAGTTCGTAACGCGCGAGCGCCGCCGCCCATTGCCGCGCCGAGGGCGCCACCCCGATCGCGTCGAGGACAGCGGCCAGCGCGACATAGAGCGCGGGATAGGGCTGGCCTTCGGGCAGCGTCGCCGCGGTCAGGCTGGTTACCCAGTCGATCGCTGCCGTCGCCAATGGCTCGGCGAGCAAGGGCGCGCGGCTGGTCAGCAGTTCGGCCGTCGCACCGCCGAGTTGATCCTCGGTGCGCGCGCGCAGTTCGAGCGCGATCGCATTGCCCGGCACCAGGATCGGCCGCAACCGCCGCGAGCGGCCGCCGCGCACATAGCCTGCGACGAGCCCCGCTTCCCGTGTCAGCGCGCGCAGGATCGCGCCATGCTCGCCATGCGCGCGCACTGCGCAGACGATTGCCTCGGCGGTCAGGATGGCCAAAGCACCATCTGCGTCTGGGTGACGAGCGCGACCTCGGCGCCCTCCTCGGTGCGGATGCGCGTCTGCCACACCGACAGCCGCTTGCCGATCTTGACCGGTGTGGCTTCGCCGACGAGCACCGACCCGACCGGGCCATGCCCAAGGAAATTGGTCTTGCTCTCGATCGTCGTCGTGCCGCTCGCGCCCTCGGGCAGCGTCAGAAAGGCGCCGACCGCGCCCAGGCAGTCGGCAAAGGCCATGATCGCGCCGCCGTGGACGATATGGCCCGCGGTGCAGATGTCGGGGCGCACCGGGAGCTTGCCCGCGACGCGGTCCTTGCTGCCCTCATGGATGGTGACGCCCAATGTTCCGGCCAGCGGCATCATGGCGGTGAAATCCATCTGTCCTCTCCTTCTGTTCCGTCACCCCGGCGAAGGCCGGGGTCTCATCCTATCACCATGACGCACCGGCGAGATCCCGGCCTTCGCCGGGATGACGAACGGTTAGCCCCCCGGATTGTAGAAATCGTACACCGCCTGCGCGACCCCCGCGCTGACGCCGGGCGCCTTCTTCAAATCCTCTAGGCTCGCGCCGCGGATCGCGCGGGCGGTGCCGAAATGCATCAGCAGCGCCTTCTTGCGCGCCGGGCCGATCCCCGGCACCTCGTCGAGCGGCGAGCTTCCCATCGCTTTCGCGCGCTTCTGCCGATGCGCGCCGATCGCGAAGCGATGCGCCTCGTCGCGCAGCCGCTGGATGTAGAAGAGCACGGCATTGTTCGTCGGCAAGGTAAATTCACGCCCGTCGGGCAGATAGAAGGTCTCGCGCCCCGCATTGCGGTCGGGACCCTTCGCGACCCCGACATAAGGCAGATCGTCGATGCCGAGTTCGGCGAACACCGCCGAGACCGCCGACACCTGTCCCTTGCCGCCGTCGATCAGGACGAGGTCGGGCCATTCGCCCTTCGTCCGTTCGGGGTCTTCTTCCAGCGCACGCGCGAAGCGGCGCTGGAATACCTCGCGCATCATCGCGAAATCGTCGCCGGGCTGCGTCTCGGCACGCTTGATGTTGAACTTGCGATAGGCGCCCTTGATCCACCCCTCCGGGCCCGCGACGACCATCGCGCCGAGCGCGTTGGTGCCCTGAATATGGCTGTTGTCGTAGATTTCGATGCGCTGCGGTGCGTCCTCCAGATCGAACAAATCGGCAAGTTCGCGCCCCAGCTTCGCCTGGCTGCTGCTTTCCGCGAGCCGCCGGTCGAGCTCTTCTCCGGCGTTGCGCACCGCTTGTTCGAGCAGGCGCCTGCGGTTGCCGCGCTGCGGCACGCTGATCTCGACCTTGCGCCCCGCCGTCTCGCCCAGCGCCTCGGCGAGCAGCGCGCTTTCGTCGGGCTCGCAGTCGACGAGGATCAGCTTCGGTGGCGGCACGCCTTCGTAGAATTGCATGAGGAAGCTCGCCATCACCTCTTCCTCGGGCACCCCGGCGACATGCGCGGGGAAGAAGCTGCGATGCCCCCAATTTTGCCCACCGCGGATGAAGAAGCCCGCGATGCAGAGCTGCCCGCCTTTCGCGGCCAGCGCGAAGACGTCGGCATCGCCGAGCCCGTCGGCGTGGACCGACTGGCTTCCCTGGATGAAGGTCAGCGCCTTCAGCCGGTCGCGCAGCACCGCGGCCTGTTCGAAATCCATCGCCTCGGCCGCCTTGGTCATCGCGTCGCCGAGGCGCTTCTGGACGGCGGTCGAGCGGCCCTCGAGGAAATCCTGCGCGTCGCTGACCAGCGCGGCATAATCCGCCTTGCCGATACGATCGACGCACGGCGCCGAGCAGCGGCGGATCTGGTAGAGAAGGCACGGCCGCGAGCGGTTGGCGAAGAAACTGTCGGTGCAACTGCGCAGCAGGAAGGTCTTCTGCAGCGCGTTGAGCGTGCGATGCACCGACCCCGCGCTCGCGAACGGCCCGTAATAGCGCCCCTTGGCGCGGCGTGCGCCGCGATGCTTCTGCACGCGCGGGAAATCATGGTCCATGCGGAGCAGGATGAAGGGAAAGCTCTTATCGTCACGCAGCAGGACGTTGTAGGGCGGGCGGTAGCGCTTGATGAGCTGCGCCTCGAGCAGCAGCGCCTCGGCCTCGCTCGTCGTGGTGACGATCTCCATCGCGCGCGTCTGCGCGACCATGCGCTGGAGCCGCTGCGGCAGCCGCGCGACCTGCGTGTAATTGGTGACGCGGTTCTTGAGCGCGCGCGCCTTGCCCACGTAAAGCACGTCGCCGCGCGCATCGAGCATCCGATAGACGCCGGGGCGCACCGGCAATTTGCGCACGACGCTGCGAATCGCCTCGGCGCCGCGTTCGAGGTCGGGCTTGTCGGCGCCCTCGCCTTCGCCGCGGACCACATAGGTGGCTTTTTCCTCGTTGAATCTGTCGGGGGCGTTGGGGCGAGCCATGATTTTGCATGTAGGCGAAGGCGATGCGCCCCGCCATAGTGCGCGCGGGAAAACTGCGCGCGGGAAAACATCGGAGGGGTCGACATGGACATAAGCGGAAAGCTGGCGCTGGTCACCGGCGGCAGCAACGGGATCGGGCGCGAGATGGCGCTGCAATTGCAGGGCGCGGGCGCCGAGGTAATCGTCACCGGGCGCTCGGCGGACAAATTGCAGGCGATGGCCGGGCTGGGTTTCGGGACGATCGCGAGCGATCTTTCGAACGCGGAAGGCGTCGATGCGGTCGTGAACGGCGTCGCGGGCAAGCCGCTCGCGCTGCTCGTCAACAACGCCGGGGTCGGCAGCGATTATGACCTCGACAAGCCCGATACGCTGGAGAGTGCCGCGCACTGCATCCGCACCAATCTCGACGCGCCGATCGCGCTCTGCACGCGGTTGCTGCCGGTGCTGCGCGCGCAGGGCGAAGCGGCGATCGTCAACGTCACTTCGGGACTCGCCATCGCGCCGCGCGCGGGCGGGTCGGTCTATTGCGCGACCAAGGCGGGACTGCGCAGCTATACGCAGGCGATCCGGCACCTGCTGAAGGACAGCAATGTCCGGGTGATCGAAGCGCTGCCACCGGTGGTCGAAACGAGCATGACCGCGGGCCGCGCGGGCAAGAAGATGAGCGCGCACGATTGCGCGGCGGAAATCGTCCACGGCATCCGCACCGGTCGGCGCGAGGTCAACGCCGGAATGGTCAAGCTGTTGCAGTTCGTGAACAGCCTTTCGCCGGCGCTGGCGCGGCGGGTGATGCTGCGGTTTTGAACGGACGATCAGGGCGCTCTTCGGGCTTCCGTTTTGGGGTGGGGAGCGGACGTAGCCTCCTCTCCCCTTGAGGGAGAGGATAGCGCAGCTTGCTCCCCTGGGAGCTAGCGAAGCTTGGAGAGGGGGCGACGCCAGCGGACGCAAAACCCCCTCTCAACTTCGGCTAGGCAGCAAGCTGCCAAGCCTTCGTATCTCTCCCTCAAGGGGAGAGAGTAGGATACTTACCTATGTCCGCAATCAGCCGATAGCCGACATCCCGTCCCGCACACAGCAAAACGCCCGCGGAAATCCGCGGGCGCCTTGTTTCAGCGAAGCCGGAAAATTCAGCCCTTGGCGACCGCCGCGATGGCGTTGTCGACCAGCGCCTTGTCGGCCTTGGCATCGTGCTTGTCGGCGATCAGCTTTGCCGCCGCCTCGGTCGCCGCCTTGGTCGCCGCGGTGCGGACTTCGGTCAGCGCCTGGGCTTCGGCCGCGGCGATGCGGTCTTCGGCCATCTGCTTGCGGCGCGCGATCAGCGCGGTCGCGTCGGTCTTGGCCTTGGCGACGAGCGCTTCAGCTTCGGTTTCGGCGCGCGCGCGCAGTTCTTCGGCTTCCTTCGCCGCGCGGGCGAGCTTGGCTTCATATTCGGCCTTGAGCGATTCGGCGTCGAGGCGAAGCTGTTCGGCTTCGCTGAGCTGCTTCGCGATCGCGGCGATCTTGCCGTCGAGCATCGCGCCGATCGCGGCGGGTGCCTTTTTCCAGATCAGGACGACGAAGAAGATCGTCATCGCCAGCGCGACCCACCAGCTCGGCGACGACCACAGCGCGCCTGCGGGCTCGGCGCCGTGCGCCACTTCGGACAGGATCAGTTCAACCATGGAGCACCGCCTTCACCGCCGCCTTGGCATCCGCCGCCGCGACCTTCACGCCCGACAGCTTGGCGACGAGATCGGCCGAGGCTTCGGCCGCGACCGATTCGATTTCCGCCATCGCCGACTTGCGCGCCGCCGCGACGTCGGCCTCAGCCGCCGTCATCTTGTCGGACAGTTCGGCATCGACCTTTGCGAGACGCTTTTCGGCGTCGCGCGCGGCCTTGTCCTTTGCGTCCTGCACCGCCTTTTGCGCCCCGGCGCGCGCGGCGTCGTTCTGCTGGCGATACTGGCTTTCCAGATCATCCGCGCGCGCATGCGCCGCCTTGGCGGCCGCGAGGTCGTCGGCGACCTTGCGATCGCGCGCATCGACGGTGGCCTCGATCTTCGGATACATGCCGAGACCGACCACCACGAAGACCGCGCCGAAAATCAGCGCGAGCCAGAAGAGCTGCGAGGCGAGATACCAGTTTTCCGCCAGCTGGTTGATCTGTGGCATAAGTTTTCTTCCGAATGGACGGCTAACGGATGCGCGCGTCGAACGCAGCGCATCGCACGGGCGGCCGCGCGCGTCCGGCTGAACCGGACGGCGCGGCGCCGGCGTCAGGTCAGGCCGCCTTCAGATAGAGAAGGATGGCGATCAGGAACGACAGCAGGCCGAGAAGTTCGGCGGCCGCGAAGCCGATGAACAGGCGGCCCTGCTGGCCGTCGGCCGCAGCCGGATTGCGCAGCGCGCTTTCCAGGAAGCTGCCGAAAACATTGCCCACGCCGATCGCGGCCATGCCGGCGCCGATCGCGGCGAGACCGGCACCGATGAGCGTCGCTGCTTGTGCGTCCATGAAATTAACTCCTTAGATAAAAGATTGGGGTGATTAGTGAAGGTTGACCGCGTCGTTGATATAGAGCGAGGTCAACAAAGCGAAAACATAGGCCTGGATGCCCGCGACGAGCAGTTCGAGCGCGCTGATGCCGATCATCAGCGCCATGCTGGCGAGGCCGACCGGGAGGCCGATCGCGGCGCCGGCGCCCGAGCTCTGGACGATAAAGTTGGCGAACACTTCGAGAAGGACGTGCCCGGCGGTCATCGCGACGAAGAGTCGCAGCCCGAGGCTGAACGGGCGCACCATGAACGACACGAACTCGATCGGCGCGATGAACGGGATCATCGGCCACGGCGTGCCGTGCGGGACGAAAAGCGAGAAGAAATGCAGACCGTGGCGCCAGAAACCGACAACCAGGACGATCGCGAAGGAAAGAACTGCGAGCACGCCGGTGATGGTGAAGTGGCTGGTGACCGTCAGCGGGTGCAGCCCGCCGAGCGCAAAAGGCACCATTCCCAGGATGTTGCAGAACAATATGAACATGAAGAGTGAAAAGACATAGGGCGTATATTTGCGCCCTTCGGACCCGATGTTCGTCGACATCATCGACGAGATGAATCCGGTGAAGCCTTCGACCGCCATCTGCCAGCGGCCCGGAACAAGCTGGCGCTTCATGCCGCCGAGCATGAACAGCCACAGGATGATCGCCGCCGCCGCCATCCAGACCGCGCTGGTGGTCAGCCAGACCTCGCGTCCGTCGATCGCGAACAGTTTCGCGATCGGTTCGACGGTGAACTGGTGCATCGGGTCGAATTTACCGGCCTCAGCGGACACGCGCGTCACTCCAAAATACGTCCCGGCGCCTTGCGCCGCCGGGCTGAACCTGACCTATTCCGAACCGCTCTTGCCGCGCGAGGCCGCATTGGCGATCCGGAAGATGTTCCTGAAGGCGACGATGATCCCGAGGGCCAACATCCCCAACAAACCCCAGGGAGAGGTATCGGCGAAGCGGTCGATCAGCCATCCGATCAACGCCCCGCCGAGCAAACCACCCAGCAATTCGGCCAATACCCGGTTGCCGAGCCGGTAATTGGCGTCGGCTTCGGGTGGATTGACCCCGCTCCGCTTCGCTTCTGCGGCTTCGGCCCGGTCCAATCGCTCTTCGAGCGAGACCAGGCGCGAATCCTCCGAAGTGTGTTCCGGATCGCTGCCATTCTCCGTCATCTTGCGCCATCCTCCTGAAACAAAATCGGAATATTCCGATTCCGCCCGCGAAAAAAGGCCCGAAAATTCGGGAGACCCCTAAGGCGCGGCCCGTTTAGGAATGCCGCCCCGCGAAGTCAATGCTTCTGCTGCCCCGCACAAAAATGCCGCCGCGTTTAGGGGCGCGGCGGCATATGCGGCCCGGAAGCCGCCTTGTAGATCATCTCGTTACGGGCAGCGCGTATCGCGCACCGGCGGGCTTGCGTCGCGAGTCAGCCAGCGGCCGTCGGGCGCCTTATATTTCTCGCCCGGCTTGGTCTTCGCGATCAGGTTGCAGCCGGTGACGAAAGCGAACTGCTCGACCGTGCTGCCCTGCGGCGCGCCGCTGGTGTAGGCGGCCTTGCGCTTGATGTTGATGTCGGTGACGAGCTGGCGCACCGCCGGGGTCGGGGTCGAGACGAAGCCCAGATATCCGGTGGGTTCCTCGCCGATCTGTCCGGCCGAGCGCGCCGCTTCATAGGCGGGATCGCGCTGCGCCATCGCCGAGGGCACGACCATGCCAATCGCCGCCGTTGCCGCAATCGCGGCCATCGCCCATCCTGCCGGTTTCCACTGTTTCACCATCATCATTCCTATCTCGTCAGAATATGCCGCTATTCTGCTCAATGAGCTTCTTGGCATCACCATCCAGCTTGTAAACGATTTCCTGCTTGATGTTGATATTCAGGTTGATCTCGATCGGTTTGTCGGGGGTCGCGATCTGGACGCAGCCGCCCAGCATCGCCGCTCCCGCCATGATCATGCACCGATCGCCGATACCCGGCCTCCTTGCTTCCTTTGTCCTGCTCTTCATCGCACGGGCTCGCTTTCTGGGGGCTGAACGGTTGGAGAGGCGCCGGATGTCGCCGCCTCCTGCTCTTCTATCAATCTCGACAAATTCTGCTCGATCCAGACCGACGGGTCGTACAGCCCCTTGGCGGATGTCACCAATTGGCGGAAGGGCCCGGTGACCTTTATATTGAACACCAGCGGGATCTTCGCGATCTGTTTGGTCAGGAAATTGCGCGTTGCGCCCTCCCCCTGCCCGACGCCGCCGAAACGAATGTCGGTCACCATTTCCCCATCGAGATCCCCGTTCAGGATGATCGTCAGATCGTCATATTTGAGGCTGCGCAGCGCACCAAAGGCAAAATTGGCGATCGTGCCGAGATTGTGATTCGACAATTCGCCGACATAGGCGAGCGTGCCGCCGCCCGAGCGCGCGTCGATGCGCCCGCCGACGACGCGGCCGCCCAGCCCGTCGAACTCGACCGGCAGCGTCCCGTCGAATTTACCGGTGGCGTTGATATTGTCGAAGCCGAACTGCTGGAGGAAGGTGGCGGCATCGACCCCAACGACATCGAAGCTGAGCCGGCGCGGCTGGTCGGCGGCGAAATCGAGCGTCGCGGGGTGCAGCAGCAGTTCGCCGCCCGCAAAGGGCCAGCGCCCGCCCTCGATGCGGACGCGATTGCCGCCGATGAGCTGATAGTCGATCGTGCCGTCGACGACGGGGATGCCGGGGTTGATCTCCTTGATCGACGCTGCCTGCCCCGGCGCCGAATGCAGGCCGATCAGATCGTCGAAGCTCAGCGTCGCGGTCAGCCCGGTGACGGGGCCGAATGCGGCCGCAAGGTCGGTATCGGCGGTCGCAAAGGTGCCGCGGCTGGTGACGCCCTCCGCCGTCCAGTCGATCCGCCCGTCGCCGACCACCGTTCCCTGGACATTGGCGACGACGCCGAGTGCCAGCGGGGTCAGCATGGAGGGTTGGAAATGATCGTCGAAGCGGATTTCCTTGACGATCAGGTCGGCGCCGCCGGTGCCGTCGCCGAGCCGGTGGCGGATCACCGTGTCGAGAATCTTCACCCCTTTCTCGCGTTCGCTGAAACCCGCCGTGGCTTCGATCGTGCCGTTCGCGAAGCGCAGGCGCGCGTCCTGGCTGATCAGCGGCGCGAAGCGCGCGGGCGCGGCCGCATCGGTCAGCAGCAAGCCGCCGTCGAGCGTCAGGGCGCCGCCCGCATAGCGCCATTGGCCCGCAATTTCGCTCATGTTGAGCGGAACCGCGCCGATCTTGCCGCTGGCGCCGGCGAGGTTGCCCGTCATGCCGCCCGCCGCAGGCCGCCCCGTGATCCGGTCGGCGGCAAAGCGGGTGACGCTGTCGCCCTCGCCGAGCCGGACATCGGCGAGCGCCACGGCCCAGCGCAGCGAGGCGAGATCGACCTCGGCGCCGCGCGCGTCGAAGGCGAAGGGCGACGAGCCGCTTGCCCCGCGCAGCGCGAGCGAGGGAATGCGGATGGCTCCGCGCAATCCGTTTGGCCCGGCGCTGAGCAGCGGCGCGCCGGGACGGCTGCACAGGTCGATGCCGGTCGGGCCGAGCCTGAAGCCCGAAATCGCGATCCGGTCGGCACCGACGCGGGTGCATCCGCCATCGAGCGCCAGCGCGCCCGTGGCCGACAGCGCGCCGCTCAGCGGCACGGTCAGCCGCTCGACGCGCCCGCCCGCGAGCGGTCCCGACAGTTCGGCGCGCGTAGAGAAGCGCAGCAGGCCGCCGTTGCCCGAAAAGCGGACTGGCCCCAGTGCGAGCTGCGAGCCTTCCGCGCCATAGGGTTCGAAGCGCGCGAGCCCGCTGATCGCGCCGTCGCTGCGGCGGTCGAGCGACAGTGATCCGGTGGGCAGGTCGCCGCCGCCGAAGGTCCAGCTTCCCAGCATCGTGACCGCGGGCACCGGCGTTCCGAAGATATAGGCGATGCGGCTGTCGGAGCTGCCGGCGATGCGCGCGCCGCTGGTGCTGGCGATTTCGGGCGCGATCAGTTCGACGCGCGCGCTTTGTCCCTCGCCCGCGAGCGCGAAGCGCGTGCTGCCGCCGACATCGGCCAGCATGTGCGCGAGCGCGGCCGCGGCGCGTTTTGCGGGTGGGCCGAGCGGGGTGCCGTCAACAGCTTTCGCGCCATCGACGATCGTGCGCCGCAAGGCATCGCTGCCGGTCGCCTGAACGAAAGCCACGCGTCCGTCGAGCGCGGGCGCCGCGCGCCCCACTATGCCCTTGGCGTCGAGGGTGACGCTTTGCGCGGCAAAGCCGTTTCCGCGCAGCCGCGCCATATCGGCATCGACCGTGAGGCTCGTGCGGTCGGCGGTGCCCGAAAAACCGGCCTTGACGCCCAGTCGATCGGCAACCACCGTTCCCGCGGCCAGCCGGGAGAGCGCGGCGTCGGCGCTGCCTTTCCAGCTTCGCAGATTCTCTGACAGCGACAGATCGAGCGCGATCTGCGGCGATACCGCCGTGACGCTGCCGTCCGCACAGCGCAGCGCCTTGGCGCGCAAGGGACCCGACAGGCTGGGGCGCACGTCGCGCACGCGCACGGTGCCATAGAAGGTCGTGCCCGCGACCGCGCATCCCGCCGCGGCGAGATCGGGTGCCACGAGAGCCAGCTTTCCCGTGAAATCGCGGCGGAGATTGCCGCGTCCATTGAGCGCCGCGCCGATATTGCCCCATGGCGTCTCGACCCGCGCGCGCGCATCGGAAAGCTCGGCGAACAGGTCGGGCAAGGCGAAGGGTGTCGTGTCGGTCGGATCGCGGAACTTGTCGAGCGAGCCAAGCGATATCTGTCCATCGACAAACCGACCGTAGAGTCGCACTCCATCGGCGCGGATTCCCGACACATAAGGCCCCGAAAAGCCATAGCCGAGCGAAACCTCGACCGTCTTCGCGGTCAGGTCGGGCCGCGCGGGATCGCCGATGACGAGATTCGACAAGCGCTCGCGCCGGAAACCGATCGCGTCGATCGTATAGCGTGCCGCTATGCCGCGATCGTCGAGCTGGTCGCGGATGACCCGATCGGCGATCGGCTCGCGCGCGAGCCATAACACGCCCGCAAGCGCGACGACCGCGCCCGCGGTCAGCCAGCGCTTCTTGAACAGGATCGTCCGCTTGTGCGGCCTCGGCGGCGGGCTATCGTCCGCCTCAGCCATGGGCGGACCGCACGGATTGCAACCGAAAGGAAAAAGCGGCCAATGACGTCATGACGCTGATATTCGTTCCTCGCGCGCCCCGTTCGGACAAATAACGCCGAAATGGCGCATTTGGCTCCAGAAATAAGGACGTTGCCATAGGCTCGGAACCTTATGGCCGTTGAGTGCGCCCCACAAGCTGGTTATGCCCGCCCGATGGGGGAGGCGCCAGATCATGCGGGACATCGCGCGCGGCTGCGGACGCGGCTGCTTGGCGAGCCCGAGGCTATGGCCGATTACGAACTGGTCGAATATCTGCTCGCGCTCGCGATCCCGCGCCGCGATACCAAACCGCTGGCGAAGGCGCTGCTCCGCGAATTCGGCTCGCTTTCGCAATTGATCAGTGCCGATCCCGATAGGCTTCGCCGCGTCGACGGCATGGGCGACGGCGCGGTCGCGGCGCTGAAGATCGTGCAGGCGGCCAGCCTGCGGATGCTGAAGGGCGCGCTCCGCGACAAACCGCTGCTGTCGAGCTGGGACGCGCTGCTCGACTGGCTGCGCGCCGACATGGGGCCGATCGACATCGAGCGGGTGCGCGTCCTCTATCTCAATTCGCGCAACATGCTGATCCGTGACGAAGTCGCGAGCGAAGGATCGATCGACCAGTCGGCGATCTATGTCCGCGAGGTCGTGAAGCGCGCGCTCGAACTGGGCGCCGCGGCGATCATCCTCGTCCATAATCATCCGAGCGGAAACGCCGAGCCGAGCCGGCAGGACATCGCGATCACCCGCGACATCGCGGAGGCGGCGGGCAAGCTCGGCATCGTCCTCCACGACCATATCATCGTCGGCGGCACCGATTATCGCAGCCTGCGCGCGATGGGCCTGATCTGAAGGCGGCGCAATTTCGGGATTACGAGATTTACCTCCCCTGTTCCCCCGCGAAGGCGGGGGCCCATCTCCTGCCCTGCCGATATTCAGCCCACGATGCGGGAAAGCGATAGCGTCGGAGATGGGCCCCCGCCTTCGCGGGGGAACAAGGAAGATGGAAGGGGAACAGGGAAGATAGATGGCGGCCGCATCCGATCCGGCTTTACTTACCGGGGCGGGTGCGACATCATCGGCAGATGCAGAATCGGCACCGCCATCTTCGATTCCGTTTTCACGGGGGTCAGCTTCTCGCGGGCATATAGCCCCGGGTTCCGGTGCGTCGTGCCCCGAGACCCGGGGCGAAATTCCAATTTTTCGGGTGGTGCAGCGCGCGGCGCTCCCATCCCTCCCCCCTTTGCGGAAAGCCTGCACCATGACGACTCAAAGCAAGCCGCGCCGGCGGCCTTCCATCCATATGATCGATACCGAGGCCGACGCCCTGGCGGATCTGGCCGTCAGCGTCGAAAAGCGTATGCCGCAGGTCAGCGCGCTGCTGATCGATGAAATCGGGCGCGCGACGGTCCATAGTGCGAAGACCATGCCCCGCGATATCGTTACCATGTCGAGCCAGGTCGAATTCGTCGATGAGGCCAGTGGCGAAACCCGGACGATCCAACTCGTCTATCCGCACGAGGCGGACATTGCGGCGGGCCGGGTCTCGATCCTCACCCCCGTCGGCGCCGGCCTGATCGGGTTGCGGCAGGGGCAGTCGATCCGCTGGCCCGACCGCGACGGCCACGAACGCACGCTGTCGGTCGTCGGCGTCGTCCAGCCCGCGACCGCGAATTGACGCGCGCCAAGCGAGGGCGGCCGCCGGATCGCTCCGGCGGCCGCGTCGTTCGCTCGCGCCGCGAGCCTGTCGTCAGGCACCGCGGGTCAGGAAGCCGGTAAGCTCTTCCTTGCTGACCGCGCCCGACTTGTCGGTGTCGGCCGCCGTCCACACCTGTCCGATCCAGGTCTTGACCTGTTCCGATTCGGGGTCGACCGACGGCTCGGTCGCCGTGCGCAGCTTCTTCATCCAGGCCGCAAATTCTTCCTGGTTGAGGTCGTTGCTCTTGTCCGCGTCATAGGATGCGAACTCGCTGTTCACGATCTGCGCGATCTGCGCCGGGGTTGCGGCCGTTCCCGAGGGGGCGGGCTGCGCCGTCGCGTCGCCAGCAGGCGGCGCGCTTTCGGGCGGCGGGCTCTCCGGCGTGGGGGCCGGGGTCGGCGCGGTCGTCGACGGGTCCGGCTGTTCGGTCGGCGGAGGCGCCGCGGGATCGGCAGGCGGGGTTTCCTGCGCGAAAGCGGGCATGCTTACGGCGGCCGCGCCGATGATAAGCATATGCTTCAGCATGATGAAATCTCCTGTTTACTGCGGCGGCGAATCGGGTTCGGCGGCAGGCTCATCCTGCTTGTCCGAATCCGGATCCTGCGTCGGCGTGGTCGTGCTGTCGGGGGCGGGCTGCGCCTTCTCGGTATCCGCTTTCTGGTCGGGTTCCGGGGCAGGATCGGTCGTCGTCGTCGGTTCCGCCGGGGGCTCCGACTGGGTCGGCGCCGGCTGATCGCTGGCGGGCTCCGTTTGCGCAAGGGCGGGGAAGCTGACAGCGGCGGCACCGATCAAAAGCACATATTTAAGCATCACGTCACTCCTGTTGCGGCGGGACCGATCCGGGCCTGCCGACTTTTCCAAAGGGGCAAGCGAGCAACCCATCCGATTTGCCGAAAGTTGCGAAAGGCGGGCGATTGGCGAAACCGCCCGTCCCTGCTAGGGGGCGCCCCATCGCGTTTCCGAACGGATTCTGCGATGTCGCCCCAAAATTGAAAAGGAAATCCGATGGTTCCCCGTTATGCCCGACCGGAAATGACCGCGATCTGGTCACCGGAGAATCGGTTCCGCATCTGGTTCGAGATCGAAGCGCACGCGACCGATGCGCTCGCCGAACTGGGCGTCGTTCCGCAATCGGCCGCGAAGGCATTGTGGGACTGGTGGGCCACCAATCCTGCGATCGACGTTGCGGCGATCGACGCGATCGAGGCGGTGACCAAGCATGACGTCATCGCCTTCCTGACCTGGGTCGCGGAGAATGTCGGCGACGAGGCGCGCTTCATGCACCAGGGCATGACCAGTTCGGACGTGCTCGACACCTGCCTTGCGGTGCAACTCAGCCAGGCGGCCGACATATTGCTCGCCGACCTCGACGCGCTGCTCGCGGCGATCAAGCGCCGCGCTTACGAGCATAAGCTGACCCCGACGATCGGCCGCAGCCACGGCATCCATGCCGAACCCGTCACCTTCGGATTGAAGCTGGCCGAGGCCTATGCCGAATTTTCGCGCTGCAAGCTCCGCCTGCAGGCCGCGCGCGCCGAGATCGCGACCTGCGCGATTTCCGGCGCGGTCGGCACCTTCGCCAATATCGACCCGCGCGTCGAATCGCATGTCGCGGCGAAGCTGGGCCTGACCGTCGAGCCGGTGTCGACGCAGGTCATCCCGCGCGACCGCCATGCGATGTTCTTTGCAGTGCTGGGCGTCGTCGCCTCGTCGATCGAGCGGCTTTCGGTCGAGGTCCGCCACCTCCAGCGCACCGAGGTGCTGGAGGCCGAGGAATATTTCTCCCCCGGCCAAAAGGGCTCGTCGGCGATGCCGCACAAGCGCAATCCGGTGCTGACCGAAAATCTGACCGGCCTCGCGCGCGTGGTGCGCAGCGCCGTCACCCCGGCGCTGGAGAATGTCGCGCTGTGGCACGAGCGCGACATCAGCCATTCGTCGGTCGAGCGCTTCATCGGCCCCGATGCGACGATCACGCTCGATTTCGCGCTCGCCCGGCTGACCGGCGTCGTCGACAAGCTGCTCGTCTATCCCGAGCGGATGCAGAAGAATCTCGACCGCATGGGCGGCCTCGTCCATTCGCAGCGCGTGTTGCTGGCGCTGACGCAGGCGGGCGCGAGCCGCGAGGACAGCTATGCGCTCGTTCAGCGCAATGCGATGAAGGTGTGGGAAAGCGACGGAGCGCTGTCGCTGCTCGACCTGCTCAAGAACGACGCCGACGTGACCGCGAAGCTCCCCTCCGACGAGCTGACCGCGCTGTTCGACCTCGACTATCATATGAAGCATGTCGACACGATCTTCGACCGGGTGTTCGGCTGACGCCGCTCTTCCCGGCGAAGGGCTGGAAACCCGCGACATTCTGGCATAGGGTCGGCGAAAGCCCAACGGAGGAGCAAGCCAAGTGGGAATCCTGCGGACGATCATCTGGATCTTGCTGACCGCCGTGCTGGTCATTTTCGCGATGGCGAACTGGCGCGTCGTGACGGTGACCATCTGGCCCGGCTGGGAGGCCGAGACCAAATTGCCGCTGGTGATCCTCGCCTCCTTCCTGATCGGCGCGGTGCCGATGTGGGTGGCGTTGCGCACGACGCGATGGTCGCTGAAGCGCCGCCTCGACGGTAGCGAACGACAGCTCGCCGACATGCGCGCGCTCGCCAATCGCCCGATCGAGCCTGCCCCCGCCTCCGCGACGCCGCCGGTGAACGACGTTCCGCCCGCCCCCACCGACCTCTTCCCGACGGACAAGCCATGACATCGCCCATCTATCTCGCCATCGACACCCCGCACCTCGACGCCGCGCTGACGCTGGCGCAGAAGGTACGGCACCATGTCGGCGGATTGAAGCTCGGCCTCGAATTCTTCTGCGCCAACGGCCATCATGGGGTGCATGAGATGGCGAAGTTCGGCCTGCCGATCTTTCTCGACCTCAAGCTGCACGATATTCCCAACACCGTCGCCAAGGCGATCCAGGCGTTGCGTCCGCTCGAGCCCGCGATCCTGACCATCCACACCGCGGGCGGGCGCGCGATGATGGAGGAAGCGAAGGCGGCGGCGGGGACCGCCACCAAGGTCATCGGCGTCACCGTGCTGACCAGCCTCGACGCGCCCGATTTGGGGGACATCGGCGTCGGTGGCAATCCGCACGACCAGGTCGTCCGCCTCGCCACGCTTGCGCGCGAAGCCGGGCTCGACGGCATCGTCTGTTCGGGGCAGGAGGTGAAGGCCGCGCGCAAGGCGTGGCCCGGCGGCTTCTTCGTCGTCCCCGGCGTCCGCCCCGCGAACGGCAAGCCGGGCGACCAGAAGCGCGTCGTCACCCCGGCGCAGGCGATGACCGACGGCGCCTCGATCCTCGTCGTCGGCCGTCCGATCAGCCAGTCGACCGACCCCGACCTCGCCGCGCGCGAAATCGAGGCGACGCTGTAAACACACGTTCATTCAACCATCGTCATTGCGAGGAGCCGAAGGCGACGAAGCAATCTCCAGCTATCGGGATTGTGTTACGCCGATGGCTGGAGATTGCTTCGCTTCGCTCGCAATGACCTAAATGATCGAACCCTGATATATGCCCCCACTCGTCAAAATCTGCGGTCTTTCGACCCCCGAAACGCTCGACGCCGCGATCCGCCTCGGCGCGACGCATATCGGGCTCGTCCATTATGAGCCGAGTCCGCGCCACGTCGACCTGAAGACCGCGGCCGAGCTCCGCCAGCGCGCGCAAGGCAGGGTCAAGGTCGCGCTGCTGCTCGTCAACGCATCGCAGCAGCTCACGGGCGAGGCGCTGAGCCAGGTGCGGCCCGACATCGTCCAGTTCCACGGCAACGAGACGCCCGAATGGCTCGCGGCGGTCAAGCGGCTGGTTCCCGCCGAGGTGTGGAAGGCGGTCGGGCTCGCCGACGCCGGCACGCTCGAACGCGTCCGCAGATATGACGGCGCCGCCGACCGCATCCTGTTCGACGCACCCGCCGCGGCGCTGCCCGGCGGCACCGGCGCGCGCTTCGACTGGTCGCTGCTGAAGAATCATCGCCACACGATCGACTGGGGCGTCGCCGGCGGGCTGACCTCCGCCAATGTCGCGCAGGCGATCGCCGAGACCGGCGCGCCGCTCGTCGACGTCTCCTCGGGCGTCGAAAGCGCGCCGGGCGTCAAGGATGTGGACAAGATGGCCGCTTTCCTTAAAGCGGCGGGACGATGACACACGCACCCAACAGCCTTCGCACCGGGCCGGACGAACGCGGCCATTTCGGCCCGTTCGGCGGCCGCTATGTCGCCGAAACGCTGATGCCGCTGATCCTCGATCTTGAACGCCATTATCGCGCCGCGCAGGCCGATCCGGCGTTCAAGGCCGAGTTCGACTATCTGCTCAAACATTATGTCGGCCGCCCGAGCCCGCTGTGGTTCGCCGAGCGGCTGACCGCGCAGCTCGGCGGCGCGAAGATTTACCTCAAGCGCGAGGATCTCAATCACACCGGCGCGCACAAGATCAACAATTGCATCGGTCAGATCCTGCTCGCGAAGCGGATGGGCAAGACCAGGATCATCGCCGAAACCGGCGCGGGCCAGCACGGCGTCGCGACAGCGACCGTCGCCGCACTGTTCGGGCTGCCCTGCACCATCTTCATGGGCGCGGTCGATGTCGCGCGGCAGCAGCCCAACGTCTTCCGCATGAAGCTGCTCGGCGCCGAAGTCGTCGCGGTCGAGAGCGGCGCGAAGACGCTGAAAGATGCGATGAACGAGGCGCTGCGCCACTGGGTCGCGAACGTCCATGACACCTTCTACATCATCGGCACCGTCGCGGGCCCGCACCCCTACCCCGAGCTTGTCCGCGACTTCCAGTCGGTGATCGGCAACGAGGCGCGCGAACAGATCCTGGAGGCCGAAGGCCGCCTCCCCGACATGCTGATCGCCCCGGTCGGCGGCGGGTCGAACGCAATCGGGCTGTTTCATCCGTTCCTCGACGACGCGGAGGTGGAGATCGTCGGCGTCGAAGCCGCAGGCGAAGGCCTCGACGGCAAGCACGCCGCCAGCCTCGCGGGTGGTCGCCCCGGCATCCTCCACGGCAACAAGACCTATCTGCTGCAGGACGAAGACGGCCAGATCACCGAAGCGCACAGCATCTCGGCTGGCCTCGACTATCCGGGGATCGGGCCCGAGCATAGCTGGCTGCACGAGATCGGCCGCGTCCGCTACGAACCCGTCACCGACGAAGAAGCCCTCGCGAGTTTCCAGAAGCTGACCAAGCTGGAAGGGATCATCCCCGCGCTCGAAAGCGCGCACGCCATCGCCGCCGCCGAACGCATCGCCCCGACGCTGGGCAAGGACAAGATCATCGTCGTCAATTGCTCGGGGCGCGGCGACAAGGACATCTTCACCGTGGCCGATGCGCTGGGAGTAAAGCTCTAATTGGCAACCCGACCTATGGTGTTCCCCCGCGAAGGCGGGGGTCCATCTCCCGCACTGTCGTTATTCAGCGCACAGTGCAGGAACAGATAGCTCAGGAGATGGACCCCCGCCTTCGCGGGGGAACAGGAGGTTATAAAGTGGCTCCGAAAAGATACAGCATGGATATTCTCTCTCCTGAAAGGAAGAGGGCTCAATGACCCGCTTCGCGTCAGCATTCCGCAAAGGCCCCGCGCTCGTCGCCTTCATCACCGGCGGCGACGGCGACACCGCCGCAAACCTCGACGCGCTCGTTGCGGGTGGGGCCGACGTGATCGAACTCGGGATGCCCTTCACCGATCCGATGGCCGATGGTCCCGCGATCCAGGCTGCGAATTTGCGCAGCCTTGCCAAGGGCACAACCACCGCCGACATTTTCGCCATTGCCGCCGCCTTCCGCGTGCGCCATCCCGACACGCCGCTCGTGCTGATGGGCTATGCCAATCCGATGACGATCCGCGGTTCCGAATGGTTTGCCGCCGAATGCGCGAAGGCGGGCGTCGATGGAATCATCTGTGTCGATATTCCGTCGGAGGAAGACGCCGAGCTCGGCCCCGCGCTGCGGGCCGCGGGGGTCGACCTGATCCGGCTCGCTACCCCGACCACCGATGCGGCGCGCCTGCCCGACGTGCTGAACGGCGCGGGCGGTTTCCTCTATTATGTGTCGGTCGCCGGGATCACCGGGCTGCAGCAAGCGGCGCAGGCGAGCATCGAGGATGCCGTGGCGCGGCTCAAGGCCGCCACCGACCTGCCCGTCGCGGTCGGGTTCGGCGTCCGCACCCCCGATCAGGCCCGGCAGATTGCAAAGGTCGCCGACGGCGTTGTCGTCGGATCGGCCTTCATCGACATCATCGCCGAGCATGGCCCCGCCGCTGCGCCTTATGTCGAAGCCTTCACCCGCACCCTCGCCGATGCTATCCACGGCGCAAAGGAGATCGCCGCATGAGCTGGCTCGACCGCGTCCGCAACGCCCTGCCCTTCACCGCCAAGCGCGATACCGCCGACAATCTCTGGCACAAATGCCGCCAGTGCCAGCAGATGGTGTTCGTCAAGGAGTGGGAGGATAATCTCAACGTCTGCCCGCGCTGCGACCATCACGACCGCATCGGCGCCAGGGAACGTTTCGCGCAGCTTTTCGACGGCGGCATCCACGAACTCATCGCCTCGCCGCCGGCGCCCGAGGACCCGCTGAAGTTCCGCGACACCAAGAAATATGTCGACCGCATCAAGGCGGCGCGCGCGCAGACCGGCGACCGCGACGCCTATCAGAATGCGTTCGGCCGCATTTCGGGCCAGGGCGCGGTGATCGGCGTGCAGGACTTCGCCTTCATGGGCGGGTCGATGGGCGTCGCGGTGGGCGAGGCTTTCGTTACCGGGGTCGAGCAGGCGATCAAGCGCGGCGTGCCCTATATCGCGATCACCGCCGCGGGCGGGGCGCGGATGCAGGAAGGCACGCTGTCGCTGATGCAGATGCCGCGCGCGACCGTCGCGCTCCAGCGTCTGCGCCGCGCGGGCCTTCCTTATGTGGTGCTGCTCACCGACCCGACGACGGGCGGCGTCACCGCGAGCTATGCGATGCTCGGCGACGTCCAGATCAGCGAGCCCAAGGCGCTGATCGGCTTTGCGGGCCAACGCGTGATCGAGAACACGATCCGCGAAAAATTGCCCGAAGGCTTTCAGCGCGCCGAATATCTGCTTGAGCATGGGATGATCGATATGGTGGTGCATCGCAAGCAGTTGCCCGAAACGCTGGGGCGCCTGATCGGTTATCTGGCGCCTGAAAAGGCGGCGTAAATTTCCCCTCCCTGCAAGGGAGGGGTCAGGGGTGGGTCTCGCCGGTCGGGGCTCGATGCCCCGACCGGCGATTTCATCCTCGACGTAGCCGCGCGGCTCTGCCGCGCACCCACCCCCAGCCCCTCCCTTGCAGGGAGGGGAGGATCAGATGCCCGACCACGCCCATAGCTCCGACCCCGCCGTGCAGGCGCAGCTCGACCGCCTCGCCGCGCTGTCGCCGGGGCGCGATATCCTCGGGCTCGAACGCATCGCCGAACTTTGTGCGCGCCTCGGCAATCCGCAGGACAGGCTGCCGCCGGTGCTCCACGTCGCGGGCACCAACGGCAAGGGATCGACCTGCGCCTTCCTGCGCGCCGCGATCGAGGCAGCGGGGCTGACGACGCATGTCTATTCGAGCCCGCACCTCGTCCGTTTCAACGAGCGTATCCGGATTGCGGGCAAGCTGATCGACGACGGTCTGCTCGCCGCGCTGCTGGGCGAAGTGCTCGATGTCGCTGACGGATTGCAAGCGAGCTTTTTCGAGGTCACGACCGCCGCCGCTTTCCTCGCTTTCGCGCGGACCCCCGCCGATGCCTGCATCGTCGAGGTCGGACTCGGCGGACGGCTCGATGCGACCAACATCATCGCGCGTCCCGTCGTCTGTGGCATCGCATCGCTCGGCATCGACCACGAAGCCTTTCTGCTCGCGCCCGAGGCAAATGTTCCCGCCGCCCCGCTCGATCGTATCGCCTTTGAAAAGGCGGGCATTGCGAAGGCCGATGTGCCGCTGGTGACGCAGGCCTATCCGGCGACCGCGCGGGCGGAAATCGCGAAGCAGGCGGCAAAGGCCGGCGCGATGCTGCTCGATCGCGGGGGCGCATGGGAGGCCGCAGCCGACGACAAGGGCGTGCATTACCGCGATGCGCGCGGCGCGCTCGACCTGCCGCTTCCCGCCATGGCCGGCGCGCATCAGGCCGACAACGCCGCGCTTGCCGTCGCGATGCTCCGCCATCAGACCGCGCTGGCCCTTTCCGACGACGCCTTTGCCGTATCGATGAAAACGGCGCGTTGGCCCGCACGGTTGCAGCGGCTCGGCGCCGGGCCGCTGACCGCCTTGCTGCCGCGGGGCACAGCACTGTGGCTCGACGGCGGACATAATCCCGACGCCGGTGCGGCGCTTGCCAAGGCCCTGGCGGACCAGCCGCCGCTCCACATCATCTGCGGGCTGCTCGCGAACAAGAATGCGGCGGGCTTCCTGCGCCCGATCGCCGACAAGATCGCCTCCTTTCAGGCGGTGCCGATTCCGGGGCACGAGCATCATGATCCACAAGCGCTATGCCGCCGGGTGCAGGGCGAGTTGGGCGTCGCCGATGCGCGCGCGCGTCCCGATGTCGAAACCGCGCTGCGCCATATCGCAAACGACCGCGCACCCGCGGACGTGCTGATCTGCGGCTCGCTCTATCTTGCGGGCGTCGTTCTGGGCCTCAACCGCGAATGGCCGACCTGACCCACCTTTGCGCGAAGGCGTCAGCCGGTTGACTGTTCCTCGACCTTTCCTGCCGTGCCGACGGACAGGTCGACGAGGCCCGCCCGCATCATCCACCAGAACAGCAGAACGCCAGGAACCGCCGCCGCGGTGGTCAGCAGATAGAATTGGACATAGCCGAATTGCTCGATCAGCGCGCCCGCGGTGGTGCCGGTGACGAAGCGCCCGACGATGCTCGCCGCCGACGAAATCAACGCATAATGGGCCGCGGTAAAGCGCAGGTCGCAAAGCGCGGAGAAATAGGCAACGACGACAACGCCGCCGATGCCGCTGGCGAAATTTTCGAACCCGATCGCCCCCGCCATGCCGATGTTGCTTTTGCCGGTCGCGGCCAGCAGCGCGAAGCTGAAGTTCGACACCGCCATCAGGATCAGGCTCACCAGCACCGATCGCTTCATCCCCATGCGCGAATAGATGATACCGCCGACGAAAATCCCGATCAGATAGGCCCAGAAACCGATGCCGACATCATAGATCGCGATCTCGTCATTGGTGTAGCCCAGATCGTCGAACAACAGGCGGAACGTCAGATTCGCCAGCGTGTCGCCGATCTTGTGGACGAGGATGAACAGCAGCACGAGCGGCGCGCCCTGCCGCTGGAAAAATTCGACGAAGGGGCCGATGATCGATTGGACGATCGCGCTGCCGCCCTTGCGCTCGGTCGGGCTGCGATGCCGTTCGGGCTCGCCGTTCCACAGCGCCGCGATCACGGCAGGTAGCGCAAAGAGCGCGCAGGCGAGATAGGCCGCTTCCCACCCGTGGCGCGCGGCAAGATAGAGGGCGAGCGCGCCGGCTGCGGTCGATCCGATACGCCAGCCATATTGGCTCATCCCCGACCCGATGCCGAGTTGTTCGGGTTTCAGGATTTCGATGCGATAGGCGTCGATCACGATATCGAACGTCGCGCCTGCCAGCCCGACAAGGATCGCCGCGACCGCAACCTGGAAGATGTCGGCCTTCGGATCCTGCATCGCCAGATTGGCTACCGCGGCCATCACCAATGCCGCGGCCAGAATGATCCACGACACCCGCTGACCGAGGCGGCCCAGCACCGGCAGGCGAACCCCGTCGACCACCCACGACCAGAGCGGTTTCAGATTATAGACCAGGAACGCGAGCGTGAAGGCGGTCACCGTCTTCTTGTCGATACCGTCCTGCGCCAGCCGCGTCGTCAGCGTCGCGCCGATCATGGCATAGGGGAAACCCGACGACACGCCGAGCAGGAAGGCAGCGACCGGCGCGCGTTCCAGATAGGGCCGGATGCTATCCCACCAGCCCTGCGGTGCCGGCGTCACGCTGTCTGCTTGCAAAATCGGTCTCCCCTGACGCCCGGACATGACGCCCATGGCCTAAAGCGTCGGAGGCAAATTGGAAGCGGCTAATTCGGGCGCTGCGCCGAAACGCCGCGCGGTCACGCCGCTTCGGGGCGCCAGAAGGTGACGAGGCCGCTGACCTTGCGCGGCGCCTTCTTCTTGCAGGTCATCGTCTCGACCGCCTTCACCGCCGACAGCAGCGCCGAGGCGCTGTGCGGCTTGCCGAGGCAGGCGACCGCGATCTCTTCGGCATCGGCAGGGCATTCGCCGGTCACCAGCAGCACCGCGATGCCGCGGTCGCGTGCCAAGCGGGCGACCTCGCGGCCCGTCATGTGGCCCGCGAGGCCAAGGTCGAGGACGATCGCGTCGATCTGGGCCGAGGCGATCACCTGGACCGCGGCTTCGCCCGAATCGACCGTCGCGACAACGTCGTAACCGCCATGCTTCAGCGTCCGCTCGCTATCGAACGCGACCAGCGGGTCATCCTCGATGACCAGCAGGCGCTTGATGCACGACGGGCGAGACGCGAAGAGCATATAAACTCCCTTTACAGACGCCATGACTCGCTCTTGCCTTTCCTGCAATATCGCTTCGGCTTGCCATCGACGAAGCGATCGTTTTCGGGCTATGAGCGTGATCACAAAGTCACAGTTTGTGTCTGAAAACGACAAGAAAGCCCCATCCGTTCCCATGACCACCCGCCGTCCACCCCGCAGCGCGCCGCGTTCGGCACCCGCTGCTGCTCCGCGCGGCCGCCGCGCCGCGCGCGCCGCCGCGCCGTCCCCGGGGCCCAAAGCCGAGCCCGAGCGCGAGGACGGGCCGCAGCGCATCGCCAAGCTGCTCGCGCGCGCCGGGATCGGGTCGCGCCGCGACGTCGAGCGGATGATCGAGGAAGGACGCATCGCGCTCAACGGCGAAACGGTCGCGCAGCCCGCGCCGCTGCTCGCCTCGCTCGACGGGCTGACGGTCGACGGCCAACCCGTCGCCAAACCCGTCTCGACGCGCCTCTATCGCTTTCACAAGCCCGCGGGCTGCCTCACCGCCGCGCGCGATCCCAAGGGGCGCAAGACGATCTACGACCTTTTGCCCAAGGGACTGCCGCGGCTGATGCCGGTGGGACGGCTCGATTATAATACCGAAGGGCTGTTGCTCCTCACCAACGACGGCGAATTCAAGCGCCAGCTCGAGCTGCCTGCGAGCGGGGTCGAGCGCACCTATCGCGCGCGCGCCTTCGGCGACATCAGCCAGACGCAGCTCGAGGATCTGGTGGAGGGAATCGAGATCGACGGCATCCGCTATGGCAAGATCGACGCCAATCTCGAACGGCGCACCGGGCGCAACCAGTGGATCGAGATGACGCTGACCGAGGGCAAGAATCGCGAGGTGCGCCGCGTCCTCGAGCATCTCGGCCTTCAGGTCAGCCGCCTGATCCGCACGCGTTACGGCCAGTTCACCCTCGAAGAGCTGGGCATGGGCCAGGTCGAGATCGTGCCGCGCGATGCGCTGTTCCAGTTCCGGCGCCGGCTCGGCTGATGCGGGTCATCGCGGGCGAATGGCGCGGCCGCAAGCTGCTCGCGCCAAAGAATGACGCGACGCGCCCCACCGCGGACCGCACGCGCGAGACGCTGTTCTCGATGCTCACCAGCCGTGTCGGCAGTTTCGAAGGGCTGTATGTCGCCGACCTGTTCGCGGGCTCGGGCGCGCTCGGGATCGAGGCGCTGTCGCGCGGCGCGGCGCACGCCCTGTTCGGCGAGCAGGACCGCGACGCGCTCGACGCGCTCCGCCAGAATCTCGCGGCGCTCGGCGCGGCGCCGCGTGCCGACGTGCGGGCGGGATCGGTCCTGGGCCTCGGCCCCGCGCGCCGCAGCTTCGACCTGCTGCTGTTCGACGCGCCTTATGGCACCGGTGCGGGCAGCGTCGCGCTCGACAAGCTCAACCGGCTTGGCTGGATCGGCGCCGATAGCTGGATTTCCGTCGAGACCGGCGAACGCGAAAGCGTCGACGTCGCGGGGTTCGCGATCGATGCCGAGCGCCGCGTCGGCAAGGCGAAACTGACGCTGCTACGGCTGGCGTGACGTCTTGCGCACCATCAGCAGCCCGATCCAGCTCACGACCCCGGCGAGCGCGAGGTAAAGCCCGACCACGCCGGTCCCGCGCCAGTCGCTGAGCGCCTGCGCGACGATCGGGGCGAGCGCACCGCCCAATATGCCGCCGGCGTTGAAGGTCACCGAGGCGCCGGTATAGCGCACGCGCACCGGGAACAGCGCGGTCAGCCAGCTTCCGAGCGGGCCATAGACGAGGCCCATCACGAACAGCGCCGCCGCGAGCCCGGCGAAGATGACCGGCCAGCTTCCCGACGCCAGCGACGGTCCGAAGATCAGCCCGACGACGATCGTCGCGCCGCATCCCCATGTCAGCACGCGCTGCGCGCTCGACGCGTCGCTCGCATAGCCCGCAAAGACGATGCCGCCCGCCATGAACAGGATCGCGCCGAGCTGGACGAGCAGGAATTGCTCTTTGGGATAGCCGAGCGTCGTCGTGCCGTGCGCAAGCGCGAAGCTGGTCGAGAGATAGAAGATCGCGAAACAGGCGACGACCGCGAAGGTGCCCGCCAGCGTCGCGAGCAGATGATGCCGCAGCAATTCGCCGAGCGGGACGCCGACGGGTGCATCCTGCTCCAACGCTTCCTTGAAATCGGGTGTCTCGCCGATCTTGAGCCGCACCCAGAGGCCGAGGCCGACGAGCACCGCCGAGAAGAGAAAGGGGATGCGCCAGCCCCAGCTCGCGAAATCGGCGTCGTTCAGCATCAGGCCAAGCAGCAGGAACAGCCCGTTCGCCGCGATGAAGCCGACCGGGGCGCCCAATTGCGGAAACATGCCAAAGCGCGATTTCCATCCGGGCGGCGCATTCTCGACCGCGAGCAGCGCCGCCCCGCCCCATTCGCCGCCGAGCCCCAGTCCCTGCCCGAAGCGCAGGATGCAGAGCAACAGCGGCGCGACCCAGCCGACCATCGCATAGGTCGGCAGAAAGGCGATCAACAGCGTCGAGGCGCCCATCAGCATCAGCGAGGCGACGAGCGTCGACTTGCGCCCGACGCGGTCGCCATAATGGCCGAAGACGATCGCGCCGACGGGCCGCGCGAGGAAAGCGAGCCCGAAGCTCATGAAGCTGAACATAAGCTGCGCCGAAGCCGATTCGGCGGGAAAGAAGAGCGGCCCGATCACCAGCGCCGCGGCCGTCGCATAGACATAGAAATCATAGAATTCGACCGCGGTGCCGACGAGGCTCGCGGTCAGGATGCGGCGGTGCTTGCGATAGGGTGCCAGGTCCATGGGCGACGCCCCTTCCTCTTATTTCGATCGGGGCCGCTTTGGACGGGTTGGGGCATTTTGTGCAAGGCGGAATAAAGGTGGAAGGATGCCCGATGACCTTACCCCCCTTCGTCATTCCCGCGAAAGCGGGAACCCAGCGTGGGGTAAGCCGACGCACGCCCTGGGTTCCCGCTTTCGCGGGAATGACGAAAATTATATCCAAAGATCGGTCGTGCTCGCCTTTTCCCATCCGACAATTGGCGATTTTCACCTACCGCGCTAGACGCACCCCATGACCCTATTCCACCAGATCGGCATCGTCGGTGCGGGCCGCGTCGCGCAGGCACTGGCGCTTGCCCTCGCACCGCATTCGGACGCGCCGCCGCTGCTGTGGGCGCGGTCCCCCGCCAAGGCGCGCGTTGTCGCGCACGCCGTTGCCGCGCCCCGGCTGGGCGATCTCGCAAGCGGCTGCGATGTCATCGCCATCGCGATCTCCGACGACGCGCTCGCGGCCGTCACCGCCGATCTCGCGGCCGCGCTGCCCTCCCTCGCGGCGCCCTTCGTCTTTCACGTCAGCGGGAGCAGCGGCGCCGCGATCCTCGATCCACTACGCCATGCTGGCGCACTGACGGCGGCGATACATCCGGCGATGACCTTCACCGGCGACGCCCGCAGCGAGATTCGGCGCATGGCGCAGGCTCGGTTTGCAGTCACCGGCTCATCGCCGGAAGCCAGCGACATCGCGCGTCAAATCGTCGGCTTGCTCGGCGGCGTGGCGGTCGAGATCGCCGAGGAGCGCCGTCCGCTGTATCACGCCGCGCTTTGCCATGCCTCCAACCATCTCGTGACGCTGATGGCGGGCGCCTCGCACGCACTGACCGCGGCGGGGGTGGACGATCCCGCGGCGCTGCTCGCCCCGCTCGTTCGCGCGGCGCTCGAAAACAGTCTGGAACGCGGCTTCGCAGCTTTGTCGGGGCCGCTGCTGCGCGGCGACGAGCGGACGGTCGCGGGGCATCTTACCGCGCTCGCCACCGATTGCCCCGCCCTGCTCCCCGCCTATCGCGCGATGGCGCTCGCGACGCTCGACGAATTGGGGCGAACCGAGCCGTCGGCGCTGCGCCGCGCACTGGACAGCGCCGCCGCTGTTCCCTAATCGTTCGCGCGTGAACAGCCTCCCCGCCTCGCCGCCCGATCCCTCGGACCCGCCCTATCTGCAGGGCCTCAACGACCCGCAGCGGCAGGCGGTGCTGACGACCGAAGGGCCGGTGCTGATGCTCGCGGGCGCGGGCACCGGCAAGACCGCCGCGCTGACCGCGCGGCTTGCGCATATCATCGCGACGCGGCGCGCCTGGCCGTCCGAAATCCTCGCCGTCACCTTCACCAACAAGGCGGCGCGCGAGATGCGCGAGCGCATCGGGCGGATGATCGGTGACGCGGTCGAGGGGATGCCGTGGCTCGGCACCTTCCACAGCATCTGCGCGAAGATGCTGCGCCGCCACGCCGAACTGGTCGGGCTGCAAAGCAATTTCACCATTCTCGACACCGACGACCAGCTTCGCGTCCTGAAACAGCTCATCCAGGCCGAAGGGCTCGACGAAAAGCGCTGGCCCGCGCGCCAGCTCGCGGGGCTGATCGACAAGTGGAAAAACCGCGGGCTCGTTCCGGGCGACCTCGATGTCGCGGATCGCGAGGCCTATGCCGACGGCAAGGGGCAGCATTTCTATGCGCTCTATCAGGCGCGGCTGAAGACGCTCAACGCCTGCGATTTCGGCGACCTGCTGCTTCACATGCTGGTGATCCTGAAAAACCACCGCGACGTGCTGGAGCAGTATCAAGGCCGCTTCAAATATATCCTCGTCGACGAATATCAGGACACCAACGCCAGCCAATATCTCTGGCTGCGATTGCTGGCGCAAAGCCGGAAGAATATCTGCTGCGTCGGCGACGACGACCAGTCGATCTATTCGTGGCGCGGCGCCGAGGTGGCGAACATCCTGCGTTTCGAAAAGGATTTCCCCGGCGCGACGGTGATCCGCCTCGAACAGAATTATCGCTCGACCCCGCAGATTTTGGCCGCCGCCTCGGCGCTGATCGCGCAGAACAGCGACCGGCTCGGCAAGACCTTGTGGACCGAACTCGATGCGGGCGACAAGCTGCGCGTCGTCGGCGTGTGGGACGGGCCGGAGGAAGCGCGGCGGATCGGCGAGGAGCTCGAAGACCTTCAGCGCCAGCACCTGTCGCTCGACCGCGCCGCGATCCTCGTCCGCGCGCAGTTCCAGACGCGAGAGTTCGAGGATCGCTTCATCGCGATCGGTATGCCGTATCGCATCGTCGGCGGTTTCCGCTTCTATGAGCGCGCCGAAATCCGCGATGCCCTCGCCTATCTGCGCCTCGTTCAGTCGCCCGCCGACGATCTGGCGTTCGAGCGCATCGTCAACGTCCCGAAACGCGGGCTCGGCGACAAGGCGCTCGCGCGCATCCACCAGTTCGCGCGGCACGAGCGCGCGCCGCTGTTCCACGCCGCGTCGCGGATCACCGAGACCGACGAACTGACGCCGCAGGCGCGCCGCCAGCTCGCCAATTTCGTTGCGCAGATGCGCGGCTGGCAGGGCAAGGCGGCCGAGCTGTCGCATCCCGAACTGACCCAACTCATCCTCCACGAATCGGGCTATACCGCGATGCTCCAGGCCGACCGCAGCGCCGAGGCGGCGGGGCGGCTCGAAAACCTCTCCGAACTCGTCCGCGCGATGGAGGAATATGAGTCGCTCGAGGCGTTCCTCGAGCATGTCAGTCTGGTCATGGACCGCGACAATGACGACAGCAGCGAGACCGTCACGATCATGACGATCCACGCCGCCAAGGGTCTGGAGTTCGACCATGTCTTCCTCGCGGGATGGGAGGACGGCGTATTCCCATCGCAGCGCGCGATGGACGAAGGCGGCACCGCGAGCCTGGAGGAGGAGCGCCGCCTCGCCTATGTCGCGATCACGCGTGCGCGGCGGCGCGCGAGCATCTATCACGCCGCGAACCGCCGCATCTATGGCCAGTGGATGAGCAGCATCCCGAGCCGCTTCATCGGCGAAATTCCGCCCGAGCATGTGACAAGCGAAAACAGCTTCGGCGGCGGGCAGAGTCTGTGGCACGCGAACTGGTCGGCGCAGGGCGATCCCTTTGCGCATGTCGCGACAAGCAATCCCGCACGCACGATGACGCGCGGCCCGGCGTGGCAGCGCGCCGCGGCGCAGTCCTCGACGATCACCCGCGCCCCCGCACCCAGCGAGCGCGGCCCCGCCGCCTCGGTCGGCGCCAAGCCGCGCTCCGACCTCGCGGTCGGGATGCGCGTGTTCCACGAAAAGTTCGGCTATGGCGAGATCATCGACATCGACGGCAACAAGCTCGACGTCGAATTCGACCAGGCGGGCAGTAAGAAGGTTCTCGACGGCTTCGTGCGCGCGGCCTGAATCTTATTGTCAACTACATCACTTATGATATTCCATCTCCTGCGATCGACGAGTCGCGTTTTGGGAGAAATTATATGCGAAACAGGCTCTTGGCGGGCGCGATGGCGCTCGCCCTGGTCGGCTGCGGCCAAAAGGCCTCCGATCGAAGCTCCAGCGAAGCCAGCCCGCCTGCCCTTGCCCCTACCTCTGCCGAAGCCGCCGACGTGGCCGGCGGCCCCGATGTAGCCGTCACCGCGGCACCCGGCGTCGCCTTCAACTACCAATATGCCTTCCGCCTTGAGGACGACCGCATCGCGCGCGTGCAGGAAGAACATGCGGCCGCGTGCGAAGCGCTGGGCATCGCGCGCTGCCGGATTACCGGCATGAGCTATCGCCTCGTTCGCGAGCATGAGGTCGAGGGGCAGCTTCAGTTCAAACTCGATCCCGCTATCGCGCGCCGGTTCGGCAAGGATGCCATCGCCAGCGTCGAAAAGGCCGAAGGCGTTCTCGCGCTCGCCAGCATCAGCGGCGAGGATGTCGGAACGCAGATCAGCGACTCGCAGCGCCGCAGCGCGGGGATCGCGGACGAGGTCGCCCGTCTCGAGGCGCGCCTCAAACAGAGCGGCCTCGGCGACCGCGAACGCACCGAGATCCAGCAGCAGATCGCCGAATTGCGCCAGCAGCTCGGCAGCGAGCGCGACACCCGCCGCGCGGGCGAAGCGCTGCTGGCGACGACCCCGATGACCTTCGACTATCAGGGCACGGGCGGGCTGCCCGGCATCGGCTATGGCAACCCGTTCCGCGAAGCGGCCACGGTGCTCGTCCGCAGCGGCGGCACCCTGCTTGCCTTCGTGCTCGTCGTCGGCGCGGCGGTGCTGCCCTGGGCGCTGCTGTTCGCGTTCCTGTTGTTCCTCTGGCGCACCGCGCCCGCCGTCCGCGTGCGGCAATGGCTGGGCGGACGCCGCAATGCCGATGCGGCGGCGGCGGCGGAATAGAAATCGCCGCCGCGGGCGTCGCTTGCAAAGGCCCGGCGCCGCGTTATGGCTTGGGCCATGACGGGGCAGACGATATGGCTGGACCAGGCGCGCGACGCCCATCGCCGCGGCGACATCGCGGCGGAGACGGCGGCGCTCGACGCCGCCATCCGGGCCGATCGCGGCAATATCGCCGCGATCCTCGCCATGGCCGAACTCAAGCGGCGCCAGCAGGACGATCGCGCCGCGCAGAGCTTTTATCGCCTCGCACTCGGAGTGGCCGCGCAGGCACGGACCGTTCATCCCGCCCTTCATTCCGGCCTGGAACGCGCCCAGACGTTTCTGACGGCGAATGAGCAGGCCTTTTCGGACCATCTGCTGGGTCAGCTTCGCGGCGCGGGGATCGACCAGCGGAACGCGGCGCCGCGGGTGGCGGAGGCCTTGCGGATGCTGGCGGGCGAGCAGCCGCTCTATCTGCAACAACCGAATATGTTCTATTTTCCGGGCCTGGCGCAGCGCCCTTTTTTCGAGCGGGCCGCGTTCGACTGGGTTCCCGCGCTCGAAGCCGCCACCGGCGCGATCCGCGCCGAACTGACGTCGCTGATCGAGCGATCCGCCGACCGCTTCGGCCCCTATGTGACGGCCAGCGCCGACAGGCCGCCGCCGAACAATCCGCTGCTCGACAACGGTGATTGGGGCGCCGCCTGGCTGTGGAAGGAGGGCGTGGTCGTCGAAGGCATGGACGCGCTCTGTCCGCAGGCGCTCGCCGCGCTCGCGCTGGCTCCACAGCCGGTGATTCCGGCCCGCGCTCCGTTCGCACTCTTTTCGCGCCTCAGGCCCGGGACGCATATCGAGCCGCATCACGGGCTGCTCAACACGCGGCTGATCTGTCATCTGCCGCTGATCGTTCCCGATGGCTGCGGCATTCGAGTCGGCGGCGAGACGCGCGCCTGGCGCGAGGGCGAGTTGCTGATCTTCGACGACAGCTTTGAGCATGAAGCCTGGAATCGGGGCACGGCCGACCGTATCGTCCTGATCTTCGAGATATGGCGGCCCGATATCGACGCCGACGAACGCGCGCAGTTGACGCGGATATTCTCGGCGATCGACAGCTATGGCGAGGGATAAAGTTGGGGAAATATGGTCGCTGGTGGAGCCGAGGGGAATCGAACCCCTGACCTCTGCAGTGCGATTGCAGCGCTCTCCCATCTGAGCTACGGCCCCGCGACCGGGCGGCTCTTAGCGAGACTGGTTGACAGTGGCAACGGCTTTTCTGACGATTGTCGCCGCGACCGGAAAATTTGGGGGAAACGGGCACCATGAGCAAGGCATGGCATTTGATCCGCCGTCCGCAGGGACTGCCGACGCACGACGATTTCGCATTGCGCGACCTTCCCGACGGCCCACTCGACGCCGACCAGATCCGCGTCCGCAACCTGTGGCTCTCGGTCGATCCCTATATGCGCGGACGGATGAACGACGCGAAAAGCTATGCGGCGGGGTTTCAGCTCGATCAGCCGATGACCGGCGGCGCGATCGGCGAGGTCGTCGAAAGCCGGATGGAGGGTTTCGCGCCCGGCGACCTGATCCTGCATATGGGGGGCTGGCGCGACGGCGGCGTCATCGGGCTCGACATGATGCCGAACAAGCTGCCCGCCGAGGCGCTGGCGGCGGGCCTTTCGCCGCAGACCTTTCTGCACAATATGGGCCTGACCGGCGGAACCGCGTGGATCGGCCTCCTCCGCGTTGCGGCGGCGAAACCCGGCGACACGGTTTTCGTTTCGGCGGCGGCGGGCGCGGTCGGCTCGGCGGTGGTCCAGATCGCCAAGGCGCGCGAGATGACGGTCATCGGCTCGGCGGGCGGCGCGGAGAAGGGCCGCTGGGTCGACGAACTCGGCGCCGATGCGGTGATCGACTATAGGGCCGGGCCGGTCCTGCCCCAACTCTCCGCGGCGCTCGAACGCCTCGGCAAGCCGGGCATCGACGTCTATTTCGACAATGTCGGCGGCGAGCATCTCGATGCCGCCTTCGCGGCCGCCAATGATTTCGCGCGCTTCGCGATCTGCGGGATGATCGACGTCTATAACGACGGCAAGCCCCAGGAGATGAAACATCTGATCCGCACCATCCCGGCGCGCATCCGCATGGAAGGCTTTATCTACACCGACCAGTTCATCGACTGCGCCGAGGAATTCTACGCCGACATGGGCGGGCTGATCGCCAGCGGTGCGGTGACGATGCGCGAGACGGCGCGCGAGGGACTGGACGCAGCGCCCGAAGCGTTTCTTGGCCTGTTTTCAGGCGAGAATATCGGCAAGATGCTGGTTCGGTTGTAACGCATTTCCGGGCGTCGCCTCCGCCTTCGCGGGGGCGACGATCAGTTCAGTTGCCGAAACCGACCGAGAGGAATCCCGGCATCGGGCCGTTCCAGCCGTCGTCGGGACCGTCATCGTCATGCCGTGAAGCCGGCGCGGGCTTGCGTCCGGCATCCTTCTTCGGCGCTTCGGGCTTTTTCTCCGCCGTGCGCTTGGAGCCGCGAGGCGCCTTTTCGGGATTCGAGCGGCCGCTGCGTTCGGAACGGCCGCCGCCGCGCCGCGGTTCGCGCGGCTCGTCGCTGTCGCGCTCGGGCCGCGCCTCCGCCTTGCCGGTGTCGTAAACCGGAATCTGATAGCCGGTCAGCTTCTGGATATTGTCGAGCGCTTCGTCGTCCGACGGCGTCACCAGCGTGAAGGCCCGGCCCTTGGCCCCCGCGCGGCCCGTGCGGCCGATGCGGTGGACATAATCGTCGGGATGCCAGGGAGCATCGAAGTTGAAGACGTGGCTGACGCCCTTCACGTCCAGTCCGCGCGCGGCAACGTCCGATGCGACCAATATATTGACCGTCCCGGCCTTGAAGCGATCGAGTTCGGCAATGCGGCTCGACTGGTCCATGTCGCCGTGGATTTCGCCGGCCTGGTAACCCGAACGCTGAAGCGACTTCGCCAGTTCGCGCACCGTCGTCTTGCGATTGCAAAAGATGATCGCGGTGCCGACATCCTCGGCCTCGAGCAGCCCGCGCAGCGTGTCGCGCTTGCCGCGCTCCGCCGTCTTGACGACGAACTGCTCAATATTCTCGTTGCGGCTGGCCGGGCGCGCAACCTCGATCGTCTTGGGGTTCGACAGGAATTTGTCGGCCAGCTTCTTGATCGGCGGCGGCATCGTCGCCGAAAAAAGCAGGGTCTGCCGATTCGCGGGCAGCTTGGTGCAGATATTCTCGATATCGGGGATGAAGCCCATGTCGAGCATCCGGTCGGCTTCGTCGATGACGAGCATGTTGCAGCCGGTAAGCAATATCTTGCCGCGCTCGAACAGGTCCATCAGGCGGCCCGGAGTCGCGATGAGGACGTCGACGCCCTTTTCGAGCGCCTTGACCTGGTCGCCCATCTGCACGCCGCCGATCAGCAGCGCCATCGACAGCTTGTGATACTTGCCGTATTTTTCAAAGTTTTCTGCGACCTGCGCCGCCAGTTCGCGCGTCGGCTCGAGGATCAGCGAGCGCGGCATCCGCGCGCGGGCGCGGCCATGCGCCAATATGTCGATCATCGGCAGCACGAAGGACGCGGTCTTGCCCGTCCCCGTCTGGGCGATACCGATCATGTCGCGCATCATCAGCACCGAAGGGATCGCGCCGGCCTGGATCGGCGTCGGTTCGTCGTAGCCCGCTTCGGTCACGGCGCGCAAAAGTTCATCGGAAAGGCCGAGGTCGGCAAATTTCATAAGGGCAAACTGTCCGGAAAATGTTTCGGCATGGCGTCCCACGAGCGCCGTTGCTGCGGCGCCCCTTGCGGAAGCGGGGACGAAAAGTCAAGAAAAGGCGTCGATTGCCGCGATCAATCGTCGTCGCGCACGACCGGAACCATCAGGCGGAATTTCTTGATCTGGCATTTGGCGCCAGTGCGGGCGTGAATCTCGTCGCGATCCTCGCAGAGTTGCCCGTCCTTGGTTCCCTGCATGTAAAAGCCGGCATAGAAATCGAGTCCGCGGCATCCGCGGCTCAATTCGGCGCGCAATCGCTGGCGCTGGCGCGTGAGCAGGTCGATGCTGTCGTGCTCGGTCGCCTGCATCCCCGCGATGTTCCGCATCGCGACGCATTTCGGCGCCTTCTTTTCCTTCCACTCGACCGGCAGTTGCCGCACGCGCGCCTGCGGGGCGGGGGCGGCGGAGAAATTGTTCAGCGGCGACCGCTGCGCTGGAACGCGGATGATCAGTCGCTGCTCGATGACCATCTGCCAGAATCCCGCCGTCTGCTGTCCCGGCTCCGGCATCGAAACGACGACCAAAGGCTCGGGCGGAATCGACGGCATCGGCGTATCCGCGGCGGGCGCCCAGATCATCGCCAACAGGGTCGCAACGGTCAGCACGGCCGTGCGGCCGTCCTTCCGGCGCCCTGACAGAAGATGATGTCCACCCGCAACTCCCGCTTCGATGCTGGACGAAAAGCCAACTATCGTCCATCGCCCCCTTTAACGTCCCTGATTGAACATCAAATGAATTGCTGTCGAGACCCATATGGCCGATCGGCATCGATTCCCGGAGGTCCGCCATGTCCCACGCCCCGTCTCCCGCATTGCTCGCAAGGCTCGCGGACATATTGGGGCCGAAGGGTTTCAGCGCCGACCCTGATGTCATGGCGCCGTGGCTCACCGACTGGCGCGGCAAATATCACGGCCAGACGGCGGCGATGCTGTCGCCCGCGACCACCGCCGACGTTGCGGCGGTGGTCGGCGCCTGCGCCGCCGAAGGCGTCGCGCTCGTTCCGCAAGGGGGCAACAGCGGCATGGTAGGCGGCGCGACACCCGATGCATCGGGGCGGCAATTGCTCCTGAGCCTGCGGCGCATGAACCATATCCGGGCGCTCGACACGACGGCGCGGATCGTGGTGGCGGAGGCGGGCGTCATCCTCGAACATCTTCATCACGCCGCGCTCGACCAGGGGCTGCGTTTCCCGCTGACGCTGGGCGGCAAGGGATCGGCGACGGTCGGCGGGCTCGTTTCGACCAATGCGGGCGGAACGCAGGTGCTGCGCCATGGCACGATGCGCGCGCTCGTCGCAGGAATCGAGGCGGTGCTGCCCGACGGCCGCATCTTCGAGGGGCTTGCGCCGCTCAAGAAGGACAATCGCGGCTATGACCTCAAACATCTGTTCTGCGGCGCCGAGGGGACGTTGGGGGTCGTGACCGCGGCCAGCCTGCGCCTCGTTCCCGCCAACGCGGCGCGCCAGACCGCCTGGATCGGCCTCGCGTCGCCCGACGACGCGCTGCTGCTGCTCCGCCGCCTCGACGCGGCGCTCGGCGATGCGCTCGAAGGGTTCGAGATCATACCGCATCCCGTGCTGGAGGCGGTGCTGCGCCACATTCCCCAGACCCGCCATCCGCTCGCCGAGCCCAGCCCATGGTATGCGCTGGTCGAGCTGGCGGGGGACGATGCCGCCCTGCTCGGCGAAGAACTGGAGCGTGAATTGGCGACAGCACTGGATGCGCGACTGATCCACGATGTCGCGCTGGCGAAGAACGACCGGGAAAGCGAGGATTTCTGGCGCCTTCGCGATTCGATATCGGAGGCCGAGCGCGCCGAGGGGCCGGCGTTGCAGCATGACATCAGCGTGCCCGTAGACCTGATGCCGCGCTTCATCGCCGACAATCCCGGCCGTCTCGCCGCGGCCTTTCCGGGCATCCGCACCGCGTCCTTCGGGCATCTGGGCGACGGCAATATCCATTATCACGTCCAGCCGCCCGAAAGCGCCGACGGCGCCGCCTGGCTCGCCGAGCACGGCGCGGCGGCAAGCCGCCTCGTCTACGCCCATGTCGTCGAACTGGGCGGCTCGATTTCCGCCGAGCACGGCATCGGCCAGATGAAGCGCGACATATTGGCCGAGCTCGACAGCCCGGCGCGCCTCGCCGCGCTGCGTGCGATCAAGGCGGGGCTCGATCCCGCCGGATTGTTCAATCCCGGCAAACTGATCGGCTGATCGAGGCGCCGCTCCGCGCCATCGCCCCTTGCGCCGCGCCGCGCCTGCCAATATGGCGCGCCATCAGTCTTTTTGCCCTGACACCCTCGGGGCGCCCGATCCGGAGTTTCATCATGGCCACCGCGCCCGCCAACAATCTGCCGATTTTCTATAACGACATCGTTCCGCTTTCGAGCGTCGACCATGCCGATTTCCGCGCCCGTCCGCTCGACAATGCGGGGTTTCTGGTCAACCAGCACGCCGTGCCGCTGACGTCGGACGAGTTCGTGTCGGCCTGCCGTTTCTATCCGATCGTCTTTTCGGCGGGCGACAATCCGGTGCCGCTGGCGCTGATGGGGCTCAACGAAGGCGTGAACACGTTCGTCGACAGCGACGGCAAGCTGCTCAATCCGGTTTATGTCCCGGCCTATATCCGCCGCTATCCCTTCCTTCTCGCGCGGCTGAACCCCGACAGCGAGGAACTGTCGCTGTGCTTCGACCCGACGTCGGCCGCGATCGGCAAGTTCGAGGACGGCGACGCGCTGTTCGAAGACGGCAAGCCGACCGAGCCGGTCAACGCCATCCTCGAATTCTGCAAGAATTTCGAGGAAGCGGGCCAGCGCACCGGCTTTTTCATGGAAGAGCTCAAGAAGGCCGACCTGCTGATGGACGGCGAAGTCGCGATCCAGCCCGAAGGCAGCGACAAGCCCTATGTCTATCGCGGCTTCCAGATGGTCGATGAAAACAAGCTGCGCGAACTGCGCGGCGACGTGCTGCGCAAGATGATGCAGAACGGTATCCTCGGCCTGATCTTCGCCCACCTCTTCTCGCTTCAGCTGATGCGCGAAGTCTTTGCCGAACAGGTGAAGTCGGGCCGGGTGCCGGAACTGGTCCAGGTTCCGGCGGTCTGATAGACAAACCAGACTTATCGCCGCGAGCGCCGGAGCCGAACCGCTCCGCGCTTGCGGCCCTGGTCCCGCCGGACGCTCTCAAAAATCGATCGCGAGCCCTTTCAGCTCCCAGTCGCCATAGCGCACGGGGTTGCGACCGCCCGGCTGATCCTCGGCCTTGTCCTCGCGGGGCGGCAGGGGTTCGGGCAGCGGGCTGTTCGTCCAGTTCGCGGGCGGTTTCACATGCGCGGGGCGCCGCGTCGCGCGGGGCGTGCCGCCCATCATCCTATCATCATTCGTGGCCATGGCGCCCCTCCTACAGGATTTCGCTTGCTCCGCGCCAGCCATAACGGGATGGAAAGCCATGGCCGATCCTAGAAAACGCCGCCGCCCGGCCGAAGCCGATCCGCCGGGCACGGCATCGCGGCGCGCCGCGCTGCGCCTGCTCGACGCCGTCCTGCGGCGCGGCGACCCGCTCGACATCGCGGCGCACGCCGCGACGCAGGGCCTGCCGCCCGCCGACCGCGGCTTCGCCATCGCCATCGCGTCCGAAACCCTGCGCTGGATGGGCGACATCGATGCGCTGATCGACGGCGCGACCGAACAGGTCCTGCCCGAAGACGTGAAGTCGCGCGCGGTGCTGCGGCTCGCGCTGGCGCAATTGCTCGTCCTCAAGACATCGCCGCACGCCGTCGTATCGACCGCGCTGCCGCTCGTTGCGGGCGGTCCGCGCCGCCTCGTCCACGCCCTCCTCTCGCGCGCCCAGCAGGAAGAGTGGAGCCTTCCCGAAAACGCCAGCCTGCCCGAAGCGGTCGCCGAGCGCTGGGCAGCAGAGTGGGGCGAGGAGATCGTCGCGGCCGCTGCGAGGGCGTGGAGCGCGCCGCCGCCGATCGACCTCAGCTTCGCCGCCGAGCCGGACGGCGGGGGCTGGGCCGAGGCGACCGCGCTCGCTCCCCTCCACCGCCGCCTGCCGCGCGGGCAGGCGGTCGAAGCGATGCCCGGCTATCGCGAAGGCGGCTGGTGGGTGCAGGATCTCGCGGCAAGCCTTCCCGCGCGGCTTTTGGGGCCGGGGAACGGGCAAAGCCTGCTCGACCTCTGCGCCGCGCCCGGCGGCAAGACAATGCAGCTTGCGGCGGCGGGCTGGCATGTCGTCGCGGTCGATTCGAGCGCCAAGCGGCTGGGGCGCCTTTCGGACAATCTGGCGCGCACCGGCCTTCGCGCCGAGATCGTCCAGGGCGATATTCGCCGATGGCAGCCCGATGCCCCCGTCGACGCGGTGCTGCTCGACGCGCCCTGCTCGGCGACGGGAATTTTTCGCCGCCATCCCGACGTGCTGCACCGCGTCGAGCCGCGCCAGATCGAAGAGATGGCCGAATTGCAGGGCGAACTGCTGGCGCGCGCCGCGCAATGGGTCAAGCCCGGCGGTATTCTGGTCTATGCAACCTGCTCGCTTGAACGGGCCGAGGGGGAGGATCAGGTCGCGGCCTTTCTCGACTGGCATCGCGATTGGGCCATCGCCCCGGTGACGCCCGACGAATTGCCCGGCGGCATCGTCCCCGACGACAGCGGTTTCGTGCGCACGCTGCCCGGCGTGCTCGCCGAAGCGGGCGGGCTCGACGGCTTCTTCGTCGCCCGGCTGCGCGCGCCGTCAGCCGCCTGAGCGGCGCGAGAGGCGATAGAGCGCGAGTTCGCCATAATCCTTGGCAAGCCCGACCTTGCCGACATAATCGCAGTCGAAATCGCGCGCATTGTCGAGTGCGAGCATCGCGGCGAGCGGCTGGGTGCAATAGACCTGCCCGACCAATGTCACCGGCTCGATCCGCGCGGTGCGCGTAACCTCGGTGCCATACCACAGCTCGTTGCCGACCACCGGGTCGATCCCGCGATAGATCGGGCCGAAGTGGATGCCGGTGCGCATCCCCGCCTTATGCCCCTCCAGCCGCAGCCCCGGGGGCAGCACGTTGAGCTGTTCCTGCATCGCGAGCGCGATGCGCGCCGCCGCGCCGGGGGTGTCGATCACCGCATAGATCGCGTCGCCCCAGGTGTTGCGGAACAGCACGGCGTCGCCGAACCCGTCGAGGATGTGGCCGATGCCACCCATCACCTCGTGCGCGAAGACCGGCAGTTCGGCCTCGCCGAGTTTCGAAAAGCCCGCGAAATCGGCGAACAATATCGCGTAAAGACCCCGCTGCGTGCCTGCGGGCGGTTTCGGCGCCGGCGGAAAATCGAGATTGCGGTCGAGATCGCCGACCGGGATCGTCAGCGTCTCCCCGCCCCCGCCCTGCCAGAGCGCGATATCGGCGTTGGTTCCCGCAATCTCCGCCCCCGAACGCGCGGCGACCGCCGGATCGACCACCGCAAGCTGGATCGCGGCGGTTTCGAGTTCGCGCGCGCGCAGCTTGGCAAGCCCCATCGCGGTGTGCGAGCCGAGGATGAACTGGCAATCGTCGCTGACATAACCCGCGTTGCTCGCGAAATGCACCATCGCGGCGCCGTCGCGGCAGCGGCGATAGCGCGGAAGCCATTCGACGCCGCCCGACCGGACCGACTGGGCGATGAAATCATCCTCGGCAAAGGGCAGGACGATGGTCAGGTCGATGCCGCGGTCGAGCGCGGCTTCGGCGAACAGGATGTCGGCGCCGCACGCCAGCGGGCCGATCAGCGCCGAAAGCGGCTGCGCGTCGAGCGCCCCGGCGATCGCCCGCGCCGCATTTGCCTCCCCTACCCCGCCCGCGCGGAACATGCGGCCGCAATAGACGCCGACCGGCGCGGGACGCAGCAGCGCGGCGATGCCCTGCGCATCGCCCGCGTCGATCGCGCCGCTGGCCGCGAGCCGGGCGATCTGGCGGCAGGTCGAGGCGCGGTCACCCGCGCGCGTTCCCGCTTGCGCGTGAGCCCCGTGCGCATGGACGAGCGCGTCCTCGCCGCGCCCAAGCAGCAACAGCGCCTCGACGAGCGTCGCCTGATCCCAATAATTGTCGGCGGCGCCATGCGCCGCGATCGGTTCGGCCAGCGCCGCCGCGCGCTCGCGCTCGCCGAGCATCGCGTAAAGGCTGGCCGCATTGATAGCCGGGAAATCGGCGCCCGACGCCTGAAACGCATGGTCATAGGCGGCGGCGGCCTTGCGCAGGAAACCAGCGCGCCGGTCGCCGTCATGATCGAAGGCTTCGTCCTTCCAGATGCGTCCGGCGAGCGCGAGGCTGTCGACGTCGCCCGTCGCGCCAAGGTCGAGTTGTTCGTAAAGGTGCATCGCGCCCAGGCTGTCGCCCGACGCCGCGAGCGCGCGCACCATCAGATAGCGCAGCCGCGGGCTGTCGATCCCGTCGCGCCGCGCCGCCGCCGCGCAGTCGAACGCGCTCAGCGCATCGCCCTGCCCCAGCCGGTGCGCGACCTCTGCTTCGACGGCGGCGGCCGATGCCGTCATTGCGCGGCGGTTTCGGCCGATTGGAGCAGCGCGACATTCGCCTTTTCGACCGCGGAGATATCAACGCTGTCGCTGGTTGGCCGATACCAGGGCAAGGAGCCGAAATAGGCTTGCAGGCCGGGGTCCTTGAAGCGCAGGCCGTGCCGCGCGAAAATCTCGTTCCGTGCCAGCCGCGCCTGCTCCGGGGTGAGGCCCGCGACATCGGCCGCGGTCAGCGCGCGCGTCGAGGAATCGGCGATGATCGCGCCCTTGCCCGTGTCGGCGGGCGGCGGCGGAGGCGCGCCCCCTTCGATCAGCCGGATATATTTGCGGAACATATATCCGGTGGTGCCGTCGGCCTTGCGCACCCGCCACCATGAACCGGGCTGACGATAGGTCAGGAATGTCTCGCCCTCGAGCACCTTCCCGATGATGGCCGCCTTGGTGCTCCGCCCCGAGCGGATGTTGGTGAAGCCGTCGGGATCGTCGATCACCGCCGCCAAGGTGAAGGCCTCTGCGGGCGACGTGGCGACCGGTGTCGCTTTTGCATCGGCTTCCTCGGGGGCCGCCGTGGTTTCGGTGGGTGCCACCGCCGTCGCGGGTCCGGGCGACGGTTGAAGGAGTTTCCACGCGAGCAGGGCGACGGCAACGACCGCAAGCCCCAGCAGCGCCCATGGCAGGAAGGATGATTTTCGGACCGGGGGCGGCTCCTGCCGGTCGGCCGCAGCCGGTCTGGGCGGTGCGGGCTGCGAAGCGGCCGCAGGCGCCGCCTCCCGTCCGCACAGTTCCTCCAGGCTCATCATCACCTTGCGCCAGCCGCGATGGCCGGGCTCGCCGTTCCAGTCGGCGAGTTCGGCGAACTGGATCTGGTTGAAGGGCAGCGGCGGCATCACATCGTCGATCGACGTCTGCACCAGCTTCTTCTGGTTGCGCGCGACATCGGCCTCGGCGCGCACCCATTCGGATTGCGCCGAGGTCTGCGACCAGACGACGATCGCGGCCTTGGCGCTGCCGATCTTCTCGGTGATCACGTCGCCGTAGGAGCGATGCGGCGGCAGTTCGGCGTCCCACCAGACGTCATAGCCCGCCGCCGCGACCGCCTCGGCAATCTCGGCCACGCGCGCCTTGTTGTCGCGCGAATAGGAAATGAAGACATCGACCATCGGCTAGCCCCTTTCGCAAGAGGCTAGCCGTGGGGCATTCGATTCGCCAGCCTCAGAAGACCGCCTTCGGCGCGTCCTCCTTCATCATCGCGGCGCGCACCATCGGGATCGGCGGGCCGCCGTAGGAGAGGAATTCGTCGTGGAACGCTTTCCACTTCGTCCGGTCCCCCTTGGTCCAGTCGTCGCGCAGCTTGCGGATCATCAGCTTGCCCATCGTATAGTTGAGATAGAGCGGATCATATGTGCCGCGCGCCGCCTGCTGCCGCGCGTTGCCTTCGTCCTGATAGCATTGATCCTTGAACAGCTTTTCCGAATCCGCGACGCTCATCCCCTTGGTGTGGAGCCCGATCGCCGAGATGAAGCGGCAGTCGCGCAGCAGCGCGTTCGACAACTGGCCGATATGCGTTTCGGGGTCGCCGTTGCCGAGCCCCGCATCCCACATCATCTCCTCGGTATAATGCGCCCAGCCCTCGGCGAAGGCATAGCCGACGAACAGCTTGCCGAAGATGCTTTCCGCGCGGTTCGCGTGGAGGAAATTGAGGAAGTGGCCCGGCCACACCTCGTGGACCGAGGTGAAGAGCAGGTCCTTCTTGCCCGGAACGAACGCATCCTGCGTCGCCTTGTCCCAGCTCGGATCGGGCGGCGAGATGTAAAAGACCGACGGCAGGCCTTTCTCATACGGCCCCGGAATATCGATATAGGCGCTGTTCTGGCGGTTGTAGGGCGGCGATTCCTCGACCTTGGCCTGCTCGGTGCCGGGGATCGAGACCAGGTCCTTTTCGACGATGAAGGCGCGAAGCGCCGGAAGCTGGCGCCGCGCCTCGACGACCGGGCCGTCCGCGGGCTTGTCGTCGTTCATCTTCTTCATGCAGTCGGCGATCGTCATCCCGGCGGCGTAAGTCGCGCAGGCGGCCTTCAGCGCATCCTGGTTGCGCTTGAGGTCGGCCTGGCCGATGCGTTCCAGTTCGCCCAGCGGCGTATCGACCGCTTCGTTGGTCAGGATCATCTTCGCGAACTTGTCGGCGCCGAGCGCATAGCCATCGGCGGTGCCGGGTTTCGAGCCGATATAGGCGGCGAGACCCTTCATCGCCGTCGCGGCCTTCGCCGCCGCTTCGTCGAACTGCTTTTGAAGCTCGGGGTCCTTGACCTCGGCAAAGGCCTTCTTGGCGTCGCCGGTATAATAGTCGGCGAAACCGCCGAAGCCCGCAGTGCCATATTTGACGAAGGTCGCGGGCAGCGGCAGCTTGATGTTCGCCTTGATCTGCTCGGCCGCCGCCGGAACCTTCTGCGCATAGGCGATGAACGCCTTCATCCGCGTCGGCGCATCGGCATAGGGCCGCGAGACATAGACGTTGGGGTCGAGCTGCCCGACATAATAGGCCGGATTCTTGTGCGGGAAATCGGCGTCCTTCAGGAAGAAGAGCTGCCCCTGGGCGACGTGGACCAGATAGTCGCGCTCGAATTTTTCGGCATCGGTCATCTTGCCGTCGAACGCCTTGGCGTCGGTGATCGTCTTCTCCAGGAACGCGATCTGTTTCTGAAGGCCGTCGGCCGACCAGTCGGGAAGTTGGCCGTCAAATTCATGCTTGCCCTGATAGACCGCGAAATTGGGGTTGAGCGGGAAATAGCCCGCGAGGAAATTGTCGCGAAATTCGGTCCAGCTCTTCGCGTCCGATCCCGACGCGGGCTTGTCGCCCGAAGCGTTGCAGGCGGTGAGGACGAGCAGCGCCGCGGCCATGGCGGCACCGCCGAAGCGGGCAAATTGACGTGTCATTCGATAGTCTCCCTCAATCGATGGCGGGTTTCTGCCACCGCGTCCGACGAATGACACCCGTTAATCGACGAACGGCATGGTCATGCGCTCTGGACAGAGGCGAATTCCCCTCTAGGGCGGTGGCCGATGGCGACGATATTCCCCCCCGACGGCGAAGAGCCGGAAATGCCGGGTCCGGCGATCCTCGATCCCTCCCCGCTCAGCATCCCCGACTATCGCTATTACTGGATCGCGCGTTTCACCGCGGTAATGGCGACGATCGCAGTGGTCGTGGTGATCGGGTATCAACTCTACGACACCGCGCGCACCGATTACGGCATGACGATCAAGGAAGCGTCGTTCCAGCTCGGCCTGCTCGGGCTCGTCCAGTTCGTGCCGATCGCGCTGCTGACCCCCGTCGCGGGCTGGGCCGCCGACCGGTTCGAGCGGCGCAGCGTCGCGATCTTTTCCAACGCCATCGATTTTGCGATCGCGGCCGTCCTCGGCTGGTTCACCTGGACCGACGGGCTGACGCTGAACCTGCTGTTCGGCCTCGCGGCGATGCATGGCGTCGCGCGCGTCTTTTCGGGGCCGGCGATGAGCGCGATCGCACCCAACATCGTCCCGCCCGCGATCCTGCCCCGCGCGATCGCGATGAGCAGCATCGCCTGGCAATCGGCGTCGGTGATCGGCCCGGCGGCAGGCGGACTGCTCTATGCCGCGCATCCGACGTCGGTCTATATCTTCGCCGCGATCCTCCTCGTCATTTCGGCCTGGACGATCAGCCGGGTGCGGCCCGTGCTGCCGCCGCCCGCCGAGGTGCGCCGCCATCCGCTGCGCGAAATGGTTGACGGCCTGCAATTCGTGTGGGCCGAGCGCTTCCTGCTCGGCACGATCACGCTCGACCTGTTCGCCGTCATCCTGTCGGGGGCGACCGCGATGCTGCCCGTCTATGCCCGCGACATATTGCATGTCGGGTCCGAAGGGCTCGGCCTGCTCCGCGCCGCGCCGGCAGTCGGAGCCGCGGTCGTCGCGCTCGGCCTCGCCATCCGCCCGATCGAGCGCAATGTCGGGGTCAAGATGCTGTGGGCGGTCGCGGTGTTCGGCGCCGGGACGGTGGCCTTCGGGTTTTCCACCAACATCCTGCTCTCGCTGACGCTGCTCGTCCTGATGGGCGCGGCCGACATGTTCTCGGTCTACGTGCGCGGCACGCTGATCCAGCTCAACACGCCCGATCATATGCGCGGCCGCGTCAGCGCCGCGTCGGGCCTCGCGATTTCGGCATCGAACGAGCTCGGCGAGATGCGCGCGGGCGCGATGGCGGCGGCGCTGGGGCCGATCAACGCGGTCGTCGTGGGGGGCGCGGCGGCGATCGGCGTCACCGCGCTCTGGGCGTGGCTCTTTCCCGAATTGCGGCGCGCGAGGACTTTCGAGGCGCGGTTCGATAGGGGCGACTGACGCATTTTCGCGCCGTTTCGGATCGCCTCGATTTTATAAAAAGCCGTGTTCCCCCGCGAAGGCGGGGGTCCATCTCCGGACCGCGCAATTTTGAACCGACCGGAGATGGGTCCCCGCCTTCGCGGGGACACACAATCAGGAACGGCGGCATCCGAATCTCCATAAACCCGGTCGTCGAATCCGCTCGTCGCACGCCGCTGTCCCTTCGCCACAAAGTAATTGTCAATTTATTTGATTGAATTATGTAGATTGCACCCGTCACCGCGGTTTCCCTCCCTTTCATCGATGGAGAACCCGCCATGCAAGACACCCGAATCCGCCATAAAATCCTGACCATTCCGGGCCTGCACAACAGCGGCCCGACCCACTGGCAGAGCCTGTGGGAACGCAAGTTCGCGAACGCCGGGCGAGTCGAACTCGGCCGCTGGTCTCACCCCGACCGCGAGGCGTGGACGCGCCGCATCGCCGAAGCGATCGAGGCCGAAAGCGCGCCGGTGTTGATCGCCGCGCACAGCCTCGGCTGCCACGCCTTCGCACACTGGTTCGCGGCGGCGAGCACGCCGATGCGCAGCCGTATCGCGGGGGCGCTGCTCGTCGCACCGCCCGACCTCGGACGCCTGCGGCACGAAAAGCGCATCACCGGCTTTGCCGACACGCCCGGCTTCACGTCGCAGACGCCGATCATCGTCGTCGCGAGCGACGACGATCCCTATGCCAAGACCGCGCACGTCTGGCGCCTCGCGCGCCAGTGGGACGCGCGCTTCGTCAACGCGGGGCCGTTCGGGCACATCAATGCCGACTCGGGGATCGGGGACTGGCCTTATGGACAGTATCTGCTCGCCTCGTTACAACCCGCGCCGACGCCGGCGCTGGCGGACGAAAGCCAGTGGCTGCGCGCCGGAGACTGGCCGAATCGCATCCGTCGCGACCCGCGGTTCGCATATAGAGAAAGAGCGTACCGATCATGAAAGCCAATTCGATCCTCGATACCATCGGGAACACGCCGCACATCCGCATGGCAAAGCTGTTTCCGGACGCCGAAGTCTGGATCAAGTCCGAGCGCAGCAATCCCGGCGGTTCGATCAAGGATCGCATCGGCCTGGCGATGATCGAGGCCGCCGAACGCGACGGCAGCCTGAAGGCAGGCGGCACCATCGTCGAGCCGACGTCGGGGAACACCGGCATCGGCCTGGCGATGGCCGCCGCGGTCAAGGGCTATAAGCTGATCCTCGTCATGCCCGAAAGCATGTCGCTCGAACGCCGCCGCCTGATGCTCGCCTATGGCGCGACCTTCGACCTGACCCCGCGCGAAAAGGGCATGAAGGGCGCGATCGAGCGCGCGATCGAACTGGTCGAGACGACCCCCGGCGCCTGGATGCCCCAGCAGTTCGAGAATGAGGCGAATGTCGACGTCCACGTCCGCACCACGGGGCCGGAAATCCTCGCCGATTTCAAGGACACGCCGATCGACGTGCTGATCACCGGCGTCGGCACCGGCGGCCATATCACCGGGGCGGCGCAGTTCCTCAAGCAGCATTGGCCCAACCTCAAGGTCTTCGCGGTCGAGCCGACCCAGTCGCCGGTGATTTCGGGCGGCCAGCCCGGCCCGCACCCGATCCAGGGTCTCGGCGCCGGGTTCATCCCGCGCAACCTCCACACCGACCTCCTCGACGGGGTGATCACGGTCGAGGCCGCCGATTCCAAGCGTTGGGCGCTGCGCGCCGCGACCGAGGAAGGGATGCTCGTCGGCATATCGTCGGGCGCGACGCTGGCGGCGATCGAGCAGAAGCTGGCGGAGCTTCCGCCCGGCACGCGCATCCTCGGCTTCAACTACGACACCGGCGAGCGTTATCTTTCGGTTCCCGACTTCCTGCCGGAAATCTGAACCCTCGAATGCGCCTGACCGGCGATTCATCGGCGACGCCGCGTCTTGATTGGACCGGCTGGCTGTTCGTCCTGATCGCCGTCGCGGCGATCGTCGCGGTGCTTTATGCAAGCGGGCAGACAAGCGCGGGCCGGCATGGCGCGCGGCCGCACCCGGTGGCGCCGCCCGCCGACGTCGTCCCCGACGTCCAGCCGATGGAACTCGCGCCGGTCACCGAAGCCGACGCACGCGCGCAAAATGCCGATATCCCCCTCGTTACCAAGGGGTTCGTCGCGGCGCGGCCCTTTCTCTATGCCGGGAGCGGTGACGCCCGCGTTCGCGCGCGCGACTGTCTTGCCGCCGCGATGCTCTATGAGGCGGGCGACGATTCGAAGGGACAGCTTGCGGTCGGTCAGGTCGTGATCAATCGCGCGCGGCATCCCGCCTTTCCCAAATCGATCTGCGGCGTCGTGTTCCAGGGGTCAGAGCGCGCAACCGGATGCCAGTTCACCTTCACCTGTGACGGCGCACTGAACCGCCGCTATTCGGACGCCGCCTGGGCGCGAGCGCAGGCGAATGCGGACAGCATGTTGTCGGGAACGACCGACCCCAAGGTCGGGCTCGCGACTCATTATCACACCGACTGGGTGCGCCCCTATTGGAGCGACAGCCTGGAAAAGATCGCGATCGTCGATACCCACCTCTTCTTTCGCTGGCCGGGTTATTGGGGAACGCCGGGGGCGTTTCGCGGCGCAGTGTCGGGAAATGACGCCGGGGTCGCCAAGATGGCCGCCCTCTCCCCCGCCCACGCGCTGGCGGTCGGCGCGCCGCCGGTCGAACTCGCCGGGGTCGATGCCAATGCCGCGGTCGGCGCACCGAAGGTCGTTGCCGGCGCCGGGGAGGCTGCAGGCCGCGACACCATCTATGTCGCGCTCGACCGCCGCGCCGCGCCCGAAAGCTTCGTCACCACCGCGCTCCGGCTGTGCGGCGACAAGCCCTATTGCAAGTTCATGGGCTGGACCAACCCGACGCTGAAACCCGACAGCGATACGATGAGCGACATGCAGCGCGCAGCCATGACCTTCTCCTACCTCCGCGACGACAAGGCGGGGTTCGAAAAGGCGCTGTGGAATTGCAGCGAATATAAGCGCGACGACACGCGTCAGTGCATGAAGCGGTAGAATGGACTACCGGAAATGGCTGCCAGGGGATGGAGAACAGACCCCACCACCCCGTCATGCTGAACTTGTTTCAGCATCCATGGCCTGAGCTCTAATCCAACGCTGCGCCGAAGGAAACGGCGGGCCATAGACCCTGAAACAAGTTCAGGGTGACGGTGACAAATAGGCCGGATTCCGGTCGTTACTGCTGCTCAACCATGCGGCCGGATCAGATATTTCTCGCCGGTCCGCTTCGCATTATAGGCGTGCGCCGTGTCGAGATTCAGGGCCTCGGTCAGCGAGATTTCGTGGCTGTAATGGCTCTTGAAGGTCGTCGTCAGCTCGTCCACGACGCGCTGGCGCATACGGCCGACGACCTCCATCCCCGCCTTCGCCATGAAGGGCGTAAGCAGGAAGCCCGACAGCGACCAGGTCAGGCCGAAGCTGCGGTTGAGGATCGTCGGACCGAGGTCGAGCCCACCGTAGATATAGACCTGCTTGAACGTGTCCGAACCATAGCGGCTGTAAGTGGTCATGCGCTTCACCGCCGCGACCTCCATCGCCGAGAGGATCTGGCCCGCCAGCTTGCCGCCACCGATCGCGTCGAAGCCCAGAGTTGCACCGGTTTCGACGATGGCCGCGACGAGCTTGTCCTGAAAATCCTCATCGCTGCTGTTGACGATATGCTGCGCGCCGATGCCCTTCAATATGGCGACCTGCGCGTCGCTGCGCACGATGTTGACGAGCGGAATGCCGTCCCTGGCGCAGATCTTGACGAGCATCTGGCCGAGGTTCGAGGCGGCGGCGGTGTGGACGATCGCGCTGTGATTTTCCATCCGCATCGTCTCGGTAAAGGCGAGGCTGGTGAGCGGATTGACGAAACAGGAAGCGCCGTCGACCGGATCGGTGCCATCGGGGAGCGGCATCACCATCTGCAAAGGCAGACAGCGATATTCGGCATACATCTCGCCGCCGAGCAGCGCGACGGTCTTTCCTATCAAGGCCTGCGCTTCGGGCGAGTCCCCGGCCTTGACGACGGTGCCGCAGCCTTCGTTGCCGATCGGCAGCGCGTCGCCGATCCGCCCGCCCATCGCGCGCATCCCCGCCGGGGGCACATCGGCGGTAATCAACGGCAGGCCGTCACGCGTTCCCGCGCGCGCCGTCGTCATGTCGGCGCCGCCGAACAGCAGGCCGAGGTCCGACGGGTTGATCGGCGTCGTCAGCACCTTGACCAGCACTTCGTGCGGCTTGGGTTCGGGCATTGCGCGGCGCTCGAAATAGACCTCGAGCTGCCCCTCGGGCTTCACGAGGGTCACCATGACGGTGTTGGTTTCAGGCAGGTCGGTCATCGCGCGTCTCCCGTAGTTCGGTTTTTCGATGCAACCGAATTAGGGCGCGCCAGCCTTGCTGGCAATGGCTTGGCCGTCAGGCGGGCGAATATTCCGCGGCGAGCCGGAGGACGTCCGCGGCCAATTCCGTCCGGCAGATCAACAGATCGGGAAGATAGGGATCCGGCCTGTTGTAACGAAGCGGCGCCCCGTCGGCGCGGCTGACGTGCAGCCCGGCGGCCTGCGCCACCGCGACGGGGGCGCAATTGTCCCATTCATATTGGCCGCCGGTGTGGAGGTAGATATCGGCTTCGCCGCGCACCACCGCCATCGCCTTCGCACCTGCCGAACCCATGGCGACAAGCTCCGCGCCCAGCCTCTCCGCGACGAACACGGCTTCGGCGGCGGGGCGCGTGCGGCTGACGAGCATCCTGAGCGGCGTGTTCGCAGGGCGGAGCGGCGCGGGAGCGCCCGAGGTCAGCGTGACGCCCAGCCCCGGCAGCGCGACCGCGCCCACCGTCGCGGCGCCGCCCACCGCCAGCGCGACATGCACCGCCCAATCGTCGCGGCCCTCGCCATATTCGCGCGTTCCGTCGAGCGGATCGACGATCCACACCCGGTTCCGGTCGCAGCGCGCCGGATTATCCTTCTCTTCCTCGGACAGCAGCGCATCGCCGGGGCGCGCGGCGCGGAGTTCGCGGCACAGCATCGCATTGGCCTCGGCGTCTCCAGCCTTGCCGAGGTCCTTGCCCGCAAGATCGTCCCGCGTCCGAAGCTTCAACAGGATCGCCCCCGCGGCGGTCGCCAGCCTTTCGGCGAGTTGCTCGTCATTCTCGGCCATGGTCATCCCAGCAGGCGATCGATGATCAGGTCGGCGGCTTCCTCGGGCGACATCGCGGTCGTGTCGATGCGAATTTCGGGCGCGGCGGGCGCTTCATAGGGGCTGTCGATCCCGGTGAAATTCTTGAGCTGGCCGCTGCGCGCCTTCTTGTAGAGCCCCTTGACGTCGCGGCGCTCGGCCTCGGCCAGCGGGGTGTCGATGAAGATTTCGAGGAACTCGCCCTCGGGCAGCATCGCGCGCACCATCTCACGCTCGGCGCGGAACGGCGAGATGAAGGCGGTGATGACGATGAGGCCCGCATCGGTCATCAGCTTCGCGACCTCGCCGACGCGGCGGATATTCTCGATCCGGTCGGCCTCGGTGAACCCCAGGTCGCGATTGAGGCCGTGGCGGACATTGTCGCCGTCGAGCAGGAAGCTGTGCCGGTTCATCCGGTGCAGTTTCTTCTCGACAAGGTTGGCGATCGTCGACTTGCCCGACCCCGAAAGACCGGTGAACCAGAGCAGCGCGGGGCGCTGGTTCTTGAGGTTCGCGCGCATGTCGCGGTCGATGTCGGTCGCCTGCCAATGGACATTCTGCGCGCGGCGCAGGCTGAAATGCAGCATTCCCGCCGCGACGGTCGCGTTGGTCAGCTTGTCGATCAGGATGAAGCCGCCGAGGCTATGGTTGTCGGCATAGGCCTCGAACACCACCGGCTTGTCGGTGGAGATTTCGACGACACCGATGCCGTTGAGGTCGAGCGTCTTCGCCGCGAGATGATCGAGCGTGTTGACGTTGATCTCATATTTCGGCGCCTGCACCGTCGCCGAGACGCTTTGCGTCGCAAGCTTCAGCCAATAGGCGCGGCCCGGGATCATCGCTTCGTCGGCCATCCAGACGAGCGTCGCCTCGAACTGGTCGGCGGCCTCGGGCGGCGCATCGGCGGCGGCAATCACGTCGCCGCGCGAGCAATCGACCTCATCGGCGAGCGTCAGCGTCACCGACTGGCCCGCGACGGCTTCGGGCAGATCGCCATCGAGCGTGACGATGCGGCCGACGCTGGTCGTCTTGCCGCTCGGCAGGATGCGCACCTCATCGCCGGGTTTGACGGTGCCGCTTGCAAGCTGGCCCGAGAAACCGCGGAAATCGAGATTCGGGCGGTTGACCCACTGCACCGGCATCCGAAAAGGCTTCGCTTCATCGGCGGCGCTGCCGACCTCGACATTTTCGAGATGCTCGATCAGCGCCGGTCCCTTGAACCACGGCGTGTTCGCCGAAAGGCCGGTGATATTGTCGCCCTTGAAACCCGAAATCGGGATCGCGGTAAAGCTGGTGATGCCGATCTCGCTCGCGAAGGCGCGGTAAGCGAGCGTGATGCGATCGAACACCGCCTTGTCGTAACCGACGAGGTCCATCTTGTTCACCGCGAGCACGATGTGCCGGATGCCGAGCAGATGCGCGAGGAAGCTGTGCCGCCGCGTCTGCGTCAGCACCCCCTTGCGCGCGTCGATCAGGATGACGGCGAGGTCGGCGGTCGAGGCGCCGGTGACCATGTTGCGCGTATATTGTTCGTGCCCCGGCGTGTCGGCGACGATGAACTTGCGCTTTTCGGTGGTGAAGAAGCGGTAGGCGACGTCGATCGTGATGCCCTGCTCGCGCTCGGCGGCCAGGCCATCGACGAGCAGCGCGAAGTCGATCTCCTGCCCCTGCGTGCCAACGCGCTTGCTGTCGGCCTCCAGCGCGGCGAGCTGATCCTCGAAGATCATCTTGCTGTCATAGAGCAGCCGCCCGATCAGCGTCGACTTGCCGTCATCGACCGATCCGCAGGTGATAAAGCGGAGCAGCGACTTCTTCTCATGGCCGGCGAGGTAGGCGTCGATATCCTCGGCGATCAGCGCGTCGGTGACGTAAACAGGATCGGTCATGCCATATCCTCCCCGCTTGCGGGGAGGGGGACCGCCGCGTAGCGGTGGTGGAGGGGGGTGCAGGCATGACGCGGCCTCAGGCCGAAAGCCCCCTCTGTCAGCGCTTCGCGCTGCCACCTCCCCGCGGGCGGGGAGGATTTAGTAAGGCCCGCCATCAGAAGTATCCCTCCTGCTTCTTTTTCTCCATCGACGCATCGCCGCCGTCCTTATCGATGATGCGGCCCTGGCGTTCGCTGGTCGTGGTCAGCAGCATCTCCTGAATGACTTCGGACAAGGTCGCCGCCTCGCTCTCGACCGCGCCGGTGAGCGGGTAGCAGCCGAGGGTGCGGAAGCGCACCGAACGTTCCACCGGCACCTCGCCCTCCTTCAGCGGGAAGCGGTCGTCATCGACCATCAGCAACAGCCCGTCGCGCTCCACGGTCGGGCGCGGCGCAGCGAAGTAGAGCGGGACGATCGGAATATTCTCGCGGGCGATATATTGCCAGATGTCGAGCTCGGTCCAGTTCGAGATCGGAAAGACGCGGATGCTCTCTCCTTTCGCCTTGCGGGCGTTGTAGAGGTTCCAAAGCTCAGGACGCTGCTTCTTGGGGTCCCAGCCATGGCTGGCGGTGCGAAAGGAGAAGATGCGTTCCTTCGCACGGCTCTTTTCCTCGTCGCGGCGCGCCCCACCGAAGGCGACGTCGAAGCCGTGAAGGTCGAGTGCCTGCTTTAGACCTTCGGTCTTCCACATGTCGGTGTGCAACGGGCCGTGATCAAACGGATTGATCCCGCGCTCCTTTGCCTCGGGATTCTGATAGACGATGAGGTCCATGCCGCTCTCGCGCGCCATGCGGTCGCGCAATTCGTACATCGCGCGAAATTTCCACGTCGTGTCGACATGCAGCAGAGGAAACGGCGGCGGCGAGGGATAGAAGGCCTTGCGCGCGAGGTGCAGCATCACCGCGCTGTCCTTGCCGACGCTATAGAGCATCACGGGCTTGGTGGCGTCGGCCATCACCTCGCGCATGATATGGATGCTCTCGGCCTCCAGCCGGTCGAGATGGGTCAATTCGGACGATCCTGCCCGCAAATCAGACGACACCAACCAGCCTCCTCATATGTCCGCCGGGCAACGGATTAGCGCATTCTTCATTTCGCCCTACGTCCAATTGGACGGGATATGCAGGCCGCCGTAACGCCGCGCCCAGCATATGGGCAAACATTATGGCCTTTGGGCGTTGCAAGTCTGGCTTGTGAGATCGCGGGCTCATACGGCGGCATCGACTTTCCCCTGCCGCCATTCGGCGCCGATCGAGCCGATCGCTTCGAGCGCGCGGCCCAGTCGCGGTGCGACCGCGGACGATTCCCGCCACGCCGGGTCGAGGACTAGCCCCAGTTCGCGCCGGAAGTCATAGCCCGTCACCTTCAGCGGGACGACGCCGCCGATCGCCAGCGACACGGGCGCCGTGGTGATCCCGACCCCGGCGGCAACCATGCGCAGGCAGCGCTCGTCACTGTCGCTGCGCAGCGCGAAGCGCGGGCGGACACGGCGGCGCGTGAAGAAACGGCTCGTCGCATCGAGCAGTTCGCACGACCGGCGCGCGATCATCGTTTCGGACGCGAGCTCCTCCGGATCGACCTCTCCCCGCCCCGCGAGCGGGTGATCGGCAGCGACGAACATCACGAAAGGTTCGTCATAGAGCGGCACGACGTCGGGCGCTCGCTCGCCGGGGCGGAGCGGGACGATCGCCATGTGGAGGCGGCCGCCGTGGATCGCGGCGCGCAATTCGGACTCGCTGCTCTCGCTGATCTCCATCCCGAAATCGCGCGCGAGGAGGCCCGCGATATTTTGCAGGATCTCGCCAGGAACCGACCGGATCGTCCCGAGCCGCAGCAGCGGCTTGTCGCCCTCTTCGACGCGGCCGAAGCCGTCGGCGGCGCGAAAGCCGCGTTCGAGGTCGCGCGCGATGGGCAGGAAGCGCCCGCCCGCCTCGGTCAGCCGGATCTGGCGGCGGTTGCGGATGAAGAGCGGCGCGCCGACGAGGCGTTCGAGGTCGGCGATTCCCGTCGAGAGCGCGGGCTGGGTCACGCGGATATGCTGCGCGGCGCGGGTGAAGCTGCCCGCATCGACGACCGCGAGGAATTGTCGGATGTGCGAGCGCTTTATCATAAATTTTCCTTATGCTGAATCGCGCGTAGTTTCAATTTTCATATGAACGCGCTTTCGGGCAGACAGAGACGATGTTCCGCCCCTGACCGAAGGGATGCTCATGCGCGCCACCCCCGATTTCGACTTCGCGCTCGGCGAAACCGCCGACATGATCCGCGACACCACCGCCCGCTTCGCCGACGAGCAGATCGCTCCGCTCGCCGCCAAGGCCGACGCCGAGGACTGGTTCCCGCGCGCCGAACTGTGGCCCGCGATGGGCGCGCTCGGCCTGCACGGCATCACCGTCGAGGAGGAATGGGGCGGGCTCGGGCTCGGCTATCTCGAACATGTGATCGCGGTCGAGGAAGTGTCGCGGGCTTCGGGCGCGATCGGCCTGTCCTATGGCGCGCATTCGAACCTGTGCGTCAACCAGATCCGCCGCTGGGGCAATGCCGAGCAAAAGGCGAAATATCTCCCCAAGCTGATCAGCGGCGAGCATGTCGGCAGCCTTGCCATGTCCGAAGCCGGCGCCGGCAGCGACGTCGTGTCGATGAAGCTGAAGGCCGAGAGGAAGGGCGACCGCTTCGTCCTCAACGGCACGAAATTCTGGATCACCAACGCGACCTATGCCGATACGCTCGTCGTCTATGCCAAGACCAGCCCCGAGGCGGGATCGCGCGGGATCACCGCCTTCCTGATCGAGAAGGACATGCCGGGCTTCGCCATCGGGCAAAAGATCGACAAGGTCGGGATGCGCGGCTCGCCGACCGCCGAGCTTGTCTTCACCGATTGCGAAGTGCCTGAAAGCCAGGTCATGGGGCCGGAGAACGGCGGCGTCGGCGTGCTGATGTCGGGGCTCGATTATGAGCGCGTCGTCCTCGCGGGTCTCCAGCTCGGCATCATGCAGGCGTGCCTCGACACCGTCATTCCCTATGTTCGCGAGCGCAAGCAGTTCGGCAAGCCGATCGGGTCGTTCCAGCTCATGCAGGCGAAGGTCGCCGATATGTATGTCATGCTCCAGTCGGCGCGCTCCTATGTCTACAACGTCGCCAAGGCGTGCGACGCGGGACAGACGACGCGCTTCGACGCCGCGGGCTGCATCCTGCTCGCGAGCGAGAATGCGGTGAAGGTGGCGGGCGAAGCGATCCAGGCGCTGGGCGGCGCGGGCTATACGAAGGACTGGCCGGTCGAGCGTTACTGGCGCGACGCCAAGCTGCTCGACATCGGCGCGGGAACCAACGAGATTCGCCGGATGCTGATCGGCCGCGAACTGATCGGCGCCGGCGCGTGATCTGGACCGGGCTGTCGTCCGCCTTCATGGCGGCGGCGGCGCTGGTGCATTCGCTGCTCGGCTATCGGCGCCTCATCGCGCCGCTGCTGCGGAGCCGCGACGGCCTGCTCGCCGACGCGCTGGTCCGCCGGATCGTCCGCTTCGCCTGGCACGCGACGTCGGTGCTGATGCTCGTGTCGGCGGCGGCGGTGAGCTGGCCGGGGACGCCGAAGGCGTTGCTGACCGTCATCGGCGCGGCCTGGCTGGCTACGGGGCTGTTCAACGCGGCCTACACGAAGGGCCGCCACATCGCCTGGCCGGTGCTCAGCGCGGCGGGCCTCTGCGCGCTGATCGGCGGCCTCGCATGAGCGACACCCTGCTCGACGCGCTGCAATATTATGGCGCCGCCGCCGCGACGCTCGCGGCGCTGCTCGTCTCGCTCAACCTCGGCGAGCGGTGGAACGGCTGGGCGTTCGTGATCTTCGTGACGAGCAGCCTCGCGCTGATCGCCTGGGGTTTCCTGCAACCCGACAGCGAAGGCATCGGCTGGCAGAATGTCGCGCTGCTCTGCATCAATCTGGTCGGCGTCTACAGTCACCTGATCCGCAAGAGGCCCGCAAAGAAGGAAGGCGGGGCCGATTGATGCCCCGCCCTGCCTTGGCGTTACCCCCACACTCGCACGCGCTTGTCGGGCGCGAGGTAGAGCTTGTCGCCTTCCTTGACGTCGAACGCCTTGTACCAGGCATCAAGGTTGCGGACGGTCAGCGCGCGATACATGCCCGGCGCGTGGCCGTCGGTCGCGATGCGCGCGCGCAGCGCCTCGTCGCGCATCTTGGTCGCCCAGGTCTGCGCATAGGCGATGAAGAAGCGCTGGTCGCCGGTGAAGCCGTCGATCACCGGCGCCGCCTTGCCGCCGAGCGAAGCGTGATAGGCGTCGTAAGCGGCCTGCAAGCCCGCGACGTCGGCGATATTCTCGCCCAGCGTCAGCTTGCCGTTCACCGCCAGGTCGGGGAACGGCTTGTAGGTGTCGAACTGCGCGGCAAGCGCGGCGCCCGCTTCCTCGAACTTCTTGAGGTCGGCGGCCGTCCACCAGTTGCGCAGCGCGCCGGTCGAATCGAACGCCGCGCCATTGTTGTCGAAGCTGTGGCTGATCTCGTGGCCGATGACGGCGCCGATCGCGCCATAATTATAGGCGGGGTCGGCAGCGGCGTTGAAGAAGGGCGGCTGCAGGATCGCGGCGGGGAAGTTCAGCGCGTTCTGCACCGGCAGGTTGACGGCGTTGACCGTCTGCGGCGTCATCCACCATTCGGCCTTGTCCATCGGCTTGCCGATCTTGGCGAGTTGGTGCGCATATTCGGCCTTCCCGCCCGCGATCTCGTTGGCATAGGCGTTGTCGGCGCTGACGGTGTAGCTGCCGTAATCGCGCCACGTCTCGGGATAGCCGACGCCGACGACGATCGTCTCCACCTTCTTGATCGCTTCCTTCTTGGTTTCGGGGGCCATCCAGTCGATCGCGTTCACGCGCGTGGCGAACGCCGCCTTGATGCCCTTCACCATGTCGCCGACCTCGGCCTTCGCCGATGCCGGGAAATATTTCTCGGCATAGACGCGGCCGACCGCGTCGCCGAGGTCGGTGTTCAGCGCGTCGAGGGCGCGCTTGTCGCGGCTGCGCTGCTGCGGTGTGCCCGAAAGCGTCGTGCCGTAAAAGGCGAAGTGCGCATTATCGAGCGCGCTCGGCAGCACGTCGGTGTGGCTGTTGATCTGGTGAAACGCCAGCCAATCCTTCCACGTATCGAGCGGCTCCGACGCCACGAGCGCCGACAAGCCGGTGATCGCCTTCGCATGATAGGCGCCGAACTTCGCCGCCTTGTCGAGCCCCGCCGCCGCGAAATAGGCGTCCCAGTCGATGCCCGGCGCCTTTTTCGCGAAATCGCCCTTCGCCCAGACGCCCGCCGACTTGGCGAAATCCTCGCTCTCTTCACGGCTTGCGTGCGCCTTCGCGATCTTGACCTCGAGGTCGTAGATGCGCTTCGCCTTCGCTTCGGCGTCGGGTTGACCGGCGGCGGTCAGCAGCTTGGCGATATAGGCCTGATACTGCGTGCGGATCGTCGCCATCTTGGGATCGGCCGACAGATAATATTCGCGCTCGGGCAGGCCGAGGCCGCCCTGCAGCACATAGGGGATCACCTCGCCGGGCGTGGCGAGGCCCTGCGTCACGAAGATGCCGAACAGATTTTCGGTGTTGAAATCGGTCGCGTTCAGCGGATCGACGTCGGCGCGCGTCTGCTCGCCCAGCACCTTCGACAGCAAGGCCTTGTCGGTGATCGCCGCAAAGCGCGCGAGATCGGCTTCGACGGGCTTCATCCCCGCGGCGTCGATCGCCTTGGTGTTCATATAGGCATTGTAGAAAGCGGCGATGCGGCCGTCGTCGGTCTTGGGATCGCCGCCGCTCTTGACGATCGCGTCGACCAGTTCGCGCGTGCGCTTCTCGGTTTCGAGAAAGGCGATGTAGAAGGCGCCGGTCGACGAGCGGTCCGCCGGGATCGCGGTCGTCTTTTGCCAATTGCCGTTGGCATAGGCGTAAAAGTCGTCGCCGGGCTTCACGCTGGTGTCCATCGCGGTCTTGCTGATGCCGAGTTCGGTGCCGACGGTGTAGCTGGCCTCGGCCTTGTCGCCGCCCTTCGAGCAGGCGACCGGACCCGCGACGATCGCGGCGGTGGACAGAAGGATGGCGAAGACGGTCTTTTTCATGGGGTCGGCCTTGCTTTCATGGGGGATGCGAAGGGGCATAGGCCTGTGACGATCCGGTTTCAATGCCAACCATTTTCGGCCTGCGGTCCTTGTGGGTCGACGAGCGGCGGGGTATCCCGCCAGACTTCAGCGGGAGAGTGAAAGACGTGAGCGCGCCTGTTCTGGGAACGATGATCGATGCGGAAAGCGACGCGTTTCGCGCCAATGCCGCGCACAATCGCGGCCTGCGCGACGAGCTCCATGCGCGGGTCGCCGCGGCGGCGCTCGGCGGCAATGAAAAATCGCGCGAGCGGCATACTTCGCGGGGCAAGCTGCTGCCACGCGAACGCGTCGAGCGGCTGCTCGATCCGGGCTCGCCCTTTCTCGAGATCGGGCAGCTTGCCGCGGGCGATATGTATGAAGGCGAGGTTCCCGGCGCGGGCATGATCGCCGGGATCGGCCGCGTGTCGGGGCGGCAAGCAATGATCGTCTGCAACGACGCGACGGTGAAGGGCGGCACCTATTATCCGATGACGGTGAAGAAGCATCTTCGCGCGCAGGAGATCGCCGAGGCGAACCGCCTCCCCTGCCTCTACCTTGTCGACAGCGGCGGCGCGAACCTGCCGCATCAGGATCAGGTGTTTCCCGACCGCGACCATTTCGGGCGCATCTTCTTCAACCAGGCGAATATGAGCGCGAAACGCATCCCGCAGATCGCCTGCGTGATGGGAAGCTGCACCGCGGGCGGCGCTTATGTGCCCGCGATGAGCGACGAGACGGTGATCGTCCGGGGTCAGGGCACGATCTTCCTCGCCGGCCCGCCGCTGGTGAAGGCCGCAACGGGCGAGGAGATCAGCGCCGAGGATCTCGGCGGCGGAGACCTGCACGCGAAGAAATCGGGCGTGGTCGACCATCTCGCCGAAAATGACGAACATGCGCTGACGATCGTGCGCGATATCGTTTCGACCTTCGGTGCCGAGCAAGGCTTCGAGGTCGCGATGAAAGACCCGCGGCCGCCGAAATATGCCGCCGAAGAGCTTTACGGCATCATCCCACAGGACGTGCGCGCGCCCTATGACGTGCACGAAGTGATCGCGCGCATCGTCGACGGCAGCGAATTTCATGAGTTCAAGGCGAATTACGGCAGCACGCTCGTCTGCGGCTTCGCGCATATCTGGGGCATTCCAGTCGCGATCCTCGCCAACAACGGCGTGCTGTTCAGCGAAAGCGCGGTCAAGGGCGCGCATTTCATCGAACTGGCGCAGCAGCGGCGCATTCCCTTGCTCTTCCTCCAGAACATCAGCGGCTTCATGGTCGGCGGCAAATATGAGGCCGAGGGGATTGCCAAGCATGGCGCGAAGCTGGTGACGGCGGTCGCGACGGCGACGGTGCCCAAGATCACCGTGCTGATCGGCGGCAGCTTCGGCGCGGGCAATTACGGCATGTGCGGGCGGGCCTATAGCCCACGTTTCCTCTTCACCTGGCCCAATGCGCGGATCAGCGTGATGGGCGGCGAGCAGGCGGCGAGCGTGCTGGCGACCGTCCACCGCGACGCCGACAAATGGACGCCCGAAGAGGCCGAAGCCTTCAAGGCGCCGATCCGCCAGAAGTACGAGGATGAAGGCAACCCCTATTACGCCACCGCGCGCCTCTGGGACGATGGCATCATCGACCCCGCGCAGACGCGCGACGTGCTGGGGCTGGCCTTCTCCGCGACGCTGAACGCTCCGGTCGAGGACCGTGGGTTCGGCGTGTTCAGGATGTGACGATGCAGGAAAAGATCATGCGAACGTTGGGCCATTTCGCAATGGTCAGCGATGTAGACACACTGGGCTATCTTAGCGGTGAAGAGCGCATGGCTGCGGAGCAGGCTCGCGTCGACTTGGCGGGCCAGCAAAAAAGATTGGCTTTAGAATATCTTCACAGATGCCACGATTGTCAGCTAGCGAAACAGCAACTGCGCCGAGATATTGCTGAGATTGAAGCGGATGCCATCAATGGAAAATTCTCGGACGATGAAGCTTGGCTGTTTGAAAGATTCGTCGTGGCGCTCGATCCTGAAATCGATCGACTAAGCCAAAAAACCCCGAAGCAGCGAGCCGCTCTGCGGATGTTTATGAAGGTTCCGGTCCAAATTGTAGTTTTGGCGTCCATTGCAGCGGCGACGACTATCGTTGTCCTGATAGCGAAGATTTTCATCAAATGATCACCTCCCTCCTCATCGCCAATCGTGGCGAGATCGCCTGCCGCATTATCCGCACCGCGCGCGAGATGGGCATCAGGACCGTTGCAGTCTATTCGGACGCCGACGCCAAGGCGCTGCATGTGCGCGAGGCCGATGAAGCCGTGCATATCGGGCCGTCGCCGGCGCGGGAAAGCTATCTGATCGGCGAGAAGATCATTGCTGCCGCGAAGGCAGCCGGCGCAGAGGCGATCCATCCCGGCTATGGGTTCTTATCGGAGAATGCCGAATTCGCGCAGGCGGTCGCCGATGCGGGTCTCGTGTGGGTCGGACCGAAGCCTGCGTCGATCACCGCGATGGGGCTCAAGGACGCGGCCAAGACGCTGATGGCCGATGCCGGGGTGCCGGTGACGCCGGGCTATATGGGTGAAAATCAGGACCCCGCTTTCCTTGCCGAACAGGCCGCCGAGATCGGCTATCCCGTGCTGATCAAGGCGGTCGCGGGCGGCGGCGGCAAGGGGATGCGCAAGGTCGATGCCGCGGCCGATTTCGCCGACGCGCTCGCCTCATGCCAGCGCGAAGCGGCGGCGTCTTTCGGCAACAACCATGTGCTGATCGAGAAATATATCCTGACCCCGCGCCATATCGAGGTGCAGGTGTTCGGCGACACGCACGGCAATGTCGTCCACCTGTTCGAACGCGACTGCTCGCTGCAACGCCGCCACCAGAAGGTGATCGAGGAAGCCCCTGCCCCCGGTATGGACGAAGCGACGCGCGCCGACCTCTGCGCCGCCGCGGTGCGCGCCGCGAAGGCGGTCGACTATGTCGGTGCGGGGACGATCGAGTTCATCGCCGACGCCAGCGAGGGCCTGCGCGCCGACCGCATCTGGTTCATGGAAATGAACACGCGATTGCAAGTCGAGCATCCGGTGACCGAGGAGATCACCGGCGTCGATCTGGTCGAATGGCAGCTTCGCGTCGCGAGCGGAGAGCCGATCCCGCTGACGCAGGATCAGCTCGCGATCAACGGCTGGGCGATGGAGGCGCGGCTCTATGCCGAAGACCCGGCGAAGGGTTTCCTGCCGTCGATCGGCACGCTCGAACTTTTCCAGCTTCCCGAGCAACTCGGCCGCATCGACACCGGCGTCTATGAGGGCGCCGAGGTCTCTCCCTTCTATGACCCGATGATCGCCAAGGTGATTGCCTATGGCGAGGATCGCGAGGAAGCGCGCGAAATGCTGTCGGAGATGCTGGAGGACAGCGCGATCTGGCCGGTGAAGACCAATTCGGCCTTCCTGATCGCTGCGCTCGACCACCCCGATTTCGTCGCGGGCACCGTCGATACCGGCCTGATCGGCCGCGACGGCGATAGCATGACCGCCGAGCCGATGCCGACCGAAGCCGCGCTCACCAACGCCGCGATGGCGATGGTGCCGCGCTCGCTGCAAGCTGGCTTCCGCCTCAACGCACCCGATGTGCGCACGGCCCCTTTCCTGCTCGACGGCAAGCGCGTCGACGTGACGCTGCACGGTCCCGGCACCGACGAGCCCGCCCCCGCGATGCTCGTCGCCGAAGCAGGGTCGGTGTGGCAGCTTACGCCGTGGCGCGCAGCCGGCGGCAGCGGCGGCGCTGCGAGCGACGGCGCGATCCTGTCGCCGATGCCGGGCAAGATCATCGCCGTCGATGTCGCCGCGGGCGACAAGGTCACGAAGGGCCAGAAACTGCTGACCCTCGAGGCGATGAAGATGGAACATAGCCTGACCGCGCCGTTCGACGGCGTGGTCGCCGAACTCCATGCCGTCGCGGGCGCGCAGGTGCAGGTCGAGGCGCTGCTTGCCAAGATCGAGGCCGCCGAGTGAGCGGCCTTATCCTCCGCGACGCGACGGCGGCGGATCTTCCCGCGATCCTCGCGATGCTCGCCGAGGATGTGATCCCGCCGGGGCGCGAGGCCGACTCCTCCGACCCGCGTTACCTCGCCGCGTTCGAGGCGATCGACGCCGACCCGAACCAGCGTCTGATCGCGGCGGAACTGAGCGGCCGCATCGTCGGGACGATGCAACTCAGCTTCCTGCCGGGGCTTTCCTTTATCGGAAGCTGGCGCGGGCTGATCGAGGCGGTGCGCATCGTTGCCGACCTGCGTGGGCAAAGGCTGGGCGAGCAGATGATCCTGTGGGCGGTGGACCAGTGCCGCGCGCGCGATTGCAAGCTTGTCCAATTGACGTCTTCGGCTACGCGCACCGCGGCGCACCGCTTCTACGCCCGGCTTGGCTTCGCGGCGAGCCATGTCGGCATGAAATTGCATTTGAGGGACTGACGATGGCAGGCAGATTTTTCGACGAATGGACGATCGGCGACACGCTGGCGCACGATATCCGGCGCACGGTGACCGAGACCGACAATCTGCTGTTCACGACGATGACGCACAATCCGCAGCCGCTGCATCTCGACATCGAGGCGGCGAAGGCGTCGGAGTTCGGGCAGATCCTCGTCAACGGCACCTTCACCTTCAGCCTGATGGTCGGGCTGTCGGTCGGCGACACGACGCTCGGCACGCTCGTCGCGAACCTCGGCTACGACAAGCTCGTCATGCCGAAGCCGGTGTTCCTCGGCGACACGCTGCGCGCGACGAGCGAGGTGATCGGCTTGAAAGACTCCAGATCGCGACCGAATGCGGGTATCGTTACTTTCCTGCATCGCTGCATCAACCAGCGCGATGAGATCGTCTGCCAGTGCGAACGTTCGGCGCTGATCAAGAAGAAGGACGCCTGATGCGCCTCCGCTCCCTGCTCTTCGTCCCCGGCGACCGCCCCGAACGCTTCGCCAAGGCGGCCGCGTCGGGCGCCGATGCGATCATCCTCGACCTTGAGGATTCGGTTTCGCTCGCGAACAAGGAGGCGGCGCGCGCCGCGATCGCCGACTATCTGGCAGGCGAACGCGAGGTGATCACGCTCGTGCGCGTCAATCCGCTCGACGGGCATATGACCGCGGCCGACGTTGCGGCGATCGCCGCCGCGCGGCCCGACGCGATCATGCTTCCGAAGGCAGAGGGCGCGCCGAGCATCCAGCAGCTCGACACGATCCTGCGCAGCGAAGCCGCGCGCGATGCCTCGCTGCCGCCGATCCTGCCGATCGCGACCGAAACGCCCGCGGCGGTCTTCACGCTCGGCAGCTATCGCGAAGCGAAGGAACGGCTCGTCGGCCTGACCTGGGGTGCCGAGGACCTGCCCGCGGCAATCGGCGCGACGACGAGCCGGAACGAAGATGGAAGCTACACCGCCCCCTATGAGGTCGCGCGTGCGCTGACGCTGTTCGCGGCGCACGGCGCGGGGGTCGCGGCGATCGACACCGTCTTTCCGGCGATCAAGGACGAGGCGGGACTCGCCGCCTATGCCGCCCGTGCGCGGCGCGACGGCTTCACCGGCATGATGGCGATCCATCCCTCGCAGGTCGGGCCGATCAACGCCGCCTTCACGCCCTCGGCCGACGAGGTCGCGCGCGCGCAGGCGATCGTCGATGCCTTCGCGGCCCATCCGGGGGCCGGCGTGCTGCAGGTCGACGGCAAGATGGTCGATGCCCCGCACCTCAAGCAGGCGCAGCATATTTTGTCGCTGGCGGATTAGGGCAGGATGACGTTTGAGAGAATCGAGGGGGGGATTCACGCGGGTCCGATTTTGTGATTCAAGCTGCGGGCTGGGTTTTGGAGGCCAGCGGCTATGAGCAGACCCTATTCGATGGATTTGCGGGATCGGGCGATTGCGCGTGTTGTGACGGGTGAGAGCGTTCGTTCGGTTGCGAGGGCATTGAGCATCAGCGCGGCGACGGTGGTTCGCTGGCATCAGCGTTATCGCGCGACGGGCAAGGCGTTGCCGGGCAAGATCGGCGGGCACAAGGTCGGGATCTTGTCGGGCAGGCATGGCGACTGGCTGCTGGAGCGGACAAGGACCGGCTTCACGCTTCGTGGGCTGGTGGGCGAACTGGCGATGCGCGGTGTGAAGGTCGATTACGTGCAGGTCTGGCGCTTCGTTCATGCCGAGGGACTGAGCTTCAAAAAAAGCGTTCTTCCCGCCGAGCAACTGCGGCCCAAGGTCGCCCGGCGGCGCGAGCAGTGGAAGAAGTATCAGGCCCGGCCTGACCTCGCGCGTCTCGTGTTCGTCGATGAGACCTGGGCCAAGACCAACATGGCGCCGCTGCGAGGCTGGGCGCCGGTTGGCCAGCGGCTCCATGCCAAGGTCCCCTATGGCCACTGGAAGACGATGACCTGCATCGCCGCATTGCGCTGCGACCGGATCGATGCGCCCTTCGTGTTCGACCAGCCGATCAACGGCGCGAGCTTCACCGCTTGGGTCGAAGGGCAACTCTGCCCCACACTCAGGCCAGGCGACATCGTCATCATGGACAACCTCTCCAGCCACAAGAAGCCCGCCGTCAGGGCCGCCATCCGCGCCAGAGGCGCGCGTCTGCTGTTCCTCCCGCCCTACAGCCCCGATCTCAACCCGATCGAACAGGTCTTCGCCAAGCTCAAGCACCTCCTGCGCCAGGCCGCCGAGCGAACACAAGAAGCAACATGGCGACGCATCGGCTCACTACTCGACGCCTTCCCACCCCACGAATGCGCCAACTACCTCAAAAACGCAGGATACGGTGCAGCGTAATGTCATCAAACTCTAGGGCAGCGAGCCTTTAATTCCGGCCCACCGTCCCGTTCGTGTCGAGCGAAGTCGAGACACCAATCGACATAGCGCTCTCCCGATGGGTGTCTCGACTTCGCTCGACACGAACGGACATCGGGGTCAGCCCGGTCGCCGAAAAGGCCGATGCCGCTTCATCCACGTCTTGCCGCGGTGCCAGCTTTTCTTCAGCCCGCGCTCGGAGATTCCCTCGAACATCGCATCGGGACTCGTCGGATCGAGCAGTTCGTTCTCGGCGATGAACTCGTCGAGCGGTCCCGGCGGGACGAGGTCGAGCCATTCGAGCGAGCGGCCGGCGCCGCGCAGCGCCTCGATCGTTTCGATCAATGACCCATTGGCGTCGAAACGGCGTGCGACCTCTTTGGGGTCGACGTCCAGATGCTCGGCAATCAGGGATTCACGCAGGCGCCGGATGACAGGTTCGACGCCATGGTTCGCGGACAGCGCGGTGTCGATCGTCACGTCGCACTCGCTGTCGAGCCCCATCGAGCGGTTGTTCATGTTCGCCGAGCCGACGCGCAGCATCCGGTCGTCGACGATCGCGGTCTTGGCGTGGACATAGATGGGCTCGCCGCTCTGCGTGCGCGGATAATAGACTTTCAGCCGGTTGCCATGCTTCGTCTTGGCGACCGCGCGGACGAGTTGCACCCGCGCCGCGTCCATCGCCATCTGTTCGAGCCAGCCGTCGGCCTGCTCGGGCATCACCATCACGAATTCGGGCGGATCGTCCTCGTCCATTCGCTCGGCGATCGCGGCGGCGATCTTGCCGCAGGTGAAATATTGATTCTCGAAATAGACGAAGCGCTTCGCGGCGGCGATCATGTCGAGGTAGAGGCGCTCAATCTCGCGGATTTCGGGATGGCCGTCATATTCGGCGCGCGTGCGCGAAATGGCGACGTCGACGCCCTCGAAATCGGGATCGAGATCGTCCGGCCAATTCTCCCCCTTGCCGTTCAATTCGCGCAGCGGCTTCTTCGTCGCGCGCTGCCAGCGCTCGTTGCCGAGGTCGGCGAGCGCGCCCCCGACCGGCCCGGCGAGGATCATCGTGCTGTCGTGCCATGGCATATAGGGCTTGCCGTCGGGCGCGGTGCGATGCGGGTCGCCGTCCTTGTGCTCGCGCGTGTCCCAGCGGCGCGCGCCGACGTCGATGCCGCCGCAGACCGCGAGATGATCGTCGAACACCGCGACCTTCTGATGGTGACTGCACCCGACCGGATGCGCGCTGTCGAGGCGAAAACTGATCGAGCGCGTGACCTTCCAGCGCAGGACCATCGAAACGATGCGCGGCATCGCGAATTGCTTCAGGCCCCCGAAATTCCAGCGCAGGATGTCGATGTCGCGGTCGGGGCGAGCCTTCGCGAGGCGGAGCAGATAGTCGCCGAGCGGTTCGCCCTTCCCTTGGCTGTCGGGCTTCAGCGCGATGCGGGGATCGAAGTCCCAGCCGATCAGCAGGATACGTTCCTTCGCATCGGCCATCAGCCGTTCGAGCAGCGCATAATAATCGGCGGCGTCGACGATCATCCGCACCTTGTCGGCGCGCTCGATCCGCCAGCAGTTGCGGCCCTCGACGACGATCGGTGCCAGATCATTCCCCATCATCGCCAGCACGCATCATGGCGATGATGGTTGCAAGCTATTCCAGTCGACCAGCGATTCAAAACTCGTCACCCTGAACTTGTTTCAGGGTCCATGGCCCGCCCTTTCCTTCGACGCAGCGCCAAACTGGAGGTCAGGCCATGGATGCTGAAACGAGTTCAGCATGACGAAAGAATGATGTCGTTTTTCGTCAGGCGGCGAAGAACTGCTCCGGCGTCAGCGCCATCATCGCCTCGCTGCCCGCTTCGATCTTGCGGCGGAGCGCGCCCGCGTCGGGGATGAAGCGTTCGCCGAAGTGGCGCGCGGTGACGATCTTCGCCTCGAGAAACTCCTTGTTGCCGCGCCCTTCGTCGAGCGCCTTCTGCGCCGCCTCCGCCATACGCAGCCACATCAGGCCCAGCGCGACGATGCCGGTGATGTGCATGTAATGATGCGCGCCCGCGCCGACATTGTTCGGGTTGGTCATGCCATTCGTCATGAACCACATCGTCGCGGCCTTGAGTTCGCCGTTCGCCTTTTCGAGGCGGCCCGCGAAATCGGCGAAGGCGGGCTTGTCCTTCGCGGCGGCGCATTCAGCGTCGACGATGGCGAAGAGGGCCTGGATCGCGCGGCCACCGTTCTGCGCGAGCTTGCGCCCGACGAGGTCCATCGCCTGCACCCCGTTCGCGCCTTCGTAGATCATGGTGATGCGGGCATCGCGGACATATTGGCTCATGCCCTGTTCCTCGATGTAGCCGTGGCCGCCGAACACCTGCTGCGCGTTCACCGCGACCTCGAACCCCTTGTCGGTGCCATAGCCCTTGATGACGGGGGTGAGCAGGCTGACGAGGTCGTCGGCCTGCTGGCGTTCCTCCTCGCTTTCGGCGGCATGGGCGAGATCAACCTGCAGCGCGCCCCACAGGCAAAGCGCGCGCAGCCCCTCGACCACCGCCTTGCCGTCCATCAGCATCCGGCGCACGTCGGGATGGACGAACAGCGGGTCGGCCTTTTCCTGCGGGTCGGCGGGGCCGGTGAGCGCGCGGCCCTGACGGCGGTCCTGCGCATATTGCACCGCATTCTGGAAGGCGATGTCAGCCTGTCCCAGCCCCTGGATACCGACGCCGAGGCGCGCCGCGTTCATCATCACGAACATCGCGGCGAGGCCCTTATTCTCCTCGCCGACCATCCAGCCTCTCGCGCCGTCATAATTCATTACGCAGGTCGCATTGGCGTGAATGCCCATCTTGTGCTCGATCGATCCGCACGACAGCGTGTTGCGCTCGCCGAGCGAGCCGTCTTCGTTCACGAGGAACTTCGGCACGATGAACAGCGAGATGCCCTTGACGCTGTCGGGCGCGTCGGGGGTCTTCGCAAGGACGAGGTGGATGATGTTGTCGGTGAGGTCGTGCTCGCCCGACGAGATGAAGATCTTGGTGCCGGTGATCGCGTGGCTGCCGTCGCCGTTGGGCACCGCGCGGGTGCGGATGAGGCCGAGGTCGGTGCCGCAGTGCGGCTCGGTCAGGTTCATCGTCCCGCCCCATTCGCCGGAGATCATCCGCGGCGCATAGGTCGCTTTCTGCTCTTCCGACCCCTTGACGAGGATCGCGGCGACCGCGGCCTGCGTCAGCCCCGGATACATGGCGAAGGCCTGGTTCGCGGCCATGCGATATTCCTCGACCGGAAAGCCGACGACGTGCGGCAGGCCCTGCCCGCCGAATGCCTCGGGCTGGGTCAGCAGCGTCCAGCCGGCCTCGCAATAGGCCTTATACGCCTCTTTGAACCCGTCGGGCGTCGTCACCGATCCGTCGTCGTGGCGGGTGCAGCCTTGCTGGTCGCCCGAATAGTTGATCGGGAACAGCACTTCCTCGCAGAATTTGGCCGCTTCGGTCAGCACCGCCTCGACCATGTCGGGCGATGCGTTGGCGAACCCCGGCAGGGCCGCATAGCGATCGATGCCGAGCACATCGTTGAGCAGGAACAGCGTGTCTTGAACGGGGGCGCGGTAAACGGGCATGACTCGTCTTTCTGAAAATCACGGGGTTAGCAAACATCTCGCCCGGGGAGGCCAGGAGCCGAAGCTCAGCGCACTTTTCGGCCCGCCTCGACCTTTTTGACCGTATCGATGAATCGTGTCAGTTCGTCGACGGCACTATCGATATCGTCACGCTGGCGCTGCAACAGCGCAATCCGCTGCTCGCACTTTTCGATCGTCACCTGCCGCTGGGTCTTGCGCCCGTCGCCGACGTCGTAGAGGTCGATCATCTCGCGAATGTCGGCGAGACTGAAACCGGTGCGTTTCGCGCGCAAAATCCAGGCGAGCCGCGCGCGGTCGCGCTTCGAATAGATGCGCGACAAGCCGCGGCGCGACGGGCTGATCAGCCCTTCGTCCTCGTAAAAGCGCAGCGCGCGCGCGGTGACACCGAATTCGGTCGACAGATCGGTGATACTGAACTGGTCGCGGCCGAGGTGATCGGGCGTATCGATGTGGGCGTGGCCGTATTCTTCGGTCATGCGGCGAGGATAGTTTCCGTTGACGTGAACGTCAAGGCTGGCCGAGCGGCGGGGAGCCTGCAACATCAATCGCTGCAAAGCCCGATGATATTGCCGCGCCCGTCGCTGATACGCAAGCGTTTCGCATCCTCTTCGGACCAGCTCGCGCGCGGAAGATCGAGCCCGGCGAGCGACGCGCGCGCGGGGCACAGGCTGTCGCATTGCGACGGCAGCTTCCCGGGCAGGCGAAGCTCGTCCTCCTCCTCGCGCACCAGCATGTCGCAGCCCTCGACACCGGCAAAGCGCATCCGCCAGCCGTCGCGCTCGCTCGTCATCGTGCCGCGCGCGGTGCAGCGCAGGCCGGGGCCGAAAGACGCCGTGACCGCAAAGCGCCAGCGCCCGGCCCCATCGGGGACCGCGCACATCGCGTCGCGCCCCAGTTCATGGCTCCGCTCGAATACGCCGGTGGGTGTCGCCGTGTCGGGGCGAACGACCCCGCGCTCGCGCGCCGCGATCTCGAGCGGGTTGCCCGCGTCGATCTCGCCGCCCGCGCGATCGGGAGCCGCCCGGTCGCAGCCGGCAAGCAACAGCGGCAGGATCAACCAGAGAGCGCGGCGATCAGGCATCGTCATCGAGGAACGTCAGCGATCCATCGCGCTCGATCCGGCGATAGAAGCACGAGCGGCGCCCGGTGTGGCACGCTGGTCCCGCCGGCCGGACGCGCAGCAGCAGCGCATCCTGGTCGCAATCGACGCGCATCTCGACCAGCGTCAGCTCGTTGCCCGACGTCTCGCCCTTGCGCCACAGCGAGCGGCGCGAGCGCGACCAGAAATGCGCCGCGCCGGTCTGCTGCGTCAGCCGGATCGCATCGGCGTTCATATGCGCGACCATCAGCAGCGTGCCGGTCTCCGCATCGGCGACGATCGCGGTGACGAGGCCCGCAGCGTCGAAGCGCGGCAAAAAGCGGTCGGTTTCGTCGGCGTCATGCTCCATGCGCAGCGCCTTAGAGCAGGACCGGGGCCGCTGTCACCCCACCCGCGGCGGCGCTCGATGACAATAGTGTGAAGATGGGGGGCGACATTTGGAACAACCGCTCCTATATGCGCGGCAGTCACCGCCCCCTGCCCCTGGATCGACATGCTGACGACGCATCCTTTCGATGACGACAAACTCCGCGAGGAGTGCGGCGTCTTTGGTATCCATGGCGCCGAAAGCGCCGCCGCCGTGGTCGCGCTGGGGCTGCACGCCCTGCAGCACCGCGGACAGGAGGCCGCCGGGATCACCGCCTTCGACGGCAAGGAGTTCCACACCCACCGCGCGATGGGGCATGTCGCGGGGAATTTCGACCGCGACGACATCATGCGCCAGCTCGCGGGCGCCTCGTCGATCGGCCATGTCCGCTATTCGACGACGGGCGAAACCGCGTTGCGCAACGTCCAGCCCCTGTTCGCCGACCTCGCGACCGGCGGTTTCGCGGTCGCGCACAACGGCAATATCTCGAACGCGACGGCGCTGCGCAAGATCCTCGTCCGCCGCGGCTCGATCTTCCAGTCGACCAGCGATACCGAGGTGATCATCCACCTCGTCGCGACCTCCAATTACCGCACCCTGCTCGACCGCTTCATCGACGCGCTGAAACAGGTCGAGGGCGCCTATTCGCTGATCTGCCTGACCGCCGAGGGAATGATCGGGTGCCGCGATCCGCTCGGCATCCGCCCGCTCGTTCTCGGCAAGCTGGGCGACGCCTATATTCTCGCGTCGGAGACGGTGGCGCTCGACGTCGTCGGGGCCGAGTTCGTGCGGTCGGTCGAGCCCGGTGAACTGGTGATCATCCGCGACGGCGAACTGACCTCGCACCGCCCCTTCGCCGAACGCGCGGCGCGGCCGTGCATCTTCGAATATGTCTATTTCTCGCGCCCCGATTCGATCGTCGACGGGACGAGCGTCTATTCGGTGCGCAAGGCGATCGGCGCCGAACTGGCGCGCGAAAATCCGGTCGATGCCGACCTCGTCATTCCGGTCCCCGATTCGGGCACGCCGGCGGCGATCGGCTATGCGCAGGAATCGGGCATTCCCTTCGAACTCGGGATTATCCGTTCGCACTATGTCGGCCGCACCTTCATCCAGCCCGGCGACAAGGTCCGCCACCTCGGCGTCAAGCTGAAGCACAATGCCAACCGCGCGCTGATCGCGGGCAAGCGCATCGTGCTGATCGACGATTCGATCGTGCGCGGCACGACCAGCCTCAAGATCGTGCAGATGATGCGCGATGCCGGCGCGGCGGAGGTGCATATGCGCATCGCCAGCCCGCCGACCCAGCATAGCTGCTTCTACGGCGTCGACACGCCCGAGCGCGCGAAATTGCTCGCGGCGCAGATGACGGTCGGGCAGATGGCGAATTTCATCAACGCCGACAGCCTGTCCTTCCTGACCATCGACGGCCTCTATCGCGCGCTGGGCGAAGCGAAGCGCGCCGACGACGCCCCGCAATATTGCGACGCCTGCTTCACCGGCGACTATCCGACGACGCTAACCGATTTCGACGAGAACAGTATCGACGATCAATTTTCACTGCTTGCCGAACGGGTTGTCTGACGACATGACCATGAAATCCGAAGAACTGGCGGGCCAAGTCGCGCTCGTCACCGGGGCGAGCCGCGGTATCGGCGAAGCGGTCGCGGAAGCGCTCGCGGCGCGCGGCGCGCATGTCGTGATCACCGCGCGCACCGCGGGCGGGCTCGAGGAGCTTGAGGACCGCATCCACAACGCCGGCGGCAGCGCGACGATCGCGCCGCTCGACCTGACCGACGGCGACAGCATCGCCCGCCTCGCGAGTGCGATGGCCGAGCGATGGAAAAAGCTCGACATGCTGGTCCTGAATGCCGCGATGCTCGGCACACTGACCCCGGTCGCGGCGATCGACGGCAAGGAATTCAACCGCCTGTTGACGCTGAACCTGATCGCACAGCAGGCGCTGATCGCCAATTTCGACCCGCTGCTCCGCCGCGCGACAAGCGGGCGCCTGCTCGCGCTGTCGAGCGGCGTCGCGCGCAATCCGCGCGCCTATTGGGGCGCCTATGCCGCGTCGAAGGCGGCGCTCGAAGCGCTGGTGACGAGCTATGGCGCCGAAATGCGCAATATTTCGGGCGTCCGCACCGCGATCCTCGACCCCGGCGGCACCCGCACCCAGATGCGCGCACGCGCCTATCCCGGTGAGGATCCGCACAGCATCAAGGACCCGGCGGCGGTCGGCGAGTTCGTCGCCGCGATGATGGTCGAGGGTTTCGACAGCACCGCCTTTCACGCGCTGCCCAAAGTGATGCTGGACGCTTAACCCGTTCTTTGCAACTCTGTGCCAAATACGGGCAGGTTTGGAGTTGGGGCGAAGGTTTTGGGAATGAAAAACAGCATCCTGCGATCGGCGATCGCCGCCGTAGTCGGCATCCTCGTCGCCTTCGCCCTGCTCTGGCTGGCGCAATATGCGGGCAGCGAGATCGCCCCCGCCCAATATGACGTCGACACCGGCGAAATCCTGATCCCGCTGGGCTCGACGGTCGCGCTGTTCGTGGGGTGGTTCGTCGGCACCTTCGGCGGCGCCTGGCTCGCGATGCGCGTTTCGGGTGGCAATGGCCCCGGCTGGGTCGTCGCCGGCGCGGTGATCGGCGCGGCGCTCTATAGCGCCGCCGATTTCTCGGATAGCTGGTGGATCATGGGACTGGGCGTGCTTGTGCCGCTGGCCGCAGCATATCTCGCGCAGCGCGCGACGGGCATGGCTGAGCCGGTGGCGGCGTGAAGCCCATCACACCGCTTATCCTATCTTTGTCACCCTGAACTTGTTTCAGGGTCCATGGCCTTACGTTTCCTTCAGCGCTGCGTCGGACGAGAGTTCAGGCCATGGATGCTGAAACAAGTTCAGCATGACGAGTCTTGAATGCGTAGGGGCGACGAGAGACACGCCTATTTCGCCTCCCGATCCACCGCGGCCTGCACCGCCTTGTAAAAGGCCTCGCGCGCCTTGCCGACGCCTTCGGGGTCGGTTGCGGTCGGCCAGTTGCCGTTCGAGGCGATCACCAGCTTGCGCTTCGGATCGATGAAAATGCCCTGACCGAAAATGCCTTGCGCGGCGAAGCTGCCGTCGTCGTTGGTCCACCATTGATAGCCGTAGCCGCGGCCCGGCAAGTCGATGTCGGCTTGCTTGGTGGTCGCCGCGGGCAGCCAGTCGTCGGGCAGCACTTTCTGCCCGCCCGCGACGCCGCCGTTCAGGATGAATTCGCCGAGCCGCGCGTAATCGCGCAGGCTCGCCGAGATGCAGCAGCCGCTGATCTCGTGCCCCGTCGGCCCGAGCATCCACACCGCATCCTGCTCCATCCCAAACGGCTTCCACACCTTTTCGGACAGATAGTCGGACAGCGTCTTGCCGGTCGCGCTCGACACCAGCACCCCGATCAAATTGGTCTCGCCGGTCTTGTAGACCCATTTCGACCCCGCGGGCGCTTCGCGCGGCAGCGTCTTCATATAGCTGACGGTGATGTCCTCGCCCGCGACCGGCTTTTGCAGGTTGAACTGCGCGACGTCAGACTTGGGGTCGGTATAATCCTCGTTCCATTTGACGCCCGAGGTCATCGTCAAAAGCTGCCGCACGCTGACATCGTCATAGGCCGAGCCGCGCAGGCCGGGGATATAGACGGTCACCTTGTCGTCGAGGCTCTTGATATAACCGTCCTTCACCGCCGCGCCGACGAGCGTCGAGGTAAAGCTCTTGGCGACCGAAAAGCTCGTCCAGCGGCCCGCGGCGCCATAGCCGAGCGCATATTTCTCCAGCCGGATCTTGCCGTCCAGGACGATGATCAGCCCCGCGTTGCGCTGCTGCGCCATATGCGCGTCGACGTCGAGACCGAGGTCGATCGGCTTGCCCTCGGGCAGCGGATAGACAGGGCCGCCCGCCTTGATGGTGTGGACGACGACCTTGGGGACCGTCTCCATCGTGCGGAAAGCGGCGTCACGCTGGTCCTGGCTCCAAAACAGCACGTTCAAATCCTCCGGCAGCTTCTGGGAAATGGTCTCGGCGGTCTGCGCCGTCGCGGGAGCGGCAAGCCCCGCCGTCGCCGTGCAGAGCAGCACGGCCGCCCAAAATCTTCGCATCATCCTCTCCCCCGTTTTCAGGCTGTTTTTTCCAAAGTGACCTGCGCGACGTCGATGCCGCCGCCGCGAAAGCCGCCTTCGCAATATTGCAGATAATAGCGCCAGAGCCGCACGAAGCGCTCGTCGAAGCCCGCGGGGAGCCGTCCGTCCGCGATCGCCGCGTCGAAGCGCTCGCGCCACTGGCGCAGCGTCTCGGCATAATCGCGGCCGAAACGATGCACGTCGCGCCATGCAAGCCCCCGCTCCTCGGCCAGCGCGCGAAAACGGCTCTCGGACATCAGGCAGCCGCCTGGAAAAATATAGGCCTGGATGAAATCGGTGCTCGCCGCATAGCGCTCGAACAGCGCGTCGCTGATCAGGATATACTGGATCGCGGCGCGCCCGCCGGGGCGTAGCAACCCTGCAATCGCGTCGAGATAGGCGGGCCAATAGGCCTGCCCCACCGCCTCGACCATCTCGACGCTGGCGATGGCGTCATAGGGACCCACGGCATCGCGATAGTCGCAAAGCTCGATCGCCGAACGGCTCGACAGATCGACGGCGTTCAGCCGCCGGTCGGCGACCTCCGCCTGCGCCGGCGACAAAGTGATGCCGGTGTAGATGACGTCGTGGCGTTCGACCGCACGCTCGGCGAGCGCGCCCCAGCCGCAGCCGATCTCCAGCAACCGGCTGCCCGAGCGCAGGTCGAGCCGGTCGAGGATCGCATCGATCTTCGCCGCCTGGGCTTCTTCGAGCGACTGGCCCGGGTCGGCGAAGAGCGCGCTGGAATAGCTCATCCCCCTGTCGAGCCACAGCCGGTAGAAATCATTGCCGAGGTCGTAATGCGCGTGGATGTTGCGGCGGGCGCCCGCGCGGCTGTTGCGGTTGAGGAAATGCGCGGCGCGCGCCATCCAGCGCCACGGCCCGCGCGACCGCCCCGCATTGCCGAGCGCCTCGCCATTGCGCATGAACAGGTCGAACAAGGGCACCGGGTCGGGCGAATCCCATTCCCCCATGTCCCACGCGCGATACCAGCCGACCGACCCCGACAAAGCAAGCCGCACCAGCGCGGTCCAGCTTTTGAGATGGACGACCGCAGTCGGCCCCTTGCCGCGCCCGCCGAGGATACGCACGCTGCCGTCGGGCAAATACCCCTCGAGCGTTCCGTGCGCGAGACCGGCGTCGATCCGGTCGAGCTGGCGATGAAAAAAGCGCGCCGGCGCCAGCGCCATCAGCCGCGCCAGCGCCCCCCCCGAGCCGAACGCCCGGTCGGCGCGAAGCAGGGCCTTACCACGGCGGGGACTGACATGCGTGTTCATTATCGCCTTTCTGCCGCAAAAGCAGCATCCTGACAATCGGCCGCGCGCGCCGTCATGGCGTCACACGGCAAAGCGGAGCGAAACGCGCGGCGATCGGCGTTTCCGGACGAGTAACGCGCGCATCTTTGGGGAGTTGCGTGCGATCATTCGGGATGGCTGGCGGTGTCGGGCGCGGTCACGCGAACCATGAAGCGGTCGCGCGCGAAGGGCTGCATATAGCGTTGGTCGCGCAGGATGATCGCATCGCCGTCGCGCTCGACGACCGGCATCCGCGCCCAGAACAGAAAGGCGCGCGCCGCCGGATCGGCCTTTACCCACGTCGCGAGGCGCGAGTCGTCCATCCCCGTCGGTTTGCCGCTGATATCGAGCGTGCCGCCGACGCCGGGCACAAAGGTGCCGCTGCCGTAGCGATCGCCGGCGCGCCAGAAGATGTCGCGCTTCCAGAAAGCCAGCGGCGGCGGGCTGGCGACCGCGACTATGCCGGTTTTTCCCGTTGCGCGCAGCGCCTCGGCCGTCGTTCGCTCCGCAACGTTCGTGATCAGCCCGTTCGCGGCGACATAGGCGCACACCGCCGCGAAGCCGATCCACGCGGGGCGCCGCCAACCGGCTTCGCCGCGCCGTTCACCCCGGAGCGAAAGCCAGACCGACAGCCCGAGCGCGAACCATATCCACAGATCGATGATGAACAGCGTATCGCCGTAGAACCAGCGATGACTGAACGGTTCGAGCAACCGGATGCCGTAATTGTTGAACCAGTCGAACGCCGGATGGCTGAGACAGCCGATATAACAGAGCGCGAGCAACCAACCCTTGCGAACCGGCATACGCGTTGCCGGACGCGTGCCGCGCCGCATCTGCCAGCGATCGATCGCGATCAGCAGCCCCCACAGCAGCAGCGGCAGAACGAACAACGCGATCGGCCCATGCGTGATCCCCCGCCGCATCGCGAGCGATTCGATGCCATAGACGGTGCATCCCGCGTCGATGTCGGGCAGGTTCGCGGCCAGAATCAGCGCCGGCATCGCAAGGCCGGTCTTCCGCTTGAGCCCCATCTGGCCGAGAACGGCGCCGACGAGGCTATGGGTCAGATTGTCCATGAGCGCCTATAGAGCCGACCCAGCCCGGCCTCGCAAGGCGTCAGAGATCCGGCCCGCCCTCGGTCACCGTCCAGGTCTGCCCCTTCTTGAGCAGGCTTTGCAGGTCCGCCGTCTTGCCTTCAGCCGCGGCCTTGTTCTGGCGCCAGACGTCGGCTTCGAAGGTCGGGCGCGGGTCGTCGTAGAGGACGCCGAGCGCCATCGGGAATTCGCCGAAGCGCATCTCGACCAACATATGTGCGACGCTGCGATTGGTGGCGTCGTGGACGATCACCCCCGCCGCCTGCCAGTCGCCGTCGACGACATCGACGACTTTCAGCGTCAATGCCTCACTGTCGAGCGCGATGCCCTTCGTGCCCTTGGCGAACAGCATCGGCTCGCCCTGCCTCAGCCAGAGCTGGCGGTCCTCGGCACCCTTGGGCGCGGCAAAATCCTCGAACACGTCTTTATTGTAGACGATACAGTTCTGGAAAATCTCGATAAAGGCCGCACCCTTGTGCGCGTGTGCCGCCTTCAGCACGTTCGGCAGTTCCTTCGAGACGTCGAACCCGCGCGCGACGAAGCGCGCGCCGGCGCCGAGCGCGAAGGCCGCGGGCTGCGCGGGGCGATCAACCGAGCCATAGGGGGTCGAGGGGCTGGTCGTGCCGACGCGGCTCGTCGGCGAATATTGCCCCTTGGTCAGGCCGTAAATCTCGTTGTTGAACAGCATGATCTGGCAATCGAGGTTGCGGCGGATCAGGTGCATCGTGTGGTTGCCGCCGATCGACAGCCCGTCGCCGTCGCCGGTGACGATCCACACGTCGAGTTCGGGATTGGCGAGCTTCAGCCCGGTCGCGAACGCCGGCGCGCGGCCGTGGATCGTGTGGAAGCCATAGCTTTCCATATAATAGGGAAAGCGCGACGAACAGCCGATGCCGCTGATGAACACCGTATTCTCGGGCACCGCGCCGATGTCGGGCAAGGTGCGCTGCACCGCCTTCAATATCGCATAGTCGCCGCAGCCGGGGCACCAGCGGACCTCCTGATCGGTCTCCCAATCCTTGAGCGTCGTCGTGCGCGCGATGGTGGTCATTTCGTTCATTGGAGCGCCTCGTACTGCTTGAATTCAATATCCGCCGCGGCCTCGACCTTCGCGAAACCGTTGCCGAGAACCTCATTATGATGCCGCACGATCATGTCGGCATCGATGCCGGGCTTCGAGAATGTCGTATGCGCATCGCTTGCCAAGATGACATCATATCCCAGCGAAAAAGCGCGACGGCAGGTCGTGTCCACGCAATATTCGGTCATCATCCCGGTGAGAATGAGCGTGGAGACATCCAGATCCGCGAGGCGTTCTTGCAGATTGGTATCCTGAAAGGCGTCCGGATAGCGCTTTTCGACCACCGCATCGCCCGCGCGATAACCTGTGCCCGGATGCACGCCCCAACCTTCGGTCGGCTTTTCGAGCGGGTGGCCCGCCCCGCCGTCATGCTGGACGAAGATCAAAGGCGTCGATGTTTCGCGCGCGCGCGCCACGAGATCGGCGATCCGCGACAGCACCGCCTCTCCGTCGTGCGGCGGCTGGTCCGGAAAGGCGAACATGCCCCGCTGAACGTCGATCACTATCAGGGCGGTCTTGCTCACCCCAGCGCCTCCTCGATCGCGCTCTCGATTTCGGCGATGGTGAAGGGCTGGCCCGACACTTTGTTTACCGGCTTCGCATCGACCAGATACTGGTCGCGCAGCACGGTCTTGAGCTGGCCCGTGTTCATTTCGGGCACGATCACCTTGTCATAGCTTTTGAGAAGTTCGCCCAGGTTCGCGGGCAGCGGCCAGATGTGGCGGATGTGGATATGGCTGACGTCGACGCCCTCGGCGCGCTTGCGGCGCACCGCCTGGTGGATCGGGCCAAAGGTCGAGCCCCAGCCGACGACCGCCAGCTTGCCGCCCTCGGCGCCGAGTTCGACGATCTGATCGGCGACCTTGATCCCGTCGATCTTCGCCTTGCGCAGGTCGGTCATCGCCTGATGATTGGCGGGGGCGTAATTGAGGTGGCCGGTATCGACCTCCTTCTCGATCCCGCCGATGCGGTGCAGCAGGTTCGGCGTGCCCGGCTTGACCCACGGCCGGGCGAGCTTTTCGTCGCGGCTATAGGGTTTGAAGCCGCCTTCGGGGACTTCGGTCAGGAACTCGACCGGGAAGGCTTCGTAGGCCGTCAGGTCAGGAACCGCCCAGGGCTCGGCCGCATTGGCGATATAGCCGTCGGTCAGCAGCATCACCGGGGTCATATATTGCACCGCGATCCGGCACGCCTCGATCGCGCATTCGAAGGCATCGCCGGGCGAGCGCGCCGCGATCACCGGCATCGGCGCATCGCCGTTGCGGCCGTAGACCGCCTGATAGAGGTCCGACTGCTCGGTCTTGGTGGGAAGGCCCGTCGAAGGCCCGCCGCGCTGCGAATTGACGATGACGAGCGGCAGCTCGGTCATGATCGCCAGCCCCATCGCCTCGCCTTTGAGGGCGATGCCGGGGCCGGACGACGAAGTCACGCCAAGCGAGCCGCCATAGCTCGCACCGATCGCCGAACAGATGGCGGCGATTTCGTCTTCGGCCTGAAAGGTCGTGACGTCATATTCCTTGAGCCGCGACAGGTGATGCAGGATCGCCGACGCAGGCGTGATCGGATAGCCGCCGAAGAACATCGGCAGCTTGGCAAGCTGCGCCCCCGCGACGAGGCCGAGCGCGATGCCCTCCGCCCCCGTCAGCGTGCGATAGAGGCCCGGCGCGGCCGGCGCCGGATCGACATGATGCTGCTTGAGCGGTCCCGCGAGCTCGGCGGTCTCGCCATAGGCATGGCCCGCGTTGAGCGCCGCGACGTTCGCCGCGGCCAATTCGGGCGCCTTGGCGAATTTGGCGTTCAGCCAGTCGATCAGCGGCTGGCGGTCGCGGTCGAACATCCAGAGCGCGAGCCCCAGCGTCCACATATTCTTGCAGCGCAGCGCTTCCTTGTTGCCGAGCCCGAACGGCTTCACCGCGTCCATCGTGAGCTGGCTGATGTTGAGCTTGAGAAGCTGCCATTTCGCGAGGCTGCCGTCGTCCAGCGGATTCGACTCATATTTCGCCTTGGCGAGGTTGCGGTCGTTGAACTCGCCCTCGTCGGCGATGATCAGGCCGCCGATCTTGAGATTGCCGACATTGGTCTTGAGCGCCGCCGGGTTCATCGCGACGAGCACGTCGGGCGCGTCACCCGCGGTGTCGATCGACGAGGAACCGAAATTGATCTGAAAGGCCGAAACGCCGAACAGCGTCCCCTGCGGCGCCCGGATTTCCGCCGGAAAATCGGGGAAGGTCGCGAAATCATTGCCCGCCAAGGCCGACGACAGCGTGAACTGACCACCGGTCAGCTGCATCCCGTCGCCGCTATCGCCTGCAAATCGAACCACCACTGCGTCGGAAAGAGGGGACTGCCGCTGGCCGGCTTCGTCCGCTACCGCTGTCGCCATTTTCTGTATCTGCCTTTGAATCTTGCGAACCTCTGACATGGGCCTAGGCCCGCGAGCCGCAAGCCGCAATTCAGAAAAAATTGTGCGCCGCAAAGGCGAAGGCCGCGACGGGTTTCATTTTGCGATTGAATATCGGCGGGCGATGCCGAATAGCTGGGGCCGAAAAACAATCGAGGGATGACAGGATGACCGACGGCACGACCCATTATACCCGGCCCGACGTGGCCGCCTTTCTCGCTTTCCTGAACGCGCAGGAAGGCCCGAAGATGGAGGAGATGCCGCCCGAGGCGGGTCGCCAGATGATGCGCGTGATGGGGCAGATGGCCGATGTGCCGCGCGGCGAGATCGCCAGGGTCGAGGACAAGACGATTCCCGGCCCCGCGGGCGACATCCCGATCCGCATCTACGACAACCGTCCCGACCGCGAGGCGGGGCCGGTGATGGTCTTCTATCACGGCGGCGGCTGGCTGATCGGCGACCTCGACACCCACGATCCCTATTGCGCCGAAGCCGCGCGCATCCTCGACATGCCGGTCGTCGCGGTCGATTACCGCCTCGCCCCCGAGCACCCCTTCCCCGCCGCGCCGATCGACTGCGAGGCGGCGACGCGCTGGGTCGCGGACAATATCCCCTGCACCGGCCTTGTCCTCTCGGGCGACAGCGCGGGCGGCAACCTGACCATCGTCACCGCGCTCGCATTGCGCGACGCGCCCGCGTCGAAGCCGGTGGTGGCGATCCATCCGATCTATCCCGCGGTGACGACGCACAACGACTGGCAGAGCTACCGCGATTTCAGCGAGGGGCATCTGCTGACCGAAGCCGGCATGATCTGGTTCGGCGAGCAATATGCCGCCGATCCCGCCGATCGCCGCGCGTCGCCGATCGATTTTCCCGCCGAGGGCCTGCCGCCGACGCTGCTGGTCACCGCCGGGCTCGACCCGCTGCGCGACCAGGGCCGCGCCTATGCCGCGAAGCTGATCGAGGCGGGCGTGCCGACGACCTATCGCGAGGCGAAGGGCAATATCCACGGCTATATCTGCCTCGCGCAGGGCATCCCGAGCGCGAAGGACGATATTCGCGGTGCCTTGACAGTGCTGAAGGCGATCGTCACCGAAGCGACTGCATGAGCGACGACTCTCTCCCTTACCGCCCCTGCGCCGGTGTGATGCTGGCGAACCGCGACGGCCGCGTCTTCGTCGGCCAGCGACTCGATTCGTCGGCCGACGCGTGGCAGATGCCGCAAGGCGGGATCGATCCGGGCGAGGAAGCCGAGGACGCCGCGATCCGCGAGCTTGGCGAGGAGACCGGCATCCACGGCGGCCTCGTCGAGATCATCGCGCGCAGCAAGACCGAGCATTTTTACGACCTGCCCGACCATCTGCTGGGCAAGATGTGGGGCGGCAAATATCGCGGCCAGCGTCAGCACTGGTTCCTCATGCGCTTCATGGGCGACGATAGCGACGTCGATATCGCAACTCCGCACCCCGAATTCCGTTCGTGGCGCTGGGTCGAACTCGACGATCTCGAAAAGCTGATCGTGCCCTTCAAGCGCCAGCTTTACCGCGCCGTCGTCGAGGAATTTCGTTCGCTCGTCTGATCGCGCAGCGCGAGCGCGGTGCGAAAGACATCGGCGAACATCTCCGGCGTCAGCCGCCCGGTGTTCGTGTTGTAGCGCGAGCAATGATAGCTGTCGACAAGGTGCCGCCCGCTCGGCAGCGCATGAACCGCGCCGTGCGCGAAAGGACAGGCGGCGAGCCGGACGCCTTCGGCGCGCAGCGCCGCATCATGCGCGATCCGTCCGAGCGCGATGACCACCTTCACCTTCGGCAATGCCGCCATCTGCCCCTCGAAGAACGGGCGGCAATGGGCGATTTCGCTGGGGATCGGCTTGTTCTGCGGCGGCAGGCATTTGACGCTGTTGACGATGATCGCGCCATCGAGAGTCAGCCCGTCGTCGATGCGCGCCGCATAATGCCCCTTGCTGAGCCCGAATTCGGCGAGCGTCGCGAACAGCAGATCGCCGGCATAGTCGCCCGTAAAGGGCCGTCCGGTGCGGTTCGCGCCATGCTTGCCCGGCGCGAGTCCCGCAAAGGCCAGCCACGCATCGGGGTCGCCGAAAGCGGGAACGGGCGCGTTCCACCAGTCGGGATATTCGGCCTGACATTCGCGGCGCAGCGCGACGAGCCGCGGACAGCGCAGGCAATCGCGCGGCGGCTCGGTTCCGGGCAAGGGGCTGTCAATCTCCACGCCGCTGCGATAGGCGCGGGGGGATGACCAGCGCAACGCCCTTCCCGGCCCCCCTGCCGCTTTATGCCATCGGACTCGGCTCGAACCGCCGGCACGCGCGCCATGGCGATCCGCGACGGGTGCTGCTGGCGGCGCTGGCGGCGATCGAGGCCGACGACGTCGAGCCAGTCGATGTCAGCCCGATCGTCACCAGCGAGCCGATCGGCCCTTCGCGCCGCCGCTATGCCAATGCGGTCGCGCTCGTCGCCTCGCCGCTCAGCCCGCCCGACATGCTCGCACGCCTTAAACGGATCGAGGCCGAGTTCGGCCGCCGCACCGGCCAGCGCTGGAGCGCGCGGACGCTCGATCTCGATATATTATTATGGTCGGGCGGCGCGTGGAGCGACGGCGAACTCCATATCCCGCATCCCGCGATGGCCGGACGCGCCTTCGTGCTCGGCCCGCTCCGCGCCATCGCGCCCGGCTGGCGCCATCCGCTGAGCGGACACACGATCCGTCAACTCGCCGCGCGCCTTGTCCGCCCCCGGCCGGTTGCCCGCAAGGCAGTTGACCGGCGCGCCGCGGCGCACTAGGGCGACCCCTCCTTTTCTGGCGCTGACCAACGGCGCCACGATGGGCCCTTAGCTCAGTCGGTAGAGCAACTGACTTTTAATCAGTAGGTCGCTGGTTCGAACCCAGCAGGGCTCACCATAAAATCATAGGAAATTCAAGGGTTTGAGCGGACACCGCTCTCCGCACGCGCTGACCGTTGGCACGCTGGGGTAACTCTGGGGGTAACGTTGCCGATTTGACATCCGCATCGATCCAGCCTCCCCTGTTCGCTTCATCTGAAGGGGAGCGAAGCGATGACGGGTGCTCAAATAGCAATTCGGGCCGTGATGCGGGGTTTGCACGAGTCGGGGGCAATCGACGCTGAGAACATCCGCGCCGTCGTGGCAGCATTAAGAGCGGTGGACCCCACTATCATTTGCTCCGACCTGAAAATTGAAACCGCGCTGGCTACGCTACTAGAGCAAGATTTGGGCGAATGGGAACGCGAGAACCGCGCCAGTAGCTAATCACAATTGAACCGGCCGGCGCGCAGCGATATAACTGACGCCGGCCGGCCGGCACCTTGCGAGCGAGACGTGAGGGTCTACGGGCGGCGTGCTTGAGGTGCCAAAACGCCGACCGGCTACCAGTTCAATAGCACTGCTTATGCGTGGCGATGCTGACGCCGATCGGCTTGCGGATTTCGATGCGGCTGCCGCTCTCGGCCGGATAGACGCTGAAGATCATGCCCACGGCGCCGTAGCCGTTTTTAATCTGGATGACCTTGGCGCCGTCGGGCGCGTCAAGCGCGGCGACATTATTCTTGTTCGCCAAGCAGAATGCGACCTCGGCCTGCGACTTGCTGGACTGGATGACCTCGCGCGGCGGCTCGCTGAGAACCTGTTGCGTCGAGGCGCACCCGGACACCGCAAGCGCAGCCAGACAGGCAATCATTGGAATGTGTTTCATATGTCCTCCCCTGTTTCTCGATCGGGAGGATGTAGCGACTTTCGCAGCCATTGTCGTTAGGATCGCATCCGTCGGACCGGGAGGGGGAATAGAAATGAGTGCCATAATCGCGTTGCTGCTGATGCAAGCCGC